>Ga0126313_10000394_pt1 | contig 20494 bp, 24 predicted proteins | sample Plot105A_FD_89954 | JGI IMG/M metagenome (GOLD analysis project Ga0126313, IMG submission 89954) | Serpentine soil microbial communities from UC McLaughlin Reserve, CA, USA - Plot105A | ecosystem: Environmental > Terrestrial > Soil > Grasslands | place: USA: UC McLaughlin Reserve, Lake County...
CGCAGAATGGAAAGACAACGCAGGCGTTACTACAATTGCAGAGACTGTGACAGCGAAATATATTTTGACGACACACGTATCCAAAAACGGCAAGTATATCCAGCTAAGCAAAGCAACTGGCGAACCGCACCAATGCGAGGACACAGAACGATTAGTAACCTAGGGTTACTAACTAACCTCCTCGTTGCCTCCAAAACAGTTTTGTTACTAAATAACCTTTACCGCCTGACTTTATAGATATCAAGTGTAAAAAAATGCACATTTAGATTAATGTGTTAGAGCAAGTGTAGGGTAATGAACACAAACATTTGTTATTGCAGTAGTAATGTAAACCCTACACCTTATTCTCCTAAGCGCAAGTCAGTAAATAAATAGACTGTGACATCTACTGCTAGTACTTTTTCTAGTTTATGTATTATAGCTGTACTGTAGACCCTTATTCAATATTATAATAAACACTAATGGTAAACCATGTCATAAGTCACCCAACTAACTATAGCACTTTGCTTCTCAACTCAGATATAATCATGGACTTAGCTGATGTGCAATGAACACAAAAATGGTTATTGCTGCAGTATTAACAGCAGCTGCACTAACAGGAATATTCTCAACGACAATAATGGTAGCGTACGCTGATGAAAGTGAAATAGAGACAGAACAAAAACTAAAACAAGAGAATGTTGGAAGTGGAGAATCAATCAATCAACATTGCCATCAGAGTGCTGGCTTGGGATTACCTAATCTAGAGATTATCCAAATGTTATGACTGATCATAAGATTAGTCTACAAACCTATAACTGGATTGACAACCAAGTAGGGTTCTCCTTCCTATGTCCGAGCGCCTAACAAAGACACAATATACGACGATTAAGTGTAACCTTTGTAAAGACAATATAGCTAAAATATTTCAAGAAAGTGGTGAGTTCTGTTTATATTGCTGGCAGGAGAGAACTTATCCTAGTGTTTAAGCTAGCCACCATTTAGTCTTAGCACTTTTTATGCTTTCTGTCTTTCCTACTGTTGAAGTTCTAGTTAAGTTGTCGAGGAATTTTTAATCTAAATAGATTTATCATATACGTCTATTCTCTATTGCTTCTTAAGTTAAGTTTATCCTATCATATATTCATCCTAATAAGGTAAATGAAATAAGGACAAGACATACCTTCTACTTATTTAGTGGTGTTCTCCACATATTTCTATCCTCTATTACTATCATATTTTACAATATTGCGATATATGAATAATAGATACAGTTAGATAGCAAAAACTAAAAGCTTTCCTTACAATATGTAAACAACGGTTGACATTTCGAGACTTACAAAAGCTTGTACAATCACAGTCCGGTCCAAAATAAACCCAACTGCAATAAATGAAGATAGACAAATAGATTGTTATTAATGGAAATAGTTATCGAGAGATATTGTACCATGCTTAAAGTATCCCACATTGTAAAGCACTTCAGAAATACTAATATTAAATAGAAAATTTCTAATGCAGCCTCTACTAATATTAGACAAGTGACCTTTCGCGATTTACAAAAGGTTATTCAATCCCAATCAGGACCTAGACCAGAACACAATCAACTACTACAACGTTTAAGAGACAAACTCTTCTGGATATGGGACCGGAGTAGACACAAAGAAAAAGTTAGAACACATAAAGGTATGTTGTTTTAATCATATTATTGATTATAAGAAGCATTTCCAAGTGTAGAATCAGCTTACATACATCTCCTAAGATGACTTCATTTCTAGGGAAAATTACATATCATCAACCAACAATCCCAGAGTTGAATCATAGTCGGCCTCAGCTATGAGATATTCCCTTGGATTAATATTATAACCTTGGATTAATATTATAATCGTCATCTTTACCTCTACCGATTTGGACCTAGAAAAGATACTTTTTTCCGACAAGAGTATGCAACAAGTCATAGAATACTATCATAGTCTAGATGATAATGAACCAGATAAGGAACATAGAAGAACAATCACTAGGCTGATTGCAAAATATTTAGCAGATCTAAAATGATTTGAATTGGTTAATACTGGCTTGCTTTAGGCTTACCATCTTCTTTCTTGTTAACAGATTCACCTATTAACAAGAATGCGATATAACTAAAGAAAGAGATGGTCGGGGAAGATAGTAGACGATAGGCTAGAACGAGAAACAATCGATTTGCTTCAAGGTAGAAGTCTAAAGTCAGTATTTGCGAGGTACTATTTCAGACCGGATTTTAATTATCAAAAGATTAAGCATTGCATTGAATCGTTGCATCATTATCTCGTGGCCTAGGCTTTGAGTGCGAGTTCAACGTTAGAACCTTCCTATAACCATCTTTGGTTTAAGGCGAAGATATCGTAATATTATTGTATGAAAAAATATACAATAGCAATAGGCCCGCAACTAGATAGATGTCTACAATATCAAAAACTATTACATTACGTGTTCCTTCTGACATAATTTACCGTGCTCTTAAAGATACAAGATTAGAAGAGCTCTTTCCTGAGTTCTTTATTGGAGTTGCAAGAAAAATCAAAACTGATAAGGCAAATAATAAGCTGAAATTTTTGACAACTATTCAAGGAAGCCAGATTGAAATTAACGAAACATTCAAGCTAAGAATATCTGGTGGAAACAATACAGACGTAGAATATACTACGGAGACAAATATAGAAGAGAATAATGCGGTTATACAATCCATAATACAGACGCATATATCCAATATTCTGTATTCACTCTTGATGCTTGAAACTGGATATATTAATGGATTGATGGGAAGAAAGAATCATACTGGACAATGAATACAAAGTGCAGGATTTGAACCCGCTTCCTAACTTAAGGAAGCGTCAATGCTAAATCCCGTCCTTCGTACAAGGTATATCTATCCAAAAAGTTTCTACGTACGCATGGTACGCAGCAAAACCTTCTCCCTCCACAATATGTATTCCCTCGGAACAGGTCTAGTACCCTAGTATAGTCGCTTCATACCTGGTGGCGTTAGTTTGGAGAAGTTAGGTCTTACACATTATCCCAGACATAAAGTAGCCTACGTAGAGCATCAATATTTTTATATTACATTTCTCAGATGGACCTCGAAAATATTTATAAAGTATAACAAAATATCCATTAATAGAGAAGCCTGCACAATCTCCAGCTTCGAAAATATAGTTCGCACTCTATTGGATAGATATCTGTAAGTCATTCTTAATTTAATTCTCCGTGTCCTGTCGCCTTTACCTAATCTCACTCTCATTCACTTGCACTAGAATAGCCAAAAGCTACATTTCGCCAAACCCAAACTACCGGTGTATCGAACAAAAGAATGTAAGGATAAACTAAAATAATATCTATTTAGCGATCTCAGGTTCATATTAAAGAAATAAAAGAACAATAATACTGATAGCATTAGGAAGAAGAAGAGATGATTACTAGAAACCCACCTACTTGGTTTAGACTTCTACAGATTGGTATTGGAGCACTCTCCGTCATATTATCTATGTTGGCAATTGCATATCCAGGACTTGCAGTCTTCAGTATAATTGTGCTAATCTCAATTGTCTTGTTGATTATTGGGATTGAGAGAGTTGTTATTGGTATGTTATCATATTCGAAACCTTACTCAAATGAACAGCAGTCGGTATCAACTTCATTTTTCTCCTCGTTTTTTATCGGAAGAAGGTCTTCACCTTTTACCAATATAGGACTTGGTATAATAGCTATTGCACTGGCAATAGTGGCTTTGGCGTTTCCACTAATTGCTACTGGCGTATTGATAGCTTTAGTATCTTTTGGCTTGATATTCACTGGTATTGCTAGAATTATACAGGGTTTGGCCATACGTTATTATGATAAAACAAGAAGAAGTATTTCTAAATGGTATAAGGTGCTCACAATAGGTATTGGAGTACTAAGTATTACTTTAGCTATTATTATTATTGTATCTCCTGCATTAGGTATCTTTTTCCTAGCACTTGTATTATCTATAGCACTATTGATAAATGGTATAGAAATGATAATTCTAGGAATAACTGGAAGACGTTTGGAGGGCGTATTGTCATAATGTTAATGCATTGCAGCAAAAGCTAAATAATACCGTATACAGTATCGTGTTGTTGTAGTAAAATGTCCTAAATGCAGTAAAAGAATTAATTCTACTTATATACATGAAGAGGAAGGTAACGGGAAAAGGAGAGAAGAAAATAGGATATTTTTGCGCAGTATGCAATGTCCATTATGACATGAAATTAAAATGTCCATTGTATTGCAGCTATTCCTTGTAATCTCATAAAACTGTTCATACGTATATGGTTCTAATCTTACGAGCAATAGATGGATACCCTAATAAAGATATTATCTTCTTACCCGGAGTACTATAGTGTAGTATGAATATCTCTATACGCCCACTTAAGGAAAATGATTTACCAGAAGCGGACCATATATTTAGACTAGCTTTTGGCACGTTTATTGGCCTTTCAGACCCTATGACTTTCTCTGGAGATGCAGACTATATCAGAACTCGTTTCTATTCTGACCCATTAGCCGCATACGCAGCAGAGATTGATGATGGCAGGCTTATAGGGTCTAATTTCACAGCAAACTGGGGAAGTGTAGGATTCTTTGGACCATTAACTATACATCCTGATTATTGGAGTCAGGGTGTAGCCAACCATCTTATGGAACCTACAATGCAACTATTTTCTAGATGGAATACTAAACTTGCAGGATTGTTCACATTTGCAAATAGCCCAAAGCATATAGGTTTATATCAAAAGTTTGACTTTTGGCCCCGTTTTCTTACAGCTATTGTGTCCAAAGAGGTGACGCAGCAAGGAAACGCTAGTAATTTAAGATGGTCTAGATATTCTGAGGAAGTATCCGAACGTACTCACAAGGATGAAAAACATCTCCTAGAAGAATGCACTAAACTAACAAATAGTGTCTACGAAGGATTGAATTTAGGAACTGAAATTTGTTCTGTCAAAAAACAAAACCTTGGTGACACAATATTACTTTGGAGACAGGAGGGTCATAATAGTAATTATAATGATGAAGATAGCTCACTCATTGGTTTAGCTGTATGTCATTGTGGTGCTGGTTCTGAAGCTGGCGGCAGTACCTGCTATATCAAATTTGGTGCAGTTAAGCCTGGACCCGGTGCTAGAAGAGATTTTGAAAATCTGCTAAAAGTTTGTGAAACATTTGCGGTAAAACATGGAATGACACGCCTTGCAGCAGGTGTAAACTCAGCCCGTCACCAGGCCTATACCAAAATGCTATCAAATGGTTTTCATATTGATATGCTAGGAGTTGCAATGCAAAAAGGAAATGATGAAGGTTACAATCGACATGATGTATATATTATAGATGATTGGCGCTAATTAATTGATTGAAGTGACCAAGTGACTGAAAAATAAGAGAACTATATCAGCTTCAAGAATTACTACTAAGTTATTACAATTGAAATAACTCAATTCCTCTATATCACTTATCACGACTTTTTGTAAGTCAAATTTATACTACGCTCTTATTATACAGGCTACTACTGTTATGTCCCAAAATAATAAAAGAAGAAAAGTTGTAGTAGTGACTGGTTCCAGTAAGGGTATTGGTAAAGCAATAGCTATGGAATTCGCCAAGGTAGGGTATTGTGTAGTAATAAATGCAAGAAACAAAGACGAACTAAAACAAGCCGCTAATGATATTTCAAAATCAATCAATCATGATGATGGCAACAGGGTTCTATCAATACCAGGAGACATATCGCAAGAACGAGTTTGTATATCTTTGATAGAAAGTGCTGTCAAACAGTTTGGGAGAATAGATGTTCTGATTAACAATGCCGGAATAGGGGGCGAGTCAAAGAAGATATCTGATCTTATAGAGAATGATTGGGACCAGGTCATTGATGTCAATTTAAAAGGTGCATTTTTATGTACAAGAGAAGCGGTAAAATATATGCTACAAAATATGACAAATGAGGATAAACGAAGAAGAAGCAGTAGTAGTGTAGAGATTAATAACAATTATTCAATCATCAATATATCTTCTATACATGAACAAACACCACAGCCTGAATCAGCTCCTTATGCAGCTTCCAAGGGAGGTATGGAAATGTTAACGAAGACAGTAGCTTTAGAGTTAGCAGATACAGGAATCCGAGTTAACGGAATAGCACCAGGAGCTATAGCTACTGATATGAACAAAGAAGTGCTTGAGAATCAAGAAAAGAAACAAAAAAAGGAGCAGCAAATTCCGGTACATAGAATTGGACAGCCAGAGGAAATAGCCAAAGTAGCTTTGTTTCTAGCGTCTAATGATGCAAGCTATGTTGCGGGAACAACTATTTATGTAGATGGAGGTAAAACTCTCGTATCTTAGTCAGGGCACTTTTCTTATAAGGATTATTTCGCCGATATCTTTACTCTCTGTATTTCATATTGTGACAACTGATGATCTTGGTTTCCTTACAATGGATGAGAAAGATTTTGTTGACAATGCTAATGCTCTAGGCATATCTGAGCCATGAATACGTGTTCAGAAGTGGAATAAGGAAAAAGCTTCAGACTTTTTATCGAACTTGAATCTATCAAAGGGCGGCTCACTATTGGCAATTCCTAACCAGTCATATTATTACAGGCCAAATGACCAACAGTTGAATTGGATGAGATTGGGATATGCGGATCACTTTAATGACAACGATCCTCTTGGTAAGGCATAAGGTCCAATGTTCTCATGGATGATAGACTTCTGATAAACACACCTAGGCGAATAAGCTATGAAAGGAGATAGGTTCTTAATTTGTCGAATTAGCAACTAGCATCTGTTACTAGATCGGCCTTCATTTCATCTCCTTTCTTTTGTAGTCGTCGTCGTTGCTCTTCTTTCAACATTCTGAACTTGCTGTGCTAACTTTCGTTCGGCATCCAAACCAGAAGCAAACTCTTGTGGAGCATCTGGCATGAATGGTATATTGGCACCTTCAGGATGACCATCTAGTACTTCTAATTCGCCTCCATCATCAAAAGGAGACGAACCTTTGAATATATCTGCTAATCCAGATATTTCATTTTTATTATTAGTGAATGTCCACATTTGGTTATGCAAGTTCTTCCTTTCTAATTCTTTAACTTCTTTCATTCCAGAAGTATCTATTCTAGGTATTGGCAGAGCCTTATTCCATTGAACACCTAATGTTTCTTCGATTTATCGAAGAAATGGTCAGTAATTTAACTTTCCTGGTAAATGTCAGCAATTGTCTAGAAACTATTACTACAGCTCCAAATTCGCACCTAAAAAAGTTGACACATATATCTTGTTTTACATGACAATTGGAAATCAGGACCGGCATCCCTCAATCAGTCACCTCCAATGTAGTCTTATTTTTTAGTACGTTACCACAAGGGGAACAAAAATGCTCCAAAAGAGATCCCTTTTAATTATTCACGTATGACAAGGACAGGCTTTTTGGTACCATCCATTACTTTTCTAGTTATACTTCCATGAACCATTACAGATGAAGTGATTCTGCTACTTGCCATAACTATCAAATCAATATTCATCTCCTCTGCCAGTTTAGCAATTTCGTCAACTGGTTTTCCTGTTTGTATTTTATAAGATACTTGACTTGTAACTCCAGCTTCTTTGCATAATCTTATTTTTTCTTCTATCAATTGTTTTACCCCTCCTTCCATTGTAATTTCCAAATCTCCCCTTCCTGTTTTATCAGACTCTTTCCCTTCTCCTTTCACAGTAGCTGTTACCGTTGAAGATTCCTTACTTTCAAAATGTTCTACTACATTTAGAATAACAATTTCAGCATTGGATATCTTTGACTGATAGATAGCATGGGCTAATGCTTTATCTGACATCTCCGAGCCATCGTGAGGTATTAATATCCTCGAGTACTTAGGAATAGCCTCAAGACTTAATCTCTGCGAAGAGGCAGTTTTTGTTTCTACCGATGTTCGAATTTTGTCTGTGGTTTGTAGTGACTTAGAGAACTCGTTCTGCGTGGAATTTACTTGTACTACATCTTCTTCTCCCTTGGTAGCAGTATTAGAAGATTGTTGTTCCAGCTTGGAAATTGCTGATGTATTCTGATGGGAAGTCATCGTGTGTTCTTCAGATAATATGTCTTTGGGTTTCTTTTTTTTGTAACCTGTCTTAGATGTTGAAACTCGTTTTTTTATTTTTTTAAGAAACCATTCTTTGATTCCCACGATATAATTATAACGTAAATGCATATTAGAATTTTTCACATATAGCTACAATTACAACACAGATTGTACTTGCCACCTATTAATAGTACCATCAAATACTACTTTGGAAAAAGGTGTCTAACTATGATGATGATGAAGATGATCTATTCCAATTCTCCTATGCGAAATGTTACGGCGGCAGGTAAGAGTGGAGAAGAACATAACTTTTTGAAATGGACTTTCACATACACTCAAGACCATAATGTAGTCAGTGATGGCCACGACATAGCAGGTCTCACTGTTATCAATTCATCAAATCTAATGATATTTTTAATTCGGCTATCTCTGTTTCTATAACCAGCTTATCTTTTTCGTCTGCGGTGTACTTTGAAAGCCTTTGGCATGCATCTATCTCAGCAGAGATTATATCTTTTTTATCTAGACAAAGACTTTGATAAGAGTCTATAATGGAATATGTTACTTTCGTATTCTTTTCCTTGCACCCGCATGTCTTAGCCAGAATTGTCAATGGAGATTCTGAGTCGCTTATATTCATAGCTTCAACACCTCTCTGCAGCGGAAAACTCTAGGGTTATTCCACGCGTTAGATCGTGGCTAAAGGTATAAACTTCACCGCGTGAAATTGGTATGGATTCAATGCTGTTGTTTTCACAGTAAGGGCATTTAGTTACTTTGTTCAAATTGCCGACATCATAATATGATGCGCACCAGAAGCAAGAACCACAAATCAGGAAACGTATTTTCTTAACAATGTCATTTCTCTTAGAAATTAATTCTGATTTGATATTGGCAGAAAGTTCCTCCTTAAGCTCATTTGGAAATATAGTGCTTTGTAAAACGGACATGCTTTATTAGAAGATTTGTCTAATAAAAAGCTTTGGGAGATTTTTCTAATAGATTCTTCAATATTGTTGTATAACATAGTTAGCAAGAATATTCCTGTTCAAGTGTCTGTGGGCTCGTATAGATAACGATTAGTGGTACAGCGAAAAATAGTTAAGAGTGTAAATTCATGTAAAAATATAATATATAACACAATATTTCTAAAAATATAACATATCCAAAACAGCTCAGCCCAAAACCAACCAATATTAGTAGAGAATAAGGAAGGGTAAAAAACATTACCGATGCAATAAGCCTACACAGTCTTCACCTTAAGGCTTAGCTTATAAAAGGGTTCAATTATCCAGTTGTTTTACATATACAAATTCTCTTTTGAAGTGATCTGTAGTCTCATCATCAATTATACAAAACTCTACTATTTCAAGAGAAGTAATATTATTTACAAGGAACTTTTTAGCCTCCTGTACTAATATCTCTGCACACTTATCTTTGGGGAATCCAAAAATTCCGGAACTAATAGCAGGTATTGAAATACTTTTAAATTTCCCCTCCGAAGCGAGTACTAAACTACTTCTAACTGCCTTTCTTAATTTTGTATCTTCATCCCCTTCGCCCATTCTTGGCCCAACTGTGTGAATAACTGCCTTGCACGGTAATCTTCCGGCTATAGTAATTACAGAAGAGCCAACGGGGACAAAACCTATTTTATCGCTTTCTTCCTGTATTATTTTCCCGCCTTTTCTTACAATAGCAGCCGCTATCCCTCCCCCGTGTTTTAGATACGAATTACTAGCATTTACAATAACGTCAACAGTTCTTTCAGTAATATCTCCTTTTACAAGCCTGAGGACTTTTTTATTGTTTTCTAGCTGTATTTGATCTACAGTTGCAGCCATGTCTAGAATAGTTTGATAATTTTGTTTCCGTCCAATGTATTCAATAACCCTGCCGCTATATTGCTTTGTTTTAATTCTAAATATGCTATCATTTCCTTTTTCTCTGTTTTATATGTCGGCAACAACTTGTGATATTCCTAGGTAAAAAGTGAGGAAATTACTAAATTTTCTGTCTAAACTTTGTGAAAGATGTTACTGGTGTCTACATACTATAATAAAACTGGAATAATGAAGGAGAGAATAAATGCCCTCAAACTGATACATTGTGGAGTTTTTCTATATTATCTAATGAACCATTACCTTTAATTATAGCGTAAGACATGGAGTACAATTAGAGTTTAGACCGAGAGTAAATAACAAAAAGAGAGAAACAATGGTTAATAATAATCATAATAAAGATAAAGGGTATAAGTTAACAGAATACCATCACCGAAGGACAGTAGCCACTAGTAAGAAAAAAGAATTAGAACGACTATCAGAACCAAGAAATTCATTCAAGAAAGGAGACAGTAGAAGAAAGGATCTAAAAGAAATAGAGCTGCCAAATGATTCAAACGTGATAAAGGGAAATATATAGAGATAAAATTCAGCTCCGAAGCAAAAATTATATAAACTAACCTTCTTATTCTTTAGTTTACCATATGATCTAGTCGATAGTCGTGGTCAAGAGGTAGAGGAAATTCTACTCAAAAAGAGCTAGACAATATAGTGTATGTTCCACGCAGATCAACTAAAAATTCTGACTCTATCTTAGATGCAAAGATAGAGCCTTTTATTTAAGGGTTAAACTAAAAGAATATTCAGAAGTAATGATATCTTAATAACTTCTTTGATCTGTTTTTAATATTGCTCCAAAATAAGACTATGTTTGGCAAAGACAAAAAGGAAGCACAAGGAGAAAAAGAGAAACAAGCTCAACATTTCTATACTCTGCTACAGTTATTGATGAATGAACTTTTTGAATATGCTTCTAAAGATGGGCATGTTAAGATGCCATATAATGTATCCTTTGGTTTAATTTATGATAAGAGAAATACATTGTTATTCACTGGGATAGATCAAAAGACTGGTAAAAAGGCATATCTTTACAATCTGAGGATAATTGCAAACACTTTTGAACAAAGAAGAAGTCAGATGACGGCAGACAAAACTCCTAATGCTCTCTTTAATTGGATTTATGAAGTTTGTTCTCTTTATGTTAATCCGTTTGTTTATGAATATGTAGTAAATGTCCAGCACAGAGGAAAAGGGGCTGCAGACAGAACAACAGCACATATTGTCAGGGGATTCATGAATAAACTTCTAAATGACCCAAATCTAAAATATATCTTGGACACTATTAGAAATGAAAAAAATCTAATACAACAGCGACATAACTGGAGAATTAGATATACAATAAAAAACCTATTCTGTGTAATTGACAACTGATGCTATAAAAAATTGAAAACACTGCTTATTCTCCATCATGCTAAATCCAGCTTAAAAAGGCCCAGCTTACTGATTCCCTAGCTACAAATTGGAGGTTATGTGAGTCATTATCCTAAGGCGACAATAAGAGAAAAATGAGTTGGGATCGAAGCCCATCTGAGCTTCTGTAAAAAGCCTTATCTTGTAAATCTCTGTAGACTTGTGATTCTAACTATTAGTTAGGTTACTCTTCATTATCTGACGTTTCGCTGTCGGTGCTACTATCTTCTTCATTTTCAGATGGACTAGAATCATCGGTTTCATCAGCAGAACCGCTGCCAGCTGTAGCTGTAGTACCAGTTGTTCCTCCTGTATTATATAGAGGGGCAAAACAGTCTCTGATTTCTTGCTCAGTAGGACTAGAATCGGTATTGCCGTCCAGTGCATTTGATATATCTTCTTCAGAAGCCTCTCCTTCAAATAAGCACTGCATAAATTGTTGGAAGTTATCTTCATCGTCTGGGGTCCCTGTTTCAGTAGGAGAACTGGCATCTGGTGTACTATCAGGACTTGAAGGAGCATCAAATGTTGATTGGGCGTAACTTGGTTCCATCTTTCCTACACTTGTCGGCGACATCGTAATAGCAATTGCCAAGAGAGCAAGCATCGCAACGCTGCTGTATGTGAATGGATGGTTGTTATTCATATTCTACATGCTGTCTGGCAGCAACATAATTTAAACTGTTGACAGCCTTTTTACAGGTTAATATATCCTTGCCGAAATACTCTAATACTATATTTTGGTACGGCGTTCAGGCAGTTCTACTCCATCTGTCTACTGATATTATCAATTATTTGCTGGACCATACTAGTCTACACCCAGCCAGGTCGCCATCTCTCTCCCTATTCACGATGTATTTAGCCAACAAGCTGAACCAATATGCACATACTATCGATGTCATTACAAGTTTTCGCTTCACGGCTCAATCCGCTATCGAAGCAAAGTATATACACGATATATGGTGCCGCTAGAGAGGCAAAGGTCCATAGAAGGCGTGCTTAAAAATAAATAGTCATACATGCACAATAAAGTGGGTTGTTTAGTAGTACATGAATAAAATACAGATAATTTTGATTATTTCGCTGGTATTTATTTCTGTCATAATGTGGACAATATCTGCACAACAATATAACATCATGATGTCTACAATGATGATGTTTTATAACCCAATAGCACTATCGTTATTTACTATAATTTGGACGGCAGGAATGGCTGCAATGATGTTTCCAGCAATTTCGCCTATGGTTCTTCTATATGATAGATTGATTAAAACTAATAATAATACATCCAGTAGTAATGATGAAGCATCATCGCAAAGAAAAGGAGAAGCAAGGGCATCATCACTTATTGTCGGTAGAGATAATAAGGAAGAACAAGAAAGAATGAAGAAGAAAATACTATTATCTTCAGTATCCTTTTGGTCGCCATATTCATTTAAGATGATATTATTTATTGGCTCCTATCTTTTAGTATGGGCTCTGACTGGTATTGCTATTCTGATAGGCTGGTCTATTCCAATGAATTACTTTTTGACGGAATCTTTTACGAGCACCATTCAAAATCCAGTTGATGTTGTCTTTGGGGTATTGCTAGTCATATCTGGACTATATCAGTTCAGTCCGCTAAAAACCAAATGTCTTGGCTATTGCGAGTCCCCAATGAGCTTCTTTATGAGAAGGTGGAAAAGTGGGATGGTGGGAGCAGTAAAGATGGGAACTTATCATGGGTTATACTGTCTTGGATGCTGTTGGCCTTACTTTTTGCTAATGGTAGCGTTAGGCTGGATGAATTTGTTATGGATGGCTTTGTTTGCTGCTATAATATTTGGAGAGAAGGTTTGGATAAAAGGAGGTAGATGGATTGGTAGAAGTGCTGGTGTTGGTTTTGTAATTTTAGGAGTTTTAGCATTAATTGGTATAATAGAGGTTCCAACTGGAGATATGACGATGGCAGACGTTACTAGTAGCAATAACAAAGACATGGAGATGGATAATGGCATGAATATGGGAATGGAAATGGACATGGGGGATACTAACGATGATAACTATATGCAGATGAATATGGATACAAAAGGTAATGATATGGTCATGAATATGAAATAATGCAAAAAGTTTCAATTTGCAATGTATGGAAAAGATTATAAGAGTTAATGATGCTCTAATACCTATGGCTTTTACTATTTTTATATAGTGCTACCAATATTATGGCGACTTGATGCTTTGTAAACGTGGATAAGAAGATATGATATTTTGACTCAATAAGTAGCAAATTTCATTTGAGTTTTGATTGATGATGGAGCAGTAACTGGAGCTACAGTTATTGCTGCTGCAAGATGGATGAGTTGTTATCATATACTTGACACGTAGCTACTATTCTTTTTTTGCCTGCTGTCTTGCAGAAGAAATGTACTTCTAAATCTGGAGAGCCGTATATGTATTTTATTACAACTGCATGAGCTTGTCACATTTTTTTCTTTTTGCATTTTTGATTGAGTAGCCACCATTTTGACTAAGGTATGTTAGTTTAATAATAATAAGCATTCCTGACAGACTGAGAAGCATATCCAAACATAATGGTGCTGAATGTGCAGCAATAAGCGGATCGAATAGTATTGGTGTATTGTTATTGTCCAGACTATTTTGTGAGCTCTTCTGCGTTTATTCCAGTTGCATTATCTTGCTCTTTTTCTCCTTTTTCTATTGTAGAACTCTGTGTTTCTTTCTTTTCTATCGTTGATTTAGTTGTTGATTCTTCTGCTATGTCTATTTTTTGTTGTTCTACCATTTCTGGTCTATTAATAATAAAATATATTATAATAATCTTTTATGATTTATTTACTTAGTTTCTATGTTATAGCTACTTTATCTATAGTCTTACTTTTTCCTTGTTTAAGTCATCGATTGTAATTCCATTAGCTAAAATTATTGTGCTATCGTTATCATCAATATTCCCTTCAATAAAAATAGCAGCATATGAGGATAAATAATAAAAGTTCATTTTTTATCTTTCTATTTTTGTTCTTCTCTTTGAAAACAAATTTCGAATAATCCAGACAATCTTTCTTAATATAGACATAGCAGGTATTGCTTCAAAATTAACACTTCCAGCATATTAAGGCTAGCGGTTAGTATCAGAATGGAAGAGTAGCAAATTGTCTGTAATCTCGCCTAAAAAGCGATCAAATCTGGCCATGAATTAGGTTAGATGGCAAGTTCTATATTTTTATTAGAGATAATCCCAGCTAGGAATCAACATGCGAATAACCTACAGGATATGTTCAACATTCGAGAAAAATTCCCTTTATTTCACTTAAATTCTGGCAGGGCAAATATTCTCTCGTTAGAGTTGTCAGGATCATCTACAAGGCTTTGTCCTGTATCTGAAACAGTGGAAAATTGGGTTCCAGGGAAAAAATAGAGACGCCTATCGAGAGTCTTATCCTCAAGTCAGAGATATACTTCTTGGCCCGACCGTGGAAATATTGAAGATAACGATGTAGACATCTTAAATATAGCTAATATTAGCATTAGCTAGCGCTGGCGATAAGATCATGAAGTTATGCGTTATGTACTAGTCAATGTTTTGAAGCTCTCTGTCCAGAGCCCGTGGAGGCCTTTCTGATAATCAGACGGTCACCTGTAACTTCATATCTTAAAGATTCCTTGTGACCAAATTTCAATGCGGTTGCTACATCAATATTGAATGTTAAGGAAATTGTATCCTTACCTATCATTGAGGTTACCGTTCCATTCTGAGAAGCGCTTCTAGATTCCACGCCACCGTTGAACTTCTGGTTTGGTTGTCTTTTAGAATGTTTCATGGAATCTTACTTTACAAAATACTGATATAAAATTAATGCCTTATTTGTCCGTCTCGAACCCTAAAAATTGTTTTAAGAAAAAAGCACATTTATTCAAGCTCTTTTTGTAACAAAAAAAGCTGCTACCATTTAAGAGGGTACCATAGTATATCAACCATTACTTGTCAAGGTTCGTCGCCAAATAAACTTGGTTAAGCAACCTTGATATCTGTAAAAATTGTTGACTATGGCTGATTCTTATCATCTTATCCTTGGTTTTTAGGCAACAAATAAAAGTTATCCTATCTCTATTCCGAGAATTCGTTATCAGATCATATCAGAACATATCAGATCTTATGTCGTTGCACTATTCCTCATGCTGAGCAGGCTCGAAGCTCTCAGGTAGCATTTTTTATAAGGGAATGTGCTAGTGAAGCAAATGATAGAAGAAAAATTGTCTTCGCGTGGAATTAATCTTTCCACGAGATTATTGCCTATAGGTTCTTATTCTCCTGTCGTTATATCGGGCAACCTTGCATTTGTTTCAGGTCAGATTGCAATAGACCACAACAAACAGCCAACAGAAGTGAAATATAAGGGAAAGGTAGGGAAAGAGGTCACTGTTGAGGATGCAAAGAGGGCAGCAGAGCTTTGTATGATTAATGGCTTGATTCAACTAAAAAATGCTCTAGGAGACTTGGATAACATAAAAAAATTCGTCAAACTATCTGGCTTCGTTAATTGTGATTCTTCATTTGTGGATCACGCGACGGTCATGAATGGGGCATCAGATTTTATTGTACAAATATTTGGTGATGCGGGTAAACATGCTAGAATTGCTGTGGGAGCAAATAGTCTTCCTCTGAATAGTTGCACAGAAATTGACATGGTAGTTGAAATTTCACTTGGGTCTGGACAATGATATGAGGATTGAGTGACAATTATATAACATGAATGTTGCAACGAGAGTTGTCCCGCGGTAGCTCAGCCTGGTAGAGCTTTCGGCTGTAGATGTTGGCTAAATGAATACAAGCTGACCACGAGAAGCAGCCTATTGGGCATACAACGTGCGGCGGTAACCGAAGAGTCGCAGGCTCAAACAAAACAGTTGGTCTGGCTGTTTTGGAGCAAATCCTGCCCGCGGGATATACCAACAAAATGGCACACAAGTTTAGTCTTCATTTATATTGGTAATCGTAAGAGATTAAAGGAATAAAATTTATGACTTCTATCGTTATTGAGACGGTTAATCCCGCGACTGGGAAGCCTATAGCCAAATACCAGAACATGACTACCGATCAAATTCATGATAAGGTCAAAAAAGCAAGAGCGGCCTTAGAGAGCTGGAAAAATCTCGAGATCGCAGAAAGATGCAGCCTGACTAGAAACTTGGGAAGGGTTATGAGGAAGAATAAGGATGACTATGCGAAGATAATTACTGAAGAAATGGGAAAGCCAATTCGCCAAGCAATTGCGGAAGTCGAAAAATGCGCTTGGCTTTGTGATTATTATTCTGAAACTGCCGAGTCCTTTTTGCATGATGAATTAATTCCAACCGAATTCCGTAAGAGCTTTGTTTCCTTTGAGCCATTAGGAGTAGTGGCAGGGATTATGCCTTGGAATTTTCCGTTCTGGCAAGCTATGCGTTTTGCGGTTCCCGCTTTGACCGCGGGCAATGTCGAAGTATTAAAACATTCGAGTGTTTGTTTGGGCTCTGCCCTCAAACTTGAAGATGCATTTGCGAGTGCAGGATTCCCAGAAAACGTATTCCAATGCGTTATAGGTAATTCGACTGTAGGTGAAACCCTCATACAGTCTGATATTGATGCTGTTTCTGTCACTGGGAGTATTAATACCGGAAAGAGAGTTGCAGAGCTAGCATCTAAGAATCTCAAGAAATTCGTTTTAGAACTAGGAGGCAGTGATCCATTCATAGTGCTAGAAGATGCTGATCTCAATCAGACAGCCTATATGGCAGCTCAGTCACGATTGTTAAATACAGGTCAAAGCTGCATTGCGGCAAAAAGGTTTATAGTTGTAAAAGAGGTCGCTGATAAATTTACAAAGCTTTTCATAGAAAATACCGAAGCCGAAGTTGTAGGAGATCCAATGAATTCCAAAACCACTGTCGGCCCTCTTGTCAGGGAAGGTCAGAGGCAAGCGTTGTCAGTTCAAGTGCGAGACGCCAAAAACAAGGGCGCAAACATCCTTACTGGTGGAAATTCTATAGAGGGTGAAGGCTATTTCTTTGAGCCAACAATAGTAGGCAATGTCAAGCATGATATGAAAATTGTAAGAGAAGAGGTATTTGGTCCTGCGGCACCCATTATTGTGGTTAAGAACGAGAACGAGGCTGTGGCAGAAGCTAACAACTCCGAGTTTGGATTGGGAGCAAGCATATGGACTAATAATATAGAAAGAGGTACACGTTTGGGGAGACAAATACAAAGTGGTATCGTATCTGTCAATGAAATGGTTAAATCGGATCCAAGACTTCCATTTGGTGGCATCAAATCTTCTGGAATAGGTAGGGAATTGTCTGAGTTTGGTATTAGAGAGTTTGTAAACGTAAAATCCATTGTCGTAAAGGACATAGCCAGCAAGTTGCTAGTTGAATAAAGATGCCTGTATATAGGAATATGGCTATACATTTCACAGCCGCGATATTATGCAGAACTTTTAGGCTGACCGTTTGTTTCATCAGTACTTTGGGATTGGAGTCGATTTCTTTTTCTATCCTCCACAACAACCATAGTATCTTTACTCTTCATGTATAACAAGTACGGGTCTGTTTGTCCATCTATTACCTTTCTGGTTATACTTGTAACCCCCATTATTGGCGAAGTAACCTTGCTGCTTGCCATTACTTTGAGATCTATACCCAAATCCTCAGATAAATCAAGGATTTATTCAACTAGGTTGTTACTTGTTTGCATTCTATAATGTATTTGATTCTTAGCTCCCGCTTCTTTACATAGCCTTATCCGCTCTTTTACCATCTGCTATGCTTGTCCTCTTGCAATTAATGCAAGCAAGCTAACCCAGTTAATCGGCTCCGTTAGCGTAAAACCTATTAGGACATGTAATAAGTTTTAAAATACCCTTGGGTGCTATTTATTTGAGTCTTTTGAAGTTACCTATTATCACTATTAGCTGATAAGAAAAGAAGTTAGGAGGCCAAGAACAAGGCCGTACACTGTATGTCCGCTAAGGCTTGCTAATGCTGGTAAATGTCCCAAAGGATGATTCCATGGTGAGAAGCCTGTTATTGGCTTATGAATAGGTACTAATGTAAGAATCCATAGTACAATGCCATAAAGTATTCCAAGTGAATAGACTGGAATTATAATGTCCAAGAATATAAACAAGGAAACAATAAACGGAAAGGCAATTCCAGCTAGAGTACCATTTAGGAAATGAAGGAAAAATATTCCTCCAAAATGTATTCCTTTTCTGTCAGAAAGACGAAGTAGACGATTTGATAAGATTTGATTTTCATGCCATTCAAAGACACCATGCAAACCCCACCTTTTCCATGAGGGTATCTCAGTTAATGTCATAATAGAAGTTGATACTATACCTCCAATTAAACCAATGAGAAAAGAATACAACAATACCAACCTACTACTATGCCCTTTGAATTATTAGATCTTTAAATATTTACAATACTCTTCGTTGAGCACTTAGGCATTAGTACTACTGTGTGTTTGATTAATAAAAAGTCTATCTATACGACTAATAATTAAATATTTTGAGTTCAGAGTCTATTGAAACCTTCTGGTTGATTTTTGTGACTTCTGTTGCTGTTTTTTGTTATCTTTTTGTATGTGTGAGACCTTGTTAGCCATAACGTCATATGTGTATATGCTTTCAATAATATTACTTTGTTGCTAAAGTCTAATCTAATTTTCAGGAAAATACAATTTGTTAGTTATATCAATTGTTTTCTTATAACTTTCCAGTTGATTGGTAGCGATATCATATGAAATAGATACCATGGCTATGTATGCTTCAACAGCTGTAGTAAAACTACGGAGAAAAGGCTCTAAAGCAAGCATAAGATAATTCTTTGATTTATTATTCCTCTTCTTTGCATAGTCTTCAAACCAAGTTATCTGCTTTGCTATTGTGCTATCACATGAGGTCAACAAACTTTGCTGCATTTCTATAGAGGCCTGAAGATACCTTAGCTGAGAACTACTCGCTCTTCCAAATATAATAGAACATGTCTTTCTATATTGTTCAAAAGCATCATTAATACCACTAGAATCATTAGTCATAGATATGGATGGAGATAAGCCAGACATAATATATTAAGGTCTTGAGACACGCAACGCCACAGCCATGGGAATCAGTCTCTGGTCCTGGTGTCTCAAACTTATTAGCTTTACTTTCTCCCCTTGGTTTGTCTCTAAGTCTTTGTAACAACTGGGATTGTGGTGCAGGTCCTGAATCTGGTTGTACTAACTTAGTACTGTCTCATTTTTACCAAAAAACCTATTTACCCGTTAAATATTTACGATTTCAGTATGAAACAGATTGATATATTTATCAGGACAGACGATCTAAATCAAGTAACTAGCATTCTCCAAAAAAATGGCGTGGGAGGTATAACTTTTTATGAAATTAGCGGGGCAGGTAGAACAAAACGAGAGACTGTTCCAGAGATGGTACGATCATATATGACTGGCAGAGCCATCACGCCGGAATACGTAAAGAGAACTAAGGTCGAAGCAGTCGTGTCAGATTCTGCTGCGAAAGTGATTGTTGACGAGTTATTAAACAATATTAGCCCGGGTAAGGAAGCGCACGGTATGATTTTTGTTAAAGATGTCTCGGATGCTTATGAGATAGGGACGAAAGTAAGCGGAGAAGCCGCATTGTCTGCTAAGTAAACAAGTAAAATCGTTGCAAGAAAGCTTTCCTAATCCTCTGAGAATACTAATAGAGGCTGCATTAGAAACTATTAATGACAATAATGATTGACTTATTTGTTCTGGACCAGATTGTGATTGTACTAGCTTCTGCAGGTTGTTGTGTCACTCTATGGATGCTAATGAAAGAGGAAAACTTAGTACCAGCATCCCCTAATAACCCATCTGCGATTTCACCAGATTCTGACCCCTTTTGGTCGGAACTATATGGTAGTATCCTCAAGCATGTTTTGCAGAAAACCATCTTCTATACTCTTTTTATAAGATACAGTTATATATTTATAAAATGAGCGAAATCAAAGATAAACTTAAAGGTGCTAAAGATAAAGTAG
>Ga0126313_10000395_pt1 | contig 20481 bp, 22 predicted proteins | sample Plot105A_FD_89954 | JGI IMG/M metagenome (GOLD analysis project Ga0126313, IMG submission 89954) | Serpentine soil microbial communities from UC McLaughlin Reserve, CA, USA - Plot105A | ecosystem: Environmental > Terrestrial > Soil > Grasslands | place: USA: UC McLaughlin Reserve, Lake County...
CGGCCGACGACCGCAAGCTCCTTAACGACCTGGCCACCCAGACGGCGCCGGCCGTGCGGGTCGCCCAGCTCGTGCGCCAGCAGCAGCAGGAGGCCCAGCAGAGGGAGCGCATCGAGCAGGAGCTTCGGGTGGCGCGTCTGATCCAGCAGACCCTCCTCCCCAAGACGTTGCCCGAGATCTCCGGATACGACGTGGCGGCCTACTATCAGCCCGCCCGCGAGGTCGGCGGCGACTTCTACGACTTCTTCGACCTGGAGGACGGCCGCCTGGGCCTCATCGTCGGGGACGTTACCGACAAGGGCGTGCCCGCCGCGCTGGTGATGGCGACGACCCGAACCATGCTGCGCGCCGCCGCCCAGCGCCTCTTCTCGCCGGGGGAGGTCTTGAAGCGGGTCAACGACGTGCTCGTCACCGACATCCCGCCCAACATGTTCGTCACGTGCCTCTACGCCATCCTCGAGCCCGAGAGCGGCCGGCTCCTCTACGCCAACGCCGGGCATGACCTGCCGTATCGGCGGCGGGCGGGGCGTGGTCAGGGCGCGGAGGAGCTCCGGGCGATAGGGATGCCGCTCGGGCTCATGCCGGGGATGGGCTACGAGGAGAAGGAGATCTCGCTGGGAAAGGGCGAGAGCGTCCTGTTCTACAGCGACGGCCTCGTCGAGGCGCACGACCCGCGCCGCGAGATGTTCGGCTTCCCGCGGCTGCAAGGCCTCGTCGGGGCCCACCGCTCGGGCGGCTCCTCCCTGATCGGCTTTCTCCTCTCCGAGCTCACCCGCTTCACCGGCGAGGACTGGGAGCAGGAGGACGACATCACACTGGTCACTCTAGAGAGATCGGAGGAGCTGTGACGGCACCCAGGAGCGGCGCCCGGCGGACGCTCGCCGAGTTGAGCGTGCCCAGCGAGCCCGGCAACGAACGCCGGGCGATGGAGGAGGTCGGCGGCGCGGTGAGCAATCTGGGGTTGCCAAAGAGGACCCTGGAGAGGCTCAAGACCGCCGTGGCCGAGGCGACGATGAACGCCATGGAGCATGGCAACCACTACCGGGCGGAGGTGCCCGTCCTCATAGAGGTCTCTGCCTCGGAGGCGGACCTCTCCGTCAGGATCACCGACGAGGGGAGCGGGCCGCCGGCCTTCGACTCCGAGACGCCGGACCTCGAGGCCAAGCTGGAGGGTGTGCAGACCCCCCGCGGCTGGGGGCTCTTCCTCATCAAGAGCATGGTCGACGAGATGAACGTTACCGGCGACGAGCACCACCACACCATCGAGCTCATTCTGCACCTCGACGGACAAACGGAAGGAGGTACGTGATGGCCGTGCGTCATCTGGAGGTCGAAGTGCGCCGGGAACACGGCGGCGCCGTCCTCGACCTTCACGGCGAGATCAACGGCTTCGCCCAGGAAGCCCTGGACGCCGCCTACGCGGAGGCTGAGGCCCAAAACCCGGAGGCCATCCTCCTCAACTTCGAGGGGGTCGACTACATCAACTCGACGGGCATAGCCCTGATCGTGGGCCTGCTCGCCAGGGCGCGCGCCTCGAAGCGGCGCCTCTTGGCCTACGGCCTCTCGGACCACTACGTCGAGATCTTCAACATCACCCGCCTCTCGGACTTCGTGAGCGTCCTCCCGGACGAAGAGAGCGCCCTCAACGAGGCATCCGCGACGTGAGTGGCGAAGCCTCCTACGGCAGGAAGGAGTTACACGGCTCACTGCACATGCTGCGCGGCGGTTACGAAGGTATACGTGAGATAAGCCGGGAAAGGAGTATGGACATGCCCCAGGCACAGGTAACGATGGACGTGAGGAAGGTGAACGACAGCGTGAGCGTCATCGACGTGAAGGGTGAGCTCACCGCGTTCGCCGAGGGCGTCTTGATGGACGCTTACGGCCAGGCAAGCGACGGGAGGGTCCGAGCGATCGTCCTGAACTTCGAGGGCCTCGAGTACATGAACAGTAGCGGCATCGGCCTCCTGGTCACGCTGCTCATCCGCGTCAACCGCGAGAAGCAGAGGCTACTCACCTACGGCCTCTCCGAGCACTACCGGAACATCTTCCAGATCACACGCCTGGACGACGCCATCGGCATCTACGACACCGAGGAAGAAGCGGTACGGGCGGCGGGCTAGAGGAGGATCGCCGCGCGGACGCTGGTCTTCCGAGAGGAGGATCGAGCATGACCTTTGATCGAACACCGGCCAACTGGATGCTGACGGCGACGCTGGTGCTGGCGTACATCGTGGGCGTCGCGATGCTGCAGGGACTCTTCCGCGCCCCTACCGGGCAGGAGTCGCAGATCGCCATTGTGGTCCCCACGCTCATCATCGCGGTCCTGCTCGATCCTCCCAGACGGCGCATCCAAAGACTATTCGACCACCAGTTCCATCGGCACAACCTGGAAAAGAGGTACCGGACATGACGGAGCGAGCCCCACAATCTCAGGAAAGGAACGAGAAGCGGCCCCGCGACGCCGCCCACTGGGCCCGGTACGTCGAGAGGCTCAAGGTCTCGGACGTGCCGGAGGGGGCCGTCAACCTCAACGTGGACGGACGCCGGACCGTGGGCCCCTTGCAGGGTTTCGGCAAGATGTGGCAGAAGACCTACCACGTGCGTCTGGAGGACGCGGGCGCGTCGCCGGCCGAGGTCGTCAAAGCCTGGAGGGAGCGCTTCCCGGACTTCTGGGCCCCGGGAAACCGTTTCCTCGCGCCGTCGACCGGCCTGTCTCCAGGTGGCGTTGCCCTGATCAACAGCGATATACCCGGGGGCCGGTGGTTTTCGACCGGCGTGCTGGTGCTCTACGCCGACGACGAATCTTTCACGTACATGACGCCCGAAGGCCATCCGTTTTCGGGTTGGGTCACGTTCAGTGCTTACGACGAAGACGGCACGACGGTGGCGCAGGTCCAGTTGCTCATACGCGCCAACGACCCCATCTACGAGCTCATGATGCCCCTGGGGTTGCACAGGGTGGAAGACAGAACCTGGCAGCGCACGCTAGAAAACCTGGCGGCGCACTTCGGTGCGGACGGGAAGGTAGAGACCCGAGTGGTCTGCGTGGACCCGAAGCGGCAGTGGCGGCGGTACAAGAACATCCGGCACAACGCCATCGTTCACTCGATGCTCTACGCGATTACTGCCCCGCTGCGCGGCCGGCCCGCAGGATGAGCTATAAGGCACCTACCCACGGAGGAGACGGACCATGACGGACACAACCCCACCACCGAAGGAAAAGGACGAAAACCAACCCCGCGACGCCGCCTTCTGGGCGAAGAGGGTGGAGCGGCTGGAGGTCTCGGACGTGCCGCAGGGGGCCGCCAACGTGAACGTGCACGGGCGCCGCGAGGTCGGGGCGCTGCAGGGCTTTGGGCAGCTCTGGCAGAAGACCTATCGGGTGCCGTTGAGCGGTGCCGAGGCAACTCCGGCCGAAGTCGTTCGGGTCTGGAAGGAGCGGTTCCCCGAGTTTCAACCGACGAACAGCCGATTCTACCCGTCGCTGGCCGGCGTCGCGCCCGGAGAGGTGCTGTTTATCAGCGCCTCCGTAGGGGGCATGCCAGTACACACGGGAGTCCGCGTGATCTATGCGGACGACGAATCCTTCACGGTGATGACGCCCGAAGGCCACCCGGAGTCCGGCTGGAATACCTTCAGCGCATATCGGGACGAAGACGGCACGACGGTAGCCCAGATCCAGTCGCTGGCGCGCGCCAACGACCCGATCTACGAAGTCGGCTTCCGCGTGGTCGGCTCCACGGCGCAAGAGCAGCTCTGGACGCACGTCCTCAAGTCGCTCGGCGCGCACTTCGGCGTGAACGAGCCGGTGACCCTGGAGAAGGCCTGCGTCGATCCGAAGGTTCAGTGGTCGCAGATCAAGAACGTCTGGCACAACGCGGGCGCCCGTTCCATGCTCTACACGATGGCGGCCCCGGGGCGTTGGGTTCGCGGCCTGACCCGACGCCGCAACCCTTGACGCCCGACGCCACGCTCCCGCACGAGGGGGTGGGGATATGACGGAGCGCAGCACGTACGACGCGGTCGTCGTGGGCGCGGGACCGAACGGGCTCGCCGCCGCCGTCGAGCTGGCCAGAAGCGGCCGCTCGGTGGCCGTGCTGGAGGCCGAGGAGACCGTCGGCGGCGGCGCCCGCTCGGCGGAGATCACACTGCCGGGGTTCGTCCACGACCTCGGCTCGGCGATAAATGCCCTGGGGTACGCCTCGCCGTTCTTCCGGTCGCTCCCGCTCGAAGAGCACGGCCTCGAGTGGATCCACCCCCCGGCGCCGCTCGCCAACCCCTTCGACGACGGGTCGGCGGCGGTTCTCGAACGCTCCGTGGAGGGAACCGCACGGAACCTCGGCCGGGATGCCGCCGCTTACACCAGGCTCATGAGGGACATCGCCGAAGACACCCTCAGGATAGCGCCCTACTTCGTCGGCTCACCGCGGTTGCTGCGACACCCGCTCTCTCTCGCCGCTTCGGGGCTGCGCTCTCTCCGGTCGGCCCGGAGCCTCGCCGATGACTGGTTCGAGGGCGAGCACGCCCGCGGTCTCTTCGCCGGGAACGCGGCCCACTCGTTCTTGCCTCTGGAGAAGCCACCGAGCGCCATGTTCGGGCTGCTGCTCGGCACACTAGGGCACGCCGTCGGGTGGCCGTTCCCTAAAGGCGGCGCGCAGAAGATACCTGATGCCCTGGCGTCGTACCTGCTCTCTTTGGGTGGTGAGATCTACACCGGCGTTCGGGTGAGGTCCGTGGACGAGGTGCCGAAGACGCGGACGGTCCTCTTCGACGTCACGCCCCGCCAGTTGCTCGATATCGCGGGGGAACACTTCACGGAGCGTTACCAGGACGCCCTCGAGCGCTACCGCTACGGCCCCGGAGTTTTCAAGGTGGACTTTGCGCTCGACGGCCCGATCCCCTGGAAGGCAGAGGAGTGTTCCCGCGCCGGGACCGTGCACCTGGGAGGGACCCTCGATGAGATCTCCGCCGGGGAGGCCGCCGTCTGGCGGGGCGAGCACCCGGAGCGCCCGTTCGTGTTGCTGGCGCAGCAGAGCCTCTTCGACCCGACACGCGCCCCGGAGGGGAAGCACACCGTCTGGGCCTACTGCCACGTCCCGAACGGCTCGGCCTTCGACATGACGGAGAGAATAGAAGCTCAGATAGAACGCTTCGCCCCCGGCTTCAAGGAGCGCATCCTCGCGAAGAACGCGATGGCCCCTGCGGACCTCGAGCGGATCAACGCCAACCTGGTCGGCGGCGACATCAACGGCGGCGTCATGGACCTGAGGCAGCTCTTCACCAGGCCGATGCCCCGGCTGAACCCGTACTCGACCCCGGCCAAGGGCCTCTACATCTGCTCGTCGTCCACGCCGCCGGGCGGTGGAGTACACGGCATGTGCGGCTACCTCGCCGCCCGCGCCGCGCTGCGCTATCTGACGTAGCCAGATCCGGAAGGAGTCCCCGACGGAGACCGAGAACAGAGCTGCCGGGACCACCGAGAACGGCCAGCCATCCCCACTGCGCAGGTTCTGGCTCGTCCTGGCGCATGCTGCGTGGCTCGCCTGGTCGCTGTGGGCGCTCGCGATCGTGCTCGCGGCGCTCATGCTGGTTTCGTTCTCGACGATCGGCGCCGTCGTCGCTTCCACCCTGGCCATCGCCGCCCTGTTCGGGCCGCTACGTAGGCGCGTCCAGGACCTGGTAGACCAGCGCTTCTTCCGCAGGAAATATGATGCCGCACAGACGCTCACTGCCTTCGGAGCCAGGCTGAGAGACGAGGTGGACCTCGAGACGCTGAGCGACGACCTGGTGGAGGTGGTACGCGAGACTCTACAGCCAGCTCACGTCTCGCACTGGCTACGGTTTGCGCCTGGGACAGGTCGAGAACCGGTGGAGCGAGCCCGATGAGTGGCCGGATCGCTTCCTGGCTGGCCTGGTTGCTTGCCGGTCTCTCGCTCGTCCTCTGCGCCGCGTCCGTCGCTCTGTACGTCGCCACCCGATCCGTACAACCTCCCAGCACCTGGGGTACGGGCGGCGACAGCGCCGTGCTCGTCTTCATGCTGCCCTTCCTCGCCTTCCCCATAGTGGGCGCCCTGATCGCCTCCAGACGCCCCGGGAACCCGATCGGCTGGATCTGCCTGGCCGCCGGCATCTTCTGGATGCTCGCCATCGGGACCGGGTTTTACGGCCTCTACGGTCTGGTCATGAAGCCCGGCTCGATCCCGTTCCCGGCGGCGATCGGTTCCCTCACCGAATGGCTGTGGGCGCCAGCCCTGGGACTGCTGGGCATCTACCTGATCCTCCTGTTCCCGGACGGAAGGCTCACTTCTAGGAGATGGCGCTCCCTGGCCTGGCTCTCTGGGGCGGTGATCTTCTCGGTGTGCGCAGGCAGCGCCCTCACACCCGGACGGCTGCCGGACCTCGGTGGCGTGCGCAACCCGTTCGGGCTTGAGGACCACCCTTGGGTAGAGGACGCGACGAATGCCATTCTGGTACTGCTCCCCCTGTGCATACTCGCCTCGGCTGTAAGCCTGATCTTGCGCTTCCGGCGTTCCAGGGGCGAGGTTCGCGAGCAGATCAAGTGGATAGCTTTCGCCGCCTCGGTGGTGGGTGTGGGGTTCTCCTTTTTCATGATCGGGAGCTTGCTCGGGGAGGATGCCGCCGGAGGCGTCCGTTCGCTCTGGCAAAAATTGGTAGAGGACGCCGTGACGTTGAGCTTCGCCGGCGTACCCATAGCCGTCGGCTTCGCGGTCTTGAGGTACCGCCTCTACGACATAGAAGTCCTGATCAACCGCACGCTCGTCTACGGCGCTCTTACCGTGACGCTGGTGCTCGTTTACCTCGGCAGCGTGGTCAGTTTGCAGTACGTTTTCCGCGCGCTCACCGGCCAGGAATCACAGATTGCTATCGTCGCCTCGACGTTGGCCATCGCGGCGCTGTTCAATCCCTTGCGCCGGCGCTTGCAGAGCTTCATCGACCGGCGCTTTTACCGGAGGAAGTACAACGCGGCGAGGACGCTCGAGGCCTTCAGTTCAAAGCTACGCGACGAGGTGGATCTGGCCCAGTTGACCGACGGCCTGATGACCGTGGTCGGTGAGACGCTCCAACCGGCGCACGTCTCGCTCTGGATGCGGCCGACGGCACACGAGGAGGATGAGGCGAAAGATGTTTGAGGTCGTCGTGGTCGGAGGCGGGCCGGCCGGGGTGACGGCGGCCCTGCGCGCCGGCGAGCTGGGCGCGGACGTAGCCCTCGTCGAGCGCGGCAATCTGGGCGGCACCTGCACCAACGACGGGTGCGTCCCGACCCGCGTGCTCGCCAGGGCGGCCCGGCTGGTGCGCGACGCGGAGCAGTTCGCCGACTACGGCCTCGAGGGCGAGCCGCCGAAGGTAGATTTCTCGCGCCTACTGAACCGGACGCAGCGCGTCGTGTACGAGATCCAGGAGAAGAAGCAACTGCGGGGCCGGCTGGAGGCCGCGGGGGTGCGCGTGCTGGACCGCGCCGGGGACGCCAGCTTTCTCGACGAGCACACCCTGGTCCTGGCCGACGGCACGAGCCTCGAGGCCGGAAAGTTTATCCTGTGCCCGGGTGGCCACGCGAGGAAGCTGTCCTTCCCCGGTGGCGAGCACGCCCTGACACACAGCGATGTCTGGACGATGAGGGCGTTACCGCACTCGGTCGCGGTGGTCGGTGGGGCGGCGACGGGTTGCCAGCTCGCCTCGGTCTTCGCGGCGTTCGGTGCGCGGGTTCACCTCCTCGACGCCGCGCCGCGCCTCCTTCCCGGCGAGGATGGGGCCCTCTCGCGCGGGATGACGGAGGCCTTCGATCGCCGCGGGATCGAGGTCGTGACGGGCATCGACGGGGTGGGGCGGATCGAGCAAACGGACGGGGGCCTCCGGCTCTTCTCCTCGCGGGCGGGTGAGGAACTGTCCTTCGACGTGGGCGCGGTGGTGCTCGCGGTCGGGTGGGTCGGCAACCTGGAGGGTCTGGATCTCGCCGCCGCCGGCGTGGAGACCGAGCGCGGCTACGTGCGCGTGGACGACTCCTTACGTACAAACGTGCCGCACGTCTTCGCAGCCGGGGACGCGACCGGACGGATGATGCTCGTCCAGAGCGCCACCCACGAGGGGGAGATCGCCGCCGAGAACGCGGTGCTCGGCGGGGCGCGAACCCTGCAGCACGCCGTCGTGCCGCACGGCGGCTTCACCGACCCCGAGTACGGGAGCGTGGGTCCGAGCGAGGAGCGGGCGCGCAGGGAGGACGATTGCGCGGTGGCAGTGGTGCCGTACGCCGATCTGGACCGCGGCGTGATCGATGGCCACCCGCACGGCATGTGCAAGCTCCTGGTCTCGCGCGAGTCCAGGCGCGTCCTCGGGGCGCACATTGTCGGCGAGCAGGCCGTCGAGGTCGTGCAGGTAGTGGCCACGGCGATGCGGGCGGGTATGCGGGTCGAGCAACTGGCGAACCTGGAGCTCGCCTACCCGACCTTCACGGCCGTCGTCGGGATCGCCGCGCGCAGGATCTCGCGGGAGCTCGGCGTGATCCCCATCTCGTCTGGACGGGACGAACGGCTGCGGGCCGCCGAGTGGGAGTACGGCGCCGGGTAGAGGACACCACGCGGTCGTTTCCCGTAGTTGCGCACCCCGAAAAAACTCAAAAAATCTGAAAAAATTCGAAAAAACGTCCGCGAACGTCTACCGTAACGCCCTTCGTAACGATCCCGTAACGACCGCCGGGTAGAGTGCAGACAGTAGCGTTCAGCGAGCAAGGAAGGCGGAAGACGAGATGAAGGTTTGGGCGATGATGCGGTATATGGGACCGGCGGCCATCGTGGGCGGGGTGTTCATGATGTTTTCGGACCTCCTGAACCTGACCATCTACGTGCCCGGCCTGGGTGCGGCGGCCCACACAGGCTACCAGGCCGTCGGGTCCGGCGTGATCCTGTTCGCCCTTACGCTGCTGCTCGTCGGTATGGTCGGCCTGTACGCCCGCCAGCCCTCATCTACGGGAGCGAGGGTCATCGAGTCCGGAACCGGCTATCTCCACTACGACGGCACGGAGTTCCGGCAAGAGGGTGCCGAGGAACTGCGGCTGCTTGCGGCGGGACGCGACGTTCCGCGCGCCGGGCGCGGACATAGGACCGGAGGTTCTTCTCCGCTCCGACAGAGCAATCCCCGCGCGTGAGATGAGAGAGGTGCCGATCGTGGCCGGTCGGGGAGACGTCATGGAGTACCCGCTCACCCGGGAGAAGGTGATCCTCCTTGAGACCACCCGCGATACCGGCGGCGAGCTGCAGCGGTTCGAGTACGTCCTTCCGTCCCGTTTCTCCATCCCCGAGCACGTCCACCCGCGCCAGGAGGAGCGGCACGAGGTCCTCTCGGGCACGCTGTGGGGACGGGTGGGAGGACGCGAGAGGAGCTTCGGAGAGGGCGAGCGCGCGGTCGGTCCGCCGGGCGTGCCCCACGCCTGGCGGAATGCCAGCGACCGCGAGGGGCTGCGCATCGTCTCGGAGCTGAGGCCGGCGTTGCACATGGAGATCCTCCTGGAGACCAGCTTCGGCGTCATGCGGGCCTGGAAGACCAACAAGATGGGCGCTCCCGGATACCTGCTCCAGCTCGCCGTCCTGGCCGACGAGGTCAAGGACGACTTCTACTTCACCGGGGTGCCGAGGCCGGTGTGGAACGCGTTTATGGTGGCGTCCGGGATATTGGCGCGCCTCGGCAGGATGCCAGGCTATCCGAGATACATTGGCAAGGGGTGATCCATGCGCACATCCTCCGAGACAGCCCTTGATCTCCCGCCCGAGGTGGAGTCCGTCTTCCGCGAGTTCCGCACGTGCGAGATGTCCACGCTCGCCCGGGACGGGGCCCCGATCACCTGGCCCACCCTGCCTTTCTGGCGCCCCGGAGAACGGCGTTTCCTGATAACCACCTCCATAGGGCTCCCCCACAAGGCCTTCAACGTCCGGCGCAACCCGCGCGTCTCGCTGCTGTTCTCCGACCCGACGGCCAGCGGCCTGACGAACCCGCCGGCCGTGCTGGTGCAGAGCGACCCCGAAGCGCCAAACGAGGTGGAGACCAGCATGACAGATCGCGAGGAATATTGGCGCAGGGTGCTTGAGCGTCAGCCGGCTGGCAGCATCTATGGCGGCAACCCACTCCTGCGTTACCTATTCGACTGGTACTACATGTAGTACATGCGGCTCCTGATCCACGTCACGCCCCGCCGTATCCTGTGGTGGCCCGGAGGCGACTTCGGGCGGGCGCCGCTCGAGGTGGAGGTGCGCCATGTGGGATGAGATGCTCGGGCACCTCCCTGACTTCGAGAGCGCCGTGTTGACGGGCATAGACGCGGAAGGCTACCCCTACAGCGTGCGCTGCCGACGCCAACCGGACGCACGGGCGCTGAGAGTCCAGCAACCCCCTACGGTTCTGTCCGACCGGGTCCCGCGAGCCTGCTATGCCACAGCCACGACGAGAACCTGTGGAACCTCAAAAGCTTCCTGGTGCGCGGAACCCTGGGCCGGGAAGATGGCCTATGGACCTTCCGTCCCGGGAGGTTCATACCGGGGCCCGGGATCGGGGGACCGATGGGCATGGTTCGCTTCGTCACTGGCTCGCGAAAGGACGCCAGGCGCTACCTACGGAAGCGCGGTCTGTCCCGCCCGCGCATACCCTGGGACGAGGTCAATGAGATCAAAGCGTAGGCCCGAGGGGGAGGGCCTCCGGACGGTGCCGCGTAAAGGGACCTACCACTCCACGAGCTTCCAGATCTCCGGCTGCAGCTCGCCTTCCTCGCCGACCTCGGCGAAGATCTCCACGGCCTGCTCGAGGTGCTTCATGGAGTCTTCTTCCCGGCCGGCGGTGTGCAGCAGGTCGGCCAGGTTGTTGTGCAGCGCCGCCTCGCGGTGGCGATCCCCAATAGAGACGCACAGTTTGAGGGCCTCCTCGGCCCGCTCCAGAGCCTGCCCAAGCTCTCCGCCGTTCGCGTAGACCAGCGCCAGGTTGTTCAGGGCTGCAACACGGGCGGCGGGATCCCCCAGAGCTTCCGCCAGCGCCAGGCTGCGTTCCAGATGGCGTCGCGCATCGTCGAGGTCGCCCCTGCCGCCGGCCAGGACGCCCAGCGCGTTGTGTGCCTGGGCCAGCGCCCGTTCGTCGCCCGCGGATTCGGCCAGCTCGAGCGCCCGGCGCGCCCGCTCTAGCGCCAGGTCGTCCTGCCCCCTGTGACGGGCGACCAGGCTGAGCTCGGCGCACAGCCGGGCTCGTTCGCCGTCCGAACCCGATTCTCCTCGCGTCGCAAGAGCCGCCTCGAGGTGGCCCTCCGCCAGCTCCCACTCCCCGAGGCGCTGGTAGACGTTCCCCAGTTTGCCCTCGATATCGGCGAGTCGCTCCCCGTCGCCGAAAGCGCCCGCCGCCTCGTAGCTGGCGAGCGCCTCACCATACGCTCCCAGGAGCGTGTGCAGGTCTCCTACGGCCTCGTGCAACCCGGCGACGTCCGGGTGTTCGAGCGCGAGGGCCGTGTTGAAGTAGGCCAGAGCTTCGGCGTTTGCGTACAGGGCGCGGGCGTGCTCGCCGGCCAGCCTGGAGTAATGGGCCGCCTCCGCGTCGCGTCCGGCCAGCTGGTAGTGGTGCGAGATCTGGCCGGCCAGCGGACCGATCTCGCGGCGCCGGCGCGCGCGCCGGGCGAGCGCCTCGGCCACGCGACGGTGCAGGAGCCGCCTCCTCGCCAGGCTGGTCTCCTCGTAGACTAGGGCGCGCAGCTTCTCGTGGACGAAGTCGTAGACCAGGGCCTGTCCCCCGGCTTCTCCTACCTCCTCGATGAGCTCCTGGCCGGTCAACTCTTCGAGCGCCGCGACGGTCTCTTCTTCGCCGCGGCCGCTAGCCTCGCGCACGGTATCGAAATCGAAGGACCGCCCGATGACGGCGGCGGCGCCCAGCAGCTGCCAACCCGTCTCGCCGACCACCCCCAGGCGCCCGTGCAGGAGATCCCGCACCCCGCCCGGCAGTGACCAGGCGTCGTCATCGGCAGCCATAACGCCGGTCGAGATCGCCGCGAGGTACTCTCCGAGGAAGAGCGGCAGCCCTTCGGTCTCGTCGTACAGCCGCCGTCCCAAGTCTTCGGAGTGCCCCACGACAGACTCGACCAGTTCCTCGACGGCGGCCCGGTCGAGGCGCGACAGACGTAGCAAGGTCGCCGTGCGGGCCCGCTGGGCTCCGGCCAGCAGCCCGCGCAGCCTATGTCCGGCCGGCACTTCCTCGCCGCGCCAGGTCAGCAGGACGCATAGTTGCCGTCCTGATCTCTCCAGACGTCGCACCAGATAGGCCAGCAGGTCCAGGGAGGAGACGTCGGCCCAGTGGACGTCGTCGATAAAGAGAACCCCCGGTGGTGGGCCGCCGCAGGCCGCCAGCAACACCTGTCCGATGCCCTCGAAAAAACGACTCTGGGCACCCGGCGTGGTGAGCGGCGCGGGGGGCGGCACCCCGGGATGCAGCTCGGAGAGCTCGGGCAGCAGTCGCGCGGCCTCTGCCAGGGAGGGGGCCGGAACCTCCCTCAGCCGCGCGGCGAGATCCTCCCGTCCGAGGGACGCGGAGAGCCCCTCCACGAACGGGCCGTAGGCCAGGTTCGTCTCGCCCGGGTAGCAACGCGCCGCGACGGTCGCCGCACCCCTGCCCGCCGCGTAGGCCAGAAACTCTTCGGCCAGCCGGGTCTTGCCGATGCCGGCCTCCCCCTCCAGGACCACCAGGTGGCCCGCTGTTTCGGCGGCTTCGTAGGCCCGGAGCAGAGACTCCCACTCCGTCTCGCGGCCGACCAGCGGTTCGCCGTGAGGGTGCACGGCCCTGGCGGAGGACGGGACTTCCCGTCCCTCGGGGCGCGGAGTGGGGGAGAGATCCTGAGAAAAAACCGGAGGTGGCGGCAGGTCGTTCTCTTTGATGGCCTCGTAGGCTCGGGTCGTCTCATCGAGTGGGGAGACGCCGAGTTCGCCTTCGAGGATGCGCAGGCACTCCCGGTACTGGCGTAGGGCGCCGGCGCGCTGGCCGGCCCACGCGTAGAGCTCCATCAGCCAGAGGTGCGCCGGCTCGTGCAGGGGGTCCAGGGCCACCCAGCGCCTCGCGTACGAGACGGCCGGCTCCCACTCGCCGCGTGCGCCGTGGCCGTGACTGAGCCTCTCCAGCGCCCCGGCCAGCTCGCGGCGCAACTCCTCGCCCTGGAAGAACTGCCAGTCGTCGAAGGCGGCGCTGTCGCGCAGGGCGAACCCCGCCAGGAAATCGTCGCGGTACAGCGCCACCGCCTCGGAGAGCGGAGGCAAGCAGTTGATACACACCTCGGTCTCCGGATGGCCGTGTGTCCGGCATTCGGCCAGGAGATCGTGGAAGCGGTCCACGTCTACCCACGTCTCTTCCCGGTTGAGGTCGATGCTCTCCCGGTCGGCGTCCAGCCAACCCTCCGCGCGGGCCTTGCCCAGCGAGGAGAGCGTGCGCCTGAGGGCGGCCCGGGCCCGGGTCTGGTTGTACTCCGGCCAGAGCAATCCCGCCAGCGCGTCGCGCGTGTGGCGTCGCCGGGTGACGGCCAGGTAGGCGACGAGCGCGATTGCCTTGCGCGTGTCGACCTCGACCGGCTCGCCGTCGTGTACGATGCTCGGCGCGCCGAGCAACAAAATCGTCGTCCGGGGCATGAACATACCTCCCGCTGGTTCCGATACGGACAATTATGTGGCAACCAGCGCAGAACCGCAACGGTTTGCGCGTTACGGTGCATCTCGTAACGCTCCAGGGGCGACACGCGCAAGGCGCTGGCATCTATGGTTTGTTAGAATTCGGCCGATGAACGGCGCGACGCTGGACGGATCGGCGGGGTTTGCGCGCCGGATTCGCACCGGGTGGAAGGGAAGAACATGGATCTGGCGGTTCGCAAGATGACGCTGGAACGCTTCGGGGTGTCGAACCTCGGGGCGGTGCACGAGAATCTGCCCCCCGCGCGCCTCGTCGAGGCCGCGGTGAGGCGGCGGGAAGGAATGATCTCCGAGTCGGGTGCTCTGGCGGCGAGGACCGGCAAACGCACGGGGCGCTCCCCAAAGGACCGCTTCATCGTCGAGAACGAGCTGACCAAGGACAAGATAGCTTGGGGCCAGGTCAACAAGCCCGTCTCGCCGGAGAAGTTCGACCGGGTACTCGGGCGGGCGATCTCCTACCTGGAGAACCTCGACGAGGTCTACGTAGTGGACGCCTACGCTGGGGCCGATCCCCGCTACAGGCTGAACGTGCAGCTTGTGTGCGAGTTCGCCTGGCACGCGCTCTTCGCGAGGCAGCTCTTCAGGCGCCCCTCGCGAGAGGAGCTCGAGTCCTTCGAGCCCGAGTGGAGCGTCATCTCCGTCCCCGGTTTTCTGACCGACCGCGAGATCGACGGGACCCAGTCCGAGACGTTCGTCGCCCTGGACTTCGCGCGCAAGCTGGTGCTGGTCTGCGGCTCCGGCTACGCGGGTGAGATGAAGAAGAGCATCTTCACCGTACTGAACTTCGTCCTGCCCACCGAGCATGACGTCTTGCCGATGCACTGCTCGGCAAACGCCGCAGCCGACGGCTCGTCGGACGTGGGAGAGAACGTCGCGCTCTTCTTCGGGCTCTCGGGCACGGGTAAGACGACCCTCTCGACCGACAACACGCGGTGTCTGATCGGGGACGATGAGCATGGCTGGTCCGACGAGGGGATCTTCAACTTCGAGGGCGGTTGCTACGCCAAGACCATAGACCTCAGCCGGCAGAAAGAGCCCCAGATCTGGGACGCCATCAGGTTCGGATCCGTCCTGGAGAACGTGATCATCGACCGTAAGACTCGCCAGGAGGACTACGTCGACGCAACGCTTACGGAGAACACCCGCGTCGCCTATCCTCTGGATTACATCGAGGGTGCCGTGCCGTCGGGGCGCGGCGGCCACCCGAAGGCTGTCTTCTTCCTCTCGGCCGACGCCTTCGGCGTCCTGCCGCCCATCAGCGTCCTGACCCCGGAGCAGGCCGCCTATTACTTCCTCTCCGGCTACACGGCCAAGCTCGCCGGCACCGAGGCCGAGATGGAGGAGGAGGTCGAGGCGACGTTCTCGACCTGCTTCGGGGCGCCGTTCTTGCCTCTGGTGCCCACTACCTACTCGACGATGCTCTCCGAGAAGAGCCGGGAGCATGGGACCCGCTGCTACCTGATAAACACCGGCTGGTCGGGCGGTCCCTACGGCGTCGGAGAACGCATCGATATAGGTGCCACCCGCGAGATCGTCCGGTCGGCCATAAACGGAAGGCTCGACAGTGTCGAGACCAGGCCCCATCCCGTCTTCGGCCTCCACATCCCAGCGGCGCTCCCCGGTGTGCCCACCGAGATCCTGGACCCCCGCGAGACCTGGGACGACAAGGACGCCTACGACGCGCAGGCCAGGATACTCGCTGACCTCTTCCGCCAGAACTTCTCGAAGTTCGAGTCCGAGGTCTCCGAGGAGGTTCGCAACGCCGGACCACACTCCTGACCGCGAACGCCAACCCGGCGTAGAAGGCCGGCTGCCACTCCGCCCTGCGGCCCGATAGCGTTTGTGCGGAGTCGAAGACCGCGGGCTAGAAGATTCTCCCCGTTGTAGATCTGGTCCAAGTTTAGACTACTTCTAAACTTGGAATGAATCCTTTCTCTGATGTCGGAGAGAGGAGGTTTTTGAGGGTGGTTCACGAGTGGCGTAGACGGTTATCCGGGCGCAAGCAGCGAGAAGACTACGGGATGGGAGGAAGATGTTTCTCCGCATAGACAAGCTACAGATCGAGCTGCCGAAGCCGGACGGCGCGGACCCGACGGCGGCTGGCACGGTCCAGGAGCTCTTGGGTGGCAAGTTCGGCGAGATGTCCACGCTGATGAACTACACTTACCAGTCGTTCAACATGAGGGGCAAGAGCAAGGTCCGTCCCTACTACGAATTGATCGCCAACATAGCCGCCGAGGAGATGGGCCACATAGAGCTGGTTGCCAACACCATCAACCTGCTGCTCGACCGGGCCGCCGAGGGCGCGGACGGGGCGAGCGCCAATGGGTCGGCGCCGCTGGGAATGGGAACCGAGGCGCCCAACCCCGATCACTTCATAAACACGGGCCTGGGTGCTCTGGTGGCCGGTGCCGGTGGCGCGAAGTGGAGCGGCGACTACGTCTTCAACTCCGGCAACCTCAAGCTGGACCTCTTGCACAACTTCTTCCTCGAATCGGGCGCGCGGATGGGTAAGATCCGGGTCTACGAAATGACCGACAACCCCGTAGCCAGGGAGATGGTGGGATACCTGATCGTGCGCGGCGGAGTCCACCAGGAAGCTTACGCCAAGGCCCTCTCGGACCTCTCTGGCGTGGACGTGACCAAGCTCCTACCGGTGCCCGAGATAGACAGCATGAAGTTCCCGCACGCCAGGAAATACATCGACCAGGGTTTCCACAGGAAGATGTATCGTTTCAGCCCCGACGACTACCGGCAGATCTCCGAGATCTGGAACGGTTCGCAGATCGATACCGGCGAGCAGCGCGAGGTCGTCGACGGCATCCCGGAGGGTGGCGAGGTTCCGGATCTCACCCCGGTTCCGCCGATGTACGCTCCCAGCGTCAGCGCGGAGGACGTCGCCGAGCTAGCCAGGAAGCTCGGTTAGGCAGCCTCGCGGGCTCTGGCGAGACCGGCGTGGGGATGATGCCTCCGCGCCGGTCTCTCTGCGTGCGCGCGGTTAGGTTAGAGCTTCTCGGGCTCCTGGATCCGATACGTCGCGAAATGCGTATTAAACGAAAGTAAACTACCGCGTCTAGTACTCAAGAACTCATGCGACGGGAGTGGGGCAATCTGGAAGAGAACCTGAGAGGGGCCGGACTACGGGTTACGCCGCAGCGCCGCGCCGTGTGGTCGGCCTTTCAGGGAGGCGCGAGTGAGCACCTCACCGCTGAGGAGGTGTTTGCCCGGGCCCGTAGCGGGCTGCCCGAACTGGCGCGGGCGACGGTTTACAACACGCTCGCGGTGTTCGTGGACGCCGGACTCCTGAGGGTGGTCGAGAGCAGGGGCGCCGTTCTCTACGATCCCAACCCCGACCCGACGCACCACCACTTCCGCTGCCGGGGCTGCGACCGGCTCTACGACGTGCACGTCGAGGGAGTGAAGGATCTGAAGATCTCCGGCGACCGGGAGTTCGTGGTGGACCGGAAAACCATACTCCTGGGCGGCCTGTGTCCGCTGTGCTCTTCTCCTGCACGGTAGGGGTGAGCACGTAGCGCCTTCTGGAGCGGGCGCTCCCGCCAGGCGCGGACCACCGCGGCGTCTCTACATCCCGCTTACCATCTGGAACGCGCTTGTTTACAATCATGGCCGGAGTGAGAAGACGTATGGAGGAGGCTTGTGGCGCACAGGGATGAACTTCGAGAGCACGAGCAGGTCCTGCTCCGATTACTGGACGAGATGGGGAGAAATCTCGCCCGGCAAGAACGGCTTTTGGAGGAGATAGAGAACCGGCACGTCCAGTTGCGAAACGCCTGGATACAGGAGGGGGCGGACGAGCCGTTCGGGCCGCCGGATCAGCAAGCGCTCGTAAACGAGTTGCAGCGTGAACTCGATCGTGGGCGCGACCAGGAGCTCGAGCTACATGAGATCCTGGATGTGTTGAAGCGCCGGTGCGAGCTGGAAGACTGGCTACTCGATGAACTGGAGTCTCACTTGCCTCGGGAACATAGGGACCAGTTACTACGGGAACTGATGGGCCGTTTCGAGCGACGCGACCGGCTCCTGGAGGACATAGAGCTCGTATCTTTCCAGGAGAAGCGAGATCGGCTCGCGGAGACGATGCAACTCCTGCCGGAACTGGAGGGACTGCTCTTCGAGGTCGTGGAGCGACATCTCGTTCGGCTCCACCGGGACGGTGGTTAGGAACCAGTCGTCAGGAGTCTCCGGGGTGGCGAGGTTCGATCTGATGGAGATCGCCTCGCATCTTGGTGAGGATCGTGGGCGAGACTTTCAGGGCCATGGCCAGCTTCCAGATCGTGTCCACCGAGGCGTGAATCTCCTCAGAGGCAGGGTCTATGCTCTCTGCCCTCGCTATCGAGCCGGGCTCCAGTTCCGCCAGCTCGTCGAGCTGCTCCTGGGAGAGGGAGGCATCCTCTCTCAAGGCGCGTAACTTCTCCACATCCAGGCCCGGCTCTTCGAGAACGGTCGGAACCGGGGGGTCGGGGAAGGTAGACAGGTCCGAGATCTCGACCCCGAAGATTCTGGTGAGCTTCTGGACGATGATCTCGAGGACGTGCACCCGACTCTCCCGCTCCATCTCCTCCGCCCAGGTGCCGCTCTGGCCGATCATCAAGGACAGCTCCTCTTGCGAGAGACCAGCCTGCTCCCTTAGGTCCCGTAAACGAGCCCCGTCTACAAGGTATAGTTGCATCTGCGTCGTTCCTTTCCGGCTCGTTGAAGATCTCGCCCTTCGCGTCCCAGGGCTCAATCCCCTGTATCGCTCGGGCCTTCGAGGGTCGGCTCCGGCGGGTCAGGGTAGCTCGTCAACTCCGACCTCCCGACGAAGAGGATCTGCATGAGATCCTCGCCGAGTTTCTCCCTGATCTCGGTCCGGTCGGCGGTCTCCAATCTTAAGACCACTACGGGGTTCATGCCGATGGATTCGGCCAGCTCTTCCTGCGACATGAACACCCTCTCCCTCGCAGCCGCTAACTTCGCCCCGTCTACCTTCACGCCACACCCCCTCGCTCTGTCTCCAGCGTCTGGTCCACGATAGCCGTGACCGGAAGCGATCCCCGTATTCCTCGCTCTTGGCAGACATTGTCCCCACATCCTTATGGTGCAATTCTACCCAAAGCCCCGCTCGAAGTCGTGCTCGAAGCGGATTGTCTCCCGCGAATACTGAGAACTAGGATGTCCCAAGAGGTGCGTCCCTGGGCCGGTGATAAAGTGGGAGAGCCATGACCGAGAAGCGGCCGCAGTCGGGAGCCGACCCATCCCCGAACCTATTCGCCACGACGACCGGGAGATCATCCTCGTGTTGGAGGACAACGGCATTCCGGTCACGCGTCCGGCCCCGGGCGTGAACATGGAGGAGCCCGACGACCGCCAGCTCTACGCCTGTGCCGTGCTGGCGCCGGACATCGCCAGCTCTCGGACGAAGGCCATCGTGACGACCGCGGCATCGAGGATGGCGTCCCGGTTCGGCCGGAGATCCAGTTCCCGATGGTGATAAACCGGGTCGAAATCATGCGCGTGGTCGAAACCCATCCACCAAGCGGCCCAAGAAGTCATGGAGGCCGAAGGGATCGAGGTCCCCTACAAGGTGGGGGTGATGATCGAGACGCCGGCCGCCGTGAGGACGGCCGACACCTTCACCGGAGACCTTGCCCGGTATCACCTTCTTGGACGGTTGCTAGTGGTAGAGGCACACAAAGGGGGCCGGGGACTGGCGTCCCGGCCCCCCAAGGTCGTCGCTTCCCGACGGCGCTACCGAATAGCTACTCCGTAACCTTGAGGTTGAGCATCATCCCCGTCTCATGTTCGAGGATGTGGCAGTGAAACATGTAGAGCTGCTCGCCCTCGAAGCCGTGGGAGAAGTCCATGGCGCACTTCACGGTCTCCCCTGGCCAAAGGAGCACGGTATCCTTGAAACCCAGATCAGTCACCAGCCTGCCCTTCTCGTCCACCACGAGGTGTGCAACCTGCTCGGGGGTACCGACCCTCTCCAAGATTCGAAACTGGAAGCCGTGGAGGTGTATAGGGTGGGGCATGCTGTTCTCATCGTTGTGAATCTCCCAGACCTCCGTTACGCCTCTTTGGACCACGATGGGGAACTCATCCATCCTGTGGGTCTTGCCGTTGATGAGCCACCGCATCCCCTGATCGTCGGTGGTCATGGAGATCGTTATGGGCCGGCTGGCCGCCTGAGCCAAGTCCGGCTGCGGAATCTCGGAGAGGGTCTCCGGCACGCGTCCTGCGTAATCTGACTTCTCTGCCACCACCAGCTTCAACAGGTAGAACTCGCTCCCGTCCGGGAGCCGGGCTGGACCCATCTGGTGATCCATGTGGTGATGGTGTCCCATGTCCATATGATCCATATGATCCATGCCCCCGCCCATCTGCATCTCGTGCTCACGGTGCATCGGATCGAACGGTAGGCTCCTGAGCACTACCTCCTCGCCCACCTCGAAGCCCGTCAGGTCCAAGAGTACATCCATCCGCTCGGCGGGCGAGAGGAAGACTTCCTTCGCCGGGTGTGGCCTGTCCAAGAGGCCACCGTCTGTACCGATGATTTGGTATGGCAGCAACTCTTCTTCTCCCGCCTTCGTGAAGGCTAGCCGGTAGGTGCGGGCGTTGGAGCCGTTGAGCAACCTGAAGCGGTAGATCCTGGTGCCCACCTCCAGGTAGGGAGCAGGCGTCAAGTTGGTCAGGATGACGTTGCGCATTGCGCCCGGTGCGTAGACAACGTTTCCATTCTCGTCGAGCCGTTTGTCCTGGATGAGCAAGGGGA
>Ga0126313_10000396_pt1 | contig 20479 bp, 22 predicted proteins | sample Plot105A_FD_89954 | JGI IMG/M metagenome (GOLD analysis project Ga0126313, IMG submission 89954) | Serpentine soil microbial communities from UC McLaughlin Reserve, CA, USA - Plot105A | ecosystem: Environmental > Terrestrial > Soil > Grasslands | place: USA: UC McLaughlin Reserve, Lake County...
CTGCTGCACATCGCGCCGCACCTCGTGCACCCGCTGTCGTTCCTGCTGCCGATCTACGAGGAGCACAAGCGCCGTCCGGCGCTGATCCGCATGGGGATGATGGCCTACGACGCGCTGTCGCTCGACAAGTCGATGGAGCGCCACCGCATGCTCAGCCGCGACGAGGCGCTGCGGCGCGAGCCGGGCCTGCGCAGCGAGGGGCTGCGCGGCGCCGCCGCCTACTACGACGCGCAGGCCGCCTACCCGGAGCGGCTGGCGCTCGAGAACGCGCTCGACGCGCGCCGCCTCGGCGCCGTCGTGCTGCCGTACATGAGCGTCACAGCACTGGAGCGCGCGCACGACCGCGTCGTCGGCGTCGCGCTGCACGACGAACTGCACGGGATCGACTACCGCGCGCGCGGCGCCTTGGTGGTGAACGCGAGCGGCCCGTGGGTCGACGAGGTGCTCGCAGGCGCGGCCCCGCGGGACGAGCGGCTGATCGGCGGCACGAAGGGCAGCCACCTCGTCGTCGAGCCGTTCCCCGGCGCGCCGCGCGAGGCGGTCTACGCCGAGGCGGTGGGGGACGGGCGCCCGTACTTCGTCGTCCCCTGGAACGGCCTCTATCTGATCGGGACGACCGACACGCGCTACGACGGCGATCTCGACGACGTCGTAGCGACCGACGAGGAGATCGCCTACCTGATCGAGGAGACGAACCGCTTGATCCCCGGCGCCGCCCTGAGCGCCGAACAGGTGCTCTACACGTACGCTGGGGTGCGACCGCTGCCGGCGGCGCCGAACGGCGACGAGGGCGCAATCACGCGCAACCACGTGATCCACGACCACGCCGGCAGAGACGTGCCCGAGGGCGAGCGGATCGAGGGGCTGCTGTCGATCGTCGGCGGCAAGATCACGACGTACCGGCGGCTGGCGCAGGAGACGGTGGACGTCGCGGTCAAGAAGCTCGGCCGCAAGGCCGACAAGTGCCGCACGCATCAGGTGCCGCTGCCCGGCGGCACGGCGTACCCGTTCGAGGGCTTCCGCGAGCGCTTCCGCGTCACGAGCGGGCTGCCGGTCGAGACGGCCGACCGCCTCCTGCGCATCTACGGCACGCGCGCCGCCGAGGCGCTCGACTTCGCCGACGGCTCGCCCGAGCTGCGCGAGCCGTTCGACGAGGACACCGGCGCGATCGGCGCCGAGGTCGTCTTCTCACTGCGGACCGAGCTGGCCGAGACGCTCGCCGACGTCGTCGCCCGCCGCACGCTCGTCGGCTACGGAGCCCATGCGGGTCTGGGAGCGATCGATGCCGCGGCCGAGATCGCCGTCCGCCACGCCGGCTGGTCCGACGAACGCGCCGCGCGCGAGGTTGCCGCCTACCGCGAGGAGGCCACCGCGACCCTGCGCCCGCGCTCCGCCGCTGCACCTGGGGAGGACGAGCCCGTCGTTGCAGCCGGCCGTCCCGCAGTCTTCGCCGGCGCCGCCCGCGCGCTGCGCCGGCGATCCCGCGCCGAGCGCTGAATCGCCGGCGGCTCGGTGGCCCACTTACGCTGCGGCGTGCGCCGGCTGCGAGCCGTTCGTCTGCGCGGCGTCGTGCTCCGGCGCGGTCTCGGGCACGGCCGCGAGCTGCTGCTCCGTCTGCGCGCCCGGCTCGTCGCGCTCCGCGAGGCGCCGGCCGGCCTCGACCGCCAGCGCCGAGCCGGCGAGCGCGCCGGCCAGCTGCGCGACGGCCCAGCCGTCGCCCCAGCGCTCGCGCCCGCGTGCCCCGTCGACCGACCAGCGGCCCGGGCCCGCGGCGGTGATCGCGAAGCCGGCCGCCATCAGCACGGCGTTGTACTCGAAGCCGCCTCTGGTGTTCCAGACGCCTCTTCTCGCGTGCACGAGGCGGATCGCGGTGGTCATCGTGCTCGACGTCAGCATCGCGCCAAGCGGCGTGAGGAAGCCGGTCGCCAACAGTGCTCCGCCGCCGGCCTCCGCGGCGCCTGCGGCGAGCGCATGGTGTCTGCCGGGAGCCAGGCCGAGCTTCTGCTGGAAGAAGCCGCCAGTGGCCTCCGGGCCGTCTCCGCCGAACCAGCCGAACAGCTTCTGCGTGCCGTGACCGACGAACAAGCCGCCGACGGTCACTCGCAGGATCGTCATTCCAAGGCGCATGGGATCACTGTCTCCGTGGGTTGCATCTGCGCGCCGGGCGGCGCGCCCTCGCTCCCACGGTTCGCGGCGGGCGCCGCGTCCAAACGAGGCGTGTCGGCGCGCGGTCCATCATCACTCGACAGCTCGCGCAGATAGCTCGCAATCAACGCGTCGGCGGCGCGGCCATGACGGCTCAGCTCGTCGCGTGGCATCTCGATCCCCTCCGGTGTTCACTCAATCGATGCGCCGCTGGGGCGCGTGGGCACCTCCACGTTTAGCCAGCTGGGAGCACGGCGAAACGGCTCCGGTCCGCGCGCCGACGACTGAGCGCTTCCCGTACGGCTACTGACCCTGGAGGAACGCGATCACCGCGAGCACCCGGCGGTGGTCGGTGTCGGACGGCGGCAGTCCGAGCTTGCCGAAGATCGAGGAGATGTGCTTCTCGACGGCCCCGTCGGTGACGACGAGGGCCGCGGCGATCGCGGCGTTTGAGCGGCCCTCGGCCATCAGCTCCAGCACCTCGCGCTCGCGCGGCGTCAGCTCGTCGAGTGGGCCGTCGTCGCGGCGGTGGCGGGTGAGGAGCTGTGCGACGACCTCGGGGTCCATCGCCGTCCCGCCGCCGGCGACGCGCTCGACCGCCTCGACGAACTCGCCCACGTCGGCGATCCGGTCCTTCAGCAGGTAGCCGACGCCGCCCCTGCCATCGGCCAGCAGCTCGGCCGCATAGGTGTCCTCGACGTACTGCGAGACGATCAGCACGGCCGTCCCGGGAAAGCGCTCACGCACGGCGACGGCGGCCTTCACGCCCTCGTCGGTAAACGTCGGCGGCATGCGCACGTCGACGACGCAGATGTCCGGCTTGTGCCCGGCGACCGCGCGCACGAGCGCGTCGCCGTCCTCGACGGCGGCCACGACCTCGTGCCCGTGGTCGCGGAGGAGGCGGATCATCCCATCGCGCAGCAGGGCGAGATCCTCGGCGATGACGATCCGCATCGCCCCATCCTACGACCGCGAGAGGCGACGGCGACCTATGCCTACGGCGTCCCGTCTCCGCACGGCAGCTCGGCGTGCAGCGTCGTGCCGCCGCCGGGCGGGCTGACGACGGACAGCGTGCCGTCGAGCGCCTCGACGCGGCGTTTGAGCCCGACCAGGCCCGACCCCTGCGGATCGGCCGCGCCGCTGCCGTCGTCGGCGACCTCGGTGACGAGCACGTCGTCGCGCAGCGCCAGTCGCACGAGCACCGCCTGCGCGCCGCTGTGCTTCGTCGCGTTCGCGAGCGCCTCCGTGACGACGAAGTAGGCGGCACCCTCGACGGCGGCCGGCGGCCGCGTCGGCAGGTCGGCCTCGATCGACACGGCCAGCGGTGAGCGCGCCGCGATCGACCCGATCGCCGCCTCCAGACCGCGGTCGGCGAGGATCGGCGGGTGGATGCCGCGGGCGAGGTCGCGCAGCTCGGTCAGCGCCGTTCTCGCCTCGCCGCGCGCCTCGGCCAGCAGCTCGCGGGCCTGCGTGGGGTCGCTGTCGAGCTTCTCCTCCGCCATCCCGAGGCTCATCGCGAGCGCGACCAGGCGCGCCTGCGCGCCGTCGTGCAGGTCACGCTCGATCCGCTGCAGCTCAGCCGCCTGCGCATCGACCGCGCCGGCGCGCGTGGTCGTAAGCACGTCGACGCGCTCGGCCAGCTCCTCGCCGCGCGGCGGGCGCAGCAGCGGCACCATCGCGGCGAGCTCCAGGCGCGTGAGACCGCGCACGATCAGCCCGCAGACGGGGATCAGCAACAAGCCGGCAGCGGCACACGCGAACGCTTTCCCGAGCGTGTCGACGTCGGTGAAGCCGAGCGACATCGGCGGCTTCGGCGCGCCGTACCAGAGCGGCAGCGAGATCAGGTACACGACCGAGCCCCACAGCGACAGCACGGCGACGGCAAACGCGAAGCCGAGCACGCCGCAGATGCCCGTCCAGGCGAAGTCCTTCCACGTGGCCGGATCGGCGGCCGCGGCGCGGAGCCGCGCGAACCATCTCGCGTCCGGCTCGCCACGGCGGTAGCGCTCGGGAATCGGCTCGCCGAGCACGAGCGCCGCACGACGTCGCTCGATCCGCGCGAACCAGCGGAACAGCCAGAAGAAGACCAGCGCCGCGAGCAATCCGACGACAGTGATCGCGAGCGACAGCGTCACCGACACCCCGGTGACCCACAGTGTGAAGCCGGCAATGCTCGTGACGAGCCCGACGCAGTGGAAGGCGAGGTCGCGGGCCCAGGTCCTGATGACGTTCATGCGGCGCATCGTACGGCCGCCGTCGCCCGGCGCCATTGGCGCTCGCTTGCATATGGGGGTGGGGCAGGCCCCCGGTGCGAACAGGCAATTGCGCAACTTCCGGCGGGTCACACGTTGAACAAGGCGTCGGACCCCTCAACGACCGGGAGGCAATTCGGATGTCAATCAGGACCGCGCTCGCCGCGGCGCTCACCGCCGCCTTGCTCGCGCTCGCCGCGGCTGCGGCAGGTGCCAGCGTGCAGGTGGGCTCCTCAGGCTGGCAATGGGGCAACCCGTTGCCGCAGGGCAACACGGTGCGGGCGATGTCGTTCGCGGGGGCGACCGGCTACGCCGCCGGTGACTTCGGCACGCTGCTGAAGACCACGGACGGCGGCAACAACTGGAGCGGCCTGCCGGTCGGAACCTTCCAGAGCCTCGCCGTCGTGCAGGCACTCGACGTCAACACGGTTGTCGCCGGTGGCGGCTGCGTCGCGCGGCGCTCGACTGACGGTGGCGCGACGTTCAGCGCGATCCGCTTCACGCCGGTCGAGTCCAACTGCAGAGTCGGCCTGCGCGACCTCTCGTTCGTCTCCGCCGACGTCGGTTACGTGCTGTTGGCCGATGGCTCGGTCTTCACGACGACCGACGGCGGCACCCAGTTCGCACCGCGCACGGCCGTGCCGGAGTCGCGCGCCGCGGGCGGGACCGCCGAACCCGGTGGGATCGCCTTCCTCGACGCGAGAACGGGCTACGCGACGAGCGGCACGAAGATCTTCCAGACGCTCGACGGTGGCGTCTCGTGGAGAGGCGTTGGCAGCAACGGATGGCAGCTGAACCGCCTCTCGTTCGTCGACGCGCAGCACGGCTTCGCGGTCGGCTACGGCGGCACCTTTCTGCGCACTGACGACGGCGGCAACACGTGGTCGCCGAGAGTGGTCGCCTCAAACGGCCAGGCCCTCACCTCGATCGCCTGCAACTCGAGCAGGATCTGCATCCTCACGACGGGGACGGGCACGGAGCTGATCCGCACCGGCGAGTACGGCGACACGGGCGGGACGGTGGTCACGCCGTCGACCGACCCGGTCTTCGCGGCCGGGTTCGGCTCGCCGCAGCGGGTCGTCGCGGCCGGCCAGAACGGCGCGACCGTCGTCTCCGACGACACCGGCGTCAGATTCACGCCGGTCGGCGGACGCATCGGCGGGACGTTCCGCGCGCTGCGTGCCGGCGGCGACGCGAACACGGCATACGCGCCGGGCGCCGACGGCGCGCTCGCCAAGACGACCGACGGCGGCCGCACATGGAGCACCGGCAACGTCCCGACGACGGCCGACCTGCTCGACGTCTCGTTCCCGACCGCGACCGACGGCTACGCGCTCGACGTCGACGGCGGGCTCTTCCACACCACGACTGGCGGAACGGCGTGGGAGGGACTGAACACCGGGAGCACGCGGCGCCCGCGCGCCGTGCTCGCCCCCGACGCGAGCACGGTGCTGGTCATCGGTCCGCGCGGCCTGCGCCGCTCGGAGGACTCGGGCCAGACGTTCGACCAGGTGCGTGCGAGAGCCGTGCTGCGCGCGCAGCTCACGGGCATCGCAACCGCGCACGCCGACGGCACGCTGTTCGTCTGGGGTCCGTCGACCGTCGCGCGCAGCGATGACGGCGGCGCAACATGGATCGCCGTCCCCAAGCCCGGTCGCACCGCGCGGGAGCGCAGATCGCTGAGCACGGCGCAGGTCGCCTTCGCGTCGACCACTGTCGGTCTGCTGCGTGACAGCGCCGGGCGCATCTGGCGCACCACCAACGCCGGTCACAGATGGACGTTGTTGACGTCCGTCGGCACCGAGAACGTCGTCGGCATGACGGCCAGCTCGACGCGCAAGGCCACGCTGATCGTCGGCGGCTTCGGCAGCCAGTCGGGCGGCTACCTGCTGCGCAGCGTCGACGCCGGCGTGACGTGGCAGCCGCAGTTCGTCGTCAGCACGCCGATCCAGCCGGACGGCCTCGCCGCCGGCGACAGCGTCGACTACCTGCTCGCGGGCACGTCGGGGCTGTTGTTCAGCTCGACCGGCGGTGTGGTCGGATCGGCCTCGCGCCTGACCGTCGCGACCAGACGCCGCGTGCTCACGAAGCCGGGGCGGATCACCGTCACCGGTCAGCTGCAGCCAGCGGGCTCCCGCGCGCAGGTGGTCGTCTCGGCGATCGGGCCCGGGGGGACGACCTGGTCGCACCAGACGGTTGCCGTCGCTTCGAACGGCACGTTCGCGACCGCATGGAGCGTGCGTCGCGGCACCTCGACGTTTGTCGCGCAGTGGACCGGCGACTTCAAGTCGGCCGGCGCCGGCTCGCGTCCGATGACGGTGACGGTCTCGGCGAAGAAGCCGAAGCCGAAGCACAGAAGAGCGCGCCGCCGCGCGCAGCGCTGACGCGAGCGAGGGGAACGACACAGAGCGGCGCGGGCGCACGGATGCGCTCGCGCCGCTCGTCTGTCTGTCTGCCGTCTCTCAGGCCCGACTCGGCTGTGCGACCGGGCGCGGACCGTCCAGCCCCGCCTCGGTCGTCACGAGGATCGCGCCCTCGCCGGAGGCATACGCCTCCTCGCCGTGCTGCGTGACGTCCATCCCGATCGCCTCTTCGTGCTCGCTCGTGCGCAGCGGCATCAGCGCGCCCATCAGCTTCAGCAGCGCGAACGTCATCACGAACGCGTAGGCGGGCGTGGCGACCGCTGCGAGCCCCTGCCACAGGAGCTGTCTCGCGTTGCCGTAGAGGAGCCCGTCGGAGACGCCGTTCCAGCCGACCTGCGCGACAAGCCCGATGAAGACGATCCCGACGAGGCCGGCCGTGCCGTGCGCGGCGAGCACGTCGAGCGTCTCATCCACGCGCGTGCGCGGACGCCACACGATGATCGCGTAGCTCGGCAGCGCGGCGACCGCGCCGAGCGCCATCGCCCAACCGGGGCTGATGTAGCCGCCGGCCGGCGTGATCGCGACGCAGCCGACGATGATCGCCGTCGCGGCGCCGATCGCCGTCACCTTGCGCCCGCGGATCAGGTCGAGCGCGAACCACACGACGAGCGTGCAGGCCGGCGTCAGCAGCGTGTTCGTGAACGCGAGCACGCTGTTCTGCCCGGTCGAGAAGCCGCTGCCACCGTTGAAGCCGAACCAGCCGAACCACAGCAGGCCGGCGCCGAGCAGCACGAAGACGGCGTTGTGGGGGAGCAGCGCCTGACGCCCGTAGTCCTTGCGCGCGCCGACGACGATCGCCGCCGCGAGCGCGGAGAAGCCGGACGCCATCTCGACGGCGATGCCGCCGGCGAAGTCGAGCGTCCCGCCCTCCATCAGCCAACCGCCGCCGAAGCCCCAGTGTGCGAGCACGGCGTAGACGAGCACCGACCACAGCGCGGCGAAGATCAGGAACGCGCCGAAGCGCATCCGCTCGACGACCGCGCCGGAGACGAGCGCGACGGTGATGATGCAGAAGGTCGCCTGGAAGGCGAAGAAGACGAGGTGCGGGATCGTGGTGCCCTCGCGCGGGGTGAAGTCGACGCCCTGCAAGAACGCGTTTCCGAGCCCGCCGATCAGGTCGCCGGTGCCATCGAACGCGAGCGAGTAGCCGACGGCGGCCCACGTGACCGTCGCGACCGCGATCGCGGCGACGCACATCATGAACGTGTTGAGCGTGCTCTTGGAGCGCACGAGGCCGGCGTAGAAGAGGCCGAGCGCCGGAGTCATCATCAGCACGAGCGCGGTCGCGACGAGCATCCAGGCGGTGTCGCCCGTGTCGACCTGCGCGGCGGCGGCGAGGAGTGGTGTCGGCATCGGCTACTTCTCCACCGGAGTGACGGCGGCCTGGTCGGACTCGCCGGTGCGGATGCGGACCGCCCGCTCGAGCGGCACGACGAAGATCTTGCCGTCACCGACCTCGCCGGTGCGCCCGCCTTCGCAGAGCGCCTCGATCGCCGGCTCGACGAAGTCGTCGGTGACGGCGATCTCGAAGCGGACCTTGTCGGAGAGACCGACCTTCACGGTGGTGCCGCGGTACGTCTCGACGCGGTCGAGCTCTCCACCGTGTCCCTGGACGCGGCTGAGCGATACGCCGCGCACCTCGGCGCGATACAGGGCCTCCAGCACGTCGTTGGCCTTCTCAGGCCGGACGATGCCGATCACGAGCTTCATGGGTGCTGCTCCCTTCGGGGCACGATGACGGGCGGGAGCGGGCACGGACGTGCACTCCCTCGTGGGCGGCGCGAGCCTAACCGAGGGACCGGTCTGCTCGCGCCTCTAGGAACGCCTTTTCAGGCGATCGGCGGTGGCGTGCCGGCAGCGCTGGCCGGCAGCGCCGGGTCCCACTCGCACACCGCGCAGGCGTGCTGGAAGGCGGAGCGTGCGAAGGCGAGCGCTGCGGCGTGCGGGTCGGGGCTCGCGACGACGTCGTCCCAGTCGAGCACGTACTCGCCGAGCGGGTCCTCCCAGCGGGCCTGCGCCGGCTCCAGCCCGGCGCCGGGGAAGCTGTCCGGCGCGGGATGGGCGTAGGCGTAGAAGGCGGCTTTCGGATAGCGCGCATCGCCCGGCCACCAGCCGACGGCGACCTCCTGCGCGTCCATCGCATTGCGCATGATGAAGTCGTCGGCGGGCGGCGCGGCGGGTGCGCCGGAGAAGAGGCTGACGGCGAGATCGAACGAGCCCCACCAGGCGTTGACGGGCGTCGAGCGGCCGCGGTAGGGCGCGCGATACGCGGCCAGCACGAGGGCTGCGCGCGTGGCGGCGGCGAAGTAGCTCTCGACCGCTTGCGGGTCGTATGTCGCGTGCTCGTCGTCCTCGTCGAGCGGGACGGTCCAGGAGACCTCCTGCGGTGTCGGATCGATCGTCACCGCCGCGCCTGCCAGCTCCCGCGCCGCCGCGACCAGCTCCCGCGTCACCTCGCCGACGGCGCGGTTCGGCGCGAGCGCGATCCGCCGCGCCCCGCCACCGCTGTGCTCGACGACCGCCTCGTGCGCGCGCAGGTCGAGCGCGGCGACGAACGCGCCCGAGCCATCCGGGGCCGGCAGCGGCAGCGTCTCCCACCCGCGTGCGGTGAGCCGCAGCGCCGCGTGCTGCAGCTGCGGCTCCGGCGGCGCCAGGGCGACCGCGAGCTTGCCGAGCACCTGCGTGTGTGCGTGCAGCGTGTCGCAGGTCGCGGCCCACGCGTCGTATGGCGGGAGCGCGGGCCAGGTGGGGGAGGGCATGGCGCCTACGCTACCCGGCGCCGGTGGCGCACACGTGCCGATACGTTGCCCGCATGACCGGGGCAGACCTCGAGCTCGCGACCCGCGTATGCGATGGCGAGGACGGGCGCTCCGTCGCGCAGCTGTCCGACGCGTGGGAGATCTGGGGGCCGAACGGCGGTTACCTGGCGGCGATCGCACTGCGGGCGGCGGGCCGCGCGGCGCAGATCAAGCGCCCATCGAGCTTCTACTGCCATTTCCTCAGCTCGCCGGCCTTTGCCGAGGTGCAGCTTGAGGTGACGGCTCTGAAGCAGGGGCGCCGCGCCGAGTCGCTGCAGGTCGCGATGACGCAGGAGGGCCGGCCGATCCTGCACGCGATGGTGAAGACCGTCGCGGCGGGGGCGGGTCACCGCGACCGTCATCTCCAGATGCCCGATGTCGCGCCTCCAGAGGAGCTGCAGAGCTACGAGCAGTTGCTCAGCGCGGAGCACCGGCCGCCGTTCAAGTTCTGGGACAACATCGAGCGCCGGCCGATCGACCAGGTCCGCCCGCCGGAGCCGGCCGAGCCGGTGCTGCGCGAGTGGGCGCGCTACCGGCCGACGCCCTGCTTCACAGATCCCTTCGTCGATGCCTCGCGCGCGCTGATCCTGCTCGACACGTACGGCTTCCCGGCTGCCTATCGACGCTTTCGCAGCATGGAGTACCTCGCGCCGAACCTCGACACGAGCGCCTGGTTCCATCACTTCAGCCCGGCGTGCGACTGGTTGCTGGTGGACCACGCGTGCACTGTCGCCGACGACGGGCTGATGGCGGTCGACGGCAAGGTGTGGGACACCAGCGGACGGCTGCTCGCGTCCGGCGCCGCGCAGCTCTGCTGCATCCCGAACCCGAGAGCGGCCGCGTGATGTACTGCGGGGATGCACGAGTCGCCGGCTGACATCAGTGCGTTGCAGGAGCTGCTCGACCGCAGCTACGCGACGGCCGGGCCGCACCTGCTGCGTATCCACACACCGGAGCGGCGGCTGAGCGCGGAGCAGGTCGTCGAGCAGCTGACCGGCATGCGCCTGCTCGCTTTGGCGACGGTCACGGCCGACGGCCGACCGCTCGTGGGGCCGGTCGACGGGATCTTCTATCGAGGGTCGTTCCACTTCGGCTCGGCGCCCGACTCGGCGCGTTTCCGGCATATCGGTGCGCGGCCGAACGTCAGCGCCACACACCTCCCGGGTGAGGAGCTCTCGGTCACGGTCCACGGGCGGGCGGTGCCATTCGACATCGGTGATCCGGCGGAGGAGGGCTTCCGCCGCGTTCTGCTGGAGATCTACGTGCCGCGCTACGGGGCCCAGTGGGAGTCGTTCCTCGACTCCGGCGTCGCCTACGCGCGGATCGAGGCCGAGCGGATGTTCACTTACTCGATGCCGGCGGGCGGGTGATGGCAGGCGCTGCCGCCACCGCTGCGGTTCGTGTGGTCGTACACGGCGAGGTGCAGGGCGTCGGCTTCCGCGACGCGGCGGTGCAGCGGGCGCTGGCGGCCGGCGTCTTGGGGTGGGTGCGCAATGGTGGGGACGGCACGGTGCAGGTGCACGCCGAGGGGGCGGAGGCGGCGGTCGAGGAGCTGGTCGCGTTCCTGCGTTCCGGCCCGCCGGCAGCGCACGTCACGGGTGTCGAGGTGGAGCGCGTCAGAGCCGAGGGCCACGAGCAGTTCGCCATCCGGGGAGTCAGCGCCGGAGTGTTCGTCGTGCAGGAGCACCAGGCGAGCACGCACCACTTCGACCTGCGGCTTGAGGTGAATGGGGTGATGCGCTCATGGGCCGTGCCGAGAGGACCGTCGCTCGATCCGGCCGCCAAGCGCCTCGCGGTCGAGGTCGAGGACCACGACGCCTCGCACAACGCCTTCGAGGGGACGCTCGGGGAGGGCCGCGTGATCGTGTGGGATCGCGGGACGTACGAGCAGGGCGGGCGTGTGGCGTGGCCGGAGGCGATCGCGCGCGGGCACGCGGTGTTCGTGCTGCACGGCGAGAAGCTGAGAGGCGGGTTCGCGCTGCAGCAGACGGGGAGCCGGGGCGGTGGGGGGCCGGCGGCCAAGCCCCAATGGCTGCTGATCAAGCGCCGCGACGAGGATGCGCGGCCGGGCTCCGACGTCGTCGCCGAGCAGCCCAGATCCGTCCTCAGCGGCCGTACACTCGACGAGGTCCAAGAATAAGAAAAGCCCCGCAAAAGCGGGGCTTTCATGCGGCTGAGAGGACTTGAACCTCCACGGGGATTTGTATACCCCACACGGACCTGAACCGTGCGCGTCTACCGATTCCGCCACAGCCGCAGGAACCAGAATCGAAGATACACGGTCCCACGGCCCACCCGCGGCGTCGTCGCACCCCCCAACCCTCCCGCAAATCCCTTTGCTATCCTCGCCCCCGACGCGCCGCCATCGTCTAGGGGACTAGGACATCGCCCTCTCACGGCGGAAACCGGGGTTCGAATCCCCGTGGCGGTACTCGGCAAAGCCTCGCTCCGGCGGGGCTTTTGTCGTTCTGGGGGTGGACGGATGAAAGCGGGGGTGAAAGTGGGCGGGGGCGACACCCGGCGCCTACTGCTCTAGCCCGCTGCATCAGCGGCATCACGACTGCGGTCGTCGAGTGCGGCGAGCACGTCTGAGAGCTGGGCCTCCAAAGGTCGTCCGACCTGGTCTGTGAATGAAAATCGCCAGCCGGTCTCTCCACGGGGCGGTCGATCGTGACGGCGTGGGAGACGCAGCCGGAGTCTTCCGGAAGCTCGGGGAATCCATCCCTGAGTTCGCAGGCGATCCTCGTCTGAGTCCCAGACGACGTTCTCGTTTCGCCACTGCTCCAGATCCAGCTCGGCGAACGGCATTCGGTAGCGCACTTCCTCGATTCGTATCGCGGTGAGATGGGGAACTCGACCGAATCCAACGCCAGCTCGGTGGGTTCGTGCTCGCTGCAAAGCAGCGACCTCCATCCCAGAGGTCGAACAGGCGTCTATGAGCGTCTGCATGATGCGGAGCGCGCGGTCCAATGACTCGCGCGCCACCCGGGCTTCCACTAGTCCTGGCTCCGGCCGTGGGGCTAGCCGCTGATCTTGCGTGCGCCCCCAGCCCTGAGCGGCCTCCAAGGTGGCCGTAACAACAGGGTGGGCGTGTTTCAGGGACTCTGCGATCGGAATGTCGGCCACTCGCCTCAGCTCCCGAAGAACTTCACCACAGCAGGACCGACTACGGCCCATACCTCTGCAAGTCCTCCAACGGCTCCCAGGGAGGTTGCTAGGAGGCCTTGGCGAAACGATTGGCGAAACGGTTGAGCTGACGCATCGGACTCCTTAGGTTCGCCGCCTCTACAAATAGGTGGCCCCCGCGACGCTGTGAACGTCCGGGGGCCTGGCACAGGAGGGATTAGCTCCCATGCAAGGCAAGAGTATCTGTGGGCGCACCACGCCCCAGCAGTGCGCGTTCGGTTCCGCTGTCCGCGAGGTGCGCGCGCGTCGCGGTCTGTCCCAGGAGGATCTCGGCTTCGAGGCCGGGTTGCACCGCAACTACGTCGGCGCGGTCGAGCGCGGAGAGATCAACGCGACGTTCAAGACGCTGCTGCGTCTCTCGCGCGGGCTTCGCGTGCCGGTGTCAGAGTTGGTGGTGCTCTACGAGCGGAACGTCGGGGAGGGTAGGTCCTGACAGGCTCGGCTCACGCGGCGGGCGCTTCGGTGTCCGCGCCGTCAGCCCCGAATGGGATCTGCGTCTGGGCTCTGGTGTGCTCGATGACCTTGACGATCTCGTGTTCGGCGCTCAGGACGTTCCCGCGCCGGGTCTGCGTCGTGAGGACCGTGGCTTTGAGCATGTCGCCGTGACCGAATCGCTCCACGCTGGCGTTCACACGCGACCGAAAGCCGTCGTCGAGGATCGCGGCATAGAAGCTGCCGCCATCACCATCCGAGAACAACCATTTGTTCCCGTCCTTGAACACCGGCGAGACGATGGTGAGCGTTCTATTGACCTTATTGCGCGAGACCTGGACCGCTTCCGGCTCTGGCACATCGAACGCTCTGAGGTCGCCGCGCCGGATGGAGACGGTCGTCACCTCTTCCGAGAAGAAGCCGATCTCGTCAATGCCGTCGCGGCGCAAAGGCTCGATGAACTTGCGGGTCGTCTTTCGCATCTCCACATGCTCGTGGAGCATGAGCAGGTCATCGGGCACTTCGACCGCGGAGCTGTCGTCCAGCTCAACGCGGGTGCGTCCCGGTGCGATCACTTCGCGCTTCCGGACGACTCTGCCGTGGAAGCGGCGAATGGACCAGAGAACCCCAGTACCGGTGCCGATGATGAGGTTCTCCAGGTTGACCAGCGCGCTCATGGTGTCGCCGCTGAAGACGTCAACGAAGTGGTCCCACAGGCCACCCGCTTGCAGCATCACGATGACGTCGAACGAACCCTCGGAGGTCGCCTTGATGTTGAGGCTTACCGGTTCACGGTCCGGATGCAGGATTTTGCTCGCCGTCGTGAACATCTCGCCGAGCGCGAGCAGGGAGGGAGCCAGGTCGCGAACGTCCATCACGCCATCTGTGAGGGCCGGGCCGTCGTACTTCACACCGAATTCTGTTTGGGCCATGAACCGCACCCTAATCAGCGCCCCTTGAGCGCTGCGCCGGTCGCCGTTCGGCCTCCCGACCGTGAGGCGATGCGGGCCGCTGACGCCATCCGCGCGCGCCCCAGCGTCGTCGCAAGCTTCGCGAGGATCGTCAGGTCGGCATGGAGCCGGACCCGGTCAAGTCCGCGTACGCGCAGCGGCAGGAGCGCCCATTCGTGCTTGAGACGGCCGAACTCGCGCTCAACAGCCCCACGCCCTCGGTAGAGCTTGCGCGAGCGCGCCGAGTCGCGCGGGACGAGCGGGTGCAGACGGTCGGCTTTGATCCACGTCGAAGCGGGCTTGCACTCCCCGGTCGGGCAGCGCCACTTCGTCGCGCGGCGTCTGTAATCGGCCCCAGCGAACGTCCACTCGCCGTGCCCGCACATCGGAGGCTTGTGCTCGCCGCGCACGACACGCGCGGTGCGACGCAACGCGACGATGGGGACCACGCCCCGGTCCATGCAGCCGTCATGGATCGGGTTCGAGTCGTAGCCCTTGTCCATCGCGCACGTCTTGACCGCGAAGCCGCGAGCGCGCGCGGCGTCGATCAGGTCAAGCGCAATGGTTGTCTCGGCGACGCGCGCCGATTCGACCTGCCACGCCATCGGCAGGCCGGTCCGGGTGCACACGGCGGCGTGGACCTTGAAGCCGTAGTAGCCGCCACCTCTGCGCGTGGACACGGACGAGCGATGGCCCCACGACGCATCCGCATCGGAGAAGCGGGTGCGCTCCGGCCCGTTGCGCGACACGTACCGCTGCCCGTTCGCGTACGCCGGAAGATCGGACCCGTCGATGGCCACGTCTCTGCCGTACTCCGGCAGACGACGGTGCAGTTCGGCGATGACTCTGCTCACGCAGGCGTCGAGCATGTCCCCGTTCTCCCGGAGCTTCTTCGCGAACCGGTAGCACGCCCACTCCGAAGGAACGCCGTCCCCGCAGCCAAGCGCGGCCTGCAACGCGGCGTGCTCGCCGACGAGACGAACCGTCTTCGTCCACGTCGAGATCGAGTAGACCGACTTCGCAAGCGCCATGCCAACCATCACCCGCACCGGATACCCCGGTCGGCCCGTCCAGCGCGTCTCTTCAAGATCAGAAATGAGTCCTCGAATCTCTGGGGAGTCGAGAAGGCCACCAAGCTCGGCCGCAGCCGATCTCGGTGGTACGTTGCGTGAGGCCAAGGAGCCACAATCTCCGCGGTCCAGACCCCCGGGCGCGCCAACGCCGCGGGGGTCGCTTTTTCTCTAGAACATGCGGAGAAATCTACCGGTCGGATCGGACGGAATCGCCCGTAAACACGGGGAATTCGCCGCCTTCGACCGGTCTACTCGACCGTCCGTCGCGAGAGCTGGGGTAGCCGTCGCGAAGTCGTGGGGTCCGGCCCTATTTCTCGCCCTCAGAAACGCCCGTCACACCGGGCGTTTGCGACTTTCGCCAATCCCTCCTAGGTCTGTGAGCACTGCTCGGACCACGCTGGTTCGCTGATGAGGTCGAGCCCTACCCGCTTCTTCGGCGAGGAGGTCGATGCTCTCAAGAAGCTCTTGCCGGTCGTCGTCGGTGAGGTGTTCATCGTCGAGCACGGCCTGGGCGAGGATGCGCAGGTCCTCCTGAACGTCGCTACCCTCGCCGGCTCGAAGCGCAGTCAGGTGTGTCTCGACGTTTCCGACGACGGTGCCGAGGTTCAACGCTCCGACCTGGCTGTTGTTGAGAACGATCTTGACGCTGCGTGACTCATCCATACGACGCATCATCGCGGCGTGTTGGGCGTCGTGATGCAGGTTGCCGAGGACCGCGAAAAACCGGTCGGCCGCTCTGACTCCGTGAGCGAGTCGCTGGCATTCGTAGAACCACTTTCGATGATGGGCGGGAAGCCCGCGTGGAAGGTCAACAAGGTGCTCGCCAATCGCCAACAGTCGGCCTGTTGTGGCTTCGTCCGGGCCATCGAGGGTTCCGACCATAGAGAGGCGATGGTTGAGGTAGTAGAGGACGCGCGCTTGAACAGTGGCGAACTCGTTGATGGCATGGCACCGCCAGAAGAAACGACGCCGCCCTGATGGAGAGAAGATCCCCGGATCTGTCGTGACTGCGAGGCTGGTTTGGGACGCCAGAACGCGGTCGCCTCCATATTTTCCGTACAGGCTTGCACGAGCCTCGACCCACTCAGGTTTGAGAACCCTGTACCGGTCGTCGAGCGTCAGGAGTCCAGAGAGCGCAACATCAGAGAGTTCGTCTGAGCTGGCACCAAGGGAAATGGCGTAATCCAGATGCACAGAATCAGCCGCGCGCCCTTCGGGGGCAATCGCTTCTGTGGTCTGGTTTATGAGCTGTTTGACGAAGCTGTGTGCGGTCCCTCCTTCGACCCCGCGCATGCGATAAACCACCCCAGGAGAGCCGAGGCGGCGAACGAGCGTCCGTATGACACCGATCAGGCGGTCAACGGACGCATCCTCCGCAAAGACGAGGGACATTCCCAAAGTCACAGTTAGCCCGCCATGCGGATACACATGGATGTATGGGCGAACGGAGACCTCTACTCCGTCAAGAGCTTTTGCTGCTTCGCTGTTGGTTGCTTCGACCGTCACCCGATGGCGTGGCTCCACGGAGACTGCGATGTGCCAGATGCTCTGGTCTTCGGACACCAGATAGTCGGTCGTCCCTTCCGTGGCAATCCGGCGACTCGCCTCCGCATTTCTCTCGCCGTGGTACGTGTCTGCCAACCGGTAGCGACTGACCATCTCATAGGTTCGTGGGACCAGACGCATGCCCGTTGGTGAGCTAGGGACTCCTTGCGGCGTGGTCGCGTAGCCACGCGAGTGGTGGATGCCTCGGTGCTCGACTTGTGCCTTGTCGGTGATGCGCAGTCGCCCAAGCCCTGGAACGAACGGAAGCTTCGCTCGTGCTGGGATCAGCTCGTTGGCCTCATACTGACTTACCGCTCCCGCGCCGTCAGCAAGGAGCCAATCGATGCACTCCGGGTGCAGCAGCCGCTGAAAGGGTCTGCGCACGGCTGCCAGGTCACCCGTCAGAAGCGCCTCTACCACGCTGGTGTGCTGGAGCGTGAGATAGAGGTGGCGCATAAAGCTGTGCGGCCTCGCCGAGCGCGGAACGAATCTCACGCACGCTGACAGCACCACACCCTGAACGGTCCGGGCGAGGCCGCAGACAAATAATAGACCGAAGTCTAGGTCTCTTGTGGACGGCTGGTCGACCGAGAGTTCGCCGTACTCACGTGCCGCTCCCGGGTCTCCAGCCGATCGAGCCGGCAAGAAGGGCAACGGCAAGCTGGTTGAGCGAGACGCCTTGCTGCTCGGCGGTGGCTCTCAGCTCGGCGTACAGGTCGCTGGGGAGCCGAACGTTGAGGACTCTGACTCCAGGCGTGGGGCGTGGCATCGCAGGGAGTCTCGCACCCCGTTCGCGAGCCGTGGTCCGCTGATCCGTCCGTACCATCGCATATGGTGGTACACACAACGAAAGAAGTGCCCGGACGCCGCGGCTACGGCGCCCGGGCCGCGAAGCAGGAAGGAGTGCTTCCATGCCCCGCATCAGCAAGCCTATTGAGGGCTCGCGGTCGCCGTCCCACGCCCTTGGCGCGGCCGTTCGCGAGCTGCGCTACCGCCACGTCATCTCGCAGGAGGATCTTGGCTTCCGCGCCGGCCTCCATCGCAACTACATCGGCGCGATCGAGCGCGGCGAGATCAACCCGACGTTCCGCACGCTCCTGCGGCTCGTGGACGGGCTGGGCGTCCCGCTCCCGGAGGTCATCGAGCGCTACGAGGCTCACGTCGCGAGCAGCGCGACGGCGTCCGAGGTCGCTTGATGCGTGCGCTCTCAGTCGTGCCGCAGCAGACCGATGCTCGTCCCTGGGTCGAGGGATCAAAGCTCTCTCTCCGCCGCGGGGAGGTTCTTTCGGCGCTCGGGATCAGCGAGGAGACGTTCGATCGCCACGTCCGTCCGCATCTGCCGGTCGTGCGCCTGGGCACGGTGCGGCTCTATCCGATCAGCGGTCTGGACCGTTTCCTCGCACAACAGGCGAGCGTCCCTGCCGACGACGTCCGGATGGAGGCGGCGTAGCCATGTCGGCCTCACGGGTCACGGAGCGCACCCGCTACCCCGGCATCTACCGGCTGCATCGGCGCGGCTGCGCGGGGACGGGCGGCGCCGGCTGCAGATGCCATCGCAGCTATCAGGCAACGGTCTTCGACGCCCGCGCGAAGAAGCTGATCCGCAAGCACTTCACCGACCTCGGTGCGGCGCGATCGTGGCGGGACGACGCGGCCGGGGCGATCCGATCTGGCCGCTTGACGGCGCCGACGAGGACGACCGTGCGTGCAGCCGCGGGCGCGCTCATCGCTGGGATGCGGGATGGGTCAATCCTCGACCGCTCCGGCAAGCAGTACAAGCCCTCGACCACCCGCGGCTACGAGCGCTCCTTGAATCTGCGGGTTCTCCCAGCGCTCGGCGATCGGCGGCTGAGCGACCTGAGGCGCCGCGAGATCCAGCGCTTCGTCGACCAGATGCGCGCAGACGGCATCTCGCCCTCGACGATCCAGAACACGCTCAACCCGCTCCAAGTGATCTGCCGGCGTGCGGTGCGCGACGACGAGCTGGCGGTCGACCCGACGGATGGCCTCGAGCTGCCCGCGATCCGCGGTCGGCGGGAGCGGATCGCCGACCCGGCCGAGGCAGCGAAGCTCATCGACGTGCTGCCAGTCGGCGAGCGCGCGCTGTGGGCGACGGCGTTCTACGCGGGCCTCCGCCGCGGGGAGCTGCGAGCGCTCCGCTGGAGGGACGTCGATCTGGACTCGGGCGTGATCCACGTGCGCCGCGGATGGGACGACGACCCGGCGGTGGGGGAGATCGAGGTCAAGTCGGATGCCGGGCGCCGGCGTGTCCCGCTCGTTGGTCGTCTGCGCGCGCTCATCACAGCGCATCGAGAGATCACCGGCCGCGATGACGACGATCTGGTCTTCGGGCGCACGCCCGGCCTGCCCTTCGTCCCGACCACGGTCCGAAGCCGTGCGCGCAAGGCGTGGGCAGACGCGAACGAGAGGCTCGCCGAGGAGGCCGAGCGCGCAGGACGCGAGATCGCGCCGGGCGAGCTCTACGTGCCGCTCACGCCGCACGAGGCTCGCCACTGTGCGGCGAGCTACCTGATCGCGGCGGGCTTGAACGCGAAGGAGCTGAGCGTCTACATCGGCCACTCCGACGTGCGGACCACCTTCAACCGCTACGGCCACCTGATGCCGGGCGGCGAGCGGGCTGCCGTGGCGAAACTGGACGCGTTCTTGGAGGGTCAGCCGCCCACTGACGGCTGACGATTGTCGATTGTCGAAAAGCTCGCACAATCTGGCCGTTTTCGTGAGGTAGGGGGTAGAGGGCGAGCCGAACGCGTGCTCGTCACAACGCCCACCAGGAGGATCCGAGATGCCCATGCCGTTCACGCAGTTGATGCAGGAGACGTGGGACGAGGCTGTCGCAGACATGGACGAGCGTCAGCGCCAGCTCGCGGACTCGTGGCGGATCGCCGCCAACGCCGCACATGACGGCCTGGACGCGATGCGCAACATCTACCCGCGCCGACACAGGTATCTGACCTGGGACGGCCTCTCGCGGTCTGGCGAGGCGTGCCACGCCTTCGAAGGGGCCTGGCTTGACCTCATCGGCCTGGCTGAGACGTTGGTGGGCTGCGACTTCGGAGACGCGCTTTCAGCCTTCGACCCTCGCGATGTCGACTGAACCGGTACTACCGGTACCGTTTGGCTTCGCGATGGTTCCGAGCGACGTCATCGAGCTTGCCGGGCGCCGCATCGCAGCGGCAGCCAGAGCGCCTGCGCGCGTGGTGCTGTTCGGCTCACACGCACGCGGCGACGCTGGCCCGAACAGCGACCTCGATTTCCTCGTGATCGAGCGCCACGTGCCGAACCGGCACGCCGAGATGGTGCGCTTGGAGCGCGAGGTTCGCTCGCTCGGAGTGCCGGTCGACATCGTGGTCGTGAGCGAGGCGTACGCCGCGGAATGGGCCGGCGTAAAGAACTCGATCGTCCACGCTGCGCTGAGCGAGGGCCGCGAGCTTGCCGCCGCGTGACGGCCGGGACCTCGCGCGGGTCCTGCTCGATCGTGCAGACGACGACATCAGACTCGTGCGCCGCGTGGTCGATGACGCGGATATTGCGGACGCGATCGTCGGCTTCCACGCGCAGCAGGCCGTCGAGAAGGCGATCAAGGCGGTGCTGGCGGCTCGCGAGATCGAGTACGCGAAGACGCACGCGCTCGGCTACCTGATCGGCCTTGTGGAA
>Ga0126313_10000397_pt1 | contig 20399 bp, 29 predicted proteins | sample Plot105A_FD_89954 | JGI IMG/M metagenome (GOLD analysis project Ga0126313, IMG submission 89954) | Serpentine soil microbial communities from UC McLaughlin Reserve, CA, USA - Plot105A | ecosystem: Environmental > Terrestrial > Soil > Grasslands | place: USA: UC McLaughlin Reserve, Lake County...
ATGATGGCCAACTCCGGGGCGCGTGGATCGTTCAAGCAGATCCGCCAGCTCGCCGGCATGCGCGGCCTGATGGCGAATCCGAAGGGCGAGATCATCGAGCGCCCGATCCAGGCCAACTTCATGGAGGGCCTGTCGGTGCTCGAGTACTTCATCTCGACGCACGGCGCCCGCAAGGGACTGGCCGACACGGCGCTCCGCACGGCCGACTCGGGTTACCTGACGCGGCGTCTCGTCGACGTCGCCCAGGACGTGATCATCCGCGAGGAGGACTGCAAGACGAAGGAGTTCATCGAGCTCCCGCTCTACAGCGAGGGCGGCCTGAACAAGGCGCTACTCGGGCGGATCGTCGCGGAGGACCTGCACAAGCTGCTCGCGAGCGGCAAGCCCGGCAAGACCGTGCTGGCCGAGAAGGGCCAGCTCGTGACGATGCCGCTCCTCGAGGAGATCGTCGAAGGCCTCGAGGAGGGGGCTGAAGAGGCGATGGTCGGAGTGCGGTCGGTGCTCAAGTGCCGCAGCGAGTTCGGCGTGTGCCGCTCCTGCTACGGGCTCTTCCTGGCCACCGGCGGCATGGCCGAGATCGGCGACGCGGTCGGCATCATCGCCGCGCAGTCCATCGGCGAGCCGGGGACGCAGCTGACGATGCGGACGTTCCACACCGGCGGCGTGGCCGGGGCGGACATCACGCACGGTCTGCCGCGCGTCGTCGAGATCTTCGAGGCGCGAAGCCCGAAGGGCGCCGCGAAGCTTGCAGAGGTTGCGGGGAAGGTCGAGATCGAACAGACCGAGCGCGGGCCGAAGGTGCTGATTCACACGCCCGACGGCGAGGAGCCTGTGAGCTACCAGCTCCCGCGCCGGACGCGGCTGCTCGTCGAGGCGGGCCAGGAGGTCGAGCCGGGCGACGCTCTCCACGAGGGCTCGCTCACACCGGCCGACCTGCTCCGGCTCAAGGGCTCGACGGCGACCGAGCTGTACCTCGTCTCCGAGGTCCAGCGCGTCTACAAGTCGCAGGGCGTCGAGATCCACGACAAGCACATCGAGCTGATCGTCCGGCAGATGCTGAAGAAGGTGCGGGTGGAGACGCCCGGCGACACCGAGCTCCTGCCGGGGCAGCTCGTCGACAAGGTCGTGCTCGAGCGCGAGAACGGGCGGGCGAAGAAGGAGAAGGCCGAGCAGGCCACGTGGGAGCTGCTGATCCTCGGGATCACGAAGGCCTCGCTGGCCACCGAGTCCTTCCTCTCGGCCGCGTCGTTCCAGGAGACGACGAAGGTGCTGACGGACGCGGCGATCGAGGGCAAGGTCGACCAGCTGCTCGGGCTGAAGGAGAACGTGATCATCGGGAAGCTGATCCCGGCGGCCACGGGCCTCAAGCAGTACCGGACGGTCGAGGTGAAGCCCTCCGAACGGATTCCGGCGTCTGCCTACCGGCGGCCGGAGTCGGAGGAGCAGCTGCTCGCCGCGCTGGAGGAGATCGGCGCGGACGGCGGCGACGGCGCCTCGCTCGCGGACATCAACTTCGACTTCGGCGGCACGATCGAGCCCGACGGCGACCTCGGCACACTCGAGGCCGGCGAGGCGATCGAGACCCCGGAGATCGACTCTCCGCTCGACGAAGAGACCTAGTCGGAGAAAGTCGCACGACTTTTCCGAGAAGTCAGGGGCCCGGCTCTCGCCGGGCCCTTTCCTTCTCTAGAACCGTTGAGCGGACGAACCGGCAAAGCCGGTTCGTCGCGGCGAGCTAACCGAGTGGACCGATTGCTCCGCCCGCGACGTCGGTCGCCTCCGTGCGCGGCGCTTCGGTGGGTCCGGCCGCGACCACTTCGGCCTTCCCCGACTCCTTCGCGCGGTAGAGCGCGTCGTCGGCGCGCTCGAAGAACTTCGTCGCATCGTCCTCGGCGCGCAACTCCGCCGCGCCCGCAGAGAGCTGCAGCGTGCCCGCGTCGCCGATCGGATGTGACGCCACCGCCGCCTGCATTCGGTGCGAGAGCTGCTCGGCGTCGGCGAGCGTCGATTCCGGAAGGATGATCCCGAACTCGTCGCCGCCGACCCGGCACGCGACATCCGCCGAGCGAACGACAGAGCGGACTCGTTCTGCCACCTCGGCCAGGACGCCGTCCCCGGCGAGGTGGCCGATCCTGTCGTTGATCGCCTTGAAATCGTCGAGATCGAAGACGACCAGAGCGAGCCGCCGGCCGTAGCGGTGGGCGCGGGCGACTTCGCGGCCGAGCGTCTCGTGGAAGAAGCGGCGGTTGTGAAGGCCGGTAAGCGCGTCCAGGTCGGCGAGCTGCCGGGCCTCCCTGAACCGGCTCGCATTCTCGACCGCCGGCCCGGCGCGCCGCGCGAGCTCCTCCAGCGACTTCCTCTCCGCGTCGGCGTACGAGTGCGCCGGCGACCGGCTGAAGACGGCGAGGTAGCCGACCAAACTCGCCTCGCCGGGAATCGGCACCGCCACGCCGTGGCGGATGACCTCGCCGTTCGCCTCCGCCTCCGGCGGATACTCATACGACACCGACATCGACGCCGTGCGCCCGTCGGGTGGCGCGGCCTGCGCCTGCATCTCCGCCTCCTCCGGCGACAGCCCGACGGTCGCCACGATTGGCTTCTCGCCCGCAGTGCCGCTAACCGTGACCAGCGCGGCGTCGACGCCGCGGATCGCACCCGCCGCTTCGAGCACCCTTGCCAACACCTCGTCCAGGTCAATCGTGCCGGCGAGCTCGCCGAGGATCCGCGCGCGCTGATCGTCGTCATGCGTACGGTCGACCGCCGCGTGGAGCTCTCTGACCATGTCGTCCATGCGGCTCGTCAGCTCCTGCATCACCGTCGCGAAGCGCTCGTCGGCCGCGCGTCGCTCGCGCACGAACAGGAGCAAGAAGATCAAGAGCAGGACGCCGACTCCGGCGCCGAAGATCGCCCACGCGAGGGTCTCGCTCACTGGAGCACCCCGATCCTGCTCATTTCGACACGTCCCATCCCTCTCTCCAGGCCGCCGCAAGTGCCTGAACAGGCCCAAAGCTCACTGTAGTTGCGATTCGCGCATCTGGCTATGGGCTAGAACAGGGAAACGCGCCGGATGGATAGGGGCAACTCGTGGAGGAAAGCGCTCTGCTACCATGCCGCGGCCGGTTGGCAGAGGGCATCGTCCCCTGCCGATCGTTGTCGTGTCACGACGTCCTCGAAGGAGTTCATGCCCACCGTCAACCAGCTTGTGCGCAAGGGTCGCGTGAAGCCGAAGAGCAAGACGAAGACCCCTGCCCTCCGCGGCGCTCCGCAGAAGCGGGGTGTTTGTACACGCGTGTACACAACCACGCCCAAGAAGCCGAACTCGGCTCTGCGCAAGGTTGCCCGCGTGCGGCTGACGAACGGCATGGAGGTCACGACCTACATTCCCGGCGAGGGGCACAACCTGCAGGAGCACTCCGTCGTTCTGATCCGCGGCGGGCGCGTCAAGGACCTGCCGGGCATTCGTTACAAGGTGATCCGCGCTGCCCTCGACACGGCCGGCGTCTCCGATCGCCGCCAAGGGCGCTCCAAGTACGGCGCCAAGCGAGGCTCGTAATGCCACGTCGAGCGGACATCCAGCCGCGCGAGCCGGCCGCAGATCCCGTGCACGGCTCCAAGCTGGTCAGCCAGGTGATCAATCGCGTGATGACCGACGGCAAGAAGAGCACTGCCGAGAAGATCGTCTACGACGCACTGGCGATCGCCGCCGAGCGCTCCGGGAAGCCTCCCGTCGAGGTGCTCGAGCAGGCGGTCAAGTCCGTGACTCCGGTGCTCGAGACGCGCTCCCGCCGCGTCGGTGGCGCGAACTACCAGGTGCCAGTCGAGGTTCCGGCGCGCCGTGCTCGCACGCTCGCGATCCGCTGGATCGTGACGTTCTCGCGCGACCGGCGCGAGAAGGGGATGGCGGCGAAGCTCGCCGGGGAGATCCTCGACGCGCTCGAGCAGCAGGGCGGAGCCTTCAAGCGCAAGGACGACCTCTACCGGATGGCGCAGGCCAACAAGGCCTTCGCCCACTACAGGTGGTAGCCGTGACGACCTCTGCAACCAAGGCTCCCGCCACGCTCGAGAAGGTCCGGAACATCGGGATCATGGCCCACATCGACGCGGGCAAGACGACGACGACCGAGCGGATCCTCTACTACACCGGCCGCACCCACAAGATGGGCGAGGTCCACGAGGGCGCGGCCACGATGGACTGGATGGCGCAGGAGCAGGAGCGCGGCATCACGATCACCTCTGCTGCCACGACGGCGTTCTGGCGTGATTTTCGCGTGAACATCATCGATACGCCCGGGCACGTGGACTTTACGGTCGAGGTGGAGCGAAGCCTGCGCGTGCTCGACGGCGCGATCGCCGTCTTCGACGCCGTCGCTGGGGTCGAGCCGCAGTCCGAGACGGTCTGGCGACAGGCCGACCGGTACCGCGTCCCGCGCATTGCCTTCATCAACAAGATGGACCGCGTCGGGGCGGACTTCTTCGCGTCCGTTCAGTCGATGGTCGACCGGCTCGGCGCGCGGCCCGTCCCGGTGCAGCTGCCGATTGGCCAGGAGGGCAACTTCCGCGGCGTCGTCGACCTCCTCGAGATGCGCTCACTCACCTGGTCCGACGACCTCGGCACGAGCCTGGACATCGGCGAGATCCCGCCGGAGCTCGTTGAGCAGGCCAACGAGTACCACCACCAGCTGATCGACGCGGTCGCCGACCACGATGAGGAGCTGCTGGAGACGTACCTCGAGGACGAGTCGGCCGTGACGCCGGAGATGCTGCGGCGCGCGCTCCGCGCGGCGACGCTCGACATCACCGTCACCCCGGTGCTGCTTGGGTCCGCCTTCAAGAACAAAGGCGTGCAGCCGCTCCTCGACGCCGTGATCGACTTCCTGCCCAGCCCGCTCGACGTGCCGCCGGTCCACGGGCTCGATCCGCGCACCGAGCACGAGCTCTCGCGGCGCCCCGCGCTCGACGAGCCGTTCTCGGCGCTCGCGTTCAAGGTGATGTCCGACCCGTACGTCGGGAAGCTGACCTACATCCGCGTTTACTCCGGCCAGGTCAAGTCCGGCGACCGCGTGATGAACACCACCTCGGGCCGCACCGAGCGGATCGGGCGCATCCTCCAGATGCACGCCAACCACCGCGAGGAGCGCGCGGACATCGGCGCAGGCGAGATCGCCGCGATCGTCGGGTTGAAGCAGACCACGACGGGCGAGACGCTCGCCACCGACACGGCGCCGATCGTGCTCGAGTCGATGACATTTCCCGATCCAGTGATCTCCGTCGCGGTCGAGCCGAGGACGAAGGGCGACCAGGACAAGCTGGCGACGGCCCTGCAGCGGCTCGCCGAGGAAGATCCAACATTCCGCGTGCACACCGACGAGGAGACGGGGCAGACGCTCATCGCCGGGATGGGCGAGCTGCACCTCGAGATCATCGTCGACCGCCTCACGCGCGAGTTCAACGTCGACGCAAACGTCGGTCGGCCGCAGGTCGCGTACCGCGAGACGGTCTCGAACCCGGTCCAGAAGATCGAGGGCCGGTTCGTCCGCCAGACCGGAGGCCGCGGCCAGTTCGGGCACGCGATCATCAATCTCGAACCGGCCGCGCCTGGGGAGGGCTACGAGTTCCTCGACAAGATCGTGGGCGGCCGCATCCCGCGCGAGTACATCCCCGCCGTCGACCTCGGCATCCAGGAGGCGATGGAGTCCGGCATCCTCGCCGGGTATCCGGTCGTCGACGTCAGGGTCGAGCTGGTCGACGGCTCCTACCACGAGGTCGACTCGAGCGAAATGGCGTTCAAGGTCGCAGGCTCGATGGCCTTCAAGGAGGCCCTGAAGCGCGCCAAGCCCAAGCTGCTCGAGCCGGTGATGGCGGTCGAGGTCGTGACGCCCGAGGATTACCTCGGCGACGTCATGGGCGACCTCAACTCACGCCGCGGCCGGATCGAGCACCTCGAGCCCCGCGGCAACGCCCAGGTAATCAGGGCGAGGGTTCCTCTCGCCGCCATGTTCGGCTACGCAACCGACCTGCGCTCGACGACGCAGGGCCGGGCGACTTTCACGATGCAATTCGAGCGATACGAGGAAGTTCCTCAGTCGATCGCCGGCGAGCTCGTCGACTCGCAGACCGCGTAACGCAAGGAAGGAAAGGAAGGAATGGCTAAGCAGAAGTTCGAGCGCACCAAGCCGCACGTCAACGTCGGCACGATCGGTCACATCGACCACGGCAAGACGACCCTCACGGCGGCGATCACCAAGGTCCTCGCGGAGCAGGGTGGCAACACCGCCGAACGGTCCTTCGAGTCGATCGACAACGCGCCCGAGGAGAAGCAGCGCGGCATCACGATCAACACCTCGCACGTGGAGTACGAGACGGCGAACCGTCACTACGCCCACGTCGACTGCCCGGGCCATGCTGACTACATCAAGAACATGATCACGGGCGCCGCCCAGATGGACGGTGCGATCCTCGTCGTGTCGGCAGCGGACGGTCCGATGCCGCAGACCCGCGAGCACATCCTGCTTGCGCGCCAGGTCGAGGTTCCGTCGATCGTCGTCTTCCTGAACAAGGCCGACATGGTCGACGACCCGGAGCTGCTCGAGCTCGTCGAGATGGAGGTGCGCGAGCTCCTGTCGTTGTACGAGTTCCCCGGCGACGAGATCCCGGTCATCACCGGCTCGGCGCTGAAGGCGCTCGAGGGTGATCCCGAGTGGACGCCCAAGATCATCGAGCTGATGGAGCAGGTCGACTCCTACATTCCGGAGCCGGTCCGCGACACGGACAAGCCGTTCCTGATGCCGATCGAGGACGTCTTCACGATCACGGGCCGCGGAACGGTCGTCACCGGCCGGATCGAGCAGGGCCAGATCAACTCCGGCGAGGAGGTCGAGATCATCGGCATCCAGGAGAAGACGCAGAAGACGGTCGTCACGGGGCTCGAGATGTTCAACAAGACGCTCGACTTCGCCCAGGCCGGCGACAACGCCGGCGTCCTCCTGCGCGGAACGAAGCGCGAGGAGGTCGAGCGCGGCCAGGTCGTCGCCAAGCCGGGCTCGATCACGCCGCACACGCACTTCAACGCCGAGGTCTACGTCCTCTCGAAGGACGAGGGTGGCCGTCACACACCGTTCTTCAACGGCTACCGGCCGCAGTTCTACTTCCGGACGACGGACGTGACCGGCTCGATCAAGCTCCCGGAGGGCCAGGAGATGGTCATGCCGGGCGACAACACGAACATGGAGATCGAGCTGATCCAGCCGATCGCGATGGATCAGGGTCTCCGCTTCGCAATCCGGGAGGGCGGCCGCACCGTGGGTGCGGGCGTCGTGACCGAGATCAAGCGCTAAGGCGCCTTAGTTCGACGACAAGAAGTCAGGAAACGGAAGGAAAGGGATAGCACCGGTGCCGCAGTCGAAGATCCGAATCCGCCTGAAAGGCTATGACCATCAGGCCCTTGACCGCTCGGCGGCGTCGATCGTCGAGACGGCGACGCGCACCGGTGCAACCATCACCGGCCCTGTCCCGCTGCCGACGGAGAAGAACGTCTACACCGTGATCCGTAGCCCGTTCAAGGACAAGGACTCGCGCGAGCACTTCGAGATCCGGACGCACAAGCGGCTGATCGACATCCACAGTCCAACGCCGAAGACGGTCGACTCGCTGATGCGGCTCGACCTGCCGGCGGGGGTCGACATCGAGATCAAGCTGTGACGCCATGAAGGGAATTGTGGGGAGAAAGCTGGGCATGACGCAGGTCTTCGACGAGGAGACCGGCACCGTCACGCCCGTCACCGTGATCGAGGCGGGGCCCTGCCCGGTCGTCGCCGTGCGGACCCGGGACGCCGACGGCTACGACGCGGTCCAACTCGCGTTCGAGGAGGTCCTCGAGCGGAAGCTGACGAAGCCGAAGCTCGGCTACCTCGCGAAGCACGACGTCGGGCCGCATCGCCGCCTGCTCGAGATTCGCGGCGCGACGGAGCTGACGCCGGGCGAAACCGTCACCGTCGAAAGCTTCGAGCCGGGCGACCGTGTCAAGGTGGCGGGTGTCTCGATCGGGAAGGGCTTCGCCGGCACGATCAAGCGGCACAACTTCAGCCGCGGCCCCAAGACGCACGGCTCGCGGAACATCCGCGCACCGGGCTCGATCGGCGCCTCGGCCACGCCGTCGCGCGTCTTCAAGGGCATGCGCATGGCCGGCCAGATGGGCGCCAAGCGCGTCACGCAGGTCGGGCTGCGGGTTCACTCAGTCGATCCCGAGCAGAACCTGCTGCTCGTCAAGGGTGCAGTTCCCGGGCCGAAGAACGGCCTCGTCGAGGTGCGGGAGGAGGTACGTGGTGGCGGCTAAGGCTTCGACTGGGCGAAGCCGCCCAACAAAGGCCGCGGCGGCCTCGACGGCGCGGCCGATTAGTGCTCCCATCTTGGATGCGGCCGGCAAGAAGTCGAAGGACGCGACACTGGAGGAGGCCGTCTTCGCCGCCGAGGTGAAGCCGCACCTCGTCCACGAAGCCGTGCGCGCGGAGCAGAACGCTCAGCGTGCGGGCACACACACGGTCAAGAGCCGCGGGCTCGTCGCCGGCGGCCGCGGCAAGCCGTGGCGCCAGAAGGGCACGGGTAGAGCCCGCGCCGGCACCACCCGCGCACCGCAGTGGACCGGCGGCGGCGCGGCCTTCGCGCCGCGCACCAACTTCGAGGTCAAGGTCAACCGCAAGGCGCGCAAGGCCGCCTTCCGCGCCGCGCTCTCGAGCCACGCGCAGGGAGGGACGCTCGGTCTGATCGGCACCTCTGCCTTTTCCGAGCCGTCCACCAAGGCCGCAGCCGCGTTTCTACAGGCATGGGGCAAGGAGTTCCCCACCCTGGTCGTCGTCCGCGAGGACGACGACGAGATAATCAAGTCGTTTCGCAACCTTGATCGCGTACTGCTGATAACACCGGCCGAGCTCGGGGTCGCAGCGATCGTCTGGGCACGCTCGCTGCTGGTCACCGAGGGGGCGCTGGAAGACGTCCAGAAGCGGGGTGCAGCGTGAGTCTCCATCCGAACGAAGTCCTGCTCGCGCCGGTCGTCTCCGAGAAGAGCTACAGCCTGCTCGAGGACCGCAAGTACTCGTTCCGCGTCCACCAGGACGCCCACAAGACGCAGGTTCGGCAGGCCGTCGAAGAGCTATTCGGCGTGAAGGTTCAGGCCGTCAACATCATCCAAGTCCGCTCGAAGCCGAAGCGGCGCGGGATGATCCGCGGGCGCCGGCCGGGCTGGAAGAAGGCGATCGTGCAGCTGCGCGAGGGCGAGTCGATCGAGATCTTCGAAGGAGCCCAGGTCTAGGTAGCCATGCCTCGCAAGTTCAAGCCAACGAGCCCGGGGCGCCGCTGGATGACGGTCTCCGACTTCAAGGAGATCACGAAGTCCGATCCCGAGAAGAGCCTGGTCGAGCCCGCCAAGAAAACCGGTGGCCGGAACAACAAGGGTCGGATCACGACCCGCCACAAGGGCGGCGGCCACAAGCGCCGGTACCGCGTGATCGACTTCAAGCGGGCCAAGGACGGCATCCCAGCCAAGGTCGCCGCAATCGAGTACGACCCGAACCGGTCGGCCAACATCGCGCTGCTCCACTACGCCGACGGTGCGAAGTCCTACATCCTCGCGCCCGCCCGGCTGCGCGTCGGCTCGACCGTCGAGTCGGGGCCGGCCGCCGACATCAAGCCGGGCAACGCTCTGCCGCTCCAGAACATCCCGACCGGCACGCTCGTCCACAACGTCGAGCTGAAGCCGGGCCAGGGCGGGAAGATGGCGCGGAGCGCGGGCTCGGGCGTCCAGCTGGTCGGAAAGGACGAGGGCGGCGCGGTCCTTCGGCTACCCTCAGGCGAGCTGCGGCGTGTTGCGGTCGCCTGTCGGGCGACAGTCGGGCAGGTCGGCAACGTCGACCACGAGAACGTCACCGGCGGCAAGGCAGGACGCAGCCGCTGGCGGGGCAAGCGCCCCACGGTGCGCGGCTCGGCGATGAACCCAGTCGACCACCCGCACGGCGGCGGCGAGGGGAAGTCGAAGGGCGGCCGGCACCCGGTCACCCCCTGGGGTGTGCCGACGCTGGGCAAGCGAACCCGCCGCAAGCACAAGGAATCCGATCGTCTGATCATCCGGCAACGCCGGAGAGGCAAGGAGAAGAGGTAGAGCGTGTCGAGATCGTCCCGCAAGGGCCCATACGTCGAGGAGCGGCTGATCAGCCGCATCGAGACGATGAACAACTCCGGCTCCAAGAACATGGTCCGGACCTGGTCGCGCGCCTCGACGATCTTTCCGGAGATGGTGGGGCACACCATCGCGGTCCACGACGGCCGCAAGCACGTCCCGATCTTCATCACCGAGCAGATGGTGGGGCACAAGCTCGGGGAGTTCGCGCCGACGCGCACCTTCCGCGGCCACTCAGGTGACCGGAAGACGGAGGTTCGCCGCTAGTGGCCAGGGCCCGCACAGCACCGGCGGTCGAGGAGCCGCAGGAAGTGCGCGCGCAGGCGAAATGGCTGCGCATCACGCCGCGCAAGGCGCGTTTGGTCGTGGAGCACATCCGAGGCCGGACCGTCCCCGAGGCCCGGACGGTGCTCGCATTCACGCCCCGCGCCGCCGCGCGAGAGATCGAGAAGGTGCTGGCGTCCGCCGTCGCCAACGCGGAGGCGAACCACGGGCTGATCGGCGACGACCTGGTCGTCGCGGCCGCCTACGTGGACGAGGGCCCGACGATCAAGCGCTGGCGCGCGCGCGCCCGCGGCCGCGTCGCGAGGATCAAGAAGCACACCTGCCACGTGACGATTCGCCTCGTCCCGAGCGAGACGAGCACGCCGACGCGCCGACCCCGCCGTCGCCAGGAGGCGCCGACCGAGGAGCGGCCGAAGGCGGAAGAGAGCAAGCCACAGGGCGCCCCCACGAAGAAGGCGGAGGACTCACAGCCGAAGCGGGCGCCGCGCAAGAAGAAAACAGAGGAGACGAAGGCGTAATGGGTCAGAAAATCCACCCCGGCGGGATGCGCGTGGGCGTGATCCACGACTGGAAGTCCAACTGGTACACGACCGACAAGGACTTCTCCGACGCGATCCTGGAAGACGTCAAGATCCGCGAGCACATCCTCGGGAAGCTGTCGCACGCCGGCCTCTCGGACATCCTGATCCGTAAGGACAAGCAGCGGATCACGGTCGACATCTACACGGCGCGGCCGGGGATCGTGATCGGCAAGTCCGGCGCCGAGGTCGACGCGCTGCGCCGCGACCTGCACGCGCTCACGCACAAGAACGTCCACATCAACATCAACGAGATCAAGCGGCCCGAGCTCGACGCGAAGCTCGTCGCCCAGTCGATCGCCGAGCAGCTGGCGAACCGTGTCGCCTTCCGGCGCGCGATGAAGCGCTCGCTCGCCTCAGCGATCCGCTCGGGCGCACACGGCGTCAAGATCACCTGTTCGGGGCGTCTGGGCGGCGGTGAGATGAGCCGCTCGGAGACCTACTCCGAGGGTCGCGTCCCGCTGCACACGATTCGCGCCGACATCGACTACGGCTTCGTCGAGGCGAAGACGACCTACGGTCGGATCGGCGTCAAGGTTTGGATCAACAAGGGCGAGATCATGCCCGAGGGCTTCGATACCGTCGACGGGCGCCGCGACGCCCGCCTCGGCGACCAGGATCAGGCCCGGCGGCGAGGCGGCCGCACCGAGGGCCTCAGCGCCTCGCGCGAGGGTGGCCGCGGCCGCAGCGCCGACCGCGAGGGTCTCGGCCCCGTCCGCGACCGCCGACCGCGACGCGGCGGCGCGAGCCGCGGTCGGGGGCAGGGGCAGGCGGCTTCCGTCGAGCAACCACGCACCGACGAGCAGGCCGTGACCGCCGAGGGCCGCGAGCTGCCGGAGATCGAGCCGGAGACGCCGACGACGCCGGAGGCAGTCGCCGAGGCGCCCGAGTCGACGACCGAGAAGACGCAGGTCGAGGACCCGACGAAGCTCGAGCAGTCCGGTGACGAGTCGGCCGAGGCGTCGGGGCCGAAGGGCAAGAAGAAGGGGAAGTCGAGCTAGGCGATGCTGCTCCCGAAGAAGACCAAGTTCCGCAAGTACCAGCGCGGCCGGCGCCGTGGCCTGTCGAAGGGGCAGACCGGGGTGCAGTTCGGCGACTACGGGATCAAGGCGATGGAAGACGCCTGGGTGACGAACCGCCAGATCGAGGCTGCCCGAATCGCGATGACCCGCAAGATCAAGCGCGGCGGCAAGGTCTGGATCAACGTCTTCCCGGACAAGGCGGTCTCCCAGAAGCCGGCCGAGACGCGCATGGGCTCAGGGAAGGGCGCGCCCGAGCACTGGGTCGCCGTCGTCAAGCCGGGCCGCGTCATGTTCGAGCTGGCCGGCGTGCCCGAGTCGCTCGCGAAGGAAGCGCTGCGCCTCGCCGGCACGAAGCTGCCGCTCAAGACAAAGTTCGTGAAGAGAGAGGCCAATCTCTTTGAGGGCTAAGCAGATCAGGGACATGTCCAACGAGGAGCTCGCGAACGCGCTCGCGGACCGTCGGCAGGAGCTGTTCAACCTGCGCTTCCAGTCGGCGACCGGAGCGCTCGAGAACCCCGCGCGGCTGAAGCTCGCCAAGCGCGAGATCGCGCGCATCCTCACCGTCCGAAACGAGCGCGAGGCAGAGGCAGGAAGGTAGATGGCAGACGAAGAGCAGAACGTCGAGCGGCCGGAAGAGACGGCCGCGGAGACGCCGGTCGAGGCCGAGGCGTCCGCAGAGACGCCGCCCGAGCCCGATCCCGAGGCTCCGCCAGAGGAGCCCGGTCCGCCCGTGCCCGAGCCCGAGTCGCCCGAGCCGACGCCCGAGCCTGCTCCGCCGGTCGAGCCCGCGGCCGAGGGTGAGGAGGCCCCGGTCGCCGCCGAGGGTGAAGAGGCGCCCGAGGAGGAACAGCCGGCCGCCGTGGCGCGCGTGAAGAAGCAGCGCAAGCGTGTCCCGAGGTCCGAGCGCCGCACGCGATCGAAGCCGAAGCGCGAACAGACGGGCGAACGCAAGCCCATCACGAGGCAGCCGAAGCCCGAGGGCGAGCGCGGCCGGCGCCAGGAGCGTCGCGGCGTCGTCGTCTCGGCCGCGATGGACAAGACGATCGTCGTCCGCGTCGAGACGGTGAAGTCGCACCCGCGCTACAAGAAGGTCGTCCGACGCTCGCAGCGCTTCCACGCGCACGACGAGCAGAACCAGGCGAAGGCCGGCGACGTCGTCCGGATCGTCGAGACGCGACCGCTGTCCAAGACCAAGAACTGGCGATTGGCCGAGGTCGTGGAGGCCGCGAAGTAGTGATCCAGCAGGAGTCCAGAGTCCGAGTCGCGGACAACACCGGAGCTCGCGAGCTCCTGTGCATCCGTGTGCTCGGCGGCTCGCACCGCCGCTATGCGCGCGTCGGCGACGTCATCGTCGGCACGGTCAAGACGGCGACGCCACAGGGCGCCGTGCGCAAGGGCGAGGTCGTGCGAGCGGTCGTCGTCCGCACGAAGAAGCCGTTCGGCCGCAATGACGGCACCTCGATCGCGTTCGACGAGAACGCCGCGGTGATCATCGATGCCCAGTCGAATCCGCGCGGCACGCGCATCTTCGGGCCCGTCGCCCGAGAGCTTCGCGACAAGAACTTCATGAAGATCGTTTCCCTCGCCCCGGAGGTGCTCTGACATGGCCCAGGCGATGAAGATCAGGAGAGGCGACCTCGTCCAGGTGCTCAGCGGCAAGGACCGCGGCAAGCAGGGCCGGATCCTCGAGTCGCGTCCGAAGGACGGGCGTGTGATCGTCGAGAACCTGAACATGATCAAGCGCCACACCCGGCCGCGGCCGATGCGCAACCCGAGCCGCATGGGCGCGCCGCAGATCCAGCCGGGCGGCGTGATCGAGAAGGCCGCGCCGATCCCCGTCTCGAACGTGATGCTCGTCTGCCCGGTCTGCAACCGGCCGACGCGGGTTGGGACCGTGGTCAAGGAGACGAAGGGCGCGACGCACCGCATCCGAGTCTGCCGACGCGCCGACTGCCAGCAGGAGATCGACAAGTAATGGCCACTGCGACAAAAGAGCGCACCGGCTACGTCCCGCGCGTGAAGCAGCGGTACAACGAGCTGCGCCCGCAGCTGAAGGACGAGCTCGGCCTGCGCACCGTGATGGAGGTCCCCCGTATCGAGAAGATCACGCTGAACATGGGCGTCGGCGAGGCGAAGACCGAAGCCAAGGCCCTGGACAGCGCGATCGATGAGCTGACGACGATTGCCGGGCAGCGCGCCCAGGTGCGACGCGCGCGGAAGTCGATCGCCGGCTTCAAGATCCGTGAAGGCATGCCCGTCGGCGCGCGTGTGACGCTGCGCGGCGACCGGATGTACGAGTTCCTCGACCGCCTCGTCTCGATCGCACTGCCTCGGATCCGCGACTTCCGTGGGCTCAGCCCGCGCTCCTTCGACGGCCGCGGCAACTACTCGATCGGCGTCCGCGAGCAGATCATCTTTCCGGAGATCAACTACGACGACATCGCTGGGATCCGGGGCCTGGACGTCACGATCACGACATCCGCCAAGACCGACGAGCACGCCCTCGCGCTGCTCCGCAGCCTCGGCCTTCCCTTCGCAGAACAGGAGCAGCCCGTTGGCTAAGAAGTCCCTCGTGAACAAGCAGCAGCGCGAGCCGCGATTCAAGGTGCGGCAGTACTCGCGCTGCCGGCGCTGCGGCCGCCCCCGCGCCGTCTATCGCAAGTTCGGCCTCTGCCGGATCTGCCTGCGCGAGCTCGCGCACAACGGGGAGATCCCGGGCATGACGAAGTCGAGCTGGTAGGAGAACCATGCAGACCGATCCAATCGCAGACATGCTCACGCGCATCCGCAACGCCAACAAGGCGCTGCACGAGACCGCCGAGATGCCGATCTCTCGGCAGAAGGTGGAGATCGCCCGCATCCTCCAAGAGGAGGGCTACATCTCCGGCTACTCGGTGAAGAAGGGCGAGAGCTTCGACACGCTCGTGATCGAGCTCAAGTACGGCCCCAGCCGCGAGCGCATCATCACCGACCTCAAGCGGATCTCGAAGCCGGGCCGCCGCGTATACGCTCGCAAGGATCGCCTGCCGCGCGTCCTCGGAGGCATGGGAACGGCGATCGTCTCGACGTCCACGGGTCTCGTCACGAGCAAGACCGCCGAGCGGGAAGGGATCGGCGGCGAAGTCATTTGCTTCGTCTGGTAGCTGAATGAGCCGAATCGGAAGAAAGCCCATCGAGATCCCCGCCGGCGTGTCGGTGTCGCTCGATCCTGGGCGCGTGATCGTGAACGGACCGCTCGGCGAGCTGAACCAGCAGGTTCCGCGGCGGATGCAGCTCGAGCAGGCGGACGGCGAGATCGTCGTGACGCGGCCGACCGAGCGCGGCGACGACCGGGCCCTCCACGGGCTCACGAGGTCGCTGATCGCCAACATGGTCGAGGGCGTCACCAACGGCTTCGAGAAGCGGCTCGAGATCCAGGGCGTCGGTTACCGCGCCGCGCTTCGCGGTCAGGCACTCGAGCTGACCGTCGGCTTCTCGCACCCCGTCGTGATCGAGCCGCGCGCCGGCATCACCTTCGAGGTGCCGACGCCGACCGAGGTCGTGGTGAAGGGCATCGACAAGCAGCAGGTCGGCCAGACGGCCGCCGAGGTGCGGTCGGTGCGCCCGCCCGAGCCCTACAAGGGCAAGGGCATCCGCTACCAGGGCGAGTACGTGAGACGGAAAGTCGGGAAGCGCGCATGAGCCAGCTGACTACGAGAGGCCGCCGTCTGCGTCGCCACAAGCGCGTCCGCAAGCATGCGACCGGCACCGCCGAGCGCCCGCGCCTGGTCGTCTTCCGCTCCAACCGCGGCATCGCTGCGCAGCTGGTCGACGACGAGAACGGACGCACTCTGGCCGCCGCGAGTTCTTTGAACCTCAAGTCGGCGAAGGGCTCGAAGACCGAGCAGGCAGCGGACGTCGGGAAGCTGCTCGCGCAGAACGCCAAGAAGGCCGACATCGACAACGTCGTCTTCGACCGCGGCGGCTACCTCTACCACGGGCGCGTGAAGGCGCTCGCCGACGCTGCACGTGAAGGGGGTCTGGAGTTCTGATGTCGGAGTACACGGAGACCCGCGAGCTCAAGGAGCGCGTAGTCGAGATCAACCGGGTCGCGAAGGTCGTCAAGGGCGGGCGGCGGTTCTCGTTCACCGCGCTCGTCGTCGTCGGCGACGAGGTCGACCGCGTCGGCGTCGGCTACGGCAAAGCGCGTGAGGTCCCGCTGGCGATCTCGAAGGCCGTCGAGGACGGCAAGAAGAACCTCTTCACCGTCCCCAAGCACGGCACGACGATCACGCACGAGGTGCTCGGGCGCTTCGGCGCCGCACGCGTGTTGCTGCGGCCGGCGAGCGAGGGGACGGGCGTCATCGCCGGGGGCGGTGTCCGCGCCGTGCTCGAGCTCGGGGGCGTCCGCGACATCCTTGCGAAGAGCCTCGGCACCACGAACCCCGTCAACATGCTGAAGGCGACGGTGCAGGGCCTCCAGAGCCTGCGCCGTCCCGAGGACGTCGCGAAGGCTCGTGGGAAGACGATCGTCGATGTGCTGCCGAACCCGAAGGTGGAGCCTGAGGGCGAGGAAGCGCCGGCCGAGGAAGCGGAGCCCGTCGCCGTGGCCGCCGCGCCTGAGGAGGCGACGGATGGCGAGTAAGACCCTGAAGATCACCCAGATCCGCAGCCAGATCGGCCAGACCCAGCGTCATCGCGGCACGCTGCGCGCGCTCGGCCTCGGGAAGATCGGCCGCACCGCGGAGCACAAGGAGAGCCCGGAGGTCGCCGGTATGCTGCGGAAGGTTCGCCACCTCGTCCGCGTCGAGGGCGAGGAGTAGCCAATGTGTCCCTCCAAGCAATGCGCGCCTGCCTCTGGCCCGCGATCACGCGGCGCCAGCGCTCACCCGCCACCTTGGCAAGGCTCGCTAGCCTTGCCTGCGGTTGCGTGCGACCTCTGGCTTGGTGCTCGCGACCCAGAGACTAGGCAGCATCACTTGAAGGGACACTGACCATGGCCCAGCAGCTCAACCTCTCGAACCTCAAGCCCGCGTCCCCGCGCAAGGATCGGAAGCGCGTCGGCCGCGGCATGGGCTCGGGCAAGGGGCGCTACGCCGGCCGCGGGATCAAGGGCCAGAAGGCGCGCTCCGGGTCGCACAAGATGCGCGCGGGCTTCGAGGGTGGCCAGATGCCGATCTACATGCGGCTCGGCAAGCAGCGTGGCCCGTACTCCAAGGACGCGATGCCGATCGGCCCGCACCGGACCTGGATGGCGGCGGTCAACATCCGCGACCTCGATCGCTTCGACGCCGCTACGGAGATCACTCCGCAGCTGCTCGCGGAGGCAGGGCTGATCCGGAACGCAAGAATCGAGGTGAAGATCCTCGGTCAAGGCGACCTGTCGAAGAAGCTGACCGTCACGGCGCATGCGTTCTCCGCCACGGCGCGTGAGAAGATCGAAGGCGCGGGTGGCTCGATCACGGCGCTGAAGGAGCCGAAGGTCAAGCGGCGGCGGAAGAAGGCCGCGAAGCCCGCGCAGCGGGCCGCAGCGGCTGCAGAGCCCGAGGCCGCAGAGGAGCCCGAAGCCGCATCGGAGCCTGAACCCGAGCCGGAAGCCGCAGAGGCTGCCGAGGAGGAGTAGGTGTTTTCCTGGCTCACCAACGCATGGCGGGTCCCCGAACTACGGCACCGCGTGCTCTTCACGGCGCTGATCCTCTTCTTCTACCGGCTGGGGTCGTGGATCCCGGCGCCCGGCGTCAACTCCGACACGATCGAGAACTACTTCAACTCGAACGCTGGCGGCACCGTTCTCGCGCTCCTGAACTTGTTCTCGGGCGGTGCGCTCTCGCAGTTCGCGATCTTCGCGCTCGGGATCATGCCGTACGTCACGGCGTCGATCATCCTGCAGCTCCTGACGGTCGTGATCCCGAAGCTGGAGCAGCTCCAGAAGGAGGGCGAGGCCGGCTACGCCAAGATCAACCAGTACACGCGCTACCTCACCGTCGCGCTCGCAGCGGCCCAGTCGACGGGGTTCGCCTTCCTCTTCCAGCGACAGGGGCTCCTGGAGAAGAACCTCGGCCGGATGGCGCTGATCGTCCTGACGCTGACCGCCGGCACGACGCTGCTGATGTGGATGGGCGAGCTGATCACGAAGCGCGGCATCGGCAACGGCATCTCGCTGCTGATCTTCGCCTCGATCCTGACCGGGCTCCCGCTCGGGATCGTCGCGTGGCGTGACGGCGGCATCTTCGAGCGGCTCTTCTTCCCGATCATGGCCGTCGGCGTCGTCGTCGCGGTGGTCTTCATCCAGGAGGGGCAGCGGCGGATACCGATCCAGTACGCGAAACGCATGGTCGGCCGTCGAATGACAACGGGTGGCTCGACCTACATGCCGCTGCGCGTGAACATGGCCGGCGTCATCCCGGTGATCTTCGCGGCTGCGGTGATGGCCTTCCCGCCGACCGTCGCGCAGTACTTCCCCCAGACCCAGAGCTTCATCAACAAGTACTTCTCGTACACCGACTGGCCCTACCTGCTCCTCCAGGCGACGATGATCGTCGTCTTCACGTTCTTCTACACCGCGGTTCAGTTCAATCCGGTCGACCAAGCCGACAACCTGCGCAAGCACGGCGGGTACATCCCAGGCATCCGGCCCGGCCCGCCGACCGCGCAGTACCTCGACCGCGTGCTCACCAGGCTGACCCTTCCCGGTGCCATCTACCTCGCCCTTGTCGCGACGCTCCCGAGCCTCTTCATCGCGTATGCCGATGTCTCGCAGGCCCTCGCCGGCGCTCTCGGCGGCACCTCGGTGCTGATCGCCGTCGGCGTCGCGCTCGACACGATGCGGCAGATGGAGTCGCAGATGATGATGCGCTCCTACGAGGGGTTCCTGAAATAAACATCCTGTTGCTCGGGCCGCAAGGCTCGGGAAAGGGGACGCAGGCCAAGCGGATCGAGGCCGAGTACGCCATCCCGCACATCGCCACCGGCGACATGCTCCGGCGGGCGATGGAGCAGGGGACGGAGCTCGGTCGTCAGGTCAAGCCCATCTACGACAGCGGCGGGCTGGTGCCCGACGAGCTGATGATCGAGCTGATCCGTGAGCGCCTCGCGCAGCCGGACGCGGAGTCGGGGTTCATCCTCGACGGCTTCCCGCGGACATCGCCGCAGGCCGACGCGCTCGACGCGATGCTGGACGAGATCGGCCGCGAGCTCTCGATCGTCTTCGCGCTCCAGCTGCCGGACGAGGTCGCAATCGAACGGCTGCGCCGCCGCGCCGAGCTCGAGAATCGCGTCGACGACACGCCCGAGGCCATCGCCCGCCGGCTCGAGCTCTACCACGAGTTGACCGAGCCGCTGATCGAGCACTATCGAGCGCAAGGTAACCTCGTCGGGATCCACGCCGATCGCTCCGTCAACGAAGTGTTCGCCGAGATCCAGCAAGCCCTGGAGCAGGTGACCGCGAGGTCGTGATCATCCGCAAGTCCGCGCACGAGCTCGACCAGATGGCGAGCGCGGGCGCCGTCGTCGTCGACACGCTGGCGTTGCTCGGGGAGCACATCAGGCCGGGCATCACCACCGGTGAGCTCGACGGAATCGCCGACGAGTTCATCCGCTCGAGGGGCGGCATGCCGACGTTCCTGGGTTACCGCGGCCCCTACCCGTACCCCGCCTCGATCTGCACGTCTCCGAACGAGATCGTGGTGCACGGAATCCCGGGCGGCTACGAGCTTGCGGACGGCGACATCCTTTCCGTGGATGTGGGCGTGACGCTAGACGGCTTCGTGGCCGACTCCGCCTACACGTTCCCCGTCGGCGAGGTCAGCCCCGAGGCGGAGCGGCTGCTCGAGGTCGGGAAGATGGCGCTCGACGCGGGCATTCAACAGGCCAAATCCGGCGGAAAGCTGACGGACATCTCGCACGGCGTCCAGCGCGCAACGGAGGAGGCCGGGTTCTCGGTCGTTCGAAGTCTCGTCGGCCACGGCGTCGGGCGCGACATGCACGAGGATCCGCAGATTCCGAACTACGGAGAGCCCGGCCGCGGGCCGACGCTTGCGTCGGGGATGACGCTGGCGATCGAGCCGATGATCACGGCCGGCGGCCACGAGGTCGTGGTCCGTGAGGACCAGTGGACGATCGCGACTGCCGACGGGTCGGTCGCGGCCCATTTCGAGCACACGGTCGCCGTGACGGAGGAGGGGCCGAGAATCCTCACCGCTGCCCCGGTTCGGGCTGCCTAGGCGCCGACTCGGCGGCGCCGGCCAGCAAAAGGGCCGGCTTGGCTTTGCCAATCCGCTCGGATAAAACACCTTTGCTACCATTCTCCGGCTTGGCACGGCGCACGCCGTGCTGTGCCATGTGCATACGACCGTTCGATTCGCGCCC
>Ga0126313_10000398_pt1 | contig 20365 bp, 21 predicted proteins | sample Plot105A_FD_89954 | JGI IMG/M metagenome (GOLD analysis project Ga0126313, IMG submission 89954) | Serpentine soil microbial communities from UC McLaughlin Reserve, CA, USA - Plot105A | ecosystem: Environmental > Terrestrial > Soil > Grasslands | place: USA: UC McLaughlin Reserve, Lake County...
AATGCCTGGATCGTAACCAGGGAAGGGAAAGTGGTGACGCGTCCCGCCGATCAGGGCATTCTGCGCGGCATCACCCGCACCGTTCTACTTGACGCGATCAAGGCGCAAAAACTCACTCTGGAAGAGCGGGCGTTTACGGTGCAGGAAGCCTATGCGGCGCGCGAGGCATTTCTCACCTCGGCAAGCCAGATTGTCATGCCGGTGGTGCGGATCGATGCCAAGCCAATCGGCAATGGCGCGCCAGGGCCGGTGACGACGGCGCTTCGGCGCGAGTTCCATCGCTTCGCGGAACGCTGCTGAAGCAGTGCGGCGAGCAGCCATCAATGGCCCGGCAAAGATCACGAGGCACCGCTATTTGGAGCAGTGAAACCGCCCGGAACTTGTGCCTAAAGACGGGAACGGCCCTGGCGCAGGGGTAGGCTGCCTCACTCCCAACCGGGCGGAATATTGCGTTATCCGGGCCAGGTGATCTTGCGCTGCACCGCAGCGTGTCATCTAATAAGGCCGCCGCGCACCCAGTGCCGGCCTTGGGGAACAAGAACCGCTGCGGCGTAAGACCGTAAGCGTCATAATGGAATAACGGCAATGGCAGCCGAACGCGCCCAAAATCTACAAGACACCTTCCTCAATCACGTTCGCAAAGCCAAAATCCCGCTTACCATTTTCTTGGTCAATGGGGTCAAATTACAGGGCGTTGTCACGTGGTTCGATAATTTCTGTGTGCTGCTGCGGCGGGACGGTCACTCGCAGTTGGTTTACAAGCACGCAATTTCCACCATCATGCCGGGACATCCAATCCAACTGTTCGAGGGTCCCGAGGAAGCCCCGATCGGGGAAAAGGTCTGATTGGAACTCCGACGGCGTGATCCACGCGCCGACCGGTTGAGCCCTCCGGGCTCGGAAACCGGCCGCGCCATTGTTGTCGGTCCTTATCGTCGCGCCGCGACGCGCGGCGAGGCGGTGCGGAATACGCGCGCGCCTGCAGCTCGCCTGGATGAGGCGGTTGGGCTGGCCCGTGCGATCGACCTCGCCGTCGTGGAGGCCGGCATTGTACCGATCAACGAAGTCCGGCCTGCCACATATTTGGGCAAAGGCAAAGTGGACGATATCGCCGGGCTGGTGAAAACGCATGACGCCGAGCTTGTGGTGGTGGATACGGCTCTGTCGCCGGTGCAGCAACGCAACTTGGAGAAAGCGTGGAATGCCAAGGTACTCGATCGCACCGGCCTCATTCTGGAAATTTTCGGCCGCCGCGCTCGCACCAAAGAAGGAACGCTGCAGGTCGAACACGCACACCTGACCTATCAGAAGAGCCGGCTGGTGCGCTCCTGGACGCACCTCGAGCGGCAGCGCGGCGGCTTTGGCTTCTTGGGCGGGCCGGGCGAAACCCAAATCGAGGCCGACCGCCGCGTGATCGAGGAACGCATCGCGCGCATCGAGACGGAGCTCGAAAAAGTCACCCGCATGCGCAAGCTGCATCGCAAGAGCCGCAAACGCGTGCCTTATCCGATCGTGGCGCTGGTCGGCTACACGAATGCCGGCAAGTCGACACTGTTTAACCGGCTGACGCGCGCCACAGTGCTGGAAGCCGATATGCTGTTCGCCACGCTGGATCCGACTTTGCGCGCGGTCGAGCTACCGAAGGGATTGCGACTCATCTTGTCAGACACGGTCGGCTTTATCTCCGACCTGCCCACGATGCTGGTTGCCGCCTTCCGCGCCACGTTGGAAGAGGTGATAGAGGCAGACGTGATCCTGCATGTGCGCGATGTCTCGCATGAGGATACTGAGGCGCAGTTGCGCGACGTCGAGAAGGTCCTGGGCGAACTCGGGATCGAAGCTAACGATGCTCGAATGATCGAGGTGTGGAACAAAATCGATGCACTCGACGACGCCGGCCGCGTGCGGTTGAAAAACCTGGCCGAGCGCCAGGAGAGCAAGCCCGTATTGGTGTCGGCGCTGACGGGGGAGGGGATGGATGCGCTCACCGGCGCAATCGAAACTAAGTTGGGCCAAAGCCGCGTGCTGCTCGACCTAAAACTTGATCCTGCGGACGGTGCTGGGCTGAGTTGGCTCTATCGCCACGCCGAAGTGCTAGAAAAATCGCTGACCGAAAATGGCGAGCTGACCGTAACGCTGAGGGTAGACCCAACCAAGGCCGAGCTGGTGAGAAAACATTTTCAGCCGCAAATTGCCGCGCGCGGCAAGGAGAGCAAAAGCAAACGCCGCGCTCGGGCCGCTGGTGACGAGTAGCTGGCAACGCTGCGACACTCCAGCCTTGTCAACTGCCGCCTTGAAGGCGCAAGGTCGAGGACAAAGCTGAGGGCTATCTCCTTTCCTTCAGTTTCGCTGCATTCCACAGCGCGTCCATCTCTTCCAAGCTCGAGTCTTTGGGCGTTTTGCCGCGTCGCGCTAGCGCCTGTTCGATGAAGGCGAAGCGCCGCTCGAATTTATGATTGGTCACGCGCAGGGCCGATTCCGGATCGACATTCAGATGGCGCGCGAGATTGGTCACAGCAAACAACAAGTCCCCAACCTCACCTTCAACTTCTGTCCGATCGCCCGCCGCGATCGCTTCCGCGATTTCGTCGGTCTCTTCGCGGATTTTCGCCAGCACGGCCAAAGGATCGTTCCAATCGAAGCCGACCTTGCTGGCTTTCTGCTGCAGCTTAAGCGCGCGGGTGAGGGCGGGCAGGGCGACCGGAACACCCGCCAGCGCGGCGGCACTTTCTTGTTGCGTTTTATCCCGAGCGCGCCGTTCGGCTTTTTCTTCCGCTTTGATGCGGTCCCACAAGCCTTCAACAGCTTTCGGTGTCAGACCGCGCGCCTCACCGAATACATGTGGATGCCGGCGCAGCAGTTTGGTGGTAATCGCCTCAACCACGTCGCCGAAGTCGAACGCACCTTGCTCCTGCGCCATACGCGCGTGGAAGGCCACCTGGAGCAAAAGATCGCCGAGTTCCTCACGAAGATCGTCGAGGTTGTTGCGCGCGATTGCGTCGGCGACTTCGTAGGCCTCTTCCAATGTATAGGGCGCGATGCTGGAGAAGGTCTGCTCCAGGTCCCAGGGGCACCCGCTGCCCGGCGTGCGTAAGGCCGCCATGATTTCGAGGAGCCCTGCGATGTTGCGCGAAGGCTTTGGCCTTTCCGTGCTCACGGATAATCTCCGGTCAGAAAAGCTGGAATTGCGGCTTCACCACCATCAGCCACAGGATGCCGAGGACGGCGGCAAAGGCCGGCCAGCCGAATGCGAACCAAGTCCAATAGAGCTGATAATATCGCGCCGGTAGGGGTGCGCCGCTTGCAGCCGCCTCCCGCGCAATCTGGCGGAGTTGCACCTGAATCCAAACCACCGGCAGCCAGAATATTCCGGTGAACACATAGAGAAAGAGCGAAAGGAGGATCCACCCTTCCGTCCAAGGCCAGCCGCCGTACCAGATCAGAGCAAATCCGGTCAGTGGCTGCACGATCACGGCCGAGGCGGTGAACAGGAAATCGGCGAGTACCACGGTCCCGGCCACATGCGCGATCAACGCGGCATTCCGTGTTCGGTGCGCCATGACCATGAAGAACGCGATGCCGGCGCCGGTCCCAAACAGCACCGTGGCTCCAATGACGTGCAGCCAACGCAGCACATCCATCAGCATGCTTCAGCGCTCCTCGGCCGTGGCGCCCGCGAATGCAATAATGACGAGACAGAGCAGGACTTTGAAGAAGGGCCCCAGCGGGTCCACCCAAAGGTCGGCGGCGACGAGGGTCCCTATAGCGAGATAAGCGAATGACACCGCCACCATGGCCAGCAGCACGAACTTAAACCAGCGCCGGACCAGGACAGCCATCCCGAGAAGCAAATCCGTACTGGCCCCGGCAATCACCGCCAAGGCGGAGACGCCATAGCTGACGCCGCGGTCCGTCAGCAGGCTTACGGACTCGTTCCAGCTCACCAGTGAGAATATCCCCGTCGCGATCCAGAACACGGACAGCGTGCCGATGGCGACTGGCTTCAACAGCCAGAGCCGGGCATACCAGCGTTCTTGCACCGTCGATGGGATGCGCTGGAGCGTCTCGTCCAGCCCGCTCACCGGGCCGACGACGGCAGCCCACGGCGCAGGATCGGCATGGATCCCGATCTCCATCTGGCGCAGCGCGGTCGTCCTCATCGGCGGATTCCAACCGAGCCGTCCGAGCCAATCGCCCGCGGTAAAAGCCGCGGCAGCAAGCCAGCGCGGCATCGGAATGACGCGGGCGGGCGCAAATCCCAACCAACTGCGGATCGCCAGCACCACCTCGCGCAATGTGTGCGGTTCCGGCTCGACCAGATCATAGATGCGGCCCGCAGGCACCTTTCCGTCGAGCGCGCGCACCACGGCATCGACTACTTCATCCACATGCACCGTTCGGATTGGCTGAGTGCCTGCGAGGAGGGGGATGAACATCGGAAAACCGGCCAAGCCCCGCAGCAGCGCCGTGCCGCCATAGGCCTGAGGTCCGAACACTACGCCGGGGCGCAAAATGACCCAATCGAGGTCCGACTCACTCAGCGCCGCGTCCGCCTCGGCCTTGCTGCGCAGGAATGCCGTCGGCGCTTCCCGCGATGCGGTCGCGGCGGAGATCTGCACCACCCGCCGGATGCCGGCTTCCGTGCACGCGGTGAATAATGCCCCCATGGCGACGGATTGCAGGGCCGTCACGTCGTCGCGCGGGCTGTCCTGCAGGACGCCAGCGGCATTCACCACCGCATCGACGCCGCTGAGCAACGGCGTCCAGCGCTCAGGTGCGGAGAGCTCCGCGATGTCCTGCGCGATCCAGGTGGCTGCCGGGATCCGACGCGCCGCCGGGCCGATATTGCGGCCGACCCCAATGACGGAATGGCCTGAGGCGAGCAGGCGCAGCACTAGCGGCGTTCCGATCAGTCCGTAGCCGCCAAGGACCAGAACGCGCATCAGCTTGGCCGCGATGCGACATCACGGCTTTGAACCCGCCGCTCGCTCCAGCCTTGATTCGCATAAGACATATTATGGAACATTTCTCCCGACCTGACATCTGAGCGCCATGACCGCGGATCAACTCCCGGCGCCAGCCCTTTGTTTCTCCTGCGCAAAGGCAGCCTCAAATGACAGCCCGTCATAGGCCGGTTCGATGCCTTTCGGCAGCTCGCGGCGAAGCTTCTCGTAATCCAAGTCGGAATGCAGGTTGGTTAGGATGGCGTGCCGCGGCTTAAGCCGCTCGATCCAGATCAGAGTCTCCGCGACGCTGAGGTGACTCGGATGTGGCGTATAGCGCAACGCGTCGATGATCAGCACATCGAGCCCGCGCAATGCCTCGACGGCTTCCGGCGCAAAATCCTTCAGATCGCAGCAGTAAGCCACGTCATCAAACCGGAAGCCCAGCGAGTCGATATCTCCGTGATGCTGCAACAGCGGCAGCACGGGGATGGCGCCACCAGCGCCATTGATGCTCAGCGCTTGGCCGGGTGCGATGCGATGCTCTGTGACGATCGGCGGATAATCGCTGCCGGGCGGCGTCGCGAAACAGTAGCCGAAACGCTCATGCATAACCGCCGACGTTGGCTCGTCGAGATACATATCGAGCCGACGCCGTCCGCCAATAAACACCGAGCGGAGATCGTCAATGCCGTGGATGTGGTCAGCGTGCTGGTGTGTGATCAGCACGCCATCCAGCCAGTCGACCTCGGCATCCAGCAACTGCTCGCGAAGATCGGGCGAGGTATCGACCAGGACGCGGGTCACGCCGCCGGGTCCGCGCCGCTGCACCAGCAAGGAGCAACGGCGACGGCGGTTCTTCGGATTGGCCGGATCGCAGGCACCCCAGCCGAGCGCCGGGCGCGGCACTCCGGCGGATGACGCGCAGCCAAGGATGGTGAAGCTCAGAGTCATGCAGCCACAGCCGCCGGTCTGCCGACTTTCCGGAACAGACGGAAAAAATTGTCTGTGGTTTGTCGCCCGATTTGCTCCAACGAAACACCCCGCACGTCTGCCAAGACTTTGGCGGTCTGAACCACGTAGGAAGGCTCGTTGCGTTTGCCGCGAAATTTGCCCGGCGCGAGATACGGCGCGTCGGTTTCGACCAAGATGCGGTCCGCCGGAAGTTCTGCCGCGATCTCGCGCAGGGCTTGCGAGTTTTTGAAGGTCAAAACGCCGGAAAATGAGACAAACAGACCAAGCTCGATCCCGGTAAAAGCCAGAGCACGGCCGCCGGTGAAGCAATGCAACACGGCCGGGAAGGCGCCCTTCCCCATTTCTTCGGTCAAAATCCGAGCCATACCTTCGTCCGCCTCGCGGGCATGGATCACCAGTGGCAGACCGCTCATACGCGCCGCCGCGATATGGGTGCGGAAGCCCTGCTCCTGCGCGTCACGCGGACTGTAGTCGTAATGGTAATCGAGACCGGCTTCGCCAATGGCCACCACTCTGGGGTGCTGTGCCCGCGCGATCAGCTCGTCGGCAGTTATATCCAGCTCCTCATGGGCGTTATGAGGGTGCGTGCCTACCGAGCAGTAGACGTTGGGGAAACGCTCCGAGATGGCGAGCACATCCGCGTGCTTCCTCACACGGGTGGAAATGGTGACCATGCGGCCGATGCCGGCGGCGTCTGCACGCGCAACGACCGCGTCCAGCTCAGCGGCAAAGTCGGGAAAATCCAGGTGGCAGTGGGAGTCGACCAACATCCGGCATCAACGCGGCTTGTTATCGTCTGGTTCGACATAGCGCGGGAACACTGGCGCGGGCGCCGGCAAGGTTCCCCCGGGCTCCATGCGAGCCCCGCCGAGCTGCGCAAATGTCCGCTCTGGCGGCGGCACGGCTAACAGCTCAAGCAGCTTCGCAGCCGAAGCCGGCATGAACGGCTGAGCAAGAATGGCGACCTGCCGTATCGCTTCCGCCGTGACATAAAGGACGGTGCGCATGCGCTCGGGATCTTTCTTGGCGAGGGCCCATGGCGCTTCGCCGGCGAAATAGCGATTAGCAGCCGCGACAACTGTCCATACGGAATTGAGGACCTGATGCAGTTGTTGGGTCGCCATCGCCGTACGGGCTTCGCCGAGCATCCGGTCCGCCGCAGCAAGCATCGCGTCGTCTTCCGCACTGTATTGCCCGGGCGCGGGCAGCACGCCGGCGCATTGCCGCGCGATCATGGACAACGAGCGCTGCGCCAGATTTCCCAAGTCGTTGGCGAGGTCGGCATTAATGCGGGCAACGATCGCGTCGTGACTGTAATTGCCATCCTGCCCGAACGGCACCTCCCGCAGCAGGAAATATCGCAGCGGATCGACACCATAGGCATCGGCGAGCGTGAACGGGTCGACGACATTGCCGACCGATTTCGACATCTTCTCCCCGCGATTGAACAGAAAGCCGTGGCCGAATATCCGCTTCGGCAATTCCAAACCAGCCGACATCAAGAAAGCCGGCCAATACACGGCGTGAAAGCGCACGATGTCCTTGCCGATCACATGCAGGTCGGCCGGCCAGTAGCGTTTGAATTGCTCACTGCCGGTATCCGGGAAACCCACGGCGGTGATGTAATTGGTGAGCGCGTCCACCCACACATACATAATGTGTTTGGGATCGTCGGGCACCGGGATGCCCCAGTCGAAGGTGGTACGGGAGATCGACAGGTCCTGCAGTCCGCGTCTCACGAAGCTGGTGATTTCATTGAGACGAGCCTGAGGCAGCACGAAGTCCGGACGCGTTTCGTAAAGCGTCAGCAGCCTGTCCTGATATTTCGACAAGCGAAAAAAATAGCTTTCTTCCTCTGTCCACTCGACCGGCGTTCCGTGTGGACCGAGGCGAGTTCCGTCCGGCGACAAAGTCGTTTCCGACTCGTCGTAGAACGCTTCGTCGCGAACCGAATACCAGCCTGCATATTTGTCCAAATAGATGTCGTCGGATTGCGCCATCCGCTGCCAGATTGCAGCGGAGGAGGCGTGGTGCCGCGGCTCGGTGGTGCGGATGAAATCGTCGTTCGAGCAGTTCAACCGCTCGGCCATGGCCTGGAAACGCGGAACGTTGCGTCCCACCAGTTCGCGGGCGCTCAGACCTTCTTTCGCGGCGGTCTGCTGCAGCTTGAGCCCGTGCTCATCGGTCCCGGTGAGAAAGAACACGTCATGGCCCTCAAGGCGCATGAAGCGGGCGATCGCGTCCGTCGCAATCACCTCATAGGCATGTCCAATATGCGGCGGACCGTTGGGATAGGAAATCGCCGTCGTGACGTAATATGGCGGCCTGGAAGCCATCAGCGAAACTCTGCGGCCGCGGGGCCGGGATTATGGATCAATACGCCGGACTGGTATCAACGGCGTGCCGCCTCGGCAAGCAAGGCAAAAACCGAGAAGACAAGCGGTTTGCGTTCCAGATTGAACTCCTCCGCGTCAGCCGCCGCGCTGTTGATCTGTTCCCACGCGAGGGCTAGGCGGTGCATTCGCAAGAGTTCCGGCGCGGCCTGCTCCAGCTTCCGGGACAAATAGCCATTTACGGTCTGCACAAAGGTCGAGAGCGTCTGCGGCTCGGAACCTGACAGCATGTCTCCCAGCATGTGCAAGGCGCGCTGGTCCACGGCAGGCAGTCGGTCGAGTAGGTCCGTGACACGCCGGCGCAATGCAAGAGCGGAGCCGTCGAACAGTGCGAGGGCGCGCGCCACACTACCCTCCGCTCCGGCCGCGGCTTCCTGCAATTCCGCATCGCCGGACTCGCGTTCGAGCGCTGCCGCAGCCGCAAGCTCCACTTCCTTGATAGAGAGCGGCCGCAGCATCAGCAGGCGGCAGCGCGAGCGGATGGTCGGCAGCACGCGACCTGCCGCGTGGCTGATCAACAGCAGCAGAGTGCGCGGCGGCGGTTCCTCCAGCACCTTGAGAAGCGAATTGGCGCCTTCGGCATTCAGTTCATCCACCGAATCGACAATGGCGACGCGCCAGCCCCCCTCGCCCGCCGTCGATCCGAAAAACGAGACGGTACGGCGAACTTCTTCCACGCGAATCACAGTGAAGAGCTTGCCGGTCTTCTCATTGATGATGCGCTCCAGAATGAGCAGGTCGCCTTGCGCCTCGGCGGCGACCCGTCGTGCCACCGGATCGTCAGGGTCGAGCGCGAGAGACTGGGCGGACTGAACCTCCGGGGCTGCTGGATCTGGATGCGCGAGCGCGAAACGCGCCAAACGGTAAGCCAGGGTGGCTTTGCCAATTCCGCGCAGACCGCCGATCAGCCAAGCGTGCGGGATCCGGTCGCTCCGATAGGCGTCGAGCAGCGTCCGCTCTGCATCCGTATGCCCGACCAGCAGAGTTGTCTGGCGCGGATGCGGCGCCTCTGCGGGAGCATCGTTCTCGGCTTCGGACGCCACGTCTCGCTTCGTCACGGCTAAAGCGGCAGTTCTTCAATTGCGTCGACACGGTCAGGGTAGAAAGCCAGATGGCCGGCGATCTGCGCCATCGTCGGAAAGGGCTGCTCGTAACTCCAGACCGCGTTTTCCGCTGCGCGGTCGTCGGCGCGCAACGAGTAGTAGGAGGCATCTCCCTTGTAGGGGCAATGCGTGCTCTGTGCGATGCGTTGGAACAGCTCCATATGGGCGTCCTCCCGCGGAATGTAGACGACAGGCTTGTAGTGCGCCTCGTGCAAGACGAGCGCACGCGAACTGTCCGCCACAACGCGGCCGTTGAACATCACGCGCACCCGCTTCGGATGCGGAGCGATGGTGATGGGATGATCGGGGCCAGGGATCTTCATCCATTCACCTCGCCTGTGACAGAACGGGTATTCTGGGCAGTTCGCGAGTGAACCGCGCAACTACGTTTGCCCAAATCCGCTCCGATATCTGTTCCTTGCCGGCTTTGGCATCGATCAAGACGCAGCGGTTCGGTTCTGCAGCGGCGAGTTCGCGAAAAGCCTCTCGCAGCCGCTGATGAAATTCAACCGACTCGCTTTCAAAGCGATCGGCGGTGGCTCTTCCCCGGCGGCTGCCGGCGCGCTTCAGGCCGGTCTTCGCCGGGATATCGAGAACCATTGTGAGATCAGGCCAGGTATCCCCTACGGTCAGACGCTCAAGCGCACGAATGAAGGCGCGGTCGACCCCGCCGAGTATTCCCTGGTACACGCGTGTTGAGTCGAGGAAGCGGTCGCACAGCACCCAGCTGCCGTCCTGCAATGCGGGTCTGATAACGTTCGTCACGTGATCGTCGCGCGCCGCGGCCAACAGAATCGCTTCGGCCTCCGGCCCAAACGGTTTTCCTCCACCGGCGAGCAAAACGTGGCGAATAATCTCGGCTCCCGGTGAGCCGCCCGGCTCGCGTGTGACATGCACTTCAATACCGATGCCGCGCAGGCGCTCGGCCAATAGGGCGACCTGGGTGGACTTGCCAGTCCCCTCGCCTCCTTCGAAGGTGATGAAACGGCCGCGCATGCCGCTCATTGCATCGACCGCGCAGGGATTGCAATCGTCGCGGACCGCGCCGGACTGGTCAGATCTTGGCCGCGCTGGCGCGGATGAGGCCGATCACCAGTTCGCTCGCGGCGTCAAAAGCGCGGCGCGGAAGGTTGCCCCGTTCCACGTTCTCGGCAGCCTGCAGCGGCACTTCCAGGGTGAGACTCTCGCCGCGCCAGACCTTTAACGTACCGATTGGCTGGCCCTTGCGAACGGGTGCCTGCACCGGGCCGCTATAGACAACGCGGGCGAGGATTTTGTCACTCGAGGTCCGCGGCACCATCAGCTGTATCGGTCCGTTGCCAACCAGGGGAACGCTGCCCTGCGCGCCGCCATAAAGCTTGGCGTCGCCCACCACCTGCCCTTCGGCGAACAGCGGACGCGATTCGAAACCTTTAAAACCCCATTCCAGCAACTTCTTCGCTTCGTCGGCGCGGTCCTTCGCGGTTTTCAGGCCGGTCACGACAACGATCAGACGCAAGCCGTTCTGCACCGCGGAGCCAACGAGATTATAACCGGCCTCCTGGGTGAAGCCGGTCTTCAGTCCGTCGGCGCCGATATTCATCGCCAGCAGTGGATTGCGGTTGAGCTGCCGGATCTTGTTCCAGGTGAACTCGGTCTGTCCGTAGATTTTGTAGAATTCCGGATAGGTGCGGATGAGGTGCTGCGCGAGCTTGGCCAGTTCGCGTGGGGTCATCCGATTGCCGGGATCGGGCAACCCGTGTGGATTGGCGAAGTTTGATTTCGTCAGTCCGATCTCATGGGCGCGGCCATTCATCAGACGTGCGAAGCTCTCCTCATTTCCGGCAATCCCTTCGGCCAGCGCGATGCATGCGTCATTGGCGGAATGGATGATTACGCCTTTAATGAGATCGGCTACTTTAATGCGGCTGTGAATCGCCGCATACATGGTCGACCCGCCGGACGGAGCGCCGCCTTTGCGCCATGCACGCTCGCTGATGATAAACTCGTCGTCGAGCTTGAGATTGCCCTCTTTGATCTCGTTGAATACCACTTCGGCCGTCATTAGCTTGAGGAGGCTAGCCGGGGCGACCAGCTGATCTGCCGCCTTCTCGAACAGGACCGTTCCGCTGTCGGCGTCGATCAGGATCGCGTTCGGCGCCTGGGTCAGAAAGCCTTCGCTCTCCTTCTTGGCCCCGGCCATCGAGCCCGGCGCCGCAATAGCGACGGCGTAAAGCATCGCGCCCGCCGCCCACAATGCGAGCGACGGCGCAAACCAACGGCGCAGGCGTAGATCCAGCTTGGAAATAGCAATCCCTCCGAAATCCCCCGATTGTTTTAGCAGGAACCCGGCCTCCCGACAATTTCGGAGATGGCGCCGGCGGGCGCCCAAAGCAGTCCAATCAGATCAGTTGCACCTCGACCACACCCGGCACGGCCTTAATGGCGCCAGCGATTTGCGGGGAGACCTTGAAGCGCCCCGGCAACTTCACCTCCACCTCGGTGGTTTGGTCCAGGAGCAACACCATGCTGACCTCTCCGTCGACCCTGTCGCGCGCTGCGGGAGGCGAAGGCACCAGTTGGATCGGCTCAAGACGACGGGAAATGCCCTCGATCGGCGCTTCGCCGCGGAGAAATACCCGCAGGCTTTTCGGCAGCTTGGCGGCCGCCTGATCAAGCGGCTCGGCCGATTGAATGCGGGCGCGCACTTCGTCGCCCTGCGCCTCGGCCGAGAGCAGCAGCACGACCGCCGCGCCCGGCTCGAGCAACTCGCGGTACTGAGCAAGGCCCTCGGCAAACAGGATCGCCTCATAGTGGCCAGAGGCATCGGACAACCCGATGATGCCCATCTTGTTGCCGGTCTTGGTCCGCCTCTCCATACGGGAGACGACGCTTGCCGCTACCTTGCCGGCGGTCGCGCCCCCCTTCACGCTGCGGGAAAACTCGGCCCAGGACTGCACCCGCAGGCCTTTCAGCAACGCGGCGTAATCGTCGAGCGGGTGGCCGCTCAGGAAAAAACCGACCGCGTCGTATTCGCGCTTCAGTCGCTCCGCCGGAAGCCAGGGCTCTGCATTGGGCAGCGCGAGGCTCTGGCTGGAGGGGCCGCCGAACAACTCATCTTGCCCCATGGCGATCGCCGCATGCGCCCGTTGCGCTGTGGCCATGAGGGTATCGACGCCGGCATGGACGCGAGCGCGGTCCGGCTCGAGCGTGTCGAAAGCACCGGCCGCGGTGAGACTCTCCAGTACCCGCTTGTTGACCGCACGCGGATTGATGCGGGCGGCGAAGTCGGCAAGGTCGCGGAAGGGTCTATCGGCGCGCGCCTCGACAATCGCCTCCACGGCCTGCCTGCCGACGCCTTTGAGCGCAGCCAGCGCGTAGTGAATGGTATCGCCATCCACCAGGAAGTCGACACCCGAGCGGTTGATGGACGGCGGTTCGATGCGAATTTCCAGCCGATTTGCCTCAGCGCGGAATTCCGCAAGCTTATCGGTATTATGCATGGCGAGCGTCATTGAAGCCGCCAGAAATTCCACCGGATGGTTCGCCTTCATATAGGCGGTCTGGTACGCGACCAGCGCATACGCGGCTGCGTGGCTCTTGTTAAAGCCGTATTCGGCGAAACGCTCCAACAAGTCGAAAATCGCATCGGCCTGCGCCCGCTCCACGCCCTGCGCGACGGCGCCTTTGACGAAGTGTTTGCGCTGCGCTTCCATCTCCTTTCGTATTTTCTTACCCATGGCGCGACGCAGCAGATCGGCTTGGCCTAGCGTGTAGCCGGCGAGTATTTGAGCCGCCTGCATCACCTGTTCCTGATAGACGATGACGCCGAAGGTCTCGCGCAGGATCGGCTCGAGCTTGAGATGGATGTAGTCCGGCTTCTCCGTACCGTGCTTGCGGGCGCAGTAAGTCGGAATATTCGCCATCGGCCCGGGCCGATAGAGCGCCACGAGGGCGATGATGTCTTCAAAACGGTCCGGCCGCATATCGATCAAGGCCCGGCGCATGCCGGCGCTTTCCACCTGGAACACCCCGACCGTTTCGCCGCGCGCCAGCATGGCGTAGCTCTTGGCGTCATTGAGCGGGATGCGTGCGAGATCAAGCTCAATCCCGCGGCGGCGCACCAGCTTCTGCGCGATGTCGAGCACCGTGAGCGTCGTCAAGCCAAGGAAGTCGAACTTCACCAATCCGGCCTGCTCCACCCATTTCATGTTGAACTGAGTGACGGGCATGTCGGACTTGGGATCGCGGTAGAGCGGCACCAGTTCCGCGAGCGGACGGTCGCCGATCACGATCCCGGCGGCGTGCGTCGAGGCATGGCGGTTGAGCCCCTCCAACCGAGTGGCGATCGTGAAGGCGCGCGCGACAATCGGCTCAGCATCGCGCGCGGCCTGCAGCTTCGGCTCCTCTTCGATGGCGCGCTTAAGGGTTACGGGCGAGGTCGGATTCTGCGGCACCAGTTTGCACAGCTTGTCGACCTGTCCATAAGGCATTTGCAGCACACGACCGACGTCCCGAAGGACACCACGCGCCTGCAGCGAGCCGAAGGTGATGATCTGGGCGACCTGATCGCGACCGTAGCGTTGCTGCACGTAGCGGATCACCTCGTCGCGCCGGTCCTGACAGAAGTCGATGTCGAAGTCCGGCATCGACACGCGTTCGGGATTGAGGAAGCGCTCGAACAAGAGGCCGAAGCGAATCGGGTCGAGGTCGGTGATCGTGAGCGCATAGGCGACCAGCGAGCCCGCCCCCGAGCCGCGGCCCGGCCCGACCGGAATGCCCTGCCCCTTCGCCCATTGAATAAAGTCAGCGACGATCAGAAAGTATCCCGGATATTTCATTCCCTCGATAACGCCGAGCTCGAAATCCAGCCGTTCGCGATACTCCTGTTCGCTGCATCCGGGCGCGATCCCGTGCGTGGCAATTCGGCGATCGAGACCCGTCAGCGCCTGCCGGCGCAACTCGGTCGCCTCCTCGGCGAGCGCATCCTGCGCGGCCGAATTTGTGAAGCGCGGCAAGATTGGCGCGCGGGTGCGGGGGCGGTATGAGCAGCGCTGCGCGATTTCGATAGTGGAGTCCAAGGCCTCTGGGACATCGCCAAACAGAGCCGCCATTTCCGCTCGGCTCTTGAAGCGGTGCTCGGGCGTGAGTTGGCGCCGCGCCGGATCGGCGACGAGGCGCCCTTCTGCGATGCAGATCAGTGCATCATGCGCTTCATAATCGTCGGCGGAGGCGAAGAACGGCTCGTTGGTCGCGACAAGCGGAATGCCTTTGCCATACGCTAAATCGACGAGAACCGGCTCGGCGGTGCGCTCATGCGCCATTCCGTGACGCTGCAACTCGATGTAGAGACGGTCCCCGAACAGCGAGAGCAGACTGTCACAGCGCAGGCCGGCCAGATCCCCCTGCCCCGCGACGACGGCACAGTCAAGCGGACCGCACGGGCCCCCAGTCAGCGCGATCAGCCCTTGAGTATTCTCGATCCACGATAGCTTGACGTGCGGGCGCTCGCTCGACGGCGTCTCCAGGAACGCGCGCGAACACAACCGCATCAGACTGCGGTAGCCCTGCTCCTGCGCCGCCAACAGGACGATCCGCGGCCACGTCTGGATGCCTTGCCGTGACCCATTCTCCTGGTCGCCAAAATCCACTGACAGCGCACAGCCGACGATCGGCTGAATGCCGTAGCCGGCGATTTTCTCGGAGAATTCCAGCGCGCCGAACATGTTATCGCTGTCGGTGAGCGCCAGCGCCGGCTGCCGGTCAGCTTTCGCCAACTCGGCGAGCTTCGCGATCGTCAACGCCCCTTCCAGCAAGGAATAGGACGAGTGCACATGCAGGTGCACAAAACTGGGATCCGCCATAACCGCCGCCTCGCGATTCTCGCTCGACGGAACGATGCGGACCGGTCCCTCGGGAGTCCACTGTTGCGGCTCCTCGAGATGCATTCCGCTCCCGGTATCCCCAGCTTAGCGTCACAATGCGCTCAGAACCTGAGCCCAGATCGCGACCATCCCCAAAAAGAGCGCCAGTGAGGCCAGAGCGGCAGCCTCTTCTACGACAGCCCGAACCATGTTTCCCTCCTTAGAACATAGGAAGAACATTGTTCCTATTTTGTTCCCGAAGTCAAGAGGGCGAACGATTGTTTTTCAGGCGCCGCAGCAGGTACCTACACCAGGGCGATCCAGCCACTAAGACCATGTGCCTGCCAGGAACATCCGGCCGGCTCAGCTGCTTGATGCTCACTCGCACTGAGACAAGCCGAGGCCCACCGCACTATTTCTTCGCAAGCAGGCGGAAAAATGCAGTCGCCTAGCCGCCGCATCGACCGACTCGGGCATCATTGAACAGCTTCACACCATGGCTGCCGATTTGGTCGCGAAAGCCACCGCACTCGATCAAGCCGGTCCAAGTCAACCGAGAGTTTCGCCTGAACCGAGCCACATGGAGGGCAGCGGACGATCCGGCGTCCAACGACTCTACGCCAGCTCCAATGGCGAGGTGTGGCTGCTGGTTGGCGACCGGCAGGCGGGACGCATCCTGTGCGCCACCACGCCAACATACGCTCCGGCGGGCAGATAACCGACACGGGCGTAAATGACTTTCTCAAAGGGAGCGGAGAACCACCCGAAATAATAGGCGTTCCTGCATCTCGCGGGGTCGTACGCAGTTCCTCCGGTTTTCGCTCGAGCTGCGCAAGAGCGACACCGCCTCACGAGGGGCTTGTCCTCACGTCTCGTGATGAACCCAACGCGGGTCGTTTGCCTATCAGGCGTTCGGGGTGCTTTGTAGCTCAGCCTCCGGCCTCATGAATTTCTCGGCAATCTTCACTGCGATCGGCCAGGCGATATAAAACGCGGCAAGAAACAGGACCAGGAACACCATCAAGCTGACAGTGGGAAACTGGTAATCCACAGCACGGCTGATGGCGAACCCGATGCTTTGCACGACCAGGGTCGTGGCAATGTAGACGAAAATCAAAATCAACGTGTTCATGGAAAGCCCCGCCTCGATGAACCAATCACCTGCAATGAATGCACACGGAGGTGCCTGCGTCAGGCTGACACAGTGACGCGCCCGGCGCCGACTAATGGCGCCAGGCGCTTTGCCGTCAGGCGCAAGCCGTTATTAGCGTTGACGCTTCTGCGCTTGTCTGCGCGCGCGCTGCGGTGTCGCGGCCGGCACACTTTCCGGCCATACGTTGCGGCTGCAAAAGCCGCCGCTGCCGCGTGCGGTCTGCATGCACTGCTCCCAGGAGTAAAACCCGCAATTCGTCGCGCCGTCGCCGGACCCGCTAATTTCGGCCGAACACCAGGTGCCGGCGGCCGCGGGTTGCGGCGCGTAGGCAAACGCCAGCAGCGCACAAGCAGCGACGATCAGATGCCGCATGGTCACTCTCCTGCGATTCGGTTCCTGCACGGCTAACACCGGCGGAGAACACTTCATTCGCCGGCGGCAGCCCGATCAGGCAGCGTCCGCCGCCATGCGCGCGGTGATGATCTTGTCGGGGTCGCGCACCGGCTCACCCCGTTTGATTTTATCGACGTTTTCCATGCCCTCGGTGACCTTTCCCCAGACGGTGTATTGACCATCGAGGAACCCCGCATCGGCAAAGCAGATGAAGAACTGGCTGTCGCCGGAATCGGGGTTCTGCGCCCGGGCCATGGAAACCGTGCCGCGTTTGTGCGGCTCTTTGTTGAACTCGGCTTTTAGCTTCTTGCCAGAGCCGCCGGTGCCAGTGCCCTGCGGGCAGCCGGTCTGCGCCATAAAACCGTCGATCACGCGGTGAAACGCCACGCCGTCATAAAAACCGTCGCGCACGAGTTCCTTGATCCGCGCCACATGCCCGGGCGCAAGGTCCGGACGCATCTCGATTACCACTTTGCCCTTCGTAGTCTCCAAGACCATAGTGTTGTCACTAGCCATAATGACCTCTCTCTGTTTGTGCATGAGGAGCTTCACGCGGCTACTCCGACATAGCCGCGCCGTCCCCGTTGTGATAAGCCGAATTACTTTGCGTCTGCCGCGACCTGTACGCGCGTCATGCGGTCCGGATTGACAACCGTGCCGCTGCGGTCTTCCGGCGGCGCTTTCTTGATCTTGTCCACCGCATCCATCCCGGACACGACCTCGCCCACGACGGTGTACTGGTTGTTGAGGAACGATGCGTCCCCTAGCACGATGAAGAACTGGCTATTCGCGGTATCGACGCTATCGCCGCGCCGCGCCATGCCGACAATCCCGCGCTTGAACGGCACGCTGGAAAATTCCTGCTTTAGGTTGGGATATTTCGAGCCGCCGGTGCCGTTGAAATTCTGACCATCTCCGGTCTGCGCCATGAAGCCCGCCATCACGCGATGGAACGGCACATTGTCATAGAATTTCTCTCGCGCCAGCGTCTTCAGCCGCTCAACATGATTAGGCGCGATGTCGCTGCGCAGCTTAATGACAATGCGCCCGTGTGGTGTCTCGATGAGCAAAGCATTCTGCGGATCGACGCCGGCCGGCAATTTTTGCGCAAAGGCAGGCGCGGCACACAGGAGAACCGCGAGAATAGCGACGATCCGTATCATGAATACTCCTAAACCTTCTTGCTGAATTTGGCTCTCATTCGCTCCGCTACCGGGGGGGGAACGAAAGGAGCGACATCGCCACCCATGCCGGCGATCTGTCGTACGAGTGTGGCGGTGATCGGGCGCACAGCGCGTGACGCGGGGAGAAACACAGTCTGCACGGCGGCCTCCATGACGCCATTCATCCCCGCCATCTGCATCTCATAATCGAGATCGGTTCCGTCGCGCAGACCTCGGATCAGCAGCGTGGCGCCTTCCCGCTGCGCTGTACTGACGACAAGATCGTCAAACGTGATGCACTTGAGTTCGCCTCCGGCGGCGCGAACGAGGGGCCGGCAGGTCTCCTCCAGCATTGCGAGACGTTCCTCGGCGGAGAACATCGGCGCCTTGCCTGGGTGGACGCCAATCGCGAGGATCAGCCGGTCGACAAAGCCGGCGGCCTGCCGCACCACATCGAGGTGACCATTGGTGACCGGATCGAACGATCCGGCATAGAGTGCAACGCGCATCTCGGCGGTCTACCCTGCCCTCCGGGAGCCCGCAAGACGGTCGAAGTGTGCTACCTTCGGCGTCTGCTGCTTGCACGCGAGGCGCGATGAACACGAACGTTGCCCTTCCGCTGTTCGCCGGCTTGCTGCTGAACCTTGCGAGCACATCGGCGCAAGCGCAGACGCCGCCGAGTTCGTCGGAACTGCGGGTCTATGCTGGACTCCACGCCGCGGCCGCAAAAGGTGACACGGGCGAGATCGAGCGACTGGTCGCAGCCGGAGAGAAGATCGATGTGCGAGATTCGCGCAGCCGCACGCCTCTGCATGTGGCGGTATTCGGCGGGCATCACGACGCAGCCCGTGTACTGTTGCGGCTTGGCGCCAACGCGAACGCATTGGAGGCGGACCGCTACGACATCATCACGATCGCAGCGGTCCAAAACGACGTTGAAATGTTGAAGCTCGCGATTGCTGGCGGCGGAAATGCGGGCAGTATCACAAGCCGCTATGACGGAACGGCCCTAATCGCGGCGGCGCATCTCGGCCACGCCGAGATCGTCCGCATCCTCATCGCCGCCAAGGCGCCGCTTAATCACGTCAACAATCTCAGTTGGACCGCTTTGATGGAGTCGATCGTGCTCGGCGACGGCGGCAAAAATCACACCGACACTTTGAAAGCGCTGGTGGATGCCGGCGCGGATGTCAACATACCCGATCGAGCGGGCGTGACTCCGCTGAGCCATGCGCGATCCCGTGGTTATAAGGAAATGATAGAAATACTGATGGGCGCCGGCGGTCGCTGAAACAAACAGGGGGGAGCAGATGGACCGACGTCTTGCACTGGGCGTCTTACTCGGAAGCGCGCTTACCGTTGGAGCTGCGCACGCACAATCCTACCCGAACCGTCCAATCCGTCTGCTCGTCCCATTTCCGCCCGGCGGCCCGCTAGACGTGATGGCCCGACTGATTGCGCAGCAGCTATCCACGAGGGTGGGCCAAGTTATTGTTGATAACCGACCGGGTGCCGGCGCTACACTCGCCGGCAAGGCGGTCGCGACGGCGGAGCCTGACGGCTACACCTTGCTGATGGGCAGTTCCGGGTCACTCGCGATCGGACCCGCGCTTTACGGCAACGCGGGCTACGATCCGGTCAAAAGCTTCACGCCAGTCGCCATGGTATCCAATGTTCCTTATGTGATGGTGGCCGCCAACAATGCCCCGTTCAAAACCATCCCCGAATTGTTGGCCTACGCCAAAGAGAATCCCGGAAAGCTGAACTTCGGGGTCCCTAACGGCGCCCCGCCGCACGTGCTCGCGTTGTTTTTCAAGCAGCTCACTCAGGCTGACGTTGTGGTGGTTCCCTATCGCGGCGCCGCGACGGTCATCACCGATCTGATCGGGGGACAGATCCATGTCGGCTTCGAGACGACTTCGGTAATGTTCTCGCACTTGCATGAAGGCAAGGTGCAAGGCCTCGCGGTGATCACGGACGCGCGACTCCCCGAAATACCCGACGTGCCGACAATGAAGGAGAGCGGCGTGCCTGCGCTGGTCGGCTCGTCCTGGTCCGGCATATTGGCGCCAGCGGGTACGCCGGCGGACATTGTCGCTAAGCTGCGGGCCGAAATCGTTGCCGGGCTGAAGGCCTCGGATGTGGAAGAGAAACTACGGAGGATGGCGGCAACGCCAATGTTTCAATCGACTGAAGAGTTTTCGCAATTGATCGCCAGTGAAGCCGATCGCATCGGCGCGATCATTCGCGCCGCAGGCGCCAAAGGCGAGTGATGGCGATGAGAGGCCGGCGCATGCGCCTGCGCATTTGGCTGGCAATTGGGGCCGCTCTGGGTTCCGGACTTGCCGCCTCACATGCCGCAGCGCAACCCTACCCTAACAGAGTGATCAAGATCATCG
>Ga0126313_10000399_pt1 | contig 20362 bp, 22 predicted proteins | sample Plot105A_FD_89954 | JGI IMG/M metagenome (GOLD analysis project Ga0126313, IMG submission 89954) | Serpentine soil microbial communities from UC McLaughlin Reserve, CA, USA - Plot105A | ecosystem: Environmental > Terrestrial > Soil > Grasslands | place: USA: UC McLaughlin Reserve, Lake County...
CCTGGGAGTGCAGGTACTTGACGAAGTCGACGATGCCGCCGTTGTACTTGAAGCTGGTCTCGAAGCCCTCGCCCCTCTCGTCACTGAAGTCGATCCGGAGGCCCTTGGTCAGGAAGGCCATCTCCCGGAAGCGCTGCTCGAGGATCGCCCGGTCGTAGTCGATCGTCTCGAAGATCTCGAGGTCGGGCATGAACGTGATGCTCGTCCCGCGCCGGCCCGTCTTCTTGCCCTTCTTGAGCGCCGCCTTCGGCCTGCCGCGCTCGTACGACTGCGTCCACTCGTGCCCGTCCCGCCATACCGTCAGGTCGAGCTGCTCCGCGAGCGCGTTCACGACGGACACTCCGACCCCGTGGAGCCCCCCAGAGACCTTGTAACCGCCGCCGTCGCCGAACTTGCCGCCGGCGTGGAGCGTGGTGAGCACAACCTCGGCCGCCGGGCGCTTCTCCTTCTGGTGCAGGTCGACCGGGATGCCGCGCCCGTTGTCGAGAACCGTGACGGAGTTGTCCGGGTGGATGACGATCTCGACGTGATCGCACTCCCCCGCGAGCGCCTCGTCCACCGAGTTGTCCATCACCTCGTAGATCAGATGGTGGAGACCGCGGGTGCCCGTGGACCCGATGTACATGCCCGGCCGCTTTCGGACCGCCTCGAGACCCTCCAGCACGGTGATCTGCTGGGCGCCGTAGCTCGAGCCGCGGCCCTTCCTCGCGCCCGAGGCGCGCTTCTCACCCTTCGCTTGCTTCTTCGCCAAGCCGTCCCTTCCGACGGATGGATTACATGGAAAAGCCCCGCCGCCGCGGTCGCTGTCACGCGGCTCGGGGACCACGACTGATGATAGCAGCCTACCCCCCTCGCCGGACGCCTGCGCAAGTTACAAAATACCTGCAAAACACGCCAAATAGTGCCCTCGACCGCGTGGCGGTTTCCGGGCGTTACGAGCGCCGGCCCGAGACCGTCCGGAAGCGCAATGCGGCCAGCTGGCCCGCCCCTCCGAGTCGGGCGTTCAGGCGCTCCCGGAGCTCGCCCGCGAGCAGCTCGAGCTCCTGCGCCCAGACGGCCGAGCGACAGGCGAACGTCACGACCCGCTCGCGCTCGGAGACGGGCTCCGCCTCCGCAGCCACGGCGGCCCCCGCGACGTCGGCCCAGACGGCCTGGACGCTCGCCAGGAGACCGGCCGGAGCCGCGGCGGCCGACGCCCGCTCGAGCGCCGGACGGAGCGGCCGGGGTGCCATGCGCCTCACGCCGGGCCTCCCGCCGCGGCGGGCAGAACCGCGCCATCGGCCACCTCCACCAGGAGATCGTCCCCGCCGGCTGCCCCCGGCACCTGATCGGGGTCTGTGCTGGTGACGAGCGCCTGGCCACGCTCGCGGAGCAGCGCGGCCAGGAGGTCGCGGCGGGCCGCGTCGAGCTCGGACATGACGTCGTCGAGCAGCATCAGCGGCTCCCGGCCGCGTAGGCGCACCAGGAGGTCGCACTCGGCGAACAGGAGGGCGAGCAGGGCGATCCGCTGCTGGCCCTGCGAGCCATACGCCCGCAGGGGGATCCTTTCGAGCTCGAGGTGCATCTCGTCCCGGTGCGGCCCATGGGCGGTGAAGCCGCGCGCGAGGTCGGCCTCGCGGCGCCGGCCAAGCTCGGCGGCCAGAGCGTCGGCGGAGTCTGCGTCGGACCGGGGCCGGTAGCGCATCTCGGCTTGCCCGGACAGCCCGAGTGCGCGGGCGTGCAGGGCGAAGGGTCCCCGGAGGCCGTCCACCGCCTCGGCCCGGTCGGCCATCAGCCCGATTCCCAGCCGCGCGAGCTCCGCGTCCCACGCATCGAGCCCGGCCGGACCCGCCGCTCCCGCCCTGATTCGAACGAGCAGGGCATTGCGCTGGGCGAGTGCGCGTGAGTACGCCGAGCGCGTCTCGACGCGAGCCGGCCACAAGGCCCCCACGAGCCGGTCGAGGTGAGCGCGGCGGCCCGCGGGCGCTCCCTTCACGAGCTCGAGGCGCTCGGGGAGGAAGACCGCCACGAGCGGTCTCTCCTCCGTCGAGGTCAGCGAGTCGACCGCGCGGCCGTCCACGCGAGTCCGCTTGGCGTCTCCCGGCCGAAACCCCACCTCGACGCGGTGCCCGCCGTCGGCCCCGGAGGTGTCGAGCGTGACGCGCGTTAGTGCTGCCCCGCGGCGTACCAGCTCCCGCTCGTTGGTGGTCCGCGGCGAGCGGCCGGTGCAGCCGAAGTAGACGGCCTCGAGCAGGTTCGTCTTCCCCGCGCCGTTCGGCCCGCTCACCACCGTCAGGGAGGGCGAAAGGGTGAGCTCGGCGCTGGCGTAGTTGCGGAAGTCGCGTAGTTCTGCGCGGTCTACAAGCATTGGGGCTGGCAGCTGGCAGCTGGCAGCTGCCAGGGCGTCGTCGGTGCAGTCTCCGCCAGCTGCAGCCGGCGAAGCCGGCGCACTGCCAGCTGCCAGCCCCGCATCACCTACACGTTCAGTCGGATCGGCATCACGAGGTACACGAAGCCCCCACCCTCGCCGGACTGGATCAGACCGGGCCGCAGTGGGCTGATCAGCTTCAGCAGCAGCTCGTCCGACTCGGCGCTCTCGAGCCCGTCCCGGAAGAAGTCCGGGTTGAAGCCGATCTCCAGTGGTTCGCCCTTGAACGGGACCGGCAGGGACTCGCTTGCGTGGCCGACGTCGGGAGTCTGGGCCGAGACGTCCAGCGCGCCATCCGAGAAGCGCAAGCGCAGTGGCGCGTTCTTCTGCGCCAGCAGGCTGATGCGCCGCACCACCTCGAGCAGCTCGCCACGGTCGATCCGCAGCTCATGCTCATAGGAGTCCGGGAGAAGCTGCTGATAGTTCGGGAAGCGACCTTCGACCAGGCGCGAGGACAGCACGACATCGGCGACGCTGAACACCACCTGGTTCTCGAGGGCGCTGACGCTGATCGACTCCGCGCCGCTGGCCTGCGCAATCCGGCCAAGTTCCTGAAGGGTGCGTGCCGGGACGTTGGCCTCCAGAGAGCCGGCGAGCGGCTGATCGAGGGTCGTCTCCTTGACGCTCAGGCGATAGGAGTCCGTCGCGACCATCCGTAGCTCCCGCTCCTTGGCGGAGACCAGCACACCGGTGAGGTGGGGGCGCGTCTCGTCGCGGGAGGCAGAGCGAGCCACCCGGGCAATCGTGTCGACAAATGCGCCAGCGGGCACGCTGAGGGCGCCCTCCACCCGCGGCTCGGGGAGCTTGGGGAAATCCTCTGAAGGAAGAGTGCGCAGATGGAAGCGGGCGCCTCCGGAGACGACCTCCACGTCTTGGCGCGCACTTCTGTACTCGAGCGAGAGCTCGTCCTGCGGAAGCGATCGCACGACATCGAGTAGCAGCCGCCCCGGCAGCACGACACTCCCATCCTCCGCCTGCGCCGTGTCGACGCGCACGCGAATGCCCATCTCCATGTCGGTCGCCTGAAGCTCGAGCCCACCGGCGTCGACCCGCAGCAGGACGCCGGAGAGGGTCTGGATGGCGCTTCGACTGGAGACGCCGCGGACCGCGATCGCGAGTTGGGACAGGAACGTTTCACGGGAAACGGTGAGCTTCATCTGCTGGTTACCGGAGGTAGTTGTGGTAGGGGCTGTCGAGACTGTGGACATCGCTCTCCGCTGCGGAACTGGTGTGGGCTGGGCTGTTCAGGAGGTGTGGATTGTGTCAGGCCGCGCGGCCGTCATTGGGGCGGTTTGAGGTGACGCCGCAGGTTGTAGACGGCTTTGCGAACAGACGGATCGTTGCCAAGGGAGGCGGTGACCGAGTTCACCGCGTGGAGGACCGTGGTGTGGTTGCGCCCTCCTATCCCGCGGCCGATCTCGGGCAGGCTGTGGTCGGTGAGCTCGCGGGCCAGGAACATGGCGACCTGCCGGGCCTGCGCCACGGGCGGACGGCGGCTGCGGGCTAGTACCTGCTGTGGGTCGACTCGAAATTCCCGGGCGGTGGCTTCGACGATCTCGGCTAGCCCGTAGGCGGCCTGCGGCTTGGGGCCGAGGCCGCTTAGCACGTGACGGACCAGCGTCGGCGTCGGCTCTTGCTCGCGCAGCGAGGCATACGCGACCACACGAATGAGGGCGCCCTCCAGCGCTCGAACGCTGCTGGTCACAAGGCCGGCGATCTCTGCCACCACCGCGTCGTTCACCGAGACGCCGTCGAGTCGGGCGCGCTTGGCCAGGATTGCCCGGCGGACCTCGAAACCCGGGGGCTCGAGCTCCACCACGAGCCCGGAGCGGAAGCGCTCCTCGAGGCGCGCCTCGAGCTCTTGGAGTTCCTGAGGCGCGCGGTCGGAGGTAAGCACCAGCTGGCGCCCGGAAGCGAAGAGGGCGTTGAATGTGTGGAAGAACTCCTCCCGTGTTCGCTCCTTGCGAGCGAGGAACTGAACGTCATCGATGAGCACCACGTCGGCGCCGCGGAAGGATTCTCGGAAGGCTGAGGTGCGCTGGCGGCGAACAGCCTCGACGAATTCGGCCGTGAACTCCTCCACCGTCGCGTAGCGGACGCTGAGTCCCGTGCCGTAGCGATTCACGTAGTTGCCGATGGCGTGAAGGAGGTGAGTCTTTCCCAGCCCCGGGAGCCCGTGCAGGAAAAGCGGGTTGTAGGCCTGGCCGGGTAGCTCGGCGGCTGCCAGGGCGGCGGCGTGCGCGAGGCGGTTGCCTGCGCCGATGACGAACTGCTCGAAGGTGTACTTGGGGCTGAGGCTGGACCGGTGGGACCGGGCGGCGGGGTCGGCAGCCGGCAACTGATCTGGCTGCCAACCGGGGGCAACGATCTCCACGACGGCGGAGGCGCCGAGATGGCGGACCGCGGCGCGCCGCAGGAGGGGGAGGTAGCGCTCGGCGACGGAGCCCCTGATGTGCTCCGGGGCCGCGACGTAGAGGGTCTTGCCGCGGACCGCCGCGGGCTCGAGAGGGTCCAGCCAGATGTGGAACTTGAGGTCGGGGGTGTCGCGCCGAAGCTCTTCCCTGATACAGCTCCAGATTGGGTCGACCTCTTCGGGCACGTACAGTCGTCGTCCCTCCTAAGGGACTTCCGCTCACGGATTACAGTGGTGGAGGGACTTGCGGGAGGGGCCCCGGCGGCCCTCGGCCTGGCCGAGTCTACACCTGCGATTTGGGCGTGAGACGAACGCACGGGTGGGGTCGAGGGACGAAGACGCAAAACGCGTGAAAAGCGCCCTCCAGGCCCCTCCCTATACTTCGGCGACCTCTCCCGCCTTGGTTCGATGAAGCGCACCTATCAGCCGAAGAAACGGAAGCGCGCCCGCACTCACGGGTTCCGTGCGCGCATGCGCACGCGCGGCGGGCGGCGGATCATCAAGCACCGGCGCGACAAGGGCCGCAAGCGGCTCACCCCGTAGCGATGGCCTCGCGCCGCAGGCGCCGCCGGCTGTCGCGCAGCGGCGAGTTCGAGCGGGTCTATCGAGAAGGGAGCTCGCACGCCACGCGCCACCTTGTCGTCTATGCGTTCCCGCGAGGCGACGACGCGGGGCCGCCGCGGCTCGGCGTATCGGTTGGCCGCAAGCTGGGCGGTGCGGTCGAGCGCAACCGGGTCAAGCGCCTTCTGCGGGAGGCATTCTGGGCCACCTCGGACGAGCTGGCCCCGGGGCACGACTTCGTCATCGTCGCCCGCCCGCCGGCGGGGGAGCTGGCGGAGCGCGGCGGGGAGGAGGCGGTCGAGGAGGCATTGCGCTCCGTTCTGATGGAGGCCGGGCTCGCGAGGAGGCCCGAGTGACAGTCCTGCGCTCGCTCGCGATCGCCCCGATCAGGTTCTACCAGCGCGCCGTATCGCCGGCCCTGCCTCGCCGCTGCAAGTACCATCCGACCTGCTCCGAGTACGCGGTGGCCGCCGTCCGGCGCTACGGCATACTCAGGGGCGTCGTTCTCGCCGCCTGGCGGCTCCTGCGCTGCAATCCGTGGAGCCACGGCGGCGTCGACTTCGTGGAGAACCAGAAGCTGTTTCGCCCCCGGGGCTAGCTCCCGATGCTGATCGCAAACGTGCTACAGCCGCTCATCGACGCCTGCGAGGCGGTGCTGAAGTTCTGGCACGGCGTCCTCGGCGACTTCGATGGGAGCTGGGGCTGGTCGATCATCCTCCTGACCTTCACGGTCCGGATCGCCATCCTGCCGCTCACGTTCAAGGGCGTGAAGGCGATGCAGCGGCTCCAGCAGCTCCAGCCCGAGATCAAGGAGATCCAGCAGCGCTACAAGGGCGACCGCCAGCGGATGAACCAGGAGGTCATGGCCTTCTACCAGCGGGAGAAGGTCAACCCGCTCGGCTCCTGCCTGCCGCTGGTGCTGCAGATCCCCTTCTTCATCTCGCTCTTCTACCTGCTCCGCTCGCCGGGCTTCAAGGCGGACATCGCCGGCAACGCGAGCTTCGGGCCCATCCCGAACCTGGCGGAGAAGGTCACCGGAGACCCCGTGCTGCTCGGCGCGCTGATCGTGCTCTATGTCGGCACGCAGCTGGCTGCCACTGCGGTCACGGCGTTCAGCGCGGACCCGACCCAGCGCCGGCTCATGCTCGCCCTGCCGTTCGTGTTCGTCGTCTTCATCGTGAACTTCCAGGCGGGGCTGATCGTCTACTGGATCACCACGAACGTCTGGACGATCGGACAGCAGCTGCTCGTGAAAAAGCTCTACCCGAAGCCCGAGCCGCGCGCGCCGGCTGAAGCGGCCGAGGCAAAACCGGCGCGCGGTAAGCCGGCGCCGGAGCCGGCTGAGGACGGGAAGGGCGCACCCGCGAAGGCGAAGGCGCCGAAGGCGAAGGCAAAGGCCACGAGCTCGGCCGGCGGCGACGGGCGCTCGACCAAGCCGCCTCCGCCCTCGCCGCGCAAGAAGAAGAAGCGCTCCGGACGCCGGCGGTAGCCGTCGAGAGCCCAGCGGTGGCGACCGAGGAGAGAGGTGAGGCGCGGCGCGCGGACCCCGTGGCCGAGGGCGAGGGGGAGACGCTTGGCGAGGCCAAATGGATCGCGATGAAGCACCTCGAGCGCCGCTTTCCCGGTCTGATCGCGGAGTGCGTGCGGTTCGCCGTGCTGGAGGAGCCCGCCGCGGAGAGGCAGGCCCGGGTCAGCGCCGAGGTTGACCTGGAGGCCTGGGAGCGGGTGGCCGACCTGATCCCCGACGAGCCCGCCGAGCGGGTGCGCGCGGTCGTCGCGCGGGTCGTCCAGGGACTCGGCCTGCATGCCGCCGTGGACCTCGACGAGACGGAAGACGAGATCCGGGCGACGGTGAACGGCGAGGACCTCGGGCTGCTGATTGGCAAGCATGGGGCGACGATCGATGCCATCCAACACCTCGCCTTCAGGGCGGCCTCGAGGGGACTGGAGGAGCGCAAGCAGGTGGTCGTCGACGCCGCCGGCTACCGGGAGCGCCGCGAGGCCTCACTGCAGCGGATAGCCGATCGCGCGGCCGCCGAGGCGCTCCGCTTTGACCGGGCGGTGGAGCTCGAGCCGATGAGGCCGGCCGAGCGGAAGACCGTCCACCTCTACCTGCGCGGGCGTACAGACGTGGCGACGCACAGCGAGGGAGACGAGCCTGAGCGCCGGGTCGTGGTGACGCCGCTGCGCGGCCCGGGCGCGCGCTGAGCGTTTCACGGGAAACGCTGGCGGCGCTCGCCAGGCGCTACGACCTACCTAGCGACGCGCCCGAGCGGTTCGACCGACTGCTTCAGGCGCTGGCCGGCGAGCCGGATCCGCCGACGACCGTGCGCGACCCGGCCGCCGCGGCCGACGCGCACCTGGCCGACAGCTTGGCGGGTCTCGAGGTCTCAGAGCTCCGCGGCGCGGCCCGGATCGCGGACGTCGGAGCGGGGGCCGGCTTCCCTGGCCTGCCGCTTGCCGTTGCGCTCCCGGCGGCGCAAGTCGACCTGATCGAGAGCGCCAGGCGCAAGTGCGAGCTGATCGATCGCCTCGCGGCGGCTGCACGGACTCCGAATGCGCGCGCCGTCCCGACCCGGGCCGAGGAGTGGGCGGCCGCCGAGGGCCGGGAGGCCTACGACGCGGTAACCGCCCGCGCTGTGGCGCCGCTCGCCGTGCTGGCCGAGTACGCGGCGCCGCTGTTGCGGGTGGGGGGTGTCCTGGTTGCGTGGAAGGGGGCGCGTGATGAGGGCGAGGAGAGCGCTGGTGCGGTCGCGGCGGAGATGCTCGGCATGGAGCGCGCCGCTGTAACTCCGGTCGAGCCCTTTGAGGGCGCCCGCAGTCGGCACCTGCACGTGTTCGTCAAGCGCGGCCCCACGCCGGAGCGCTTTCCGCGCCGGGCCGGGATGGCGCGCAAGCGGCCGCTGGCGTAGTCGCCAGTCGCCAGTCGCCAGGGCTTGAGCCCAAGCCCCTGCCAGCTGCCAGCTGCCAGCTGCAGGACTCGCCGGTTCGGCCCCGAACGGTACGGGTGAGCGGCCTTCCGACCGCAAGCCCCACTAACTTCGCGCGCGAGGCATGGGAAGCGTTTACGCAATCGCCAACCAGAAGGGAGGCGTGGGCAAGACCACCACCGCCGTCAACGTCGCGGCCAGCATCGCCGAGGCCGGCTACGAGACGCTCCTGGTCGACCTCGACCCGCAGTGCAACGCGACCGTCGCGCTCGGGCTGCCCAAGGACGCCCGCCCCAACACCTACGACTGCCTCTCGGACCACCTAACCCTCGACCGGGCGGCGGTCGCGACCGGGATCGAGCGGCTGAGCGCCGTTCCCTCCACCCCTGAGCTCGCGGGTGCGAACGTCGAGCTGCCGCGTATGGCCGGCTCGGAGACCCGCCTACGCGACGCGCTCGGGGCCGTGCGTGAGCGCTATCTCTTCACGCTGCTCGACTGCCCGCCTTCGCTGGGCCCGCTGACGGTCAATGCGCTGGCGGCCGCCGACAGGGTGATCGTCCCCGTGCAGACGGAGTACTTCGCGCTGGAGGGCCTCGCCGGGCTGCTCGACACACTCTCGCTCGTCCAGCGGGAGCTCAATCCGCGGCTCACGGTCGCGGGGATGATCCTGACGATGCACGACGGCCGCACGCGCCTGGCGCGTGACGTCGAGCGCGAGGTTCGCGAGCACTTCCCGGAGCTCGTCTTCGACACGGTGATCCCCCGCAACGTCCGCGTGGGGGAGGCGCCGAGCTTCGGCGTCCCGGTTACGGCGCATGCGCCCCGGAGCGCCGGATCCGCGGCGTACCTGAGGCTGGCGAGGGAGGTGGCCGCCCGTGGCTGAGGAGAGGCGCGGAATGGGCCGAGGCCTGGGGGCGATTCTGCCCCGCAGCCAGAGGGAAGAGGGCGGGGGGCTCCGGGAGCTGCCGGTCGAGCTCGTCAAGCCCAACCCTCGCCAGCCGCGCCGACGCTTCGAGGAGGGCGCGCTCGCCGAGCTGGCCCAGTCGATCCGCTCGCGCGGCATGCTGCAGCCACTCGTGGTCCGGCCGCTGCCGGGTGGCGAGTTCGAGCTATTGGCCGGCGAGCGTCGGCTGCGCGCCGCCAAGCTCGCCGAGCTCGAAACCGTGCCCGCGGTGGTCCGCGAGGCCGACGACTGGGAGCGCCTCGAACTGGCCCTCGCCGAGAACATGGCGCGCGAGGACCTGAACCCCGTAGACGAGGCACGCGCCTGCGCAATGCTGGTGGAGGACCTTGGGCTAACGAAGGGCGAGGTCGGCAGGCGGGTGGGGCGGAGCCGCGTTGCGATCTCGAATCTGATCCGTCTGCTGGAGCTGCCCGAGCAGGTGCTCCAGCTGGTCGAGCGTGGAGAGCTGAGCGAGGGCCACGGCCGGGCGCTCCTCCTTTGCAAGGACCACGCCAAGCGGCGAGACCTGGCGCTCGCGGCGTGGGACGCGGGCTGGTCGGTCCGGGAAACCGAGAGGCAGGCCCGGGAGCGGGCCGACCCGCGCAAGCGGGCCAGGGTGGTCCACCCCGACCTGCAGGAGGCGCTGGCCGCCGCCGAGGACGCGCTGTCGGCGGCGCTCGCACAGGACGTCAAGGCCCGCGCGCGAGGCGAGCGTTGCGTGGTCGAGATCGCCTTCGACACGCCGGCCGAGGCCGTCGCGCTAGCCGAGCGCCTCCTCGCGTCGAGCGCCCGCCGCGCCGCCTGAGCGGGCCGCCCGGCCGACGCTACAATCGCCGCCGAGAGGGGCGATTAGCTCAGTTGGTTAGAGCGCGTCTCTGATAAGGACGAGGTCCCTGGTTCGAGTCCAGGATCGCCCACTAACAGGCGAGTGTCGAGGGCCCCGATTCCCGGGGCTCTCGTCTTTTCCGGCAGCGCACGCACGGGGAGATGCCGATCGCTCTGCGGACTGCTCGGCCGGATGGCCGCGTGCCCGGCCCGCCAAGGGCAGGGCTTCTCCCCATGACTAGACTGTCTCCCGATGCAGGAGATGGTCATCTATGGGGTGAGCTTCGACATGGTCGGCAAGCAGCCGATCGTGTTGCTGAAGACCCGGGAGGGGAACAAGTTCCTGCCGATTTGGATCGGTCATCCCGAGGCCGCGGCGATCCTCATGAAGCTCCAGGGAGCGAACACGCCTCGCCCGATGACGCATGACCTGATCAGCGACATGCTGTCGGAGCTCGAGGTGGCCTGCACCCGGGTCGCGGTCACGGAGCTGCGCGAGAACACTTTCTATGCGGCGGTCACGCTCCAGCTGGACGGCCGCGAGATCGAGATCGACTCCCGGCCCTCGGACGCGCTGGCGCTGGCCGTCCGCACAGACGCTCCCATCTTCGCCGCGGAGGATGTCATCACCGAGTCCGCGATCGAGTTCGAGCACGAGGTCGAGGACCAGGAGGAGGTCGTGGAGAAGTTCAAGGACTTCCTCGACAATGTCTCACCGGAAGACTTCGCCGCAGGCGAAGAGCAGTAGCCCGCAGCCGGCTCAGGCGGGCGCTCCGGGCGCACGCTCGAATGCGAGCTCGAGGATGCGCCCCACCAGCTCGTCGAACCCGATCCGGGCAGCCTCCGCCGCCTGCGGCAGCAAGCTCGTCTCGGTCAATCCGGGGATCGGGTTGGCCTCGAGGACGAACAGCGCCTCCGCCTCGTCCAGCATCAGATCGACCCGGGCAAAGCCGTAACAGCCCAGCAGGCGGTAGGTACGGCGAGCGAGCTCGTGCGCGCGCTCGCTGGCGTCACCGGGGAGATCGGCCGGGCAGACGAACGAGGTGCGACCGATCTCGTAGCGCGATTCGAAGTCGTAGAAGTCCTCACTCTGCGGGACCGCCTCGACGACCGGTAGGGGCTCGCCGTCCAAGATCGATACCGCCAGGTCGCGACCCGGCACGTGGCGCTCAAGCAGCACCTTGTCGTCGTAGGAGAAGGCAGCCACCAGGGCGCCGGGCACGTCCCCCGCGGTGCCGGCGAACTTGATTCCGAGCGCCGATCCCTGGCCCGCGGGCTTGACCACGATCGGGAAGTCCAGCCGATCCTCGATCGCCTGAAGGGCGTCGGCGGCGCCCAGCTCGCGGAAGGCCGTCTCGTTGAAGGCGAAGAACTCCGGCGTGGGGATGCCGGCCTCGAGCATCAGGTGCTTGGCGAGCACCTTGTCCATGGCCCTGACGCAGGCCAGGACACCGGAGCCGGTATAGGGGATGCCGAGGATCTCCAGCAGCTCCTGGATCGTGCCGTCCTCGCCGTCGCGGCCGTGCATCGCCACGAACGCCACCTCCGGGGAGGCGTCACGCAGCCGCTGGATCAGGTCCGGGCCGGCGTCGATCGCCACGACCTGGTGCCCGAGGCGCTCCAGCGCATCCTGTACCCGTGCGCCCGAGCGAAGAGAGACCTGGCGCTCCAGGGAGCGCCCGCCCTTGAGAACGGCCACGCGGCTCACGGGGTAGCGCGCTGCCGCCGCTCCGCCGGACTGGGCATCGGCAGGACGTCCGCGCCGGCGCCCTCACCCCGGCGACTGGCGACTTGCGACTGACGACCCTCTTCCCCTGTGAGCGTCCCGTACAGAGCTACCTGCTCGGTCACCACTTCACCAATGCGCCTTATGCCCTCCCGAATCGCCTCCTCGTCGCAACCCGAGAAGTTCAGGCGCATCGAGCTGCGCCCGCGGCCGTCGAGGTAGGCGGCCGCGCCGGGCACGAACGCGACGTTGTCGCGGAGCGCCCGCGCCAGCAGGTCGGTCGTGTCTATGAAGTCCGGCAGGGTGGCCCAGATGAACAACCCGCCCCCGGGCCGGGTCCATTCCGCCTGGGGCGGGAAGTGGTCCGCCAGGGCGTCGAGCATCGTGTCCCGCCGCGCGCGGTAGATCTCGGTGAGCGACTCGACGTAGTCCCGCCAGCGCCCCTGCTCGAAGTACGCCTGCACCATGAGCTGGGAGAGCGTCGAGGTGCAGAGATCGGCGGCCTGCTTGCCGAGGTTGATCTTCTCGAGGACCGGCGGGGGTGCGACCACCCAGCCGAGCCTGATGCCCGGCGAGAGGATCTTCGAGAAGGTCCCCAGGTACATCACGTAGACGCCGCCGTCGAGGGCGAAGAGCGGCGGCAGCCGCTCGCCCTCATAGCGCAGCAGGCCGTAGGGGTTGTCCTCGAGCACGAGCAGCTCGCGCTCGTGAGCGACCTCCACCAGCCTCCTCCGGCGCGGCGCGGACATGGTCACGCCGGCCGGGTTCTGGAAGCTCGGCACGGTGTAGATGAACTTGGGCCGGCGGCTCTCGCGGTCGAGGCGCTGGAGCTCTTCCTCGAGCAGGTCCACCTTCATGCCGTCGGCGTCCATTTCGATCTGCACGACGTGGGCCTGGTAAGAGGAGAAGACCGGCACCGCGCCCGGATAGGTCGGGCCCTCGGCGATCACCACGTCGCCCGGGTCGATGAGCGTCTTGGCCACGAGGTCGATCACCTGCTGGCCGCCCGTGGTGACGACCACGTCCTCCTGGTCGGCGCGCATGTCCTCGGCCTCCATCACGCCGGCGATGCACGCCTTCGTCTCGGCGAGACCCTCGGTGGGCCCGTACTGGAGCGCCCTGGCGCAGGACTCCGCGGCGACTCGCTGCGCCGCGGCCGCGAAGGTGTCCGGCGGGAAGGTCGACGTGTCGGGCAGCCCCCCCGCCAGCGAGATCACCTCCGGCCGCGCCGTGATGGCCATGAGGTCGCGCATCGCCGACGACTTCATGACCTTCGTGCGCGAGGCGAACAAATCCGCGTAGCGCTCGATGTCCCGGGAGATGCTCACGACGATGTCTTCGGAGCCGTGGACGCCCCCCAAACACTCCGTTTGCGGGTCCACGTGGCCCGCAAAGGGGTATTCGCGCCCGGGGGCGACTGCCCTCCAGGGCGGTGGTCTATCGTCATGCGGCCGCAGACTACCGACCGCCAAACTCGCCATCAGCCTCTACGCGGACATAGGGCAGGGTGCCGGCCTTGCCGGCGCCAGCGGCGTACGCCCCTTCCTGCCGACGCTCCTCGCGGGCGCCATGGCGCGAGGCGACGTGCTGATCGACTTCGACGGTTCCGGCTGGCAGTTCCTCGAGTCGCCCGGCTTTCTGCTCGCGGTCTTCGGACTCGCGCTGCTGTGGTACGGGGCCGAACGTTCGGGCGCGAACCGCGGCCTGGTCGACCGTGCGGTGCTAGGGCTCGGGCTCGTGCTCGGCGCGCTCCTCTTCGCGGGCTCCCTCGCGGCCGGGAACGAAGCCGCCTGGCCTGGCCTGGTCGGGGGAGTGGCCTGCGCGCTGCTCGGTCGGGCAGCACTGGGCGGCCTCTTCGAGAGGGCCGCACGGCGTCTCGAGAAGGAAGCGACCAACCTGCTCTCGCTCTACGCGGAGGGTGCGGCGCTGATGCTCGCCGCCGTCGCAATCGTGGTGCCGCCGCTGTCCTACCTGGCGCTGGCGGGCTTCGTGCTCCTGCTTGTCAGGGGAGGCCGAGCCGACGACCGCAAGTACGCCGGCCTGCGAGTGCTGCGCTAGCCGTGGCAGGTCCGCCCAAGCTGGTCCTCGCCGTCATCGACTCGGTCAAGCCCGAGATGCTCGACCGGGCGATCGAGGAGGACCGCGCACCCGCCCTTCGGGCCCTGCGCGAGCGCGGGAGCTACATGCGGGACTGCGTCTCGACGTTTCCCTCGGTCACCCCTGTGGCGTCGGCGACGATCGCCACCGGTGTGGGCCCTGGCGAGCACTTCATCCCCTCGATGAACTGGTACCACCGGGGTGAGGAGCGCTACGTGGAGTACGGCTCGTCCTTCCCGGCGACCCGAGCCTTCGGGGTCGTCCGCTCGCTCTACGACACGGTCTACAACATGAACATGGCGCACCTGAGCCGCTCGCGGGAGACCCTCTTCGAGCAGCTCGACGACGCGGGCCTCAGGACCGCGTGCACCACCTGGCTGATCTACCGCGGCCGCACCCGGCACGAGCCCTCCGGGGACTCCCGGCTCGGGCGGCTGGCGACCGCCGCGCAGTTCCGCCACGCGGTCTGGGCTTCGCGAGAGCTCTTCTACGCGGACATGTTCGACTCCCGCAACACCGGCTGCACGTCGACGCTCGGTCTGCCGGGACAGCGCGACCAGCACACGGGCTGCGTGGGCGCCTATCTGGTGGAGCACGACCTCTTCGACTTCCTGCTCTTCTCGCTGCCGGACAACGACACCCACTCGCACCGCTACGGGCCCGACGCCCAGGTCCGCTCGCTGGCCGAGGCCGACAGGGCGCTCGAGAGGATCATGCACGTGGCCGGGGGCCCCGACGCGTTCCTCGAGGACCACGCGGTGATCGTCATGTCCGACCATTCGCAGACGAAGGTGGACCGGCGCGTGAACGTCTCCGACGCCCTGAGCGGCTGGCGCGTGCTCACCCCGTCCGACCCCGCCCCGGAGGAGGCCGAGCTGGCGGTGTGTCCGGCTGCCCGCTCGGCGATGGTGTACGTGCTCGACCAGGAGAACGAGGACAGCCTGGCGGAGAGCGTCGCGGACGACCTGCGCGACGTCGAGGGGCTTGACCTCGTGGTGCGCCGGGTGGGGCCCGAGGCGGCCGTCTGGTCGACCCGGGGTGAGTTGCGCTTCGCCCCCGACGGCGAGCTAGCCGACCGTCGTGGGAGGCGCTGGAGCGTCGAGGGAGAGCACGATTCGCTGGAGCTGAGCGTGGCTGACGGCCTCGTCACGAGCGCGGCCTACCCCGACGCCCTGGAACGGCTGTGGTCGGCGCTGTCCTCCCCTTACGCAGGCGACCTGCTCGTGTCGGCCGCTCCCGGCTGGGAGTTCGTCGACTGGGGCGGGGCGGATCACGTCGGCGGCGGCAGCCACGGGTCGCTGCTCGCCGACGACTCCGAGGGGGTGCTGCTCGCCACGGGCGTCGAGCTCCCGCGGCGCGGCCAGTGGTCGATCGGCGACGTCGCGTCACTTGTCCTGCGGCACTTCTCGCTACCCTCCGCGCTCGATGAGTGACGACACCGAAGCCGCCGTCGCTCAGCGCCCGTCGGCAGCGCACCTGCGCGTGCGTGCGGGCCTGCGCCGCCCCCACAACTGGTTTCAGCTCGTCAAGTTCTGCCTCGTGGGCGGTTCCGGCTACGTCGTGAACCTGACCGTGTTCGCGATCTGCGTGAACGGCCTCGGCGTGCACCACCTGGTCGGTGCCACGGTCGCGTTCGTGGTTGCGGTGACCAACAACTTCTGGTGGAACCGCCACTGGACCTTCCGCGCGCGACGAGGACACGCCGGCTTCCAGGCCGCCCGCTTCTTCGCGGTCAGCGTCGGGGCGTTCCTGTTCGCGGCCGCGCTGCTGGAGCTGCTCGTCAGCGTCGTCGGCGTGTCGGCGGTGCCCGCGCAGGCCCTCTCGATCGCGGCGGCCACGCCCCTGAACTTCATCGGGAACAAGATGTGGAGCTTCGCGATCGAGCTGCACCGCGACTGACCGCGGCGCTCGTCGCCGCCCTCGCCTGCCTGCTGCTCGGCCCGCCGCCCGCCGGGGCGGAGGAGTTGAAGCAGCCCAGCTCCCAGACCAGGCCGCCGCGCTACTTCGAGCACAGCGCTCGCGAGGTGATCCGGATCGCCTCCCGTGCCCGCAAGGTCCAGCAGGAGACGCGCGACCGCGGCCACGCGCTGGAGCCCACCGCTTACACGAAGGGCCTTGGGATCTGGCAGGTGAGCTACTTCGACCGAGGCAGGGAGCTGGTGCAGGTGCGGATGGACGACCACAGCGGGGGGATCCTGGAGCAGTGGCGGGGGCCGCAGGTGGCCTGGACGATGGCCCGCGGCTATCCGGGGGCCTTCGGGCGCAAGCTGAATGCTCCGTACGTCTGGCTCCCTCTCTGCGTCCTGTTCCTGGCGCCCTTCGTGGACCCGCGTCGCCCGTTCCGGCTGCTCCACCTCGACCTGCTCGTGCTGCTGGCCTTCGGCGTCTCGCACGTCTTCTTCAACCAGGGGGAGATCGGGCTGTCGGCTCCGCTCGTCTACCCGGTGTTGGGCTATCTGCTCGTGCGAATGCTGCTCGCCGGCTTCAGGCCGCGGGCGCGGGCCGGGCCGCCCGTGCCATTCGCGCCGGCCTGGCTGCTGGTCGCGGGCGTCATGTTCCTCGCCGCGTTTCGCGTGGGGCTGAACGTGACCGACTCCAACGTGATCGACGTCGGCTACGCGGGGGTGATCGGCGCCGACAGGATCGTGGACGGCGATCATCTCTACGGGAAGGGCTTCTCCGGGGACGTCGAGCACGGCGATACCTATGGACCCGCGAACTACCTGCTGTACGTTCCCTTCGAACAGGCGCTCCCTTGGAGCGGGCGCTGGGACGATCTGCCGGCCGCGCACGGCGCGGCGATCGCCTTCGACCTGCTCACGATGGCGGGGCTGTTCCTGCTCGGAGCCCGACTGCGCGACGGGCCCGAGGGCCGGCTGCTCGGCGCCGCCCTCGCCTACGGCTGGGCCGCCTATCCGTACACGGCCTTCACGCTCGAGACGAACTCGAACGACTCGATCGTGGCGCTCTTCTGCCTCGCGGCGCTGCTTGGCCTGACTCTGTCCCCTGTACGCGGCCGCCTGTCGGCGCTGGCGCGCGGCGCCTCGCTCGGCCTCGGCGCGGCTGCCAAGTTCGCCCCGCTGGCCCTGGCTCCTCTGTTCGCGGGGCGCCGACGCGGCGAGCTCGCTCTGTTCCTTTTGGCCCTCGGTGCCGCCATCGCCGTAACGGTGCTCCCGTTCGTCCCGGACGGAGGGCTGCGCGAGCTCTACGACCGCACGGTCGGCTACCAGGCGGGGCGGCCCTCGCCGTTTAGCGTCTGGGGGCAAGAGCCGTCGCTCGGCTGGCTGCAGACCGCCGTCAAGGTCGCCGCGGGCGCGCTTGCCGTGCTGGTCGCGTTCGTGCCGCACAGCCGAGAGCCGCGCCAGGTCGCGGCCCTGGGCGCGGCGGTGCTGATTGCCGTGCAGCTTGGGATGACGCACTGGTTCTACCTCTACGTGGTCTGGTTCGCGCCCTTCGTCCTCGTCGCCCTCCTGGCGGGCGAGCGGCGCCTCGAGCGTGCGGAGCCGACGCCGGCGGCTCGGGAGCGGGAGCGACGGGCCGCCCCCGCGCCCGCGTGAGGCGCGACACCGCCCTGGCGCTCTGCGGCCTGACAGCGGCCTTCGCGGTCACGCTCTGGCTCGACCCCTGGGCGGACCAGAGCGTGAACGACCTGTTCGTGTACCGCTCGTTCGCGGAGCCTGCGATCCACGGGTTGCTCCCCTACAGGAATGTGTTCCTCGAGTACCCGCCGCTGGCCGCGCCGGCGATCGCGCTGCCGGGCCTCGCCGGAACCGGGGAGGCGGCCTTCCGGCTCGCCTTCGCGGGCTGGGCGCTGCTGCTCGCCGCGGTGGTCCTGCTGCTCTGCGGCGGGCTGGCCGCTCGGACCGGGGGCGACCGCCGTGCCGCGATGCTCGGGGTTGCCGTGGCGCCCCTCCTGTGCGGCGCGATGCTGCGCACGCACTTCGACCTCGCGCCGGTCGTGCTCACCCTCGGAGCCCTCCTGCTGCTCGTACGGGGCCACCCGCGGACGGGAATGGCCGTGCTCGGCACCGCCTCGATGACCAAGGGCTTCCCGCTGGTCGCGGCCCCGCTCGCGTTGGCCTGGCTCGCCGGCCGCGGGGACCGCCGCCGAGCGCTCGAGGGAGCCACCGCCCTCGCCCTCGTGATCCTCGCCCTCGCCGGCCTCGCGCTGGCGTCCTCGCCCTCGGGCGCCTACGGCGCGTTGCGATTCCAGCTCGAGCGGCCCGTGCAGGTGGAGTCGCCGCCGGCGATGATCGTCCTGGCGCTCGACGGTGTCGGAGCCGGCCGGGCGGAGAGCACCACGAGCCACCGCTCGGACGGGCTGGAGCACCCGCTGGCGGGGGAGCTGGCGGCGGCCTTCGAGCTGGCGCTGCTCGCGGTCGTGGCGCTCCTCGCCCGGCGCGTTGCGCGGCGGCCCGAGCCGCGGGCGCTGGTACTGGCCGCGCTGGCGGCGGTGGCGGCATTTGCGGTCCTCGGCAAGGTGCTCTCCCCGCAGTTCCTCATCTGGACGGTGCCGCTGGGGGCGCTCGCGCTCGCCTGGCGCGAGCTGGCCCTTGCCGCCGCGGTGGCGGCCGCGACGGTGCTCACCCTGGTCGAGTTCCCGTCGCGCTACTTCGACCTGGTCGCCCGCGAGCAGTTCCCGATAGCGGTGGTGGCGCTCCGTGATGTCGCGCTGCTCGCCGCTGTGGTACTCGCGCTGCGGGCCCTTGGCCGGCTCAGGCCCCCGGCAGAAGGAGCTGCCGAATGGCGGTCGCGCGGCCGTCGGGACCCGCCTCGATCAGCACGGCGTTCAGCCATGGATCCTCGTCCGAGGTCTCGAAGCGGACCTGGGTGTAGCGGACGAAGCGCTCCAGGGCCTGCTCGCGGCGCACCCCTATGACACCGCCGCGCGGGCCGGTCATGCCCACGTCGGTCACATAGGCGGTCCCTCCCGGAAGCACGCGTGCGTCGGCCGTGGGCACGTGCGTGTGCGTGCCGACGCAGGCAGTGACGCGTCCGTCGAGGTGCCACCCCATCGCCACCTTCTCGCTGGTCGCCTCGCAGTGCATGTCCATCAGTAGGTAGTCCGCGCGCCCCTCGAGCTCGGCCAGCACCGCATCGGCCTCCGAGAAGGGTGAGCGCGCGGCCTGCATGAACACGCTGCCGCAGAGGTTCGCGATGCCGAGCCGCATGCCGTCGGCTTCGACGACGGTCCAGCCCCTCCCCGGGCTTCCCTTCGGATAGTTGGCGGGGCGGACGACGCGCTCCTCACGGTCGAGGAAGCCGTAGACCTCGGTGTGCCGGTAGGCGTGGTTGCCGAGCGTGAGCGCGTCGACGCCCAGGTCGAGCAGCTCGCGCGCCGTCTTCTGGGTGATCCCCACGCCACCCGCGGCGTTCTCGCCGTTCGCCACCACGAAGTCCGGGGCGTGCGCCTCCAGCAGCCCGGGGAGCAGGGCGGCCAGAGTCCGCCGCCCCAGGCCGCCTACCACGTCCCCCACGAACAGGAGCTTCACGGCGGGCGATTCTGTCAAGGTGACTCGAATGGAGCCGCAGGCCAAGTCGCTCGGCGTCCATGCCTCACGAATTCTGGCTAGAGCGCGTCCTGCTCCAGCTCGCGGACCGTGACCTCCACGCCTTCGCTCTCTCCAACCGCCTGCAATGCCGCCTCCAGGCTCCCGGCGGAGGCTCCGGGCGGCAGTGAGACCTCCATCATCAGCGCGGAGAGCGGCTCCTCGCCCTCATCCTCCACGAGGCGGGTGTTGAGGTCGGTGATGTCCACGCCGGCGGCGGCGAGCGTTCGCGTCGCGCTGTGCACGATGCCGGGGTGATCGAGGCCGTAGACGGTGATCAGGTGCGACGGCTCGGGCGCACGCGGGTCGACCTCGTCGACCTCCTGCAGGACGACGGCCTCGAGCCCGATCTCCTCGCCGGCACGGGTCAGGTCGGAGCGCAGGCCGTCACGGTCGAGCTCCCCGGGTGCGGCGACGATCAGGACGATCGAGAAATGACCTCGGAGGATGGTCGCCTGCGAGTCCTCGATGTTCACGCCGTGCTCGAGAAGCACGCCCGTGAGCGCGGCCACGATGCCGGGTTGATCGCGTCCGATGGCGGAGAGGGCGAGTCTGCTCACCGGCGGCAGGATACGAGTCGGACGCCGGGCGCCACGATCGGGTGCCCGGCGCGGACGGCCGCGAAGGTAACCTGAGGGCTCATGGCCTTTCCCGCCACCCGGATGCGACGGCTGCGCAAGACCGGCCTCCTGCGCGGTCTCGTGCGCGAGACGGATCTCAGCCCCTCGCACCTCGTCTATCCGATGTTCCTTGAGCTGGGGAGAGGCAGCCGGACTCCGATCGACGCCATGCCCGGCATCGAGCGGCTGTCGATCTCCCACGCGGTAGAGGAGGCAGGCGAGGCGCACAGGCTCGGGATCCCCGCGGTGCTGCAGTACGCCACTCCCGCCGAGAAGGACGAGCTGGGCTCC
>Ga0126313_10000400_pt1 | contig 20299 bp, 18 predicted proteins | sample Plot105A_FD_89954 | JGI IMG/M metagenome (GOLD analysis project Ga0126313, IMG submission 89954) | Serpentine soil microbial communities from UC McLaughlin Reserve, CA, USA - Plot105A | ecosystem: Environmental > Terrestrial > Soil > Grasslands | place: USA: UC McLaughlin Reserve, Lake County...
AGCCGCGAGGCCGCGTTCTTCACGTTCCTGTTCCCGATCCTGTTGTACGTGCTGGTGAGCGCCTTCTACACGGGCCGGATCGACGGGCAGCCGGCCGGCCGCGTCCTTCTCGCCGGGCTGCTCGGGTACGCCGCCGCGACGACGACCTTCGCGGGCCTGGCGATCTTCATCGTCGTGCGACGCGAGAACGGCGTTCTCAAGCGGCTGCGCGCGACGCCTCTGCCTCCTGTCGTCTACATCGCGGCGCTGCTCGCGTCGACCCTGCTCGTGTTCGCGCTCGAAGCGGCCGCGATGATCCTGCTGGCGCGCGTCGCCTACCACGTCGGGATCCCGGACGCGCTCGGCTCGCTCGCCGTCGCGCTGCTCCTCGGCGCCGCCTGCTTCACCGCCCTCGGGATCGCACTGACGCCCGCGATCCGCTCGGCGGAGGGCGCGTCGGCGGTCGTGAACCTGATCGTCCTGCCGATGGCGTTTCTATCCGGATCGTTCGGGCCGACGCGGCACTACCCAAAGGTGCTGCGCGCGCTCGCGGACGTCCTGCCGCTGACCTACTTGATCCGGCTCGTCCGCGGCGCGGTCGTGTTCGGCGACCCGATCTGGGAACGGCCGACCGCGGTTGCGGTGGTGAGCGCTTGGGCGCTGATCGGCGTCCTGGTCGCGGGCTGGAAGTTCCGCTGGGAACCTACTGAATCGACCTAAGCTCGGCTCTAGTCGAAATTCTCGCCGAAATGTATTAGGATCTCCTCTCGTCTAGGAACGGTGCACCGTGTTTGCGGCACAAGCGCGGTACCGCTCCTAACTGCGGAAGGAGAAAAATGAGTTTTCCCACCAACGAGATCCTCGTTGTGGACGACGATGCATCGTTTTGCCGGCTCGTGGCAGACGTGCTGGAGCGCGCTGGGTATACGACGCGCCTCGCCGGCACAGGCGAGGAAGCGCTCGAGTGCGTGCGGCAGTCGGTGCCGCGGCTGGTGATCCTCGACGTCAACCTTCCCGGCACGAGCGGATACACCGTGTGCAACGAGCTGCGGAACACTGTCGGGCACCACCTTCCGATCATCTTCGTCTCAGGCGACCGCACGGAGTCGTTCGACCGCGTAGCGGGTCTGCTGATCGGGGCAGACGACTACCTCACGAAGCCGTTCGACCCCGACGAGCTGGTGGCCCGTTTGGAGCGCATGCTTACGCGTGCCGAGTACCGGCGCCCCCCGCAAAGACGCGATTCAGACGCTTTCGGGATGACGCCACGCGAACGCGAGGTCCTCGGGCTGCTCGTCGATGGGCTCTCGCAACCTGAGATCGCTGAGCGCCTCTACCTGAGCCCGAAGACGGTCGGCACGCACATCCAGCGGATCCTCGGGAAGATGGGCGTGGGCAGCCGCACCCAGGCGGTCGCGCTTGCCGCGCGCGAGGGGCTGATCGAGACTCACCGCTCGGTCGCAGAACCGACTGCCTAGCCGCGAAACTTCCTTGGCGGCCGCCGAGGGGCGGCGCCAAGGGGCGGGCTATCGTGAGACATACGCCCCCGTAGCTCAGTGGATAGAGCAGCGGTTTCCTAAACCGCGTGCGCAAGTTCGATTCTTGCCGGGGGCACTCGTGGGAGGCCGCGCCTAACCCGCCTGACCCACTGCTCGTCGTAAAAGACACGTGAAGACTCCGCTCGCCGCGCTCGTCGTCGTTGCGCTGGCCCTCGCCGGCTGTGGCGGTGGCGGCTCGTCGCCTCCGGCCAAGGCGACCGTCGAAGGCCCGCTCGTCGAAGGCCCGGATCCGGCACGCGGCGTGTGGCTCTTCCGACCGGCGGGGCAGCCGAAGCGCGTCGTGATCTTCTTCCATGGACAGGGCGGCGCCGAAGAGACGACGCCCGTGAATCACCGGGCGTGGATCGACCACCTCGTCGACGGCGGTGCGGCAGTTATCTATCCGCGTTACGAGCAGGACTACGCGACGAGCGTGCTGGGGGCGGCCGTCGCGGGCGTGCGGACGGCGACGAAGCGACTCGGCGAGGCGAATGAGCGGGTGCTTGCGCTCGGGTATTCACGTGGTGGTCCGCTCGCCGTCGAATACGCGGCCGTCGCGACGCGCGAGCACGTGCCGGTCCCGGATGCGGTCCAGAGCGTCAATCCCGTCCCGTGGGGCGAGTGGTCGCACGTCGTTGACCTGTCGCCGCTCCCGCATGACACGACGGTCTCGATCATCGTCAGCGACCAAGACGAGGGCGCGACGCCCGGGATGACGGGCCTCCTCGACCGCCTCCGGCAGGCGCACTTCCCCGCCAGTCGGGTCCAGCTCCACGCCGCGCGGTCACACGGATCGTTCGTCGCCGACCACCTCGCTCCGATGGGCGATTCGGTTGACGTTCAGGCCGCCTATTGGACGCCGACGGACCGCCTGCTGAGCCGGCTCGAGCCGAGCAGCTAGCGGCCGCTCCGGCAAGTCCTCCAGCGGCGATCGAACCGTCGCACGAGCACGTGTAGGGAATTCGAGAGGTTTAGCCGCCGAACCGCTGGAAATCCAGACTCGGACGACGGAAAGGAGGGGTCGATGGCCGAGTCGAAGACGACGACGAACCACGACGAGATTCGTCGGTGGGTCGACGCGCGCGGAGGGCGGCCTGCAGCCGTCCGCGATACGGGCAACGGTGACGATGCCGGGATCCTGAGGATCGATTTCGGCGACCAGGACGAAGGCTTGGAGGAGATCTCGTGGGAGGAGTTCTTCCAGACCTTCGATGAGAGCGACCTCGCTTTCCTCTATCAGGACGAGACCGCCGAGGGCTCCGAGAGCCGGTTCAACAAGTTCGTCTCGCGCTGACACGGTGCGGCGCGTACTGATCACCGGCGGCGCCGGCTTCATTGGCTCGCACGTCGCCGACGAGCTGTTGCGGGCCGGAAACGCGGTGCGCGTGCTCGACACCCTTGTCGAGCAGGTGCACGAGCAAGGCGCTCGTCCGGACTATCTGGACCCTGAGGTCGAGCTCGAGGTTGGCGACGTTCGCGACAGCAGCGCTGTCGAGCGCGCACTCGACGGTATCGATGCCGTCATCCACCTGGCGGCGCGCGTCGGCGTGGGCCAGTCCATGTACGAAATCGCTGAATACGCCGCTGCGAACACGGCCGGGACCGGGGTGCTGCTCGAAGCGCTCCTCGACCGGCCGGTCTCGCGGCTCGTCGTGGCGTCGAGCATGAGCGTCTACGGCGAGGGGTTGTATGCGACCGACGAGGGCCGCCCCGTCGCGGTGGCGGAACGAGCGCGCGCGCAACTCGAGCGGCGTGAGTGGGACCCGACGGGTTCCAAGGGCGAGCGGCTGACGGCGATCGCGACGCCGGAGTCGAAGCCTCCGTCGAACACGTCGGTCTACGCGCTGACGAAGTACGACCAGGAGCGGCTCTGCCTCATCTTCGGCTCCGCCTACGACGTGCCGGCGGTCGCCCTCCGCCTCTTCAACGTCTACGGCCCGCGCCAGGCACTCTCGAATCCGTATACCGGCGTGCTCGCGATCTTCGCGGCACGGTTCCTGAACGACAACCCGCCGCTCGTGTACGAGGACGGCCGGCAGCGGCGCGATTTCGTCTCCGTCTACGACGTCGCCCGCGCGTTCCGGCAGGCGCTCGACGCCGACGCTGCGACCGGGCACGTGATCAACATCGGCTCGGGCCGGGACGTGTCGGTGCTCGAGATCGCTGAGGCGCTGGCGCGCGTGCTCGGGAAGGAGCAGCTCCAGGCGGAGGTGACCGGCAAAGCGCGCGCGGGCGATATCCGTCACTGCTTCGCGGACATCGCGCAGGCGCGCGAGCTCCTCGGGTTCGACCCGCAGATCGACCTCGAAGAGGGACTGGAGGAGCTTTCCGGCTGGCTCGAGCACCAGTCGGCGGTCGACCGCGTCGACACCGCATCGAAGGAGCTCGCGGCGCGGGGGCTGACCGTATGACCGCGGTCCGGCATTCGAGCGAGCCCGCGCTCGGCCTCGTCGAATGGTTCGAGGTCGGCGAGCACGAGCGCGTCGAGCGGGTGCTCGCGGGGCTGCACGAGCTCGGTGTCGAGCAGCTCCGCACCGGTGTCTCTTGGGCCGACTGGTTCGCAGACGACGGCGAAGCCTGGTTCGACTGGCTGCTGCCACGCCTCGCGGCGGAGGTCGAGGTGCTGCCGTGCGTCGCCTTCACGCCGCCGTCACTCGGCGAGGTGCCGAAGCCCGCGTCGCCGCCGCGGCGCCTGCGCGACTACGCGGACTTCCTCGACGTCCTGATCACCCGCCACGGCAAGCACTTCGACCACGTCGAGCTGTGGAACGAGCCGAACAACATCGCCGAATGGGATTGGCGGCTCGACGCGGAATGGTCGAAGTTCGCGGAGATGATCGCGGCGGCCGCCCATTGGGCGCAGCGGCGCGGAAAGCGAACGGTCCTGGGCGGGATCAGCCCTCTCGACCCGAACTGGCTCGGCCTGATGGCTGCGAAGAACGCGCTCGAGTTCGTCGACGTCGTCGGCGTCCACGGCTTCCCCGGCACCTGGGAGATCGACTGGCACGGCTGGGACGACGCGGTCGCCGCCGTCGTGGACGTGCTGGCGCGGCACGACCTCGAGCGCGAGATCTGGATCACCGGCGCGGGCCTCTCGACGTGGACGCACGACGAGTTCGGCCAGGTTCGCGAGCTGATCGCCGCGCTCGAGGCGCCGGTCGAGCGCGTCTACTGGCACTGCGCGGAGGACCTCCAGCCGCGCCGCCGGTTGCCGCGCGGGATCCACGCCGATCCCCGTCACCACCACATGGGCATCCACCACCAAGACGGCGCGCCGAAGCTGGTCGCCCGGCTGCTCACGGCGGGGGGCGTCGACCTCACCCGTGAGATCGCCGAGATCGGACGCCGTCGTCCGCGGCGCCGGCCCGTCACGCTCGTCACCGGCGGAGCGGGCTTCGTCGGGACGAACCTGGCCGACCGCCTCGTCCGGAACGGCGCGCGCGTACGCGTCTTCGACAGCCTCGCGCGGCCCGGCGTCGAGCGGAACCTGCGCTGGCTCGTCGAGACGCACGGCGACCAGGTCGAAGTTGTGATCGGCGACGTCCGCGACCGAAACGCCGTCGCACTCGCGGTCCGCGACGCCGAGGCGGTGTTCCACTTCGCGGCCCAGGTCGCCGTCACGACGAGCGTCGTCGACCCGATGGTCGACCTCGGCACGAACGTAAACGGAACCGTGGCGCTGCTCGAAGCGGTTCGAGCGCTGGACGATCCGCCGCCGCTCGTCTTCACCTCGACCAACAAGGTCTACGGTGCGCTGCCCGACCTCGAGCTGCGGAGGAACGGCGCGCGGTGGGAGCCGGTGGACCGCGACATCCGTGCACGCGGGATCGCCGAACGCCGGCCGCTCGACTTCCGCACACCGTACGGGTGCTCGAAGGGCGCGGCGGACCAGTACGTCCTCGACTACGCGTACACGTATGGACTGCCCGCGGTCGTCTTCCGCATGAGCTGCATCTACGGGCCGCACCAGCACGGCACCGAGGACCAGGGCTGGGTCGCGCACTTCCTGTTGCGGACGCTGGCGGACGAGCCGATCACGATCTACGGTGACGGAGCGCAGGTTCGCGACCTCTTGCACGTGACCGATCTGGTCGACGCGCTGCTCGTCGGCCGCGACAACGCGCAGCGGCTCGCCGGCCGACCGTTCAACATCGGCGGCGGCCCGCGCAACGCGCTCAGCGTCCTCGAGGTGCTCGATCTGATCAGCGCGCTGCACGGCGAGGAGCCGCGTCTGTCCTTCGCCCAGACACGGATCGGCGACCAGCGCTACTACGTCTCCGACACGAGCGGCTTCGAAGCCGAGACCGGGTGGCGGCCGCGGGTGCCCGCAGACGAAGGCGTCGCGCGTCTCTATTCGTGGTTCGGCGACTCGTCGATCGCATCCGGACTAGCACGGGCCGCCGCGAACTGACGCCGTGGGAGTCGCGACCTCCACGGCCACGATGCGTGCGGCGGTCGTCGCCGGACCCGGATCGGCATCCGTCGCGGACGTGCCCGTGCCCGAGCCGCAGGACGGGCATGTGCTCCTCCGCATCGAGGGCTGCGGCGTCTGCGGCTCGAACCTTCCGGTCTGGGAAGGACGGCCCTGGTTCGAGTACCCGCTGCTTGCCGGCGCACCCGGCCACGAAGGCTGGGGCTACGAGGTCGACTCGGGCCGGCGCGTCGCGTTCCTCTCCTACCACGGATTCGCCGAGCACGACGTCGCGGCCGCGGACGAGGTCGTGGAGCTCCCGGCCGAGCTGGACGGCCTGCCGTTCCCGGGCGAGGCGCTGGCGTGCGCGGTCAACGTCTTCCGGCGCAGCGGCATCGAGCGCGACGCACAGGTCGCCGTCGTCGGCGTCGGGTTCCTCGGAGCGCTCGTGCTGCAGCTCGCGGTTGCGGCGGGCGCCGACGTCGTCGCCTTCTCGCGGCGTGAATGGGCGCGCGAGCTCGCACGCAGCCTCGGCGCGCGCGCGCCGGCCGAGCCCGAACCAGAGTCCTGCGACGTCGTGGTCGAGGTCGCGGGCGCTCAGGAGACGCTCGACCTGTCGACCCAGCTCGTGCGCGTCCGCGGGCGCCTCGTGATCGCGGGGTTCCACCAGGCGGACGCGCGTACCGTCGACATGCAGACGTGGAACTGGCGCGGCCTCGACGTGGTCAACGCCCACGAGCGCGACCCGGCCGTGTACGTGCGAGGCCTGCGCGAGGCAGTGCGCGCCGTCGCGGACGGCATTATCGACCCGCGGCCCCTGATCACGCACTCGTTCCCGCTGGCGCGCATCGCCGACGCCTTCGAAGCCGCACGCACGCGACCCGACGGCTTCCTGAAAGCGGTGGTGATGCCGTGAGCGTCGCGACGCGTCCGCGGGTCGGTTTCGCCGGCGTCGGCTGGATCGGCCGGAACCGCATGGACGCGGTCCGGCCGCTCGTCGACGTCGCCGGGATCTGCGATCCGGCTGTCGAGGGCGCGATCGCGGACTTCGACGAGCTGCTCGAGCGCGACCTGGACGCGATCGTCATCGCCACGCCGAGCGCCCTCCACGCCGAGCAGGCCGTGCAGGCGCTCGACCGCGGCCTGGCGGTGTTCTGCCAGAAGCCGCTCGGCCGGACGGAGGACGAGACCCGCCGCGTGGTCGAGGCGGCGCGCGCCGCCGACCGCCTGCTCGCGGTCGACCTCTCGTACCGGTCGACCGAGGCGATGCGCCGCGTCCGCGAGGTGGTGCAGGCAGGCGAGCTCGGCGACGTCTTCGCGGCCGACCTCGTCTTCCACAACGCCTATGGGCCGGACAAGTCCTGGTTCTACGACGCCAACCTCTCCGGGGGCGGGTGCGTGATCGACCTCGGCATCCACCTCGTCGACCTGGCGCTGTGGACGCTCGACCTCGACGGGTTCGAGCGGGTCGAGGGCGCCGTCGTCGGCGCGCCGGTCGAGCACTACGCCGTCGCGCAGCTGGACCACGTGCGGATCGGCTGCTCGTGGAACCTGCACGCCGGGCGCGACTGCGCGCTCGAGGCGCACTTCCACGGGACGGACGCGGGAGCGGCGCTGCGGAACGTCGACGGCTCGTTCTACGACTTCCGCGCCGAGGTCTACCGCGGCCGCGACATCCACGTGCTGGCCGAGCCGCCGGACGACTGGGGCGGGCGCGCGATCCGCGACTGGGCCGAAAAGGTCGAGGCAGGCGCAGGCTTCGATCAAGGGGCCGAGCGGCTGATCGAGGTCGCGCGGACGATCGACCGGATCTACGGGCGCGCATGAGGGTCCTCCTTACCTCGGACACCGTCGGCGGGGTCTGGACGTACGCACTCGAGCTCGCGCGTGCGCTGCGCCGCCATGACGACGACGTCCTGGTCGCAGCCGCGGGGCCGCCGCTCGCGCCGGCGCGGCGCGAGGAGGCGCACGCGGCCGGCGTCGCCCTCGAGACGAGGGAGGCGGCGCTCGAATGGATGGACGAGCCGTGGGAGGACGTGTCGCGCACCGGCGAGTGGCTATTCGAGCTTGCGCAGTCGTTCGACCCGGACGTCGTCCACCTCAACGAGTTCGCGCACGCGACGCTCCCGTGGGACGCGCCCACGCTCCTCGCCGCGCACTCGTGTGTCCTGTCGTGGCACGCCGCGCTCGGCCGGGAGCCGCGGGGCTGGGACCGCTACGCCGAGGTGGTCGCCTCCGCGCTCGGCCGTGCGGATTTGGTCGTCGCGCCGACCAGATGGATGCTCGACGAGTTCGGGCGCCTCTACGGGCCTATGCGCGAGCGCATCGTGATCCCGAACGGCCGCGACGCAACCGCGTTCCGCCCGGGGCGGAAGGAACCGTTCGTGATGACCGCGGGCCGCCTGTGGGACGAAGGAAAGAACGTGGCGGCGCTCGACCGCGCTGCGGAGCGGCTCGAGTGGCCCGTGGTCGCGTCCGGCGACCCAGGCACGTGGCGACCGCGGTCGCTCCACCTGCTTGGTCCAGTCCCGCAGGCGCGGCTGGCGGCGTGGCTCGGACGCGCATCCGTGTTCGCGCTGCCCGCCCGCTACGAGCCGTTCGGGCTCGCGCCGCTCGAGGCGGCCTATGCCGGCTGCGCGCTCGTCCTCGGCGACATCCCGACCCTGCGGGAGGTGTGGGAGGACGCAGCCACCTTTGTCGATCCAGACGACGACGGCGCGCTGGCGGCAGCGCTGCGACGCCTGCTCAGGGACGAGGAGCTGCGACGCGAGCGCGCCGAAGCCGCCCGTGGCCGCGCCCGGATCTACACCCCCGAGCGGATGGCAGGCGCGTACGGCGCCGCATACGAACGGCTGTGCACGCGCCTCCCGGTGGGAGCCCGCTGATGCGGATCCGCTGGCTCGCGCACTCGCTCGTCTCCGACTGGAACCACGGCAACGCGCATTTCCTGCGCGGCATCGTGCGCGAGCTGCTGCGCCGCGGTCACGACGTCCAGGTGTACGAGTCGAGGACGGCGTGGTCGCGCGTCGAGCTCGTCCGGGAGCAGGGCGAGGGCGCGGTCGGGGCGTTCCGCACAGCCTTCCCATCGCTCCGCCCCCGGCTGTACGACCTCGAGACGATTGACCTCGAGCACGAGACGCGGGACGCGGATCTCGTCGTCGTCCACGAGTGGAACGAGCCCTGGCTCGTGAACGAGCTCGGCCGGATCCGCGAGGGCGGCGCGCCGTTCGTCCTGCTCTTCCACGACACGCACCACCGTGCGGTGACGGCGCCGGAGCAGATGCGGCGGTTCGATCTGCGGGCGTACGACGGCGTGCTCGCGTACGGCCGCGCGCTGGCGCAGGTGTATCGCGAGCGCGGGTGGGCGCGGCGCGCGTGGGTCTGGCACGAGGCCGCCGACGTGGAGCTCTTCCGCCCGCTACCGACCGATGAGCGTGACGGCGACATCGTCTGGATCGGCAACTGGGGCGACGAAGAGCGCACACGCGACCTCGACGAGTTCTTGATCGAGCCGGTCCGACGGCTCCGGGCGAGTGGCTCGGTGTACGGCGTCCGGTACCCACAGGACGCCGTCAGGCGGCTCGAACGAGCCGGCCTGCGCTACCGCGGGTGGCTCGCGAACCATCGCGCTCCGGCCGCTTTTGCACGCCACCGAGCGACGGTGCATGTCCCCCGCCGCCCCTACGTCGAGGCGCTGCCCGGCATCCCCACGATCCGCCCGTTCGAGGCGCTCGCCTGCGGGATTCCACTCGTATCGGCGCCCTGGCCCGATCTCGAAGGGCTGTTCGAGCCGGGGAAGGACTACTTGGTCGCGCGCGACGCGAACGAGATGGGCGAGCAGCTGCGAACGGTGCTCCGTGACCCGTCGCTCGCTTCGTCGCTGGCGCGGCACGGCCGCAGAACGATCCTCGAGCGGCACACGTGCGCACACCGGGTCGACGAGCTGCTCACGATCGTGCGCGAGCTCGAGCAGGCGGAGGCGGCGTGATGCGAATCGCGTGGTTCGCGTCCTCGCTCGTCTCCTCGTACTGGAACGGCGCGGCGACCTACTACCGCGGGCTCGTCCGGGCGCTGCACGAGCGCCGGCATGACGTCACGTTCTTCGAGCCCGACGCGTACGACCGGCAGGCGAACCGCGACCTGGACGACCCGCGTTGGGCGCGCGTCGTCGTCTACGACCCGGAGCGGTGGGAGGCGGCGGTCGAGCAGGCGCGCGGCGCCGACGTGGTCGTGAAGGCGAGCGGCGTGGGCGTCTGCGACGCCGAGCTCGAAGCGAGCGTGCTCGAGCTCGACGCAGAGACGGCGATCTTCTGGGACGTCGACGCGCCGGCGACGCTGGCGCGCGTCGAAGGTGACGCCGCCGACCCGTTCGGCGAGCTGATCCCGCGCTACGACCTCGTCCTGACCTACGGCGGCGGCGAGCCGGTCGTCGAGCGGTACCGCACGCTCGGCGCCCGCGAGTGCGTTCCCGTCTACAACGCGCTCGACCCCGAGACCCACCACCGCGTAACCGCGGAGGCGCGATTCCGGTGCGACCTCGCCTTCCTCGGCAACCGCCTTCCCGACCGGGAGGCCCGCGTCGAGGAGTTCTTCCTGCGGGCGGCGGAGCTCGTCGCGGAGCGGTCGTTCCTGCTCGGCGGCGCCGGCTGGGACGACAAGGCGCTGCCGCCGAACGTGCGCGCGATCGGCCACGTGGGCACCGGTGACCACAACGTGTTCAACTCGACGCCGCTCGCGGTGCTGAACGTGACGCGGCAGGACATGGTCGACAACGGCTGGTCGCCGCCGACCCGGGTGTTCGAGGCCGCAGGCGCCGCCGCGTGTCTGATCACCGACGCTTGGGAGGGAATCGACGAGTTCCTGGAGCCGGGCGTCGAGGTGCTCGTGGCGGAGGACGGCGAGCGCGTGGCCGAGCTCCTGCGCGAGCTCACGCCCGAGCGGGCACGGACGATCGGGGAGCGCGCTCGCACGCGCGTCCTGCGCGATCACACCTACGTACAGCGAGCCGCGCAGGTCGAGCACGTGCTCGCGGCCGCGGCCGGAGCCCTTCGCCGATGAAGATCGTCGTTCTAGGGCTCTCGATCACCTCGTCGTGGGGGAACGGCCATGCGGTGACGTACCGGACGCTCCTGCGCGGGCTGCGCGGGCGCGGGCACGACGTCGTCTTCCTCGAACGCGACGTGCCCTGGTACGCCGTCCACCGCGACGCGCCCGGCACGGGCGAGCTCTATGGTTCGCTGGACGAGCTGCGCGCGCGGTACGCGGCGCCGGTCCGCGATGCCGACCTCGTCGTCGTCGGCTCGTACGTCCCCGAGGGACCGGAGGTCGCGTCGTGGGCGCTCGAGACCGCCCGCGGAACGACCGCCTTCTACGACGTCGATACCCCGGTGACGCTCGCCAAGCTGGCGGCCGGCGACGCCGAGTACCTGACCCCCGAGCTCGTCCCGGCGTTCGACGTCTACTTCTCGTTCACCGGCGGCCCCACGCTCCAGCGGCTCGAGTACGAGTGGCGAGCACGACACGCCGTCGCCCTCTACTGCGCGGCCGATCCGGACCTGTACTTCCCCGAGCCGCGCGAGCGCCGCTGGGCGCTCGGCTACCTGGGCACCTACAGCGACGACCGCCAGCCGACGGTCGAGGAATTGCTGGTCGAGCCGGCCCGGCTGAAGCCGGCGGAGCGGTTCGTCGTCGCAGGGCCGCAGTACCCGGAAGAGCTCCGCTGGCCCGCGAACGTCGAGCGACTCGAGCACGTTCCCCCGGCCGAGCACCGCGGCTTCTATGCGCAGCAGGCGCTGACGCTGAACGTGACGCGGGCGGACATGGTCGCCGCGGGCTGGTCGCCGAGCGTGAGATTGTTCGAGGCTGCGGCATGCGGCGTGCCTGTCGTTTCCGACTCGTGGGAAGGCCTGGATGAGCTGTTCGAGCCCGGAGAGGAGATCGTGATTGCGCAGAACGCGGCGGACGTGCTCGAGGCGCTCGAGCTGCCGGAGCGTGAGCGGCGCGCGATCGGCGAGAGCGCGCGCGCCCGTGTGCTGGCGGAGCACACGCCGGAGCAGCGCGCGCTGACGGTCGAGCGGTCTGCGGCCATGGTCGGAGCGCCTACATGACGCTCCAGTCCTACTCGGCGGGGATCGCCGAGATCGACGAGCTCGGGCCCTGGTTCCACAACCTGCACCTGCCCGACGGCACGCAGACTGCGCCGAACCACCCGCTCGGGGACTTCCCGCTCTTCAAGTGGCGTGAGCTGGCGCCGCACCTGCCGTCCGACCTCGGCGGTTGGACGGCGCTCGACATCGGCTGCAACGCGGGCTTCTACTCGTTCGAGCTCGCGCGGCGCGGCGCCCATGTGGTTGGAATCGACGCCGACGAGCACTACCTTCGCCAGGCGCGCTGGGCGCGCGGCCAGTTCGACCTCGACGTCGAATTCCGGCGACTCACCGTGTACGAGCTCGCGCGGACGGACGAGCGCTTCGACCTCGTCCTGTTCATGGGCGTCCTGTACCACCTCCGCTACCCGCTCCTCGCGCTCGATGCCGTCGCCGGCTGCGTCGACCGCCTGCTCGTCCTGCAGACGTTGACGCTCGAGGATCCCGTCGAAGTCGAGGCGCCCGAGGACATTTCCCTCGACGACCGCGCTCTGCTCGAGCAACCGGGCTGGCCCCGCACGGCGTTCGTCGAGCATCGCGTCGCCGGCGACGCGACCAACTGGTGGGTGCCGAATCGCGCTTCCGTACGCGCGATGGCGCGCTCAGCCGGGCTCGACGTCTTCGCGGAGCCGCTTGACGAGACGTTCCTCTGCCGGCCGGGCGGGTTGCCGGCGGAGGTCGCGGCCGAGCTGCGCCACGCGGCCGGCGACTAGGAGGGATTGACGGGACCCCGCTCGTCGTCGGCGCGGCCCGACGGCACAGGCTGGGTCTCGTCAAGCCCTCCCATTGAACGCACGCAGCGCCGTGTCCAGGCGTTGGTTCCGCCGGAGCAGCCGCTCGTGGACGTCGCCGAGGTCTGCGACACGCATGGCGACGACGGCCGGCGTGAACGACCGGTAGTCGAGCGTCCGCGTCAGCTCGTCCCAGCGCAGAGGCGTCGCGACCGGCGCGCCGGGGAGCGGCCGCACCGAGTAGCCGACGACGAACTGCTGGCCGTGGCCGTTCATCTTCACGTCGACGCTCACCTTCTGCAGCAGCCTCGGGCTCGTCTGAGCGAGCGTCCTCGCGATGACCCGCGCGAACGCGCGCACGTCGGGGTACGCGTGCCGGCGGGCGATCGGGACCAGCACGTGCACGCCGCCGCTGCCGCTCGTCCGCGGGAGCGAGTCGAGCCCGAGCGCGTCGAGCGCTGTCCGCGCGAGGTGCGCCACCTCGACCACGTCCGCGAAGGCGCCACCGCGCGGGTCGAGGTCGAAGACGACGTGGTCGGGGCGATCCGGCCGGTCGCAATGCGCCGTCCACGCGTGCAGGTCGATGCACCCGAACTCGACCATCCACAGCAGCGCGAGGTCGTCGTTCACGAGCGGGTACCCAACGACGGCCCCGCCGCGCGAGCGGGCGGGCTGCGGACACGTCGGGATCCAGTCCGGCATTTCGGGAGGCGCGTCCTTCACCCACTCGAACGGCCCGCGCGGAACGGTGTAGTGCCGCTTCATCGTGAAGGGCCTGTTCCTAAGGTGCGGCAGCACCGCGTCCGCGACCGCCTCGTAGTAGGCGAAGAGCTCGCGACGGCGAATCCCAGCCTCGGGCCACATCATCCGGTCGAGGTGCGTGAGCGTGACGCGCCGACGCCCGCGACCGACGGTCGACTCTTTCATTCCAAGTCGACGGACAGGACCGCGACGATCCTCCCCCAGGACGTCGGTCCGCTGTCGCGCACACGCCGCGCGCCCATCCGCTCGTAGAACGCCAGCGCATTCGGCTCCGCTTCCCACTCCATGCGCCGCGCGCCGGCGGATCGTGCGCGCTCGGCTGCTGCGGCGAAGAGCGCGGCTCCGACTCCACGGCGCATCCACGCCGGCTCGACCCAAAGGTCCTCGAGCCAGCCCACCTCGCCGCGCGGGATCAGCGCCGCCCAGGCGACGACCTTGCCGTCCACCTCAGCCACGAAGGCGCCGATACGCGCCATCCCTTCAGGCGTGAAGTCGCCGCGCTGCGCCCAATCTCGTACACGCGCGAGGTCGTAGCCCCACGACGCCTTCGCGGCGATCGCGATCTCCCGCAGCCGCTCGCCTTCGCTCGGCTCGGCGTCGCGGACGATCACGCCGACGCTACGACGCCAGCTCGACGAGCACGCCCTCGGAGGGAGGAAGCGTGCCGGCGAACGATCGGTCGTCGAGGGCGCGGTCGGTGCCGACGACAACGCGCCCTCGCAAGTCAACCGCCGCTTCGTCCGAGCCGAGGTTCACTGCGGCGACAAACAACCCGCGACGCCAGGCCCACACGCCGCGTGCCGATGGGAGCGACTCGTACGGCGCCTCGCGGAACTCCGGGTTCGCGCGACGGAACGCGAGCAGGTCGCGGCAGAGCGAGAGCGTCGAACCGGGATCGTCCCGCTGCTCCGCCACCGTCGGTCCGTGGCCGAACGGCAGCCAAGGCTCGACGCCCGCAGACGTGAAGCCGTGCGCGTCCTCGCCCGTCCAGAGCATCGGCGCCCGGGCGCCGTCGCGGCCGTCCATGTCTAGCTTGCGCTCGTCCGGCACCTCGACCTCGGGGGCACCGAGCTCGTCCCCGTAGTAGAGGACCGGCGTCCCGCGCAGTGCCAGGGTCGCGAGGAGCGCGCACCGCGCCTTCGCCTGCTCGTCGCCGCACCAGCGGGAGGGAAATCTCCGCACGTCATGGTTCGACAGTGTCCAGACCGGCCACCCCAGCTCCGGGATCGCCGCCTCGGTCCGCTCGACCACGTCGCGGAGCGCCGCCGCCTCGAACGGCGCGTAGACGTACGCAAAGTTGAACGCGAGCTGCAGCTCGTCGCCCTGCCCGTAGAACGACGCCATCACGACGGGGTCGAGCACATGCGTCTCGCCGACGAGCACCCGAGCCGGGTCGTACTGCTCGCACAGCATGCGCCAGCGCCTGAAGACGTCGTGCACCTCTGGGCGGTTCATGCTGTAGACGTGCTCCAGCTCTCCCGACCCGTGGGCGGCCGGCGGGTCGTCGCGAAGCGCGCGGTCCTTGACGATCCCGTGCGCGACGTCGATCCGGAAGCCGGCGATCCCGCGGTCGAACCAGAAGCGCAGGATCCCGTCGAATGCGTCGCGCACCTCGTCGCTCCACCAGTTCAGGTCGGGCTGCTTCGGCAGGAAGTTGTGCAGGTACCACTGCCCCGTCGGCTCGTCGAACGTCCACGCGGGCCCGCCGAAAATGCTGCGCCAGTTGTTCGGCGGGCGGCCGTTGCGGCCGTCGGCCCAGACGTACCAGTCGCGGTGGTGCGCGTCGCGAGACGAGCGCGCGTCGACGAACCAGCGATGCTCGTCACTCGAGTGGTTGGGGACGATGTCGAGCAGCACGCGAATGCCACGCGCACCCGCTTCCACGACGAGCTCGTCGAGCGTGTCGAGGTCGCCGAGCTCCGGATGGACGTCGCAGTAGTCGGCGACGTCGTAGCCCCAGTCGGCGTTGGGTGAGGGCATGATCGGGTTCAGCCAGATCCCGTCGACGCCGAGCCACTCGAGGTACTCGAGGCGATCCAGGATTCCGCGCAGGTCGCCGATCCCGTCGCCGTTCGAGTCGGCGAAGGACCGCGGGTAGATCTGGTAGATGGCGCCCTCCCGCCACCAGGGCAAGCCCGAGCTCAACGCGGCGCTGGCCCGGTGGACTTCCTGACGCGGAGGTTCGGCCTGAAGTACGAGTTGGGGAGCGGCCGCGGCTCCTCGATCAAGACGCGGAGCGACTCGACCGCGGTGCGTGCGATCTGATCGATCGGCTGCTCCACGGTCGTCAGCGGCGGGTTCGTCCACGATGATGCCTCGATACCGTCGAAGCCGACGACCGACAGGTCGTCGGGCACGCGCAGCCGCGCCTCGTCTGCGGCTTGGAGGACGCCGATCGCCATCAGATCGTTCGAGCAGATGATCCCGGTCGGACGATCGCCGTCGAGCCCAAGCAGGCGCCGCCCGATCCGCAGTCCGCCCTCGACGCTGAAGTCGTCGTGCCGGACCAACCCATCGGACGCGAGCCCGGCACGCCGAAGCGCCGTGCGCCAGCCCGCCTCCTTCTCCTGCGACGGGAGGTAGTAGTCGGGCCCGGATGCGAACGCGACGCGCCTGTGCCCGAGCTCGAGCAGGTGCTGCGTCGCGAGCTCGGCGGAGCCGCGCTCGTCGACGCCGACGGCCGGGATATCGAGCGTGTTCAGCGCGCCGTTGACGAACACGATCCGCGCTCCGTCGCCGACGAGTCGCGCGTAGTGGTCGTGCTCGCCGCTCAGGTTCGTCATCTCGCAGGAGACGAAGATCATCCCGTCGACGTGACGGTCGAGCAGCATGTGAACGTACTCGACCTCGCGGAACGCGGCGCTCGCGGTCGTGCACAGGATCGAGGCGTAGCCCATCTCGGCCGTCCGCGCCTGCAGCGCCTCCGCGATCGTCGGGAAGATCGGGTTCTCGAAGTTCGGCAGCAGGAGCCCAATCACCCCGGTAGCCGGGAGCCGTCCCGGCGGCACGTACAGCAGCTCGCGCATCGATTGTTCAACTCGCGCTCGCGTATCAGCCTTGACGGCCACGGAGCCGCGGGCGACGCGGGACGCCGTCGCGACACTTACGCCCGCGTGCTGGGCTACGTCCCTGAGAGTAGACACTGTTACATCAATATGTAACAAGTTTTCACGGTGGCAGCAAGTCGAGAGACTGTACGACTCTTGACTTTTGAGTTTTCCCGAACTAACCTCCGCGCGTCGGTTTCGTCTCATGAAACTGAAAACACGTTTCAACAATCCGATCGTGCCGCCCCGGCCTGCGAGGGACAGCGTTGGGTGGTGGATCAACTCGTCAGGAAAGGACGGATCCGCATGCTGAATCGATTCACCTGGCGCATCGGCGCGCTCCTCATCGCCGTTGGTGCCCTGGCCGCGCTGGTCGCGACTTCGGTCGCTCCGGCCGCGAGCCACAAGCGGACTGCCGGATCGCTCCGCATCTGGGTCGACGCCGACCGCGTGAACGCGACGAAGAAGCTGGCGCAGCAGTGGGCCAGCTCGCGCGGGTTCACGGCTCAGGTCGTCCAGAAGGGCTTCGGCAACATCCGCGACGACCTCAAGACCGTCAAGGCCGCCGACGCGCCGGACGTGATCATGGCCGCCCACGACTGGACGGGCGAGCTCGCCGCCAACGGCCTCGTCGTGCCGCTGTTCCCGAAGAAGGCAGCGCTGAAGCAGATCCCCGCGTACGCCCGCAAGGCGTTCACGTACGGGAAGCTCTTCGGCATGCCGGTGGCGCTCGAGAACGTCGCCCTCTTCGTGAACACGAAGCTGGCCAAGGTGCCGAAGAACTGGGCCGACCTCGAGAAGAAGGCGCTCGCCTTCAAGAAAGGTGGCTCCGGCCGCGTCGCGCTGGACGTCCAGCAGGGCTCCGGCGGTGACGCGTACCACATGTACCCGCTGTTCTCGGGTCTCTGCGGCTACATCTTCGGATCGTCGAGCGGCCGCCTGAACCCGAACAAGCTGGGCGTCGCGAACGCGAAGTTCCTCAAGAACGCAAAGCTGATCGACAGGTGGAACAAGGAAGGGCTCGTCAGCTCGAAGATCGACGGCAACACCGCGACGCAGCTCTTCACGAGCGGCAAGGCGGCCTACTGGATCACCGGCCCGTGGAACATCGACACCGCTCGCAAGGCCGGCATCAGCTTCAAGATCGTCCAGGTGCCGAAGATCAAGTGCGCCTCGGTGCCGTTCCTCGGCGTCCAGGGCCTGATGGTCACGAAGTACGCGGCATCCCACAGCGTCGCGACCGCAGCGAAGGACTTCGTCCAGTCGTTCATGGCGAAGTCGAGCTCGCAGTACGAGCTAACCGTCCTCAACGGCCGCTATCCGGCGAACACGGCCGCCGCGAAGCGCGTCAAGGACACCTCGCTGAAGCAGATCGGCCTCGCCAGCAAGGGCGGCGTGCCGATGCCGAACATCCCCGCGATGAACTCGGTGTGGGGCGACCTGGGCACCGCTTGGGTCAAGGCCACGAAGGGCGAGGATGCAACGCCCGCGAAAGCCGCCTTCCAGACTGCGGCGCGGAACATTCGCGCCAAGATCGCGGGAGGCTAAGCAGCATCACGATCGGTTGACGCAGACGCCTCGCCTCCGGGCGGGGCGTCTGTGTTTTGATCCCGTCTCGTCGGAGGACTGACCTGAGCAACACAGCCGTCCCAGTCGAGCGAGCGCCGACCGTCCGCGCCGGGGGAGCAACCTCCCTGCCGACGCGGCTCGTAACCGCGTTCTCCGGAACGGTCGGGCTGGTCACGAAGATCGCCCTGCTCGCGATCTTCAACGCGCTTGTCGTCTGGGCGTTGGAGATCCTCGCCGCGGACGGCAAGTGGATTCCCGTCTTCATCGCCGCGGCCGCGACAGTCACGATCGACGTCATCTACCTGCTGCCGGGCCGTACGCCGGCGAAGTTCCTCATCCCCGGGACGGTGTTCCTGATCGCGTTCACCGTGATCCCGATCGTCTACACGGTGAACATCGCGTTCACGAACTACTCGACGGGACACATCCTCTCGAAGCCGCAGGCGGTCGACTCGATCAAGCAGTTCACGCTCGCACCGCCGCCGAGTGGAAAGACATACAACCTGACGCCCGCGCGCGACGAGAACGGAGATCTCGTCCTGCTGCTCGCAGACGCCGATACCGGCAAGCCGTACGTCGGTACAACGGAGGGACTGAAGCCGGTCGACCGCTCGACCGTGAAGATGTCGTTCGGCGCGATCACCGCTGCCCAGGGCTACACCGCGATCAAGGGTGCGGAGCTCTTCGACCCGGCTTCGGGCCTGGACAAGCAACTCGACGAGTTCCGGGTGCCGGTGGGGCGCGGCGCAATTCACCCGGAGGGGATCGACAACGCCGTCGAGCTGGAGCCGACCCTGCGTTACAACCCGCAGGCCGACACCTTCACCCGCATCTCCGACGGCGTCGTCTACCGCGACAACGGCAAGGGCTCATACCAGACTGCGGGCAGCGAAGAGCTGGAGCCGGGTTGGAAGACGTACGTCGGCTTCTCGGTCTTCAGCCGGATCATCAACGACCCGCTGATCCGCAACCCGTTCCTGCGCGTGCTCCTCTGGACGTTCGTGTTCGCAACGCTGACCGTCGGGCTCTCGTTCGCCCTCGGGCTCTTCCTGGCGATCACGCTCCAGAAGCAGTTCGCGCTGCAGCGCTTCTACCGCGTGATCCTCGTGCTGCCGTACGCGATCCCGGCCTTCCTGACCATCCTCGTCTGGGGCGGCCTGCTGAACGACGACTTCGGGATCGTCAACAAGCTGCTGCCGTGGGGGCTTGACCGCCCCTGGCTCTTCGACGTCTGGTGGGCGCGGGTCTCCGTCATCCTCGTCAGCATCTGGCTGACGTTCCCCTACTTCTTCCTCGTCTGTCTCGGCGCGTTGCAGTCGATCCCGGGTGAGCTGGTCGAGGCCGCGCGAGTCGACGGCGCCGGGGCATGGCAGGTCTTCCGCAAGATCACGCTGCCGCTCTTGCTCGTCGCCACCGGCCCGTTGCTGATCGCGTCGTTCGCATTCAACTTCAACAACTTCAACATCATCTACCTGCTGACGAAAGGCGGTCCAGCTTCGGGTGAGTCGTCGATCGCGGGCGCGACGGACATCTTGATCAGCTACACGTACAAGATCGCGTTCGCGACGGGCAAGGGCAGCGACTACGCGCTCGCAGCCGGGATCTCGATCCTGATCTTCTTCATCGTCGCGACGATCAGCGGGATCGCCTTCTGGCGCTCGAAGGCACTGGAGACGCTGCGATGACGACCGTCGAGCAAGCGGAGCTCGGCGCAACCACCGCGCTGACCGCCGAGCGGCGCCGGCGCTGGCGCCCGAGCACGGGCTCGAACTGGTGGCGGCACCTGATCGGGATCCTCGCGTGCCTGTTCGCCCTGTTCCCGCTGATCTACGTCGTCTCGGCGGCGTTCAACGCGATCCCGACGCTCGTCGGCGTCAGCGCGAGCCCGGTACCGAAACACGTGACGCTGGACAACTTCCGGAACGTGCTGAAGACCGAGCAGTTCGACCCGACCATCGCCACACCGCACTTCGTCTGGTGGTACATCAACTCGCTGATCATCCCCGGGATTGCCTCCATCTTCAGCGTCTTCATGGGCGCGCTCGCCGCGTACGCGTTCAGCCGCTTCCGCTTCAAGGGGCGGCGGATGGGGATGCTGGCTCTCCTGCTGATCCAG
>Ga0126313_10000401_pt1 | contig 20286 bp, 17 predicted proteins | sample Plot105A_FD_89954 | JGI IMG/M metagenome (GOLD analysis project Ga0126313, IMG submission 89954) | Serpentine soil microbial communities from UC McLaughlin Reserve, CA, USA - Plot105A | ecosystem: Environmental > Terrestrial > Soil > Grasslands | place: USA: UC McLaughlin Reserve, Lake County...
AGAGCGGCGTGATCCTCAGGTGGTTCGTCGTGCACCGCCCGTCCTCATCCACCTCCAGCAAACCGGCCCGTCGCGCGAGGAGCTGGACGCAGAGAACGTCGCTCGCCTGGTGAGCCATGCTCAGTATGAACGACTCTATGGGCGGCTCCGCAAAAACCTCTCCCGCCTGCCGGATGCGCTCGAAGGTCGCCAGCACCTCCCGTGACTCCTCCGAGAGGCCCTCCGGCCGGGCCGGGAGGGCACCGGGATCCACAATGAGCCGCCGCAAGAGCGCCGCACGCGCCTCTTCGCTCGTGCGGGTAATATCTTCACCCGTTCCCGCGGCCACGAGCTCCGCAGCAGCCGTCACTATCCTGGAGCTCTCCTGACGGACGTCCAGCTTCGCGAGGTGGAAACCGAAGACCTCAGCCTGCCGGATCAAGTCGCGCAAGCCCCCGTCGGCGATCCTATCGTCCCCGTGCTCGAGGAGGCTGCTCCGGACGACGTTCAGATCCTCCACGAAATCCGCGACCCCAGGGTATGCCGCAGGAGAGGCCCCGTTTTCGAGCGTGTGCCCCAGACGCCCGGCCAAGAGGAGAAACTTGCGGCGGTACACCTCGTTCGAGTCCTCGTCCCGGTGTCGTTCCACCACCTCCGGAAGAAGCTCTTCGTCCCGCTTTACCGAGCGGCGCAGGTCCTCCGATGCCGGGGCGAGTTTCACCGACTGGCTCATGTGCTCGGCCAGGGCGAGGACCGAGCTTATGTGCCGCTTCAGGATCAACCTTCGATGCAGGTCGAGGGCCGTGCCCAGTGTCTCGGGCTTGACGAACGGGTTACCGTCCTGGTCACCGCCGACCCAGGAACCAAATTCCAGAATGCGTCCGAGGTCCGGGGTGTTCTCCGGATACTGGCGGACGAGCTCGTCCTCGAACTCCCGGTACGCTTCGAGGGTCGCGGAGATCAGAGGGTTCTCGAAGAAGAGCAAGGTCCGCGCTATCTCCTGGGCTACCCCGGGACGGCGGACCCTGAGTTCGTCGGTCTGCCACAGGACCGTGATCTCCTCGGCCAGCCTCTCCTCCAGGCGCCGACGCTGCTTCCAGGTCAACGTCGGGGACTCGGACGCCTCGAGCATCTCCCCGATCCTCACGTGCTTCCACCGGATGGCCCGTCGCAGAGCCTCTGTGGGGTGGGCCGTCAGGACGAGGCCTACGTTCATGCCGTCGAGCGCTCGCTGCAGCGCTTCTGCCTCCAATCCTTCCCTCTTCAGCCTCGCGAGAGCGCTCGCGAGGGAGGCCCGCTGCGGTGGGTTGGCCGCGGACGACTCGTACTCCCGGCGGCGCCGGATCCTGTGGTAGCGCTCGGCTATGTTGACCAGCTGGAAGTACACCGAGAACGCCCGTACGATCCCCTGGAGTTCGCCCGCGCCCATGCTCTCGATCCTCTGCTTGAGCCGCTCGTCCAGCGCGGGGTCGTAGCCGAAGCGGAGCCGCTTGCACAGCAAACGTATCTCTTCCTCTGTTGCGAAGAGGTCTTCGCCTTCCTGCTCGATGAGAACCTGTCCCAGAACCCGCCCCAGGAGGTTGATATCCTGCCGCAACGGCTCGTCCTTCGGCGCGAAGCCGATCCCCGGCGGAAGGTCCGCGTACCCCGCCTCCGGTGCCCTCACAGATCGCTGGCGGATATCCACGCTCATTAGAGTAACATTACCCCGACCCGCATCACGAGGGGGGCCGGAAATGTCTATACAAGGGGACATATACAAAGGTACAAGAGAGGCGCGAACTTGAGGATCTCGCAGCGCAGCATCGAAGAGGTCCGGGAGGCGGCGAACATCGTCGAGGTCGCCTCCGAGTTCACCGCTCTCAGGCGCCAGGGAGCCCGTTTCGCCGGCCTCTGCCCATACCCGGATCACCAGGAAAAGACCCCCTCATTCAGCGTCTCCCCGGACCGGGGTTTCTACTACTGTTTCGGCTGCCAGCGGGGAGGTGATGCGATCAAGCTCGTCACCGACCTGAAGAACCTCTCCTTCGGGGAGGCGGTCTCATACCTGGCCGAACGCTCCGGCGTGGAACTACAGTTCGAGGGCTCCGCTTCCGACTCGGAGGCCGCACGCAGACGAAGCCTCCGTCGACGCACGATCCATAAAGCACTGGCCGCGGCCGCCGTCTACTACCACAAGTACCTGCTCGGATCCCGATCCCCACAGGCCGAACATGCCCGCGACTACCTGAGAGGGCGGGGTATAGAGATTTCTACTATAGAAGAATTTCGGCTTGGTTATGCACCGGCGCGGGGAGGTTCGGGTTTTTTGGGGGCGGCGAGGAGGCTGGATTTCGACCGGAATGTACTAGAGGAGGCGGGGCTGTTATCGGCGCGAGGTGGGGAGCGTTTCTCTGGCAGGATTACCTTCCCTATCTCCGACCGGCGCGGCCGGATCGTGGGCTTCGGGGCCCGCGCCCTGGGCGATGATCATCCCAAGTATCTCAACTCGCCGGAGACGGAGATCTTCAACAAGCGGAACCTGCTCTACGGCTTTCCCCAGGTCTCCGAGTCAATACGCAAGGAGCGTGCGGCGCTCGTGGTCGAGGGCTACACCGACGTCCTGATGCTCTACCAGTCTGGCATCAAGAACGCCGTTGCGACCCTGGGCACGGCGACCACGCCAGGACACCTCCGCACCCTCAGCGGCTACGCGGACAGGATCTACGTCGTCTTCGACCCCGATGCGGCGGGGGAGAAGGCAATAGAGCGCGCCGCGGCCACCGCAGCGGAGCTGAGGATGGATCTCCGTGTCCTACGCCTGTCGGAAGATCCGGCAGACTGGCTTCTCGAACACCAGCCGGACGAGTTCATGGCGCTATTAGGCGACGCCGCACCGGCACTCCAGTATGTGTTGCGGCGCACAGCCGATCGCGCACGTGGCACCGATCCTGCTGAGCGCGCCCGAATGGTTTCAGAGATGGAAGACTTTATTGATCAGATAGAAGATCCCGTCTTTAGGCAGGACGCCCTTAGGATAGCGAGCGAGGCCCTGGGGGTAACCCCGGAGGTATTGAGGAGCAGAAGAGGGAAGGTGTCTGGGACACCGATAGATTCATTCCCTCGACCCGCTCAGACCGATCCATTGGAGCACGGCGGGCGCGAGTTACTCGCTTTGGCGCTCGCTTATCCCGGCTTGGTAGCAGAACTCTTGCGAAACGGCCTGAGAACTGCGCCGCTGCCAGAGCCTGTCGTGCTGGAGGCGCGAGATTTCGCTGATGATGCTCAAGCCAAAGTCTTCTCTCTATTGCAGGAGCACGCGGGAGAAAACGTTGAGGTCATTTTGGCCGACGAACAGGCTCGACCATATCTAGACTTCATTAGCTCTCTCGTATCCCAAGGAACCAAAAACGTGATCACCACCGACAGACACAGAAGGGGTGAAAAGGTACTGCCGTCTAAGGCAGACATCGCACAAGCCTGGATCGGCCTCAAGCTTCTCTCTCGTGAACGGACCAAGCGTCAGTCGGAAGACTTCGATGAGAAAGAACGAATCCGAAACGAGATTCAGGAACTTAGAGAGGCCCTGCGCACCGTCTCCGCCGAACCTTGAAGCCCGAACCCTCGAACCGTATAATCTCATCCGCAACCTTCCCCTGTAGCTCAATCGGCAGAGCATTCGGCTGTTAACCGAAGGGTTGTAGGTTCGAGTCCTACCAGGGGAGCTCGGCGATGACCGAGCAGTATCGCCCGGAGGGCCCATAGCTCAGTTGGTTAGAGCATCCGACTCATAATCGGACGGTCCCAGGTTCGAGTCCTGGTGGGCCCACCAGCAGATCCCTATCGACCAAGAGCCCGCAAATACCAAACTCCCGGCCAGCCCGACCACCAAACATACTCTCGACGACGCCAAAAATCACCCAGATAATTCTGAGAAGCCCAACATCTGGGCCATAGCCTCTCCTTCACCCTACATGTTGAGCGTAACTTCCTCTTGGACGACAACCTCAAAACCCCCCGAACACGCTTCCGCAAGTAATCTTTCATAGGGAGCCATATCCCTAGGGAGGAGGGGTAAGAGGGCTAATTTGGGCGTATTCGGGGTTTTGATCGGTGTTCGGGGCGGCAGAGATTGCGCATTTTCCGTCCATATGCAAGAATTTCGTCAGTTGTGGGTCAAAGTGGAGCGTAGTGGGAGGACGAGGCCCTGGCCCTTCTAGGCGAGTATGAGCACACCCTGGACGAGAAAGGGCGTCTTACTCTCCCCTCCCGGCTCCGTCCCTATTTCGAAGGTGGGATCGTGGTGACCAAGGGGGTCGATCGGTGCCTGTTCGCGTTCCCGCCGGAAGAGTGGGCGACGTTCAAGGCGAACATCAAGGCGAATACGGACCTCACGGCGAGGGGGCGCCAGCTCTCGCGGATGTTCTTCTCGATGGCCTTCGAGGCGACGCTCGACCGGCAGGGGCGGGTTTTGATCCCGACGAAGCTCGCGGAGTATGCGGGGTTGCGGCGAGACGTGACGGTCACGGGGGTGGACGATCGCTTGGAGATCTGGGACACCGAGGAGTGGAACCGCTACGTGACGGGCGCGGACGAGTCGTTCTCCGAAATCGTCGAGGAGTTCGCCGGAAGGGAGCTGGGCGGGTGATGGCGACCGAACATCGTCCGGTGATGTTGGAGGAGACCCTGGCCGCGCTCGATCCCAAAGACGCAGAGACGGTGGTCGATGCCACGTTCGGTGGCGGGGGCCACGCCGGGCGGATACTCGAGAGGCTCGGTCCCGACGGCAAGGTCGTCGGCATCGACCGGGACCCCCAGGCGGTCGAGCGGGCGTCGGGACTCCTCCGGGACCGACGCTTTAGTTTTGTGTCTGGGGCCTACGACGAGGTCCTCCGGGCGATGATCGGGGAAGGGGTGCGGGCTGACGCGATCCTCTTCGACCTCGGTCTCTCCAGCTTTCAGATAGACGAACCGGAGCGCGGGTTCAGCTACGTCAGGGAGGGGCCGCTCGACATGCGGATGGACCCGCGCTCCGGCGTATCGGCGGCGGACTTCTTGAACGCCGTCGAGGCTGGAGAGCTGGCGAGGATACTCGTGGAGTACGGGGACACACCGCGCGGTGAAGCCCGGCGGGTGGCGCGGGAGATAGTACGCCGTAGGCCGCTCGAGACGACCCTGGATCTCACCGGGGCCGTGCGGGCGGCGGTGGGCTGGGTCGAGAGGGGCGGGAACCCGGCCAAGAGGGTCTTCCAGGCCGTGCGGGTACACGTAAACGATGAGCTGGGTGGCCTCGGGCGCGCGCTGGCGGCGGCCGAGCGTCTCCTCGTGCCGGGTGGGCGGCTGGCGGTCATCTCTTTCCACTCGGGAGAGGACCGGCTCGTCAAGCGTTTCATATCCGAGCGGGAGGGGCGGTGTGTCTGCCCGCCGGAGCTCCCGGTCTGCGTGTGCGGCGCGAGGCCGATCCTCCGCAAGGGTGCCGTCGTTCGGCCTTCGGCAGAAGAGATGCGAGAGAACCCGCGCAGCGCTTCCGCCCGGCTCCGGGTGGCGGTGAGGACCGCGGAACCGCTGGAACCGCTAGAGGCGGGAGAGGATGTGCCCTGATGGCCGCCCCCCAACGCCGGTACCGGCTCGCTTCTCCGCCGGGACCTATCGCGTGGCCCGTCGAGAAGGGGCGACCGGGCCGGCTGCCAGGCGCGGCGGCGCGGCGGAAGGCGGCGGGACGACGGCGCAGGTTTGCGGTGATCGTCGTGGTGCCGGTGCTGTTGATGCTGGGGAGCGTCTACCTGCACACGGTCTCCGCGAGCCTCGGCGGCGAGGTCGCAGGTCTGCAGGAGCGGCTGGCCCGCGCCGAGGCCGAAGGGGAGAGGCTGGAAGTCCGGGTTGCGGAGCTATCGGGGGCGGGCAGGGTCCGGTCTCTGGCTTCTGAGGAACTGCAGATGCGGGAGCCGGGCGGCGCGGACATGAAGGTTTACGCTAAAGACGGGGAGGATGGAACACCGAATGGGGAGGAAGAGAAAGGGGGGCAGCCGCGGTAGCACCGCCCGGGGCGATACCCGGAACCGCCACGCTGGACGCGGCACTCCAGAGAACTTCCGCCCCCGTGACCGTACGGGGGGCGACAGGCCCGGGAGCACTCGCGGGCGCCGGAGCTCCGGCGCCCGAGTCGTGCACCTCCCCGAAAAGCGACGTGGGCGTCCCAGTACTGGCGGATCCCGAGGAACTGCCGGCAGGTCGTCCACGGGCAACGCGGCACTGACGGTCGGTCACAGGAGGCTACGGATGGTGGTGGCGGCCTTCGTGGTGACCGGGTTGCTCCTGGGTGGGCGGGCCGTCCAGATCAGCGTTACGCACGACGAGCGATACCAGGCCTTCGCCGCCGAGCAGAGCGTAGGAGATATGCCGGTCGCGGCGCAGGACCGTGGCAGCATAGTGAGCGCCGATGGCCGGAAGCTCGCTACCAGCCTCCGGGCCGCCCGCATCGTCGCCACCCCCTACCAGATAACGGATCCGGCGGGGGCCGCCCTGACGCTGGCCGGCGTGATCGGCCGCGAGACGGGCCAGAGCGCGGTCGACATAGAGGCGTTGCTCACCAAACGCGACGCGAGCGGCAAGCCCGGCGGCTACAGCGTCGTCGCCTCCGGTGTAGAACCCCAGACGGCAGAGAAGGTCGGGACGCTCGGAATAGAGGGCATCACCGTGGTTCCTGACAACGTCAGGGTTTATCCGGAAGGCTCTCTGGCGAGCCAGCTGACGGGACATGTCGGGGGCTACGGCGAAGCGTTCGGCGGCGTGGAGGCCCGCTACGACAAGACGCTCGATGCGGGCGAGGATGTAACCCTGACACTGGACACCGCGGTGCAGCAAGAGCTGGAGAAGTCCCTCGCTTCCGCCGTAGAGAAGAACCGCGCCAAGAGCGCCCTCGGTCTGGTCATGCGCGTCGAGGACGGCGCCATCGTGGCGCTCGCCAACGCGCCCGGATACGACAACAACCGCTTCAGCGAGGCCTCCGTCGAGGCGCAGCGCGACCGGGTGCTGACCGACCCTTACGAGCCGGGATCCACGTTCAAGGCCTTCACCATCGCGTCGTCCCTGGAGGAGCGCGCCGTTACGCCGGCCAGCACGTTCGTCGTCCCGGACTACATCCGGGTGGCCGACCGCGTAATCCACGATTCCATGCCGCACGAGACCAAGATCATGACCCCGGCGGACGTCCTCAAAGAGTCGAGCAACGTCGGGGCGATCCAGGTGGCCCAACGGCTTGGCGGGCCGAAACTGGACGAGTACATCCGACGGTTCGGGTTCGGGGATGTTACGGGCGTCGACCTGTGGGGCGAGGACCCGGGGACCGTCCCGGCCTACGAGGACTGGAGCGGCTCCTCCATCGGCAACATACCCATCGGGCAGGGCCTCACGGTTACCCCCCTCCAGCTCGTCTCGGGCTACGCCGCCATCGCCAACGGGGGACGGAGGATCACACCCCACGTGACGCAAGGGTCCCCGGCCGCCCCCGGCCCCAGGGTGATAAGCGAGGAGACCTCGGCTATAGTACGCACGATGTTGCAGGGCGTCGTCGACGAAGGGTCGGGCCACTACGCCCAGATTCCCGGTTACACCGTGGCCGGTAAGACAGGGACCTCCCAGAAGGTGGACCCCGAGACCGGCACCTACGGCGACAAATACGTCGCCTCATTTATTGGGTTCGCCCCTGCCTCGGATCCCGAGTACGTGACGCTCATAGCCGTCGACGAGCCCGAGACCTCGTACTGGGGCGAGGTCGTGGCGGTGCCCTCCTTCCGAGAGGTCATGAGCTTTACCCTGGGATACTTCAACGTCCCCCCGGACCGCGAGCCGGCGGACGCCTCGTCCGGGCAGGTGCAGCCGTGAGGCCCGCTAGCCTGGAGGAGGTGAGGCGGGCTCTCGGCGCCGAACTCACCGCGGGCGACGGTGGCACGCTCGTGCACGGGGCGGCAGCCGACTCCAGGGTGGTGCGCGAGGGGGACCTTTTCTTTGCGCTGCGTGGACGGACGGACGGGGGCGAATTCGCCCCCGAAGCGTACCTGCGCGGCGCGGTAGCGGCGGTAGCCACCCGCCCGCTCGGGGTGCCCACCCTCGTAGTGGAGGACACCCTGGACGCCATGCAAAGGCTCGCCAGGTGGACCCTCCTGCGAGAAGGCGCCCCCGCACCACGGGTCGTCGGCATAACCGGCAGCGTGGGCAAGACCACGACCAAGGACGCGCTCGCGACCGTGCTCAGGTACGCCGGGAAGAGGGCCTCGGCGACCGCAGGGAACTTCAACAACGAGATCGGCCTGCCCCTCACGGTGCTGGCAGCCGACCCGCGCACGGAGATCCTGGTCCTCGAGATGGGCGCGACCCACGCCGGAGACATAAAGCACCTCTGCACCATAGCCCCTCCGGAGGTAGGCGTCCTGACCGCGATCTCCCCGGTCCACCTCGACTCCTTCGGGAGCCTGGATGACCTCGCCGCCGCCAAGGGCGAGCTGGCGCTCTCCCTGCCCGAGAACGGAACGCTCGTCTCACCGGTAGGCGCGCCGGAGGCGGCCACCGGGCGCGGCCGGAGGCTGAGACTGCGCATCACCTTCGGCCGCGAGGAAGGAGCAGACCTCTGGGCCTCTGGGATAGAGGAACGCGAAGAAGGCCTCCGATTTCTGGCGCATCTGGGAGGTAGCACCGCCGAGGTCCGATCCCCGGTCTTCGGGACGCACCTCGTGGAGCCGCTCCTGGCCGCGCTCGGGGGGGCGCTCGCCCTCGACCTCGACCTGGGAGCCTGCGTTACCGGGCTCTCCCGCCTGCGGCGCACGGGGCTCCGCGGCGACGTGTACCGCCTCCGCGACGACATTGTCGTCTACGACGACTCCTACAATGCCTCCCCGGCCGCCGTCGCCGCCGTCCTCCGCTATGGGGCTCAGCATGCCCACAGACAGGGACGCCGCCTGGTAGCTGTGCTCGGCGGCATGTTCGAGCTGGGCGCCGGGGCCAGGGCCTACCATAGGGAGGCCGGGAGCCTCGCCGGAGAGGTGGGCGTCGACCTGCTCATCTGCGTCGGCGAAGAGGCCCGCTGGTACGCCGAGGCCTTCTCCGGCAAGACGCTCTTCTACGACGATGCGGACTCCGCCAACGACCTCGAAGAACACCTGCAGAGCAGGGATTACGTTATCGTCAAGGGTTCCAGGGGCGTCAAGCTGGATACACTAACCCGCCGGTTGAGAGAGAGTCTAACCCTTGTTTAGCGTCGTGCTCGGGGCGGCGATAGCGTTCCTGGTAACCGTGACGCTCGGGTCGACGTTCATAGAGTTCTTGCAGACGCGGAAGTTCGGGCAGTTCGTGCGGGAGGAAGGTCCGCAGACGCACCTGATCAAAGCCGGCACCCCGACGATGGGCGGGGTCGTGATGCTGATGGGCCTCCTCGCGGCGCTCCTGGTCGTGGCGCGGCCCAACGTGGCGACGTTCTCGACGCTCTTGATCGTCGCGACGGTTGCCGGCATCGGCCTCTACGACGACTGGCAGAAGATCTCCAAGCAGCGGCCCGAGGGGCTGAGCGCCCGTTACAAGTTCCTGCTCCTCACTTTAGCCGTCGGGCTGGCCGACGTCCTGGCGTTGCGCTACGTGGGCGTCACCCAGAACGTCATAGTTCCGGGCTTCGACCGCAACCTGGTGCTGGGTCCGGGGGTCGTAGGCGTAGTACTCTTCAGCATCTTCTTGCTGTTCGTCATCGCCGGCGCGACGAACGCGGTAAACCTGACGGACGGGCTCGACGGGCTCGCGGCCGGGGCGGGTGCCATAGCGCTCCTTGCCTACACGGCCATCGCCTTCCTGGAGCGCCAGTACGACGTCGCCATCGTCTGCGGGGCGATGGTCGGGGCGATCATCGGTTTTCTCTGGTACAACGCCCACCCGGCGGACATCTTCATGGGGGATACGGGTTCCCTGGCCATCGGCGGGGCCCTCGCCGCCGCCGCGGTACTGACCAAGACGGAGCTGCTTTTGCCGTTGATAGGAGGGCTCTTCGTGCTGGAGGCGCTCTCTGTGATCGTCCAGGTGGTCGTCTTCAAGCTGACGGGGAGGCGGGTCTTCAAGATGGCCCCGATCCACCACCACTTCGAGTTCCTGGGTTGGGATGAGAACAAGGTCGTGGTCCGGTTCTGGATAGCCCAGGCCGCCTTCGCCGCGTTCGGCTTTTTTCTCTACTACCTGCTCCTCTACAGTACGGCAGGGTGAGCCCGTGAGGACTCTGGTCTACGGTCTCGGGGAATCTGGGGTCGCCGCGACCCGGGCCCTGCTCGAGCGCGGCGAAGAAGTCTTCGCGGCCGACGCCGGGGCCGACGGACGCCTGCGTCGTACGCTCGCGGAGCTCGGCGTCCAGGGCTTCCTCGGTGCGGGCCCGGAGGTGCTCGAAGGCGCGGACCGGGTCGTGGTAAGCCCCGGCGTCAGGCCCCGGGACCCCGTGTTGCAGGCCGCCGAAGAGCGCGGCGTTCCGGTGGTCTCCGAGGTCGGACTGGGACTCGGGTTGCTCGGAGGGGAGCAGCGGGAGGCCCGCGTGGTGGCCGTCACGGGCACCAACGGCAAGACGACCGTCGTGGACATACTGCACCGGATCCTGGACGCCTCGGACGTGCCGCACGCCGTGGCGGGAAACTCGTGGCGGGCCCTGACCGGCTGCCTGGAGGAGGTGATCTCCGCCGGCCTGCTCGTCCTGGAGGTGTCCTCTTTCCAGCTGCACTACCTGAGGAGCCCGGGTTTCGAGGTTGCGGCGCTCCTGAACGTGCGGCCGGACCACCTGAACTGGCACGCCTCTTTCGAGGAGTACGCCCGCGACAAGCTGCGCGTGTTCGACGGACAGGGTCCGGGAGACCTTGCGCTGCTGAGTGCCGGCGACCCGGTAGGAAGCGGGGCCGCCAACAGCCTCGACGTAGACGTGCTCGTCGTCGGGGAGGACGATACGGCCGTGCGAGACGGACACCTGCTCCTCCGCGGCTCCGAGCTAGCGGCGGTCGGGGAGCTGCGATTCGCCGGGACGCACAACCACGAGAACGCGCTCTTCGCTGCGGCGGCGGCACAGAAGCTCGGCGTCACGCTTCAGGGTATCCGGGCGGGGCTCCTCGATTACGAGCTCAAGCCTCACCGCCTGGAGGTCGTCGCGGAGCGTGGGGGAGTGCTGTACGTGGACGATTCGAAGGCAACCAACCCCGCCGCCGTCGCGGCGGCGCTCGGGAGCTTCGAGGGACGGCCCGTGGTCCTCATCGTCGGCGGCTCCGAGAAAGAGACAGATTTCTCGGAGCTGCTCCCGCACCTCGGCCGCTGCCGGGCGGTGGTCTGCCAGGGCGAGGCCGGGCCCCGAATCTTCGAGTACCTCCGGCGCGAGGGGTGGGGAGGCATCTCCTACCTGGCCGTGGACCTCGCCGGATCCGTCGCGGAGGCTACGGCGCTCGCACGACCGGGGGAAGTCGTCTTGCTCTCGCCGGGGTGTGCGAGCTTCGACCAGTTCGCGGGATACGCCGAGCGGGGAGCGGCGTTCGCCCGGCTCGCAGACGAAGTCACCGGGCGGAGGGTGGTCAGGGGATGACGGGCCTGCGGGCGAACCTGTTCCTGGCTGCCCTGGGGCTCTCGCTCTTGGGGCTCGTTATGGTGTACTCGGCGACCTACCGGGACTTCGGAACACAGTATCTGTACGTGCGGGCCGGACACCTGGTGCTCGGGGTCTTGGTCTTCGCGCTGGCGAGCCGGGTACGGTACACCGCCTGGCGGAGGTACGCGCCCGCCCTCTACGTTGCGGTGCTCATCGGTCTCGTGCTCGTGCTGGTGCCCGGCGTAGGGACCGAGATCGGTGGAGCGCGGAGGTGGTTGGATCTCGGTCCTCTAAACATCCAGCCCTCGGAGTTCGCGAAACTGGCGGCCGTCTTGTTCTTGAGCTGCGCGGTGGCCCGCGTCCCGCCCGGCTCCGGGCTGCCCCTCAAGCCGCTGGCCGCCGTTGGTCTGCTCTTTGCGCTGGTGCTCGTAGAGCCGGACTTCGGCACCTCCGTGGTGCTCCTGACGGGCGTGGCCGGGGTGCTCTGGGTCTCCGAGCTCAGGACGCGGGACCTGCTGCTGTCGGGGGCCGCGGCGCTGATGGCGCTCTTCGGGGTTATGCTGCTCGCCCCGTACCGGCGCGAGCGGTTCATGACGTTCCTCGACCCTTGGGCCGTCGCGGACGGCTCCGGCTACCAGGTGGTCCAGTCCATGGTCGCCATAAAGGCCGGAGGATTCTTCGGCTCCGGAGCCGGGTCGGGCGGGCAGGGGGCCTACGTGCCGGAGCTCGATACGGATATGATCTTCGCGCTGATCGGGGAGGAGCTGGGCCTCCTGGGGATGGTGGTGGTGATCGCCGCCTTCGGCTTCATCACGCTGGCCGGGTTCCGGATAGCCCTCCACGCGCCATCGGTCATGGCGCGGTGCGTGGCGGCGGGCCTGACCACGATGCTCGCCGTTCAGGCGGTCTTCAACATCGGGGCCGCCATGGTCGTCCTCCCGCTCGCCGGGATGACGCTGCCCTTCGTAAGCTACGGCGGTTCGAGCCTCCTCACCTGCTTCGCCGCCGTGGGCATCCTCTACAGAATATCGGAGGACAGTGAACGAGCCAGAGAGATCAAACCGCGCATCCGGAAGACCCCGGATCCTGATCGCCGGGGGCGGTACGGGGGGCCACGCGATACCCGCGCTCTGCGTGGCGGATAGCTTGAGCGAGATGGGCGCCACGGTCGAGTTCGTCGGTTCGGAGGCGGGCATCGAGAAGGATCTCGTCCCACAAGCCGGCTACCCCTTACACTCCCTGCCCCTGAAGGGCCTCGCCGGCGGCCCCGTCGCGCGGGCGCGAGCCGGCGCGCTCTTCCTAAGGGCTCTGGTTCGTTGCCGAAACCTGATCAGGGAGTTCCGTCCCAGCGTCGTCTTCGGGGTGGGCGGCTACGCGAGCGCGCCGGCCGTCGTCGCGGCGGGCGCGTCAGGGGTACCCACCTTCCTGCACGAGCAGAACTCCGTCCCCGGCCGAGTCAACCGCCTGGCGGCCCGCTTTACTACAGAGGTCCTGGTGACGTTCCCGGCCGCCAGGGAACACCTCAAGGGCGCCGCGTGGGTAGGGATGCCGACCCGCAAAGAGTTCTTCGACACCTCCAGGGAGGACGCCCTGCGCCGCCTGAATCTAAAGCCGCCCGTCGTCCTGATCTTCGGCGGGAGTGGCGGCGCGCTCAGGATCAACGCCGCCGCCGCAGAGGCGTTCCGAACCCCGACGCCCTACACCGTGGTCCAGGTCTCCGGCCGCCGCGACTTCCCCAACCTCTCGACACACAACCATAACCACATAATACTAGAGTACGTGGACGACATCTGGAACTATCTTGCCGCGGCCGAGGTGGTTGTGATCCGTGCTGGCGCGGGCTCCCTGTTCGATACGGCGGCCGCCGGGCGGGCGGCAATTGTGGTCCCTTTCCCCTATGCTACCGGGGACCACCAGCTGCACAACGCTTGCTACTTCACCGAGAATGGTGCTGCGGAGCTCCTGCTCGATGCTGAGGTAACAACGGAGACGCTGCGCGGGCGCATCGAAGAGTTGCTAGACGACGAGGGACGGCGCGAGGAGCTCGCGAGGTGCATGGGCGCTCTGGCGACCCCCGAGGCGGCCGATGAGGTGGCCCGGAGGCTACTACGCGCCGCGGAGGAGGAGTGAGGATCATGAAGATTCACATGATTGGAATCGGCGGGGCGGGGATGAGCGGCATAGCGGAGGTCCTGAAGAACAGGGGTCACAACGTTACGGGATCGGACCTCAAGGAATCGCCGTACACGAGGAGGCTACGGGAAGCGGGAATACAGGTCTACATCGGGCACTCGGCGAAGCAACTCGGGGACGCCGAGCAGGTCGTGATCTCTACCGCCATCCCCAAGACGAACCCCGAGCTCCTCGAGGCCCGCCGCCGCTCCATCCCGGTGATCCCACGCGCCGCGGCCCTGGCGACCATCCTGAACGAGGGTTGCAGCATCGCCGTCGCCGGCACCCACGGCAAGACCACGACGACAAGCATGACGACCCACGTCCTCAAGGCTCTGGGCGAGGACCCCACGGCGCTCGTGGGCGGCGAGCTGAACGACATCGGGAGCAACGTCGCCTTCGGGCGTGCGGACCTCGTGATAGCCGAGGCCGACGAGAGCGACCGCTCGCTCCTCCAGCTTAGGCCTCAGGCAGCCATCGTCACGAACGTCGAGTTCGACCATCCGGACTTCTACGCCTCGCTCGACGACGTCTTCGAGACCTTCTCGAAGTTCGTCGCCTCCCTGCCGGAGGACGGACACCTCGTCGCCTGTGCCGAGGACCCCTCCTGCCTGCGGCTGGTGGGGGAGGCCCCGTGCTCCACCACGACCTACGGCGTCTCCGCCGGGGATCTCAGGGCGGAGATCCTGACCCCCAACAGCTACGTTCTCCTGGAGAACGATACGAGGCTCGGGCTGGTAGAACTGGGTGTCTACGGGCGCCACAACGTGCTCAACTCCCTGGCCGCCGCGGGGATGGCCCGCTGGCTCGGTCACGACCCTTACGCTGCCGCCCGCACCTTGAAGGACTTCGGCGGCGTGCGCCGCCGCTTCCAACTCAAGGGCGAACGCTCGGAGATACGGGTCCTCGACGACTACGCCCACCACCCGACGGAGCTCTCCGCCACCCTCGACGCCGCCCGCGCGACGAAGGAGCCCGGCGGCCGAGTCATCGCGGTCTTCCAACCGCACCGCTACTCCCGTACCCGGGCACTCCACCGCGAGTTCGGCGCCGCCTTCTCCTCCGCCGACGCGGTCTTCGTCACCGAGGTGTACGGCGCGGGCGAGATGCCCCAGCCCGGCGTGAACGGGAAGCTCATCGTAGACGCGATCTGCGAGACCCGCGGGCACCCGGACGTGTACTACATCCCCCAACAAGACGCCATGCCGGGCGCCTTGCACACCGTCGCCGAGGCGGGCGACGTCGTCCTCACGCTCGGCGCCGGGGACATCTCGAGGGTGGGCGAACAGTTGCTAGACATCCTGGAAGATTGAGTGGATCAAGCCTAAGAACCTTCCTCCGGTCGATCGCCATCTCGGTGGCCGCGGCCGTCCTTACCACCCTCATCGTCCTCCTCATCACGTACCTCGCCGCGCCCGTCACGGGACTCCGCGTCGAAGGCGCCCGTATGTTCCCCGAAACCGAGGCCTGGAACGCCGTCCCCGAACACGCCAGCCTCCTCACCCTGAACGCCGAGATGCTGGAGTACAGGGTAGAGTCTAACCCTTGGGTTAAAGGTGCAGAGGTGTCCAAGAATTGGGATTCCGGTATAGTTACGGTTGAGGTTGAGGAACGTCGCGCGGTTTTGGATGGAGAGGTTAACGGGCGGCGGATCATCCTGGCGGCGGAAGGAACCGAGCTTCCTGAGCTCGGAGGAGCGGACCTGGGGAGGGTCGCGCTAGACGAGGATCAGCTGGGGGAGATTGTGGAGTTCGGGAGGGTGTTGGAGAGAGACGGGGTCACGCTCGACTCGGTGGACGAGGTCGGCCCGGGGGGCATTGAGGCCACGGTGGAGGGCCGGCGCGTGGTCTTCTCTGGTCGCGTGGAAGGGGCGCAGGTTCGGGCTCTGGAGGACGTCATGCGCCGGCATCCGGAGGCCCCGATCTTCGACCTCCGGTCCACCGGAAGGGTCGTGGTCGGCGGGCCGTCGAACCGTGGGGCGGACGGCGAGCCGGAAGGGTAACGGGGGCGGTCCGTGGCGCAGTCGCTGGTCTACGGGATAGACGTCGGCACCACCAAGATCGTGGCGATCGCCGGTCGGGTGGACACCCGGCGCGGGTGGGCGGAGGTACTCTCGATGGGGGAGGCGCCGTCTCACGGACTCAAGCGAGGTGTCGTGGTGGATCGCCAGGCGGCTGCCGAGTCGGTGGCCGAGGCCATAGAGGCCTGCGGCGTGCGCGGCGGGCCGGTCAGCGTGGGCGTCGCCGGTAGCCACATCTCTTCGTTCAACACCGAAGTCACCCTCCTGAACCGCGGCAGGAGCCTCACCATCACCGAACGGTTCGTCCGGAAGCTGGACTACGAGGCGCGACAGCTGGAGCTGACCGAGGATGAGCAAGTGATACACGTAGTCCCTCGCGGCTACGTCTTGGACGGCTCCGAAGGCGTCAAGAACCCGGTCGGCCTCGCCGCCCGCAAGGTGAAGATGCGGGCCCACGTGGTTAGCGGGGCCGTCTCGAGCATCCAGAACCTCCTCCACGTCGTCGAGGACTGCGGGGTGAGGGTCTCGCGCGTCGTGCTCGAGCAACTGGCCTCGGCCCAGGCGTGCCTCCTCGACTCGGACCGCGAGGCGGGCGTGGTCCTCCTGGACGTCGGCGGCGGCACGACCGACATAGCGACCTTCATGAGGGGAGCCCTTACCCACACCGCCGTCATCCCCATAGGCGGCGAGAACTTCTCCTCCGACCTCGCCTACGGGCTGAAGATCCCCCAGCATACGGCGGAGGAATTGAAGCTCCGCTACGGCACGGTCCTCTCGAACACCGTCGACCCCGTGGCGGCCGTCAGGCTCGACGACCGGCACTACAACGCCCACTTCCTGAGCCAGATCCTGGAGTACCGCGCCCGCGAGGTGCTCGAGTACGTCCGCGATTCGCTCGATAAAGCCCATCTCCGTAACCTCGTCCCCGCAGGCGCCGTTCTAACCGGCGGCGGCTCCCTCCTTGACGGTATGCCGGAGCTTACCGAGGACATCCTCGGCGGGCGCGCCAAGACCGCCGCGCCGCTCCGCGTTCGGGGTGAGGTTAAACGTGTACAGCAACCTCAGTATGCAACGGCTGTAGGTCTGCTATACTTCGCGGCTAAAAACAATGACCTTGGATCGAAAGGTAAAGGTGCAGGCGCGACGAGTTTTGGTAGCATAGTGGAGGCGGTCAAGAGCTGGTTCCGGGGTGGAGGGACAGTTTGACCGCTGTAGATCTGGCGACGGAGGGTTAGAAAGGCGATGTTGGACGCGGGGACGAGTTACCTGGCGGTGATAAAAGTTGTCGGCATTGGCGGTGGGGGGACCAACGCCGTGAACCGCATGATCAACTCCGGCTTGCAGGGGGTTGAGTTCATAGCGATCAACACGGATGCCCAGGCCCTCCAGATGTGCGACGCCGACCAGAAGATACACATCGGGGAGAAGATTACCCGGGGGTTAGGTGCGGGTGCGGACCCGAAGATCGGGATGGAGGCAGCCGAGGAGAACAAGTCGGAGATCGAGGAGGCGCTCCGCGGGGCGGACATGGTGTTCGTCACCGCCGGCAAGGGCGGCGGCACGGGCACTGGTGCAGCACCGGTCGTCGCCAAGATAGCTCGGGACTCGGGCGCCCTCACGGTGGGGGTCGTGACCCGGCCGTTCGCCTTCGAGGGCCGCCGGCGCTCGACGTATGCAGAGGAGGGCATCAAGCGCCTCAAGGAGAACGTCGACTCCCTGATCATCATCCCGAACGACCGGTTGTTGCAGGTGGCCGAGAAGCGGACCAGCATGATGGACGCCTTCAAGATGGCCGACGACATCCTGAAGAAGGGTGTTCAGGGCATCACGGACCTCATCACGGTGCCCGGCCTGATAAATCTGGACTTCGCCGACGTGCGCACGATCATGCACAACTCCGGGTCGGCCCTGATGGGCATCGGGGAGTCGAGCAGTGAGGCCAGGGGATCGGAGGCTGCGAAGCTCGCGATCTCGAGCCCGTTGCTCGAGGCGAGCATCGAGGGGGCGACCGGGATCATCCTGAACATCACCGGCGGTCCCGACCTCGGGCTCTTCGAGGTCAACGAGGCGGCGGAGATCGTCCACAATTCCGCCCACCAGGACGCCAACCTGATCTTCGGCGCAGTCATAGACGAGACGTACGGCGAGAAGGTTGCCGTCACCGTCATCGCCACGGGCTTCGACCAGCGTCTCGCCACCCAGCGGCGGGCGGAGCGCCCGATCATCGAGCCGCAGGAAGAGGAGGCCGCAGCGTCTCAGGAGGGCGACGTCCTCGACATCCCGGCCTTCCTCCGGCGCCGGTAGCCCAAGCGCCAGGCGTGCGCCAGAACGCACCTCAAACCTACGACGGCGCCGCTGTTCGCAAGGCGGCCGGGGGCGCTGTCTACGTTGCGCCGGACCCCGTGCCGGAAGGGGCCGAGATCTGGTTCTTCACCCGGCATGGCGGGGTCTCCGAACCTCCTTACGCGTCCCTGAACGTCTCCGGAAAGGTCGGTGACGACCCCGAGGCGGTCGCCGAAAACCTCTCGGTGATCCGGGAAGCGATCGGAGGGAGGTCATCGGCGTGGGTGCGCCAGGTTGCCGGGGAGGAAGTCGTGCGTGTGGGGGGGGCCGGCTTCGCGGGGGAGGCCGACGCGCTCGTCACCTCCGAGGAGGACCTCTGTCTCGCGGTGGCCGTGGCGGATTGCGTGCCGGTGGCGCTCGTGGGCGAGCTCGAGGTGGGGATGGTCCACTCCGGCTGGCGTGGGACGCTCGCGGGGATAGCAGGGAAGGCCGCACGGCAGATGGAAGACCCGGCGCTTCGGGCCTACGTGGGGCCGTGCATCCGGGAGTGCTGCTACGAGGTATCCGAGGAACTGGCGCAGGATTTCGCACGCAGGTTCGGCTCCGAGGTGGTCTCCGGGCGCAACCTCTCGCTGCCGGCGGCGATCGGGGTGGACCTCGCGCGGTCGGGGGTCGAGGAAGTGCACGACCTCGGGCTGTGTACCGGATGCCGGCCCGACCAGTTCTACTCGCACCGGAAGCAAGGGCCCTTGACCGGGAGGAGCCTCGCGGCCGTGGCGAAGGTGGTGCGTTGAAGACGCGGGCCACGGGTATCCGGGACAGGATCGCGCTCGTGCGCCAGAGGGTGGATGGAGCCCTGGAGAGGAGTGGGCGGGGTCCTGGGGAGGTGAGGATCCTGGTCGCCAGCAAGTACTACGCGCCGGAGCAGATATCGGCCCTCGCCGAGGCCGGGGTGGGGCTTTTGGGCGAGAACCGGGCGGAGGATCTCGTCCGCAAGCAGGAGCTCTTCGGCGACGCTTTCGAGTGGCACTTTATCGGGCACGTCCAGCGGAGGAAGGCGAGGGTGATCGTCCCGCGGGTGACCCTCATACACTCGGTCGACTCGACGAGGCTCGTTCAAGAGCTCGCAATGCGGGCGCCTGAGGACGGTATAGAGATATTGTTCCAGGTCAACGTCGGCGGCGAGGAGTCGAAGTACGGGGTTGCCGAAGGCGAGGTGGAGCCCCTGCTCGAGGCCGCCGCCGGGACGGAGGGAAGGGTTCGGGTGAGGGGGTTCATGACACTCGCGCCACTGGTTGAAGACCCGGAAGATGTACGCTACGTTTTCGCAAAACTTCGAGCGATCCGTGATAGGCTTAGGCCTTGTTGGAGCCCGCAATTCGATCTCTCGGAACTCTCTATGGGGATGAGCGGTGATTATGCGGTGGCGGTCGAAGAAGGGGCGACTCTTATTAGGATCGGGCGGACGCTGATAGGGGAGGATGGCCCGTAAGGAGGCATGATGGGAGTTAGGGACCAGCTGGAGCGGGTCGCGGCCTGGTTCGGCTTCGGCGTCGACGACGATGATTATTACGAAGAGGAAGAAGATGCGGACCGCCGCTACGGCGAGGACGCTTACGCGAACGGGGCTCGGGGCGGCGAGCCGGGCCCGGCGGTCAGGCGTCTCGGAAGGGCGGAGCGGTCCTCGGCCTTCGGCACCTCCCTCGGGGACCTCTTCGGGAGCGAAGGCTCGGGCCGGGAGCGCTACGGCGGGCAAAACCCGCCACAGCACCTGCGCGCCGTCCCCGACCAGCGCCCCACGAGGGTGAGCGTGCTCGGACCATCGAGCTTCAACGACGCACAGGCCCTGGCCGACCGTTTCAAGCGCCAGCAGCCCGTCATCCTCAACCTCCAGAACGTGGACGGCGACCTGAGTCGTAGGATGGTGGACTTCTGCTCGGGCCTCACCTACGCGCTCGACGGCAACATCCAGAGCGTTGCCAACCGGGTCTTCCTGCTCACCCCGCGCAACGTCGAGGTCAGCGCCGAGGAGCGCAAGCGCATCGCCGAGCGGGCGTTCTTTAATCAGCTCTAGCTATCTGCTTTAAGGGGGGACTTGGAGAAGGTAGGGATAATCGGGGCGGGTAAGATCGGCGGATCGCTTCTCCGCAAGCTCGCGGAGTCCGGCGACTTCGACCTGGGGGTCAGCGACATCCACCCCGACCACCTCAAACCCTACGCCCAGAACTATGGGGTGAGGACGACGTCCTCGAACCGCGAGATCGCC
>Ga0126313_10000402_pt1 | contig 20256 bp, 22 predicted proteins | sample Plot105A_FD_89954 | JGI IMG/M metagenome (GOLD analysis project Ga0126313, IMG submission 89954) | Serpentine soil microbial communities from UC McLaughlin Reserve, CA, USA - Plot105A | ecosystem: Environmental > Terrestrial > Soil > Grasslands | place: USA: UC McLaughlin Reserve, Lake County...
CCAGACCGAGCGCGAGTATCCCGGGGCGAGTCGCGAGGAGTCCCTGCACCGAATGCGGATGTGGTTTTCGAGCCTCCGACGGCGTCCGGCCAGCCGCTCGACGAGCGACGACCACGTGGAGCAGCTCGAGCGGCTCGGCAAGCTGCGCGACGACGGCGTCATCGACGCCTCCGAGTTCCAGCGCGAGAAGGCGCGGATCCTCGAGCAGACCCCGGCGGTCAGTTGACCCGGCGGCGAGACCGCGGACGCGCCGTGAGCCGCCCTAGGCGTCTCCGCCGATCGGGACCGTTCCCGTCGCGACCGTTCCGCCTCCGGACGATCGGATTGTTAGCCCGCCGATGCGGTCGTGCATTTGGAGCGGATCGCGCTCACAAATGGCCTCGACCTCGTCCAGCGAGTGGGTCCGCACGAGGCGCTTCGACGGCTCGTCGTTGTGCCCTTTGGAGGGGTCTGACGAAGTCTGGCGAAATATGATGCGTCCGCTACTTCGGGTCGCGGGTTGCCCGCGCGCCCGGCCTCGAGTCGATCGTCAGGCGCAATGAAGCGGCCGAATCGGAGAAAGGAGCCCAAATGAGAGGTGCGGGCCGGGTCGTGTTCGCAGCCATCCTGCTGGTGGTTGCGGGGACGATCAACATCATCTACGGCATCGGCTCCCTCGACGATGCGAACATCTTCGTCAACGACAAGCGGTTCATATTCAGCAACCTCAACACGCTCGGCTGGGTCCTGATCATCCTCGGGCTGATCCAGCTCACCGGCGGCTTCTCGCTGATGGCGGGCCATACCTACGGCCGGGTGATCGGGATCGTCGCCGGCAGCCTCGGCGCGATCGGAGCCCTGCTGTCGATCGGCGGCAACTATCCCTGGTGGTCGCTCGGCGTCTTCGCCCTCTGCGTGTACGTCGTCTACGGCATCATCGTCTACGGCGAGGAGGATCGGCCTACGCCTAGACGGACACCAGGCGGTGTCTAACTGAAGTCGCGGGGGCCTGGCCAGGCTCCCGCCGCTCTCCGTTCTGCCGCCACGGTGGAGATCCGGCGAGTCAACGCTCGAGCGACCCCGCTGACGGCGTAGCCCGACACGAACCGCTGCCAACAGAACCGCCACGCCGACCGCTAGGAAGCCGCTGGGCTCTTTCGCGGGCGATAGCCGCGGACGCATGAGCGCGTACTCCCTCGTGCCGCAGCACTGGAGCGGATGACTTGGGCATCCCCGGCGCAGCGAAAGCCGGCGCCCGCGAGGGTGCAGGCCGGCGTCTCAGAGGTGAGGCCGACCTACGCCGACCGGGAGCTTGGGGAGGGACGGGTTCCCCTAGGCCGGGCTACCCCGAGTGGTCGCAACACCTGTGGGATCGCTGGGGCGGTTCCGTGGAATCGTCTTGATGGCTTGATCAGCGGCCCCGGAGCGCGGTCCGGGGCCGTCTGCGTTTCGGCTCGGTCTTCGGGTCAGCACAACCCAATTCGAAGCGACCCGGATGACGGAGCATGACCTGTTGTTCGGATTTCGCCTGCGTCTGTTCAGGCCGGCGGAGGAGCTCGGCAACGTCTCGGCCGGCCGCCGGCAGATGGGGGTCGACCGCTCGACCTACTACCGGCTCAGGCGCCGGGTCGACCGCTTCGGGCTCGGGGCGCTGCGGGTCAGGGAGCGCCGGCGGCCGCGGCTGCCGAACGAGATCGGCCCCCCCTCGAGCGGCGCGTGATCGCCTTCGCGCCGGGCAACCCGGCCCGCGGCCCGAGCCGCATCTCCGCCGCGCTGGCGCGAGCGAAGTGGGGCGGCAGCCGGATCTCGGAGCACGGCGTCTGGCGCGTCCTGCGCCGCCTCGGGCTCGACACCCGCAGCAGGCGGCTGGCGCTCGTCGCCCGCCACCGCGATCGCTGGGAGCGCAGGCCGCCGCTGCCGCCGGAGCGCCACATCGAGGCCCGGGAGCCGGGCGAGAAGCTCCGGCTCGACCGCTTCTAGGTCGGCCGGCCGGCGGGCACCGGGGGCACCGTCTGGCAGTAGACGGTGATCGACGTCGCCTCCGCCTCCGCCTAGGCCGAGCTCAGGACCTCCGAGCGCAACCCCAGGGCACGCCACAGCCGCGACTGCTCCACCGCGTCGCCCGCGAGCTCACCGCCGCCGGCTGGAGGCTCGGCGAGCTGGGCGGCGACAACGGCTCCGAGTTCCGCTCGAAACGGTTCGGGGCGGCGGTCGAAGAGCTCGCCGCCCGCCAGCGCTTCCTCGAGGCCGGCCGCCCCAACTCGAACGGCTGCGTCGAGCGGCTCCAGCCGACCATCCTCGAAGAATGCCGGCGGCCCTGCTTCGCCCGCTCGCTGGTGCCGAAGCTGACCGCCCTCCAGCGCGACCTCGACGAATGCCTCCACGGCTACAACACCGACCGCGCCCACTCCGGACGCCTCACCCAAGGACGAGTGCCCGGAGATATCGTCCACGGCGGCCGCCAGACCAGACCCCCTGAGATGAAACCCAACTGTGGCTACATCTCGGGGTTAGGACGCCCTAGGCGTCGCCCCGGATCGGGACCGTGCCCGCCACCACCGTTCCGCCTCCGGACGATCGGATTGTGAGCTCGCCTCCCACCGCGGCCATTCGGTCGTGCATGTTGGTGAGGCCAGCGCCGGGGGTCCAGGCCGCGCCACCGAGGCCGGAGCCGTCGTCGCGCACCTCGAACATCAGCGCGTCGTCGTGTCTCAGCGAGATGGTGATCGCATGCGCGTCGCGGGCGTGCTTCGAGGCGTTCTGCATGGCCTCCAGGCAGCAGAAGTAGACGGCGGCCTCCACGTCCTGGGAGTAACGGCCGACACCGTCCGGTTCGACGCTCGCGGTGATCGGCGCTCTAAGCGCCGCGGCGTCGAGGGCCTCGGCGAGCCCGCGGTCCGCCAGCAGCGACGGGTAGACCCCGTGCGCCAGTGTTCTGATCTCCTCGAGGGTCGCGCCAACCTCGTCGCCCAGCGAGTGCAGTTTCTTCAGGCCCTGTTCCGGGTCCCGCTGGATCAGCTCCTCCGCCAACTCGAGCTGGATGCGCAGGGCGACGAGCCGCTGCTGGGCCCCGTCGTGCAGGTCGCGCTCTATCCGCCGCCGCTCGCGATCCGCACTCTCCAGGAGGCGGGCTCGCGATTCGCGCACCTCGCGCAGCGAGGACTCGACCTCGAAGGCCAGCCGCTGGTTTTTGAGCGCGATCAACGCGTATGCGGCGACGGCGTCGAGGAACTCTCGCTTATCGCCCAGCGCTGGGTCATGGATGATCGCCGCGACCCGTTGCGCACCGTCGCGCACCTCGGTCAGGCCCTGTGCGGAGTCGGTCTCGGGCGGCACCACGCTATGCCCCTCGGTATCGACCCAGCGCCCGCGCGGGTCGCCGGTCCAGTACGCGACCTGAAGCGACGGATCGCCGAGGGCCTCCGCGAGCGCGGTAGGCAGCTCGTCCGGCTCGAGGTTCGTCCGCACGCGCTTGCCTAGCTCTTGAAGGGCGTTCGCGACGTAGAGGCGCCGCGACACGAGTCCTGCGAAGAAGGCAGCCGCCAACACCGGTACAGCAAGCGCGATCGTCCAGGACAGTGCTTCGACGACCGGCGACTCCGGGATCGCCCAGCGGACCACGACAGCGACGGCCAGCACCACACAGCGCGCCACGGCGACGGTCAGGATCGGCTCCAGCGTGCGCTTCATGAGGCGGCTGGACTCCCGGAAACGCTGAACCAGCCGCCTCGTGACGGCCAGGAACACCAGCACGGTCAGGAGCTCGCGAAGCGGCCGAAGGATGGAGTCGACGAAGGCAGGCTCGGAACCGAGCACGAAGAAGACGTTGCCGGGACAGGCCGCCTCGCAGCCCGTGTACGGACTCGGCACCGGGAAGCCGTCCGCAATCAGTGCGCTGGGCAGGTAGAGCAGCCCCACCAGTAGGGCCGTCGCCCAGACCAGGGCGCGATCAATCCGCTGGGTGAGCCGGCCCGAGGGGAAGGCCAGGATGAGGTAGACGAGCCCGACTTCGACCAGCCATCCGGCGACTCGGCCGACGCTGTAGACGACCTCGTTCCCCGACTCGGCAAAGGTGGTGAGAAACCACCCGAAGCCGGCCGCGACCAGCAGCGGGCCAAACCGTTCGCTGGGCCGCCTGTGCCAGGCGTAGAGCCCGACCGCGATGGGGGCGCCGACCATGAGGGCCCGGCCGACCGCGGCGAAGCCCGAGTTGGTAACGGTGGGGCCCGAGAGCGTGACCTCGACCGAGATCGCGCACAGCACGACGCCGGCGGCTCCCGCCGCCGTCAACTCCAGCCTCAGCCGCGCGTCGTCCGGCGCGCTCTTGACCCTAGGGAAGGGACCCATCAATTGTTTGAGCACTCGGTGTGCCGTCGCGGTAAGCATCCTCCGATCCAAGGGCCGGCGCATCGGACGGACGGCCGGCTCGGAGCGGGACATCCGTCTCGGGAAGCCCTACGTCATTTGGCCCACCGCTCTCCCAGGCGCTAACGTGAAATGAGCTTGCGCAAGCCTCCACCCACGAGGGGGCACCAACGAGCACCGAAGCGCACCTCTCCCTAGTTCCAGCGGCGTTCCGCCGGGTAGCCTCGGTCACGCCACGGTCGCGATCCCTCCGCTACATAGCCGGCGTGCTCCTCCTCGCGGCCGCCTACTACGGCGCCGCGAAGCTGGGCCAGACCCTCCGGTACACGGCCTCGGTGTCCGCCATCTGGCCTCCGGCCGGCCTCGGCATCGCGGCGCTCTACCTGTGGGGGCTCCGCTGGTGGCCCGGCGTGTTCATCGCCGAGGTCGTGATCAACGGAGAGCTCTTCCTCGGCGACAGCGGTCTACCGCTCGGCAGCCTGCTGGGCCAGCAGACGGGCAACATGGCCGAGATCGTCGTCGGCGCATTCCTGCTGCATCGGTTGATCGGCCGGCGCGCCGGCTTGGATCGGGTCGAGCAGGTAGGCGGCATGCTCGTAGCGCTGGTGAGCGCCACGGCGATCAGCGCGACGGTGGGCACGATCTCGATGCGCGCCGGAGGAGTCATCCACGCGTCCGAGATGCTGACCTTCTGGCGGACGTGGCTGCTGGGCGACACGTCCGGCGGACTGGTCGTCCTCCCCCTGATGCTCGCGTGGGCGCCGCATCCCGCCGCGGCCTGGCGGCGAGTCCGCACCTGGGAGGGCGCGCTCATGATCGCGGCGGTCGCCGCGCTCGGCGTGATCGCGGTCTCGACTGACGAGCCGGTGACCTACATGATCTTCCCGGCGCTGATCTGGGCGGCCTTTCGGTTCGGCCCTCCAGGCGCAACGCTGTCGATCGCGATCGCGGCCGGCGTGGCAATCGGGGTCACCGCCAACGAGGTCGGACCGTTCTCCAACCAGCCCATAGACCACAAGACCCTCAGCACCCAGGTCTACATCGCCTTTGTGGCGCTGACGACGCTTCTTCTCAGCGCCATCGTCAGCGAGCGCGAGCGGTCGTCTGCCGAGCTGGCCGAGGCCAAGCGCCACGAGGGCGAGCTGGCCGTGGAGGAGCGACACCGCATCGCACGAGATCTGCACGATTCCGTCTCCCAGGCGTTGTTCTCGACCGCACTCCACACCCGCACTGCTCAGAAGGCGCTCGACCAGGCGGGCGTGAGCTCGACAGACCCTGTGGCGCGAGACCTGAGCACGATTGGCGACCTGACGAAAGGTGCCCAGAGCGAGATGCGCGATCTGATCTTCGAGCTCCGCAGCGACGCCGTCGACGACGGACTGGTGGCGGCGCTCACGAAGCACGCCTCCGGCCTCGGCGCCCGGGACGGGCTCACCATTGACGTTCGCGGGCCCGCGCGTCGCCTCGCGCTGTCCCCTCGCGCCGAGACGCAGCTGTTCGGCATCGGCCGCGAGGCGCTTGCCAACGTCGTCAAGCACGCCGGCGCCGGCACCGCGTCGGTTCGCGTCGTGCCCCGGCCGGAGCACGTACTCCTCGAGATCCGCGACGACGGACACGGCTTCGACCCGGCTTCTGGCCACCCCGGCCACCTCGGTCTCGAGTCGATGCGGAGCCGCGCGGCCGAGATCCGCGCGCACCTCACGATCACCAGCACGCCCGGTCGCGGCACCACGGTCAGCGTGGAGGCCCCGGCCGAGTCGGAAGGCCGCCCCCGTGGCGGTTGAGCCGCACGATGGGATCCGGGTGCTGGTGGTGGACGATCATGAGGTCGTGCGCCGTGGCCTCCAGGCCTTCCTCGACGGGGAGCCCGACCTCGAGGTCGTCGGGGATGCGGACGGAGGAACCCAGGCGCTCGACGTGCTCGCCCGGCTGGACTCGGAGGGCCGCCGACCCGATGTCGTCCTCATGGACCTCCAGATGGAGCCGCTCGACGGCACCGAATCTACCCGTCAGATCCGCGCCCTCTACGACGACGTGGAGGTGGTCGCGCTGACCTCGTTCGCCGAGGAGGAGCGCGTGCATGCCGCTCTCGCGGCCGGGGCCTCGGGGTACCTACTCAAGGACGCGGACGCGGACGAGGTCGCGGAGGGAGTACGGGCCGCTCACGGTGGCGAGCTCCGGCTCGATCCAATCGTCGCGCGACGCCTGATGTCCTCTCTCCGGGCGGGTCCAAGCGATGACTTGACCGCGGAGCTGACCTCCCGCGAGCTCGAGGTGCTCCGCCTCGTCGGTATGGGAAGAGCCAACAAGGAGATCGCCGCCGAGCTTCGTATCAGCGAGCGAACGGCCCGGACACACGTCTCGAACATACTCGGCAAGCTCGGCCTCAGCTCACGCACCCAGGCCGCCCTGTGGGCGGCGCGCGAAGGCGTCGTGGACGTCGGCGCCGACTGACGCCATAGTCGCCTGAATACCCCCAACCGGGTCGTCTTGTTTACACGGGTTATGCGGACGGCTGGACTTTCTGCCGCAATACCGGCTATTTTGTTGCGCGGCACAAACGCCGAATCTCCGTCGCCCTGTGACGGAGAACGGGGGAACCACATACAGGTCGTAGTTGCGACCAGGGGCGAATTGCCGTCGGTGTGCGGCATAGCGCAGGTCCAGGCGCGAGCCCGTCAGCTCACCTCGTAGGCGGTCAGCGACATAGGAGGTACCCGTGCCTGGTACAGCTAACCGCGACCTCGCGTCGACCGAGCTTTGGCAGGAATCGCTCGAGCGATCCCAGCGACGTCGAGTGCTGGCCGCGGACGCAAGGAAGGATCAAGCCCGCAAGAAGACCGCATCGTTTGCCGTGAGCGCGGCGGTCGCGGCCTCGCCGATGTGGCCGAGCGTGACGGCCACCGCGGACGACCTGTCCAAGGACGAGGCCGGCAAGCTCGCCCGGAAGCTGAAGCACAACCATGCGGAGCACGTCCTGCTCGCCTACGGCGACCAGAGCTCCGCCGTGGCGGAGCTGCAGCGGGCGTTGGGAATCGCCGACGACGGGATCTTCGGTCCTAAGACCCGGGCGGCAGTCGTGGCATTCCAGAAGGCTCATGGCCTGCTGCCCACCGGCAAGGTCGACGTCAAGACCTGGCTCAAGCTATTCCCGACCGACATGATCATCTACGCGCCTCCCGGCAGCGCGAGTGCCCTGGGCGTGAACGACACCGACGAGCCCGAGTGGGCGGCGATTTCGGCGGACGCGGCGGGCGCGCCTGCCGGGCAGGGCGCCGGCGCAAACGCGGCGGCGGACACCGCAAACGCGGCGGCGCACCGCGCGACCGCAGCGCACATCGCAACCGCGGCGCACTCCGCAAAGGGGGCGCGGAGCAAGTCCGCCAACGCGCGCGTTCCGGGCGCGGGGCACCCCTCGGTCCACGCGGCAAAGATGGGTGCCACGGGCCCCGCCGTGACGATCGGGCCCAACACCGGTGGCCCGCGCGGCGGAGGCGGCGGCGGAGTCCCGGGTGTCCTTGGCGGCCTCGTCGCGCCAGGCGGAGGCGCGGGCGGCGGCGGAGGCGGGTCGTTCCACTTCCCGCCCCTCAGCTCGTTCGGCAGCGCCAAGGAGATGATCGCCGCGATGATCCGGATGGCGAACCGGATCGATCGCCATCACTACGCGTATCGCTGGGGCGGCGGCCACAACTCCCGCTTCAGCGGCCCGTACGACTGCTCCGGGGCGGTCTCGGCCGTGCTGCACGCCGCGGGGCTGCTCAGCCGACCGATGGTGTCAGGCGAGTTCATGCACTGGGGTGCTCCCCATCGTGGTGCGGTGACGATCTACGCCAACGCCGGGCACGTCTACATGTCGATCCTGGGGCGGTTCTTCGGGACGACGCACGCCAACCCGGGCGGGGGTGCCGGCTGGTTCAAGGGCGCCCCGCGGCGGGGGTTCGCTGTGGTGCACGTGCCGTTCTCGAAGCTGCACTTCAAGGGGACGAAGCACAAGCGACCCAAGAAGAAGCGCACTCGCAAGCATCGGCGCCATCGCCGGGGGCCGCTCAACCAGCTGGCGACGACGGCACCGCCGTCGATGACCGGCGGCGTGGCGGCACCGCAGTCAAGCCCGCCACCGCCGTCCAGCCCGCAGCCGATTGCCACGTCGGCGTCGAGCCAGGCCCCGAGCTCCCCGTCTCCGGCGCAGATCGCCGTGACGGGCCAGCAGGCGACCCCGACCCCGAACCCGCAGCCGGCGACCACGGTGCAGCAGTACGCTCCGGCGCCCCAGGCTCCGGCCGCGGCCCCGGCGCCGCAGGCTCCGGCCACTCCGGCGCCCGAGGCTCCGGCCGCGACCCCGGCGCCCGCCGCTCCCGCGGCTCCTCCCGCCGCCGGGAATGAGAGCGTGTCGGGCTCGCCCGACCCCAACGCGCCGGCACGGACGGACACGCCGGCCAGCAGCCCGGGCGCAGGCTCCGGGGCGGGCACCCCATCGGCGCCCGAGGCGCCGGTGGCCGAGCCGAGCCCGCAGCAGCCGGCGCCGCCACCTGCTGCCCCCGCGGAGCAGCCGGTGACGGAGACCGGTCAGCAGGCGGAGCAGCCCCCGGCCGCCGCGCCGCCGCCCGAGCCCGCACCGAACGAGCAGTCCGGCTCGCCGGACGCGCAGTCTCAGGAGGGCTCGGGCTCAGGGTCGCCCAACTAGCAGTGCGTGAGGCGGCACCCCGCGGAATGCGGGGTGCCGCCTTTCACGCTTCCCTTGACTCCGGGCGGCCGCGCACGGCCCGCCCGTCACAGCTCACCGACCGGTGGCGCTGCGCACGCGCGGCAGCAGGGCCCCGGGTCCAGCGGGCGGCTTAAGATCAGCCGCCGTGGCCGATGGGCGCGAGCGTCAGACGGCGATCTACCTCGGCGGGATCAGCGGCCTGCGGCCGCGCGTGCCGGTGGATTTTGCGGGCTCGAGGCCAGGGCGGCGCAGATGATGGACCCCGAGGCGTTCGCCTACGTGGCCGCCGGAGCGGGAAGCGAGAAGACAGTCGCCGCAAACCGCGCTGCCTTCGACCGCTGGGGGATCGTGCCGCGTATGCTGCGCGACGTCTCCAGGCGCAACAGCGATCGCCCAGTACACGAGCGATCCGGTCTTCCGCCGGCTCAGCTCCGGTGGTCCCCTGAGGACGCCCCGCAGCCAGACCCACCCTATCGGCGCTCCGCACCCTGTTGCAGGTGATCCGCTCCGGCGCCGGACGGGAGGGGGTGCAGAAGCTCATCGAGATCTACTCCCGGCCCTCGCTCACTTGGGACCACCTGCCGTTTCTCCGGGAGCGCACACAGCTGCCGATCCTCCTCAAGGGCATCCTCCATCCCGACGACGCCCGCCGGGCGTTGAACGCCGGTATCAACGGGATCGTGGTGTCCAACCACGGCGGCGGGCAGCGGCGCAGTCGCGATGCTGGACGCCCTGCCCGTGATCGCCAAGGAGGTCGACGGGCGGGTGCCCTTGATCCTCGACAGCGGGATACGCGGCGGCGCGGACGCCTTCAAGGCGCTCGCCCTCGGCGCCACGGCCGTCTTCCTAGGGCGCCCCTACGTCCGCGGCCTGGCGATCGCGGGCGAGGCCGGCGTGCGCGAGGTGATTCAGAACTTCACGGCCGACTTCGACCTGACCATGGGGTGTGCGGGCTGTGCCTCGGTCGACGAGATCGGCGCGGAGTGCCTCCGCCGCGCGGACTAGCCGTGCGTCGCGCGGCAATGGCAGCTGCGTGTAGGTGTCAAACCGTTTGGTGCGGCGGTTCCCGGGAAAGGCCGCAGATGATGCTTTCGATCACCTCAGACGCCGCCGATGTCATCCGCGGTCTGATGAAATCCGGCGCCGCCGGCCTGAGAATCTCGACAGCTCCGGCCACCTCGAACGGTCACGGGCCCGCTCTGCTGCTCGACCTCGCACCGGAGCCGGCTGTCGAGGACGAGGTCGTCGATGCCGACGGCGCCCAGGTGTTCGTCGACCCGGCGGCCGCCACCACTCTCGAGGACAAGGTGCTCGACGCTCGGCTGGAGGGCGAGCAGCTCCATTTCGCCGTCCACGACCAGGACTGATCACTCGATCGGGCCTCGGCGCCCTGCAGACGACGGGCCTGATCTTGATGTTGATCGGGGTCCTGGGGCTCGTCCTCGGCCTGTACCTCTGGAACGGCAGCAGATCCGAAGGGACCCCGCGCACGAGATCGCAGGGAACCCCGCCCCCCCTTCGGCTACCTGAGGGTCCGCCGTCTGCCGCCTCTTCGGGGCGAACGCCGGACGGCGTCGCGTCCACCCGCACGACGCGCCGGCGAGTCGGGGATAGGCGTGCCCTCGACCGAGGCGCTCGGTCGCTGTGGGCCGTGGTCTGCTGGAGGCGATCACTAGAGTCGGAGCAGATGAGCAAGGTTTGGGTACTCGACACGGAGACGAAGGGCACCGGAGCCCACGTGGTGCCGCTCGAGAAGACGCAGCCCGAGCCTGCCCCGAAGAGGAGGCGGGTGGCCCCGAAGGCGGCATCCGAGCCACGGCCGCCGCGGAAGCCCCGGCCACCCACGGAGACGAAGTCCGGGGCGCTACCCGCCGGTCATGTGAGGAAGAAGGCGACCGGCGAGCTCGGTCGCGTGCGCTCGGTGGACCCGAAGGCCGGCACGGCAACCGTGCTCTGGCTCCGCCACGGGACGACCTCGACCCTTCCCCTTACGGCTGTCTCCCGGCGCTGACCGCCAGGCCGAAGGGGCTCCCCTCGGAGTCCTTGCAGACTGCCCACCGGGCACCCGGATGGACCACGCTTCCTCCTAGCGCTTCCACTCGCTCCAGCGCCTCCGCGAGGTCGCCGACCGCGAAGTACGGCAATGAGAAGCTGTCGCCCGGCCCGGGCCCCCGGGCGTGCACCCCGACGGCGGGCGCTCCGGATCCGGTCTGCCACCCCTCCCCCTCCCCGCCGTGCCGGGCATCGAGTGGGGCGCCGAGCAGCTCGGCCCAGAAGCGCCGGGCGCGCTCGGTATCGTCGGCGGGGAACTCGACCAGTGACAGCTCGCAACCGCGCACGGCTCAAGAGCGTAGCTTGCGCCCCACCTTCCGGCCGGCCCTCGCGCTCGCGTCGCCGGCCCTGCGCGAACCCCTGAGGCCGCTCTCGGTCAGGTCGCCTAACTTGCCCGCTTTCCGGTCGCCCTTGTGCTCTCCCCGCCGCAGTAGCCGGTCATACCCATGCTGGAGGCGTCGCGACCGCCGTGGCGCTACCACCCCGACCACGAAGAGCACGATGCAAAACAGGACCACCAAGACAAGTAGAACGCGCACCGGTCTATCGCCGGCCCAGCCGCGCTCGGGCGTCCGCGATGCGGCGACGCGTCTTCGGATCGCGCGCGACCTTCTGGGCCTTCTCCATCAGTCGCTTGCCCTGCGGGCTGCGGGCGAATTGGCCGACCCGATCGAATAGTCCTGGCATCTCCGTTCCTAACGATCCGGGTACGGGTCGGCGGCGCTGTCGCCTCCCGAGACCGTCTCCCATTGCGCGTTGCCCCAGCTGGGGCAGGGGGGCAGATGGTCGGTCGAGTCCACCTCCAGCTCGTTACCGCACCGCGTGCAGCGGGACGTGCCCGCCGACGCGTCGCTCCCTGCCGGTACCGGCTCAGCCATGCTGACTCCTTCACCCGCCTTCGAGGTCAACTGCTGTCTCCTGTCAGGACGTCGCGCGCCTTGCCGAGGGGACCCGTGTCCTGGTCTGGAAGCCGATCGGTCGCGTCGGCGACGTCGTGAGCCAACTGCGAGACGAGGGTCTCGATCGTGGCCAATCTGCCGTTGAACTCGACCATCGCCTCCTCGATGCGCGCGACGCGCGCGTCTTGACTCTGGCCCGTAACGACCAGCTGCCGAAGGTCCTGCCTCGCCTCCCCGAGGGCGTCGCCGATCCCGCCCAACCGTTGTGGTAGATCGGCCAGAAGGGCGAGTGCGTCGCGGACCATCGGGGACCACCGCCGAGTCCGGCTCAGCGGGAGGTGCTCGCCGTGTCGGTTTGGGACGGGGACCTCGCAGCGCCGGTCTCCCCTGAGGCGCTCCGTTCCGCGTCTCCGTCGCTTGGCTTAGGCCCGGAGTCACTCGAGAGGACCGCTCGAATTTTGGCGCGTCCGCCCTCGCTCATGACCACGGCCGCGCCGCCGCCGGCGAGCGCGACCAGGACGAGCTTCCGGCCGCGGCGCCTTGGCTCGGGGCGCTTGCGCTGTAGGGCGAGGGCGGCTCTCCTTATCGACGTGGCGGACTCGCGCAGGTGTCCGTAGAGCTTCTTGTCCTCGGCGGCTTTGCCACGCTGGCGCGACGCCCGCTCGTATGCCTGTCTAAGGCCCGCGACCGCGTTGCGCAACTGCGCCTGCACGTAGTCGTCGTCCGCCACGCGCCGCGCGTAGGTAATCGCTGACTCCCGTTTCTTGCTCTTAGCCATTAGGACTCCTAGCTAGCCGTCTCGCTCATATGAGGGCCGCACGCGAAGATCGCCCTGTCACCGCTCTCTGCAGCTCTGCCCTCGACATGCGTCACCGTCCCGGGACGTTGAGTCGTTTGCGATCTCGTACAGCTCGTCCCGTGAGGCCGCCGAGATTTCCGCCGCGGAGAGCTGCCTGTGCGGGACGCCGCCGGGCAGCCGCAAGCCACCCGTTGGCGGCAAAGATGCCGCCTAGCAGACCGAACGCGATGAGGGGAATCTGCTTCGCGTCCACGGTGCCGCGGCTAGCGGTTCTTCATCTTGCGCGTATCGCGGGGTTCGAGGAAGGGCTCTCGCTCCGCCGGGTGCCCCGCCTCGATCTGGCGGCCGCGCTCGAGCTCGGCGTTGAACTCCGCCCCGAGCAGGATCGCGATGTTTGAGATCCACAGCCAAATGAGGAACACGATCACCCCGCCGAGCGCCCCGTAGGTCTTGTTGTAGGCGCCGAAGTTCGCGACATAGAACGCGAATCCCGCCGACGCCACGATCCAGAGCAGGACGCCGACTACGCTGCCCGGGCTGATCCAGCGGAACTTGGGGTGCTTGACGTTCGGCGCCGCCCAATAGAGGAGCGCGAACATCGTGATCACGGCGAGCAGGATCACCGGCCACTTCGCGATGTTCCAGGCCGTGACGGCCGTGGAGCCCACTCCGAGCACGTTGCCGACCTCCTTGGCGAGCCCGCCCGTGAGGGTGACGCCAATCGCGACGGCGGCCAGCATCACAAGGAGCACCAGGGTCGTCACCACGCGGGTGGGCAGCGACTTCCAGATCGGGCGGCCCTCCTCGACGTCGTAGATCGCGTTCGACGCGCGCATGAATGCGGCCACGTAGCCGGAGGCCGACCAGAGCGCGCCTCCCAGGCCGACGAAGAACAGGATGCCCGCCGCTCCCTGGCTCTTCTGGAGGTTCTGGATGGCGCTCGTGAATATGTCCTTCGCCGGGCCGGGCGCGACCTTGCCGAGATTGTCGATCAGCGGCTGCGTGGCGGACTGGCCCACCAGGCCGAGGATCGAGACAACCGCCAGGAGCGCCGGGAAGATCGCCAGGATGCCGTAGTAGGTGAGGGCGGCCGCCCAGTCAGTGAGGTTGTCCTCCTTGAACTCGCGGACGGTCCGCTTCAGCGTGGCGAACCAGCCCTTTGCCGGAAGATCGGTCGGCGTCTCGGGGGCTCGCCCATCACCCTCCCGGCGATCTGCCCGCTCTCGCTCTCTCGTGTCCCGCGCCACAGCCTGCCTCCTAGTCGCCCGGCCAGACGCCGGTTAGCTTCTCGAAACCCTGTGCGCCGCCGCGGTCGACGGCGGCCTTGACGAGGCCGAACACCGCGCCCTGGGCCGCGGCGGCCGGGAGGATCTCCTTCCAGCCGTACTCGCTTTCCTTTGCCTTGGGGGCCTCCTCCTCGCCGGCCACGCGCTTCCAGATCTGCTTGAAGATGGTCCCCGCCAGGATCCCCCCGAGCACGCTGAACAGGATGCCGAGCGGCTTGTAGAGGAGCTTCACGGCTACTTCCTCCGGATCAGCCGCAGGAGGATCAGCCCGGCGAGTAGCCCCGCAACGGCCGCGCCAATCGGGACCGGCCGCTGCTTGGCCTGCTCGGCCGCCTCGCCGACCTTCGCCTTCACCTGCTCCTGGGCGCCGCGCAGCTGCTCCTTGCGCTCCTCGACCTCCTGCTGGACCTGCGCCTTGCGCTCCTCGATCTGCTCCTGGACCTGCGTCTTCACGTCGGCCTTCTGAGCGAGCGCCTCGACGGTCTCGCCGAGCTCCTCGCGATCCTCCTGGATCTCCTCGCGGAGCTGCTGCGGATCGCTCGGAGGCTTGTCGCCGATACCGGTCTCGTCCTTGACCGCCTGGGCGGCCTCGTCGCCCGCCTGTTGAGCGGCCTTCTCCTGCTCCTTCGCTGCCTTGTCTCTCGGCGTCATCTGCGACCCGCCCTCTCCTTGACGGCGTCGACGTCCGCCTGAACGCTCTCGATCGCCGCCTCAGGCGCCGGCGGCGTCGCCTGCTGGACCTGCTGCTTGCCTGTCAGCGCGAGCACGCCCGCGACTGCGAAGAAGACGACCGCCACGATCAGGGCCGCCAGCCAGGGCGTCACCGCGGTGGCGAGCGCGAGGATCGCCGCAGCAATCAGAGCACCGACTCCATACAGCGCGACCAGCCCGCTGCCGCCGAACATGCCGGCACCTATGCCGGCGCGCTTGCCCTTCTCTTGAAGCTCGAGCTGGGCAAGCCGGATCTCCTTGCGAACGAGGCTCGCCGTCTGACTCGAGAGCCGTTGCACGAGCTCGTTCAGCGACTGCTCGGTCGCCTCTTGCCTGGCCACGCTTTCCTCCTCTGGGTGCATTTGGCTGCTATTACCGGTGTCCCGCTTCCTGAACCCGGTTCTGAGAAAAAGTTGGCCGGTTGCAACCAGAGTTGCGTAACTGCGACGGGGTCGTCGTAAAGCTGCGTTTGAAGGCCTTCGTGAACTGGCTTGGCTGGCGGTAGCCGACGCGCCGCGCGACTTCCTTGACCGGCATGTCCGTGGACGCGACGAGCTCGGCCGCCCGCTTCATGCGCACCTCGTTGACGTAGGAGCGGAAGCCGGTGCCGCCGACTTCCGCGAACGCCCGGCGAAGCTGGCGGGGGGAGCTCGCCACTTGCCGCGCGACCTCGGCGGCCGTGAGAGGCCGCGTGAACTCGGCGTGGACGATCGCGGCGGCGTCCCGAAACACCGCTTCCAGGAGCCCGGCCGTGGAGGGACGACGATTCGGCACGCCGCCATTCTGACCTGTGACCGGCCGCAAATGGTGATCTCACGACTTAAATGACACATCCGGCTGGACGTATATCGGCGTCTGTCCCAGTAAGGTGCCGGATGATGGAGGAGCAGCAGCCAGCTGGGGGCCGGCGGCGTCGCTCGGATGCCAGGCGGAACCGGGCCGCGATCCTTGCGGCCGCTGCCGCCGAGCGGGCTCGAGGGGTGGATCTGAACATGCAGCAGCTCGCAGCGGCAGCAGGCGTGAGCCGCTCGACGCTGCATCGACACTTCCCCACGCGTTCGGCGCTCGAGCGCGCGCTGCGCCAGGAGGCGCTCGCCCAGGCCGGGCGGATGGTGGAGGCCGCCGCCTCCGAGGAGGGGCCCCCGCTCGGCGTGCTCAGACGGCTCGTGATCGCCCTCGCGGAGCTGGCCGGGCGGAGCCGCTTGGAGCTGCTGGAGGCGCTGCCGCTGGGCCCGGACGGCGAGGAGCCTCGCGCCGCGATGCTGCCGCTGCTCGATCGGCTCAGACGGGCTGCCGAGCTTGGTCCGAGCCCCTCCTCCGACCTGCTGCTGGAGGCGGCTGACGACCTCCTCCACGCTTGCCTGCGACTCGGGTCGAGCCGGCCCCACGAGTCCCAGCTCGCCGCCGAGGGCCTTTTCCGCTCGCTCGCGGAGCCGCTCGACCAGGGTCTCGTGGTGCTGGACCCGCGGAGCTCGTTGATCTGCCTCAACCCTCGGGCCGCCCGCTTCCTCTATCCGCTGGGACGTCCGCAGCTCGGAAGCGGCCCGATGGAGCCGCGAGCCGAGCTGCTCTACGCGGACGGCTCCCCGTGCCCCCACCCGGAGTACCCGCTGAGCGTCGCGGCGCGAACCAAGCAGCCAGGGCGCGCCGTGATCGGGCACCGTCACCCCAATGGGCAAGTCGCCTGGGTCGACGTGGAGGCGCAGGTGCTGAGGTCGCCTGGTCGAGGCGCGGTCTATGCGGTCATAGGGGTGCTTTGGGACGTCACCGCACAGCGGGACTGGGAGCTCCAAAGGCTTCGGCCGCCGGGCCAGCTCGCCGGCGTTCAGGTTGTTCCCCTCGATATCGCGCGGGTCCTCGACGAGGTTCCCCCGCACCTATTCCCGGAGCAGCTCGTCGCCGAGGGGAGGCGAATCGGCGGCGGCCCGGTGGCCCTATACGTGCTCGACATCGACGGCTCGCACCTGCTGCGACTGGCGGGACCGGAGGAGTTCCCCGAGCGTCTCGACGCTCCCCTCGCGCTGGGCCCGGAGCTCGCCGAGGACGGCCTCCCGGCGCTGAGGGCGCGCCTCGAGCGGGAGCTGCCCGGGATCTCGATGGCCCCGATGTGGCTCCGCGGCCGCGCGATCGGACTCCTGCTCGCTCTGGGCGCGTCCGAGGATGCGCTCATAGGGTTCGCCCGTCACGGAGCGGCCGCGATGGAGCTCGCCGGCGGCTACACCGACATCTTCGACGCGGCGCGGCGCCGGAAGGAGACGCACGCCGCCGCCGAGCTGCAGCAGAGCCTGCTGCCGCCGCGGATCGCGCGCATGGGTGGCGGCGAGATCGCCGGCAGCGTCCTGCCGAGCTACGAGGTCGGCGGCGACTGGTTCGACTATGTCGAGAACCGCGACGGCGCCTGGATCTCGATCGCGGATGCGGTTGGCAAGGGTGCGACAGCCGGAGCTCTGGGCGGAATCGCGCTCGCCGCCCTGCGCGCGGCGCGTCGAAGCGACCAGAGCCTCGAGGCCACGGCGCAGGCGATGCACGAGGTCGTCTACGACGTGGCTAGGCCCGAGTTCTTCGTCACCGCGATCGTCGCCCGCTGGCACGCCGTGTACTCCAGCGTCAGCTGGATCGACTGCGGACATCCGCCTCCACTCGTGCTCCGCCCGAACAATACGATCGAGCAGCTGTCGACGGAACCGGGTCTTCCCCTCGGAATCTTCGAGCGGGAGCGCAGGTTCGTTCGCCGTCAGCGACGGCTCGAGCAGGGCGAGCGCCTGATCCTGCACTCGGACGGGATCACCGCCCGGCGGACCCGAGACGGTCTGTTCGGCCTCGATGGGATAGAACGCGCCGTTCGCAGGGCCGCGGGCGGGTCGGCGAGCGCGATGGCCAGGGCGATCCAGGAAGCCGTGCTCGAGGCATCGGAGGACCCTCTCCAGGACGACGCGGTCGTGGTTGTGCTCGCGCCCGGGGTCACGGATCGGACTGGCCCCGCGTAACCCGCACGTCCACACCCTCACCCTCGGGCTTGGGCAGTCTCGGGAGCTCAGGACCCATGCCGGCTTGCTCCGGTAGGGCCATTCTCCGCCTTCCGCGAGCAGCGCGATCCCGAGCGGCGAAACGAAGCTGCGTCAGCTAGACTTAGACTTACTTCTTGTAAGTCACTCACAGGAGATAGGCCATGGAAAGCCTACTGCTCGTTCCGGTTGACGACTCGGTCGTCTTCCCGCATATGACCGTCACCCTCGCTGTCGACGTCGGCGAGGAGAGCCGGGTGGTGCTCGTGCCGCGGGCGGATGACGCCTTCGCGACCGTCGGCACGGTTGCCGAGGTCGTGGACCGGGTGCGGCTGCCGGGCGGGGCGCGGGCGACCGCGCTCGCCGGTCTCCACCGGGCCACGATCGGCGCCGCTCACACGGACTCGACGGGCGACCTGCGGGTAGAGGTCAGCCCCCATCCCGACGACGAGCCGGTCGATGGCCGGACGCGCGAGCTCGAGCGCGAGTACCGGGCGGTGGTCGAAGAGATCCTGGACCTCCGGGGGGACGACGGCCGCGTCGGGGCGTTCGTGCGCTCGATCAGCGAGCCCGGCGTCCTGGCCGACACCTCTGGCTTCTCCCCCGACCTCTCCTACGAGCAGAAGGTCGAGCTCCTCGAGACGCTCGACGTCACCGACCGGCTCGAGCTAGCCCTGCGGTTCCAACGCGAGCGCCTGGCCGAGCTCCAGGTGCGAAAGCGCATCCGCGACGACGTGGAGTCGGGCGCCGAGAAGCAGCAGCGCGAGTACTTCCTTCGCAAGCAGATGGAGTCGATCCGGAAGGAGCTCGGCGAGGACGACGCCTCGATCGTCGACGAGTACCGCAGCAAGATCGAGGAGGCGGGCATGCCCGACCCCGTCCGTGAGCAGGCCGAGCGGGAGCTCTCCCGCCTCGAGCGCATGGGCGAGGCCAGCGGCGAGTCATCGATGATCCGCACCTACCTCGACTGGCTCATCGCGGTCCCCTGGTCCAAGCGCTCGGAGGAGCGCCTCGACCCGGTCCACGCGCGCGAGGTGCTAGACGCCGACCACGCCGGCCTCGAGGACGTCAAGGACCGCATCACCGAGTACATCGCTGTCCGCAAGCTCCGCAAGGAGCGCGGCATCCGGGAGGACAAGCGCTCCGGCGCCATCCTCACGCTGATCGGCCCGCCCGGTACGGGCAAGACCTCGATCGGCGAGTCGATCGCTCGCGCCACCGGCCGGGAGTTCGTGCGCATGTCGCTCGGCGGCGTGCGAGACGAGGCCGAGATCCGGGGCCACCGGCGAACCTATATCGGCGCTCTTCCCGGCCGCCTGGTCCGCGCGCTGCGGGACGCCGGCACGATGAACCCGGTGATCATGCTCGACGAGGTCGACAAGGTGGGGGCCGACTGGCGCGGCGATCCGAGCGCCGCCCTGCTCGAGGTGCTCGATCCTGCGCAGAACCACTCCTTCCGCGATCACTACCTCGACGTCGAGCTGGACCTGTCGGAGGTCGTGTTCATCGCCACGGCCAACGTCGCCGAGACCATCCCCGCCCCGCTGCTCGACCGCATGGAGGTCGTCCGCTTCGACGGCTACACGACCCAGGAGAAGATCGCGATCGCTCGCGGCTACCTCTGGCCGCGCCAGGTTGAGCGCAACGGCCTGCGCGAGGACGAGGTGGAGATAAGCGACGAGCTGCTGCGCACCGTGGTGACGGAGTACACGCGCGAGGCGGGTGTCCGAAACCTCGAGCGCGAGCTCGGAACCCTGCTGCGAAAGACGGCCACCGGACTGGCCGGCGGCCAGGCCGCGCCGCCGGTCGTCATCGACCTCGACGCCGTACGGGACGCCCTCGGGCGCCAGCGCTTCTGGCAGGAGGCTGCGGAGCGAACCGCGGTGCCCGGCGTGGCCACCGGGCTCGCCTACACCCCCACGGGCGGCGACGTCCTGTTCGTCGAGGCCACCTCGATGCGCGGCAAGGACGGTTTCGTGCTCACCGGCCAGCTCGGCGACGTGATGAAGGAGTCCGCGCGGATCGCGCTCTCGTACGTCCGCGGCCATGCCGATGAGCTCGACCAGGAGGAGGGGGCCTTCGAGGAGCGCGAGTTCCACCTGCACGTCCCAGCCGGCGCGATCCCCAAGGACGGGCCAAGCGCGGGCATCACGATGACCACGGCGCTTGCGTCGCTGCTCACCGGCCGGCCGGTCAGGCCCGACGTGGCCATGACCGGGGAGGTCACGCTTCAGGGCCGGGTGCTGCCGATCGGGGGCGTGAAGCAGAAGGTCCTCGCCGCGCACGCGGCCGGCCTGACCGAGATCGTTCTGCCCGAGCGCAACCGCGCGGACCTCGACGAGGTCCCCGAGGACGTGCGCGGGCAGATGACCTTCCACCCGGTGATGACCGTGGGGGAGGTCCTCGAGCTCGCGCTCGAGGAGTCGCCGGCCGCTGCGCTGCGGGAGGCGGCCTA
>Ga0126313_10000403_pt1 | contig 20251 bp, 16 predicted proteins | sample Plot105A_FD_89954 | JGI IMG/M metagenome (GOLD analysis project Ga0126313, IMG submission 89954) | Serpentine soil microbial communities from UC McLaughlin Reserve, CA, USA - Plot105A | ecosystem: Environmental > Terrestrial > Soil > Grasslands | place: USA: UC McLaughlin Reserve, Lake County...
CGACCCGGGCGTAATGCCCGGTCGCGACGCGATCGAAGCCGAGCCCGTCGGCGAGGAACGCGGCCGCGTGGAACTTGACGTGCGCGTTGCACGCGACGCAGGGGTTGGGCGTCCGGCCCTCCCCGTAGGAGCCTACGAAGTCCCGCATCACCCGCCGGTTGAAGAGCTCCTTCAGGTTGAGCGTGAAGTGCGGTAGGCCCATCCGGTGCGCCGTGTCGCGGGCGAAGAGCACCGTGTCGGGCGAGCAGCACGACCGGCTCCCCTTCTCCCCGTCGTGCAGCCGGAAGGTTACCGTCGCGACGTCGTAGCCCGCCTCCTTCAAGAGGAGCGCGGTAACCGCGGAGTCCACGCCTCCGCTCATCGCCGCGACGACGCTCTTGCCGGCGCCGTTTGCCTCCGAGGCGTAGCCCTCGGCGAGGAGCGCGCCCCCTTCCCGGTTCCAGTGGTCCTCGAACGCCTTGTGCAACGCGTCCAGCGCCAACGTGAGCGCGTGCTCCTTCCCGGAGGGAAGCGGTCCACCCAGGGCGACTTCGAGATCCGCCTTCGAAACGCGCGCCGCGTCGAGCAGGTGCTCGCCGTTCACGAGCTCGGTCAGCGCCGACCCTGCCGCGATGCACGCGGCGCAGCCGTAGACCTTGTAGCGGACGTCCTCGATGACGTTGTCCTTTATGCGGACCGTGAAGCGCGCGACGTCGCCGCACGCGGCGTCGCCCGACTCGCCCGCTGAGGCCGGCGCGGGTAGTTCTCCCACGTTGCGGGGCCGCACGAGGTGATCTATGACCCTTGCTCCGTAGATAGAAGCCTTCCTTCCTCTAATTCGCGTACAGCGGGGACAGCTCCCGCAGCCGCCCGACGGCCGAGGAGAAGGCCCCGAGGAAGCCTTCGATCTCCTCGACGGTGTTTTCTTTGCCGACCGTGATCCTGACCGACGAGAGGGCGTCCCGCTCGTCCCGGCCCATCGCGAGCAGCACCGACGACGCCTTGTGCCCGGTGGACCCGGTTGCGCAGGCCGAGCCGCTCCCGATAGCGTACCCGAGCGCGTCCAGGAACAGGACGAGCCCCTCGGCCTCGACGCCCTCTACGGTAAGGTGCGCGTTGTTGGAGAGGCGCTTTTGGGGGTGCCCGTTCACCCGCACCCCGGGGATCTCCGCCACGCCGGCCAGGATCCTGTCGCGCAGCCCCGTCTCGTGCCGTACACGCTCCTCCATCTCCTCGCGCGCCAGCCGGGCGGCCTCCCCGAGGCCGACGATGCCCGCGACGTTCTCGGTGCCGCTCCTCAAACCCCTCTCCTGCCCGCCGCCGAAGAGGAGGGGCTCGACAGACACGCCATCGCGCACGTAGAGGGCGCCCGCGCCGTGCGGGCCGTAGAGCTTGTGGGCCGAGACCGCGAGCGTCGAGACGGGAACCTCTCCGGCGTCCAGCGGGAGCCTGCCCGCCGCCTGGACCGCGTCGGCGTGGAACGGGACCCCGCGTTCGGCGCAGATCCCCGCGAGCTCCTCTACGGGTTCCACCGTGCCGACCTCGTTGTTGGCCCACACGACCGCGGCGAGCGCCGTGTCCGGGCGTAAAGCGCCCGCGAGCTGTGCAGGATCTACGAGCCCGTCAGAGTCCACCCCGAGGCGGGTGACCTCGAAGCCCTCTCGCTCGAGGCGCCGCGCCGCCTCCCGGACCGCCGCGTGCTCCACGAGAGAGACGACGACGTGGCGCTTCTCGGGGGATTGTGCGTGGGCGAGGCCCAGGACAGCGAGGTTGTCCGACTCCGTGCCGCCAGCCGTGAACACGATCTCCTCCGGAGAGGCTCCGAGGAGTGCGGCTACCGATGCGCGAGCCTCGTCTACGGCCTCACGCGCCTTGGCGCCCGGGGCGTGCAGCGAAGATGGGTTGCCGCGCCCACCTCCCAGATGAGGGAGCATGGCTTCGAGAACCCGCGGATCCACGGGCGTCGTCGCGGCGTTATCCAGGTAGACGGTACGCGTCATGATCCATCTAGTTTAACGTACAAAGGCGACATTGCAGCGGGAAACCGGCGTGAGGACTAGAAGGTGAACGTGGAGGCGACCGCGCCGCCGGGATCGAGGAGGGCCACCTGGTCGCCGGGGGACAGATCCAGCGCCGTGCCGCCCTCGAACGTTCCGGCCACCCGCTCGCCGTCGGCATCCACCACGTCGGGCACCCGGCCCACGGAGACGCTCTGGCCCGGCTCCACCTCGATTTTCTCGTTGATCGTGACCCCCGGCGCATCCGGGTCGACGTCGCCGGTCTCCGGATCCAGCACCTTCAGGGAGAAGCCCTGGAGGTTTACGGGCCTCCGGCTGCGGTTCTGCACCGTCACGTACTCTATGCCGCCGCCCTGGTCGGTGGGTTGGATCTGCTCGATGATCACGTCAACGTCGCTGGTGTTGTCCTCGACCTCTATGGCGGCGAGGTCGAAGAGCGCCTGGCTGAGGACCGGAGGCGGCACGTAGCCCTTGAAGAGGTTCGTGATCACGTACTGATCTCCGCTCGGCGCCATCATCGCGACGAAGGGGGTGTAGCCGACCCCGAGCTGCGCCGCGAGCGTACCGTACTCGCCGGAGTCGAGCTTCTCGCTGCTCTGGGCCTCTCCGGGGTCGTCGATGTTATAGCTGAAAAACTCGATAGTCGGATACCGGGAGCGTAACGTGTCCATGGAGTTCTGGACCCGCTCGTCCGGACCGAGGCCCTGGGGATAGGAATTGGCGAACGAAGAATCTGCGCTCGCCTTGTAGAACTGGACCGAGATGAGTGCCCGGCGCTGGTAGGCCTCCTTGAAGGCCGGGGGGATGGGCTGCTCCACGTTGAGCGAGAAGGGCACGTCTTGCGTGGTCTCTGCCTGCACGACGGTGCTTTCGGCGGCGGAAGGGGCGACAGTCGTAGCGGGCGGAGGAGTCGCCGTCTCCTCTTCCCCACCCCCGCACGCGGCCGAGAGGACTCCGATGAAGATCAGTATCAGGAACAGCCCGACCCCCGCAGGCAAATTCCTGACCCCGTGCGCTCGGATAGACGTCTCCCCTGTCACCTCTCGGGACCCGGGCATAGCCACGAACCCCGGTTGAGTTTGGCGCTAACTTAGCACGCGCGTGAAAGGCGTGCAACGGGCCGCTCAAGCGCGTGAAAGCGTACCGACCGCTGGCGTTTGGGCTACCATTGGTTGACCGGACGCCCGCGCGCGGGCGGACCCGGAAGCGCCAGAGAGGAGAGAGAACCGTTGCACAGGGACGATCACAGGCCCGCCAACCCATACAGGACACGCACCGCCGGAGAACTGCGTAGGGAGAACGTCGGCGAGCGGGTGAGGCTCGCGGGGTGGGTGCACCGCCGGAGGGACCACGGTGGTCTGATCTTCATAGACCTCCGCGACCGCTGGGGGATCACCCAGGTGACCTTCGACCCGGCGCAGCAGGAGGTCTTCTCAGCCGCCGAGCAGCTCAGGCCCGAGTGGTCCGTCTCGGTCGAGGGAGAGGTCGTCCGGCGCCCGGAGGGGAACGAAAACCTCGACCTGCCGACCGGCGAGATAGAGGTCGAGGCAACCGGCCTGAGGGTCCTGAACACCTCCGAGACGCCGCCGTTCGAGATCGACCGCGAGCGGCCCGTCGACGAGTTGCTCCGGCTCAAGTACCGGTACCTCGACCTGCGGCGCGCCCGGATGCAGGAGAACATCCTCTTCAGGCATAAAGTGGTCAAGTACATGCGCGACTACCTCGACGAGCGAGGTTTCGTCGAGGTCGAGACGCCGCTCCTGACCAGATCTACCCCCGAGGGCGCACGCGACTACCTCGTCCCGAGCCGCCTCTACCCCGGCCAGTTCTACGCCCTCCCCCAGTCGCCCCAGCAGTTCAAGCAGCTGCTCATGGTCGCCGGGTTCGAGCGCTACTTCCAGATAGCCCGCGCCCTGCGTGACGAGGACCAGCGCGGCGACCGCCAGCCCGAGCACACCCAGCTGGACATCGAGATGAGCTACACGACCCAGGAAGAGGTCCTGGAGCTCGTAGAGGGCCTCTACGTCGAGATCGTCGAGAAGCTGACGGACAAGAAGATCCTCTCGAAGCCGTTCCCCCGCTTCACCTACGCGGAGGCGATGGAGCGCTTCGGCACCGACAAACCCGACATCCGGTTCGGCCTGGAGCTCGTGGACGTCAGCGATCTCGCCCGCACCTCGGAGTTCAAGGTCTTCCGCGGCGCGGTCGAGTCCGGCGGGTCCGTGCGGGGCATCCGGGTGGGCGGCATCGGCGACCTCTCGCGCCGCGAGCTGGACGAGCTGACCGCCGTGGCGGCGACGGGGGGCGCCCGCGGCCTCGCCCACTTCCACGTCGAGGAGGGCCAGCTCGCGGGGCCCGTGGCCAAGTTCTTCTCGCCCGAGGAGCAGAGGTCACTCCGCGAGGCGCTCGACGCCGAGCCCGGCGACTACATGTTCTTCGTGGCGGATAGAGATCCGGTCGTTTTCGAGAGCCTGGACCGCCTCCGGCTCCATTTCAGGGACCGGCTCGGGCTCGTTAATGGGGACACGCTCGCGTTCTCCTGGATCACCGACTTCCCCCTCTTCGACTGGAACGAGGAAGAAGAACGGATAGAGCCGATGCACCACATGTTCACCATGCCCCGCGAGGAGGACCTCCCCCTGCTGGAGACAGACCCCTTGAGGGTCCTAGGCCAGCTCTACGACCTCGTCGCCAACGGCGTGGAGCTCGCCTCTGGGAGCATCCGGATACACCGCCCGGAGCTGCAACAGAAGGTCTTCTCGACGATCGGCATCTCGCCGGAGGAGGCCGGGCGCCGGTTCGGGGCGATGCTGACGGCGTTCCGCTACGGCGCCCCGCCGCACGGCGGCATCGCGCCCGGAGTGGACCGCCTGATCATGGTCCTAAGAGACGAACCCAATATCCGGGAAGTCATGGCCTTCCCCAAGACCCAGGCCGCCCGCGACGAGATGATGGACGCACCCGGGCCCGTCGATGAGGATCAGCTCAAGGAGCTGCACATCGCCGTGAGTGCGCGTCCCACTGGCAAGACCGGCTCGGACCCTACCACGCGCCCCGAGGAGGCGAATAACTAGGTCGGGGCAAGGAAATCCGCCCTCTACGGGATCAGCTCCCGGAGGGCGACCTCGTAGCGCTCCACGCCGAGTACGATCTCGCCAGCTTCTGCTGCGCTCTCGGTACGCGCCCGCAGGGCGGCCTCCTCGCTGGCCCTGAGATCCTCTTCGGTCTCCCACAGGGTGATGGAGAGCGATCTCCCGTTCTCGCGGTCGAAGAGGATATAGATGCCCCTGAACCCGTCCTGCAGCCTGGCGGCCGGCAGGATCTGCTCGCGCGCCACCCTTATGCCCTCCGCCGTCCGATCCGGCGACCCCTGAAACGTGCTTACCCGTGCGAACATCCCGAACCCCCCGGCCGTCTCTCCGTCCGGGAATATATCCACGACAAGAACCTCACGCAACGACGGCCAGGAAGGCCCGGTCGTGCCACCGGTGACCCGCGCAAGTCCGGAGGCCCCGCTGCGCTGCTAGAGTGGGCGGATGGAGACGAACTTCGGGGCGACGTCCGCATACACCGTCGGGGTCGAGGAGGAGTTCCAGCTGGTCGATCCCACCTCGCTCGCGCTCGTCCCCGCCATCGACTCCGTCCTGGCCGCCCGCGACGCCGCAGGGCTCCCCGCGGACTCCGTAGCATCCGAGCTCTCCGCTTCTTGCGTCGAGGCGCGTTCTCCCGTCTACGGCACGGTGGCGGAGCTTGGGGACGGGCTGCCCGTCCTCCGGAGGAGGATGCGCGACCTGGTCGAGGGCTGCGACGCGCGACTCGCGGCGGCGGGAACACACCCATTCAGCGACTCTACCGAGCAGGAGATAACCGGAAAGGAGCGCTACCACCGGGTGGAAAAGGAGATGGGCTGGACGGCGTGGATGCAGGCTATCTACGGGCTGCACGTCCACGTGGCCGTCCCGGATGAGGAGTACGCGGTCCGGGCGGTCGCAACGCTCTCGCGGTACGTGCCGCTCTTCGTCGCCCTCTCGGCGAACTCCCCGTTCTGGGCCGGGCGCGACACGCGCCTCTCCTCGGTGCGCGTCAAGATCTTCGGCCTGGTACCGCGGTCGGGGCTACCGCCCCGGTTCCGCTCCTGGGAAGAGTTCGAGGGCTACGTGGACGCTCTGGTCCGGGCCGGCAGCATCCCAGACTACTCCCTGTGCTGGTGGGATGCCCGGCCGCACCCCAAACTGGGCACCGTCGAGCTTCGGGCCCCTGACGTGCAGACGGACCCGGCCCGTACCACCTCCCTCGCTGCCCTCGCCCAGTGCCTCGTCGCGACCGCTCGCGAGCACACCCCCGAGGACCCCCTCTTCACCGAAGAGAACAAGTGGCGCGCCGCGCGTTACGGCCTCGATGCCCGCATCCACGACTTCTCGACCGGCCAGAGCGCCACCGCCCGCGACTCGACTCGCAATCTCCTGGAGGCCCTACGCCCTGTCTCTCAGGACCTGGGCTGCGAGTCGGAGCTCGAAGGCTTACTCGATATAGTGGGCGGCGGGTCCGGAGCCGACAAACAGCGCACCGTCTTCCAGAAGCGCGGCTCGACCAAGGACGTGGCAAGATATCTCGCTGAAGCGACCGCCTGAGCACCCCGCAGCACTAGCGTCGACGAACCGATTCTCCACCGTCCCGTACCGCTGAGGTAGCGGCCACCCCGCCGAAGACGAGGGCCGCGGCAAGGCCGCTGGTGTACCCGCCCACGGACACCCCGCCGACCTCGACTCCGGCGGCGTACAGCCCGAGGACCGGCCGGTCTCCCGGCCGGCCCAGAACCCGGCAGCCCTCATCCACAGCGAGGCCACCCATCGTGTGCGTAATGGCCGGTGCCACCTCCACCGCCACGAACGGCGGTTCCTGCACCCGCGCGGCGGGGTCGCTCCTCGGGGGAGAGAGTTCGGAGGTCCTTCCGCTGGCGACGGCGGCGTTGTACTCCTCCAGCGTCCGAACGGCGTTCGCCGGAGCCACGCCCTGTCCCGCGAGCTGCTCGGCCAGATCCTTTAGAGTCCCGGCCCGGAGGACGGTTCCGCCGACGCTCCGGGCGGCCTCCACCATCCGCTCCACGGGGAGTTCCCGGATGCGCTGACGGAGGCCCGCGGCGTCCAACACGTACCAGGCGCGGAGACTCGGCTGGCGGGCGGTGGCCCTCACGAGAGCCGTCTCGGACCAGTCGGCGGCCTCGTCGGCGTAGCGCTCGCCGCTCCGGTTTATCGCGACGGCGTGGCGCCCGTAGAGCTGGGAGACCTCGACGAACCGCTCCGGGGGGAAGTCGGCCGGAGGGGCGGGCAGGTTCCGCCCGTAGAACTCGTCGAGGCCCGCGCTCGGGAGCGCGCCGGCCTCCAGAGCCGCGAGAAAGCCGTCGCCCGTGCTCCACGGGTGCGCCCGCACACGCATCCTCCCCGGGCCCCCGATAATGTAGCGCCGCACCAGCTCCGGGTTCGCGGCGAAGCCCCCGGAGGCCAGGATCACTGCGTCGCTCCCCTCGATGCGCCGTGCGCCGCCTGAATCTACCCGGACCCCGTCTACACGGCCTTCGCAGTCCTTCTCCAGGCCGTCAAGCGCCGTCTGAAGGAGTATTCGGCCTCCCGAAGCGTCGACGCGGTTGGCGAGCGTCGCGACCAGCCGTTTCGGATCGAACCGGGCGCCGAAGGTGATGGGGTTGCCCGTCTCGCGCGTGAGGGCGGGGACGCCGAGATCCTCCAACCAGTTGAGGTCGGCTTGCAAACGCTCAAGAACGAGCTTCTGCAAAGTGACGTCGCCGCCGGGTGCTTCGCGGCGGAAGGTTGGAAGATCTCTGTAAGACCAGATGTAGCCGCTGGAGTAGACGAGGGAGCCGCCGAGCCGGTCGCCCTTCTCCAGGAGGGTGACCCGCGAGCCCAGCTCGAGCGCCCGGAGGGCTGCGACCAGCCCGGCGAGGCCGCCGCCGACTACGATGACGCGCATGGTGAGTTCTACGTCAGGGAGAACGTGGGCTTGTGCTCCACATACTCCACGCTTACGCCCTCCGGTCCCCGGACGAAGACCGCCAGGGTGTTCGGTCCCTCGACGAAGTCCTGTATCTCGAACCCCTGCTCCTCGGCTTCCCTGCGGTGATCCTGCGCGGACTGCACCAGGCAACCGATGTGGTAGAGCATGCCCTGCGTTCCCCGCTCCGGGGTGGACGCTGCGAGACGTACCCGGTAATCACCGGCCCTGACGGTCCGGGTGTCCTCCCCCGGAGCAAAACCCATCCTGACGAAATCGCGGGCCGAAGCCTCCGGGTCTCCGGAGCGCAAGACGAGGCCTTCGAGGTCGTAGTCCGTAAAGTCCCCCTCCCCCGCAACCAGCGCGAGCGGGAGACCCTCGGGTCCAATAAAGACGTATCCGCCGTTTTCCGCTTCGGCGTTCGCCTCTTTCGGGAGCCTGGCGGCGGCGGAGTCCGGGTCCAGGACGCGAACGTTTATGCGTTCTACGACCCCCGGTGTAGGTTCTGAGCCGTCGGGGGCATCGAAGAGGGTCAGCTTGCCGATCCTGCCGCCGGCACCGACGAGGGTATAGCGGTCGGTGTGGTCGACGACATGAAAACCCAGGTGCGAGGTCAGGAAATCGGCGGCTGCGCCCCTGTCGCCCATGTAAAGCGCTATGTGATCCAGCTTCTCTATCTTCACTTGCCCTCTCTTCTGGAAGCGGCCAACCCGCGTAGAAGATACCACGCACCCGATATTTTTCCGCCCTTCCAGCGATCTTACGCCGGGCTGCTACAGCGATAGAATCCATGCGATGAAACGCCGAAACCCGCGAGGCCACATCCGATGATCGGTCCGGCTGGATCTTGAACCCCAAGCCTCTCCTTTATCTGGAGCGGATGACCTACCCCCAGGTCGAGCAGCTCGCGTCGCGCACGGATCTGGCCCTGCTACCCATCGGGCCGCCGGAGGCCCACGGTCCGCACCTTCCGCTAGGGACCGACCTGATCGCGGCCCGCGAGCTCTGCGAACGCGCGGCCAAGAACCTGGCGGACCGCGGCGTAGAATGCCTCATAGCGCCCCTGCTCCCCTACTGCCTGGCAGAGGTTGCCGCTTCCTTCCCCGGGACCATCACGGTGCGCCCAGAGGTCGTGGCGGCACTGGTGGCGGACATCTGTCGAGGTCTGGCCCGTTCGGGCTTCCGGCGAACCCTTATAGTCAGCGGGCACGCCGAGGAGGAGAACCTGGCGGCGCTGGAGGCAGGAGCCGAGCAGGCCACAAAGGCGGGCGCGCTCGTGAAGGTGTCCGGATGGTACGGGGATGCTCTCCCACGGTTGTTTCATATTCTGGAGGAGGAGCATCCGGAGTACGACGTCCACGCCGGAGAGTGGGAGACGGCCCTGGTGCTGCTCAGGGCGCCGGAGCTGGTGGACCGGGCGGCCCTCGATGCCCTGCCCCCGAACTGGAGCACCCGGAACATCTCCGAGCGGCGGGCAGCCGGGGGCCGCACCTTCCCGGAGCTGGGAGCCCCGCAGGCCTACAGCGGTGATCCCCGCCGGGCGACCCCCGCAACCGCCGAGAGCCTCTACGCGTCCCTCGGGGAGTTCGTCGCCGAAGAGGGCATCTCCTTACTCCGCTCCTGAACCTGGCTCGGCTCCAGATCCCTCGACTACCCCGACGACCTTGCCAACAGCTCCGGTAGAACCTCGCCCGCCCGGCCCCGGAGCGCGAAGTGGACGCGCGGGGTGAGCGGGGTCTCGCTCGGGTTGATCTCCACGACCGTGGCGCCGCTCTCCAGGGCCTCGTATGGTAGCCCGGCCGCCGGATAGACGAGGCTCGACGTACCGATGGAGAGGAAGAGGTCGCACCCGCGGGCCGCCTCCGACGCCAATTCGAGCGTCCCGGCAGGCAACATCTCACCGAACCACACCACGTCGGGGCGCAAGAAGGCCCCGCAACGCGGACATCGCGGCGGGCTGCCGTCTCCGTACTCCTCGACGATGATGCCCTCTTGGGAGCATCTTGTACGTCGGATGTTACCGTGGAGCTCTATCACCGCCCGGCTCCCCGCCGTCTGGTGGAGCCCGTCGACATTCTGGGTGATGAGGGTGAAGTGTGGTGCCCGGTGCTCGAGCTCTACGAGTGCCCGGTGGCCGGGGTTCGGCTCCGCGCTGCCTACGAGGTCACACCGCCATTCGTACCACTCCCAGACCAGGCGAGGATTCCTGGCGAAGGCCTCGGGGGTCGCGAGCTCCTGTGGATCGTAGCGCGCCCAGAGCCCGGTCTGCGCGTCGCGGAAGGTCGGCACCCCGCTCTCGGCCGAGATGCCGGACCCCGTGAGCGCGGCGACCCGCCCGGCTGCGCGCAGGACTTCGACGAGCTGCGAGGGTATGTCTAGGCCGGGCACGCGGCGGGGCTCAGCCCGTAGCGGCGCTGAGCAACTCTTTCGCGCCGTCCGCTACGGATACGGTGCGTTCCTCGCCCGTCTTCATGTCCCGCACCGTGCAGACGGCTCGCTCCAACTCGTCTTCGCCGAGGATGGCCGCGTAGGCGGCCCCGGAACGGTCGGCCTGCCTGAACTGGCCCTTCGCGCTGCGGTCCGCGTAGTCGAGGTCGCAGGAGACGCCCTCGGCCCGCAAGGCGTTCGCCAGCTTCATGGCCTCGACGCGGGCTTCGGGGGTGAGGGTGACGAAGAAGACGCCGAGCGAGGTAGAGACTTCGTGCGATGAGGCGGCCAGCAGGATGCGCTCGACGCCGGTTCCGAAGCCGATCCCCGCGAGATCCGGCCCTCCGAGCTCGGAGATCAGGCCGTTGTACCGTCCCCCGGCCCCGACAGTGTCCTGCGCTCCCAGCGCGCCGCTCTTGGCCTCGAAGACCGTCATGGTGTAGTAGTCGAGCCCACGCACGAGCCGCTCGTCCACCTCGTAGCGGATACCCAGAGCGCCGAGCCCCTCCTCGACCGCGGCGAGATGCCCCGCGGCCTCCGGGCTCAGGAAGTCTCCGATGGTGGGCGCCTCGGCGAGCAGAGCCTGGGTGTTCTCGTCCTTCGAGTCGAAGGTGCGCAGGGGGTTGGTCTCCAAGCGGGCGACCGAGTCGGGGTCCAGCTCGTCCCGGTGCTTCTGGAGGAAGGCGCGCAGCTCGGGAACGTAGTCGCGCCGCGTCTGTAGGTCGCCGAGGTTGTTCAGGTAGACGATCTCGTCCTTGACGCCGACGGCTAGGTGGATTCCGTACATCAGCGAGATGACCTCGACGTCCATGAGAGGGTCGGGTGATCCGAGGACCTCGACCCCGATCTGGGTGTGCTGCCGATAACGACCCTTCTGCTGGCGTTCGTGGCGGAACATCGGGCCCACGTAGAAGAGCTTCAACGGCTGGGCCAGCTTGTAGAGGTTGTGCTCGACGTAGGCGCGGACCACCCCGGCCGTACCCTCGGGACGGAGCGCCAGCTCCCGGCCGCCCTTGTCCTCGAAGACGAACATCTCCTTGCGGACGATGTCCGAAGCTTCGCCTACGCTCCGCACGAAGAGCTGTGCCTCCTCGAAGACCGGCGTCCTGACCTCCACGTAGTTGTAGCGACGGAACAAGTCGCGGGCCTGCCCCTCGACGAAGTCCCACAGCTCGGGCCTCTCGTGCGGCTCCTGGGCCGCGCCCCCGCCGGGGTAGACGTCGTAGGTGCCTCTGGGTCCTCTGTAAGCGCTCACGGGATGACCGGGGGCAGATACGGGTTTGTTCTCAGCTCCTCCATCGCCCAGAGCACCGGGCCGTGGCCGACGTACAGGCGGGTCTCCTCTTCCCAGTAAGGCATCACCTTGCGCAGGGAGACCTCCATCTGCTCCCACGAGGCGCCCGGGATGTCCGTCCGGCCGACGCTCCCCGGGAGGATCAGGTCGCCGACGATCTGGTCCCGGCCGAGGACGAACGTGACCGAGCCCGGCGAGTGTCCGGGGGTGTGGAGCACGCGCAGGTGCTGCCCGGCCAGGACCAGCTCTTCGCCGTCCCCCAACGGCTCGTACACCGTCGTGCCTGTCCGTCCGGCGTCGTCGGGGTGCACGTAGAGGGGGGCGTTCGTCTCTCTGAGCACCACGTCCAGTGCGTCCACGTGGTCGGCGTGGCCGTGGGTTACGAGGACGGCAGCCACGGGCCCACGGATGGTGGCCAGGATCCTCTCCGGCTCGGCCCCGGCGTCGACTATGATGTCGCCCTCGGGGGCGTGGACGACGTATGAGTTCACATCGAAGCCATTCATTGACAGGGTGACCTGCTCGATCTCGCCCAAGGCGGCTCCTAGTGTTCGAGGGGCGTGCCGTCGCGGGAGACCCGGTAGACGTCGTAGACGTCCGGGATGCTCCGGATCTTGCGTATGACCTCCTCGACGTGCTGGGCGCTGGCCGCCCGGAAGGCGAAGCGGCTGAGGGCCGTCCGGTCCTCGATGGTGTCCACCCGGGCGGAGAGTATGTTCACCCCCGCGTCGGAGATGGTCTTCGTGATGTCGCTGAGGAGGTGCATCCGGTCGAGCGCCTCGACCAGCAGCTCCACGGTGAAGAGCTTGCCCCTCCCCACCGCCCATTCGACCTCGACGAACCGCTCGGGGTCTCGCGCCCAGAGGGCGCGGGCGTTGTTGCAGCCCTCGGCGTGAACGGTGACGCCGCGCCCTAAAGAGACATAACCGACGATGTCGTCTCCGGGCATCGGGGTGCAGCAGCGGGCGAGCCGGGTCAGGATGCCGCTCGAGCCGACGACCCGTACCCCCGTCTCCTGGTCCGTCCCGGCCTCCGACTCGGGGAGCGGGAGCGGCACGAGCGCCGGGCTCTTCGCCGGGGCCTCTTCCTTCGGTTTGACGCGCTCGGCGATCCGGTGGACGATGTTCTCCGCGGAGAGGGCACCCGCGCCGACGGCGGCGAGCATGTCGTCCGGGGTCGCGTTGTTCGTCGTGCGCGCCACGTCTTCGAGGATGCCGGACGGTACCTTCCCGATGCGCCGCTTCTTGAGGAGGGCGACGACCTTCTCTCGGCCCAGGCTCAGGTTGTCCTCGCGGTCGGCCTTGTTGAAGAACTGCCGGATCTTGTTGCGCGCCCGGCCGCTCTGGACGACGGTCAGCCAGTCCCGGCTGGGGCTGGCGGACTTTCCGGTGATGATCTCCACCCTATCACCGGAGACGAGATCCGAGTCGAGGGGTACGATGCGGCCGTTCACCTTCGCCCCGATGGTGCGGTGGCCGACCTCGGTGTGGACGTGGTAGGCGAAGTCTATGGGCGTCGCCCCCGAAGGCAGGCTTATGACGTCGCCCTTCGGGGTGAAGACGTAGACCTCGTCGGCTACCAGCTCGCCCTTCAACGACTCCATGAACTCGGCGGCGTCGGTCGTCTCCTTCTGCCACTCGATCATGCTCTTCAGCCAGGCGAGCCGGCCAGCCTCGTTGTCCTTGAGGCCGTGCTTGTACATCCAGTGGGCGGCGATGCCGTACTCCGCCGTCGCATCCATGTCACCGGTCCGGATCTGGATCTCCAGGAGCTTCCCCTCGTTCGACATGACAGTCGTGTGGAGCGACTGGTACATGTTGAATTTAGGCATCGCGATGTAGTCCTTGAAGCGCCCGGGGATGGGCTTCCAGATCGAGTGGATCACACCCAGAGCACCGTAGCAATCGCGAACGGAATCGAGGATGACCCTGAGTCCGGCGAGGTCGTAGATCTCGTTGAACTCCTTGTTGCGCCGCACCATCTTGTTGTAGATGGAGTAGAAGTGCTTGACGCGCCCGTGCACCTCGGCCTCTATGCCGGACTTCTGGAGGTGCCGCAAGAGCTCGGCCGCCGTCCCGTTTATGAACGCCTCCCTATCACCCCTCCTCGCCGCCACGAGCCTCTTTATCTCCTCGTAACGGCGCGGGTGCAGGGTGGCGAAGGAGAGGTCCTCGAGCTCCCACTTGAGCGAGTAGATACCGAGCCTGTGGGCCAGGGGAGCGTAGATCTCCAGGGTCTCCGTCGCCTTGGCGAGCTGCGTCTCGCGCTTGAGGTAGTCGAGCGTGCGCATGTTGTGAAGCCGGTCGGCGAGCTTGATGATGATGACCCGAACGTCCCGGCTCATCGCCACGATCATCTTGCGCAGAGATTCCGCCTGCGCCTCTTCGAGGTTGCCGGACGGCAGGTGCCCAAGCTTGGTGACCCCGTCCACGATCTCGGCCAGCTCGCCCCCGAACTGCTCCGCGAGTTCCTCCTTTGAAACCCCGGTGTCCTCCAGCACGTCGTGCAGCAGGCCGGCGGCGATGGTGGTGGGGTCCAGGCCAAGCTCGGCGAGGATGTCGGCCGTCGCGAGCGGGTGGTAGACGAAGGGCTCCCCGCTCTTGCGGGTCTGGCCGCGATGCGCCGCGTGGGCCACGTTGTAAGCCCCGGCGATCAACTCCTCCGCGCCCTCCGGGCTGTAGGCCGCCACCTTCTCGATGAGAGAAGATATGGTTACGGCCGGCGCCGGGATGGCCCTCGGGCGTTCCTCTGTACGGACGGGTTCCATACAACAAATTGTAACACCGGCGTCCGAAAGCCGTTCCGCGAAACCCGGGCGCTTACAGGCGTCCGGACCGGAAGATCATGAAGATGAGGATCAGGCCCATGATCAGGGAGAGGATGAACCCGACGAAGCTGACCACGGCCACGCCGAGGTACGGCACTTCGGGGCCGCCCCGGTTGAAGACCCCGAGCATGCACGACCCGAGCAGTAGCGCACCGGAGACGACCGCGAAGACGAGCCGGTTGGCGAGCACGTCTACCTCTCCGATCAGCTCGTCGAGGCCGCCGTGCATGAGCTGCACCTCCAGCTCGCCGTCCGCGAGCTCGCCGAGTAGCTGCCGGATCTGCTCCGGGAAGTCCCCGGCGTAGCGGGTGTACTCGAGCGCGAGCTCGCGGGCATCCTCCAGCAGGGCGTCGGGCTGGTAGCGCTCGACGAGGAGCCTCCGGGCGTACGGGCGGGCCACCTCGTAGACGTTTATGGAAGGGTCTATCGACCGGGCGAGCCCCTCGGCGGTCACGAGCGCCTTGGTCAGAAGCGGGAAGACGGGCGGCACCCGGAGCCGGTAGCGCCTCGCCAGCGAGATCAGCTCGGAGAGCGCCTGCCCGAGCGTGACCTCCCCCACCGAGAGCCCGGAGTATTTGGTCAGAAACTCCCGGAGATCCCTCTCCAGGTCGCCGCGCACCTCGGATGCGTAACGCACGCCCAGGCTCTCGAGGCCCCGCAGCGCCGCCGGCGCGTCGCGCCGGATGACGGCGATGAACAGGCGGCTGAGAGCCTGGATGTCACCCCGGCTCATGTAGCCCACCATGCCGAAGTCCAGCAGGGTGAGGTCGCCTTCGGGCGTCAGGATCAGGTTCCCCGGGTGAGGGTCGCCGTGGAAGAAGCCGTCCTCGAAGGCCATCTTGAAGATCGCCTCGGCTCCCAGCGAGGCCACCCGCCGCCGCTCGGACGGGGTGAGGAGCAGCGGCCGGATGTCCCTGAAGCGGGTGCCTTCTATGTACTCCAGCGTGAGCACGCGCGAGGTCGAGAACTCCAGGTACACTTTGGGGATCACGACCGGCGTCTCGGCGAAGTTGGCCGCGAAGCGCCGGGCGTTCTCCGCCTCGGCGGTGTAGTCGAGCTCGCGCCGGATGACGACCTCGAACTCCGCCACGAGACCGCGCACGTCCACGAAGATCCTGCGCCCGAACCTCCGGTCCAGAAAGCTCGCGAACTCGCGCATTAGCTCCAGGTCCGACTCGACCCGGGCCCGCGCCTCCGGCCTCTGCACCTTCACGGCGACGACCTCTCCGCTGCGGAGCACCGCCCAGTGGACCTGACCGATGCTCGCCGACCCGAGCGGAACAGGATCGAATCTGGCGAACACCTCCTCAGCCGGTGCGCCGAGCTCCCGCTCGACTATAGTCTGCGCCGTTCCTGGCGGCATGGGCGTGGCCGTGTCCTGGAGCTTCTGGAGCTCGACGAGTACGCCCTCGGGCAGGATGTCCGAGCGGGTGGACAGAAGCTGGCCGAACTTGACGAAGGTCGGTCCGAGGTCATCCAGGCTCCGGCGGAGCCGGACGCCGAAGTTGGGCGCAAAGAGCTCCTGGAGCCCCCTCTTCTCGCGCCTGTCCCGCCGGACGTCGAAGACGAAACCGAACCCGTGGCGGAAGAGGACGCGCCCGATCTGGGAGAACCGCCGCAGGTTCCCCGCCGGGGCCGCAGACGGGGCTGCGGACGGTGCGCTTCCGTTCACCACGAATGAGTTCGGCCGCTAGAGTCCGGGCGGGGTGTCCGATTCGTCACGAGGTGGCTGGGGCGCAACGTCGGGTCCGGTCGGCGGGGCCTCGGGGCCTGTCACGCCCTCGGGGCCGCCCGCGCGTGGGGGCGGCGTGACCGACGAGGGCGGCTCGACGGGCCGGTCCTCGAGCATCCGCACCCGGTGCTCGAGCTGCTCGATGCGGAAGAGGAGGTCCTCGTAGTCCTCCCGGGTCGGGAGGCCGCCTCTCCTGAGACCCTGCTGCACCGAGGCGTCTATCAGGGAACGGGCGCCGGAGGAGCGCTCCCGCGCCCGCCCCAGTACCTGATCCACTAGGGTCCGACCCTCCTCGCGCTGTATGCGGCCCTGCTCGATCAGGTCCTCGACGACCTCCTGTACCCGCTCGCGCGTGGCGGCGGCAGCCCCTATCTGCAAGAGGACCAACCGCTCGAGCGTCTCGCCTATCGTTCCGCGCATAAATACCTCCCGAAGCTGGGGTACACCACTCATATGATAACGAAGGTGCAAGCCGCCTCGCCACGCGGCGTCGTGGCTAAGAGGAGCGTGCGGGCCGGAGCTTCCCTCCACGCCACGCTTTGTACAGGGAGAGGACCGGCGAGGCGATGAAGATGGAGCTGTAGGTACCGGCGATTATGCCGACGAGGAGGGCGAAGGCGAAGTCGCTAAGGGTCGATTCGCCGAAGATCAGGAGGGCGGTTATGGGGATGAGGGTGCACAGCGACGTGTAGATCGAACGCATCACGACCTGCCGGATGGAGGTGTTGATCATCTCGTCGAAGCGGCGGCGGTTGTAGCCGACCTTCGGCGCGTTCTCCCGGACCCTATCGAAGATGATTATCGTGTCGTAGAGCGAGTAACCGAGCACCGTCAGGACCGCGACCACCGTCACCAGGTTCACCTCCCGCCCCCAGATGGCGTAGAAGCCCACGGTCATGAGTATGTCGTGAACGAGCGCGACCATAGCCGCCATCGCGAAGGCGAACTCGAAGCGTATGCTGATGAAGGCCACGATGATCAGGAGCGCCGCCACGACGGCCTGGAGCGCCTGGTTGCGGACCTGCTCCCCGAACGTCGGGCTAACGCTGTTCACGCTCACCTCCGCCCCAAGGGCCTCGCCCAAGGACTCCTGGACCCGCGTCTGCTCCTGCTGGCTCAGAACCGGCGTCCGGACCTCGTACCCTTCGTCGGCCGTCTGCACTATCGCGTCCCGCCGCACCTCTTCGGGCAACACCTCTCTGACCTCGCCCACGCTGAGCTGGCGTTCCGGGCTCGCAACCGTGAACTTGACCCCGCCCTCGAAATCTATGCCGAAGTTCAGGTTGCCGAGGGCTATCGCCGTGACGCCGGCGAGGAGGAGCACGCCCGATATGGCGAACCAAAGCTTCCAGCCCCCGACGAAGTCGACCTTCGAGAACACCGCCCTAGCGCACCTTCGCCGGTTGCTGTGCGATGCTCCTCTTCGAGACGCCCATCAACTCTGCCGAGAGGTGGAAGCCGCGCCCCGAGATCACGCCGAGGAGCGCCCGGGTGACCACGATGGCCGTGAACATGCTCAGAACCACGCCTATGCAGAGCAGGACCGCGAACCCCCGCACCGAGCCGCTGGAGAGCGCGAAGAGGATAAAGGCGGTTATCACGGTGGTGATGTTGCCGTCCAGGATAGCCCGGAAGCCCTTCTCGTATCCGGTCCGGATGGCGGTACGCGGCGTCTTGCCGCGCCGGATCTCCTCCTTGATCCGCTCGAAGATCACGATGTTCGCGTCCGCGGCGACGCCTATCGAGAGCACGATCCCCGCGATGCCGGGGAGCGTCATGGTGATCGGCACCGCGACGATGATCCCCCACAAGAGGAACGCGTAGATCAGGAGCGCCAGGTCCGCGACCACCCCGAGCGCCCGGTAGACGGCCACGAGGAACAGGAGTACGAGCCCGAAGCCCACGAGCGCCGCGAGGAGCCCACTCTCGAGCGAGTCTGCCCCGAGCGTGGGACCTATGGAGGCGACGGAGAGCACCTTCATGTTCACCGGCAAGGCGCCGGTTTGCAACACGATCTCCAGCTCCTTTGCCTCCTGCTCGGGTAGCCCGGTCGGGGAGCTGGTGTTCTGGATGACGACCTGGCCGCCGCCGATGCTCTCCTCCACGACCGGCGCGCTCACGACGTCCTTGTCCAGGACTATGGCGAGCTGGCCGGTCCCGGGTTGCCCGGAGGCCAGCGCGTTCTCGGCGATCCGGCCGCTGAGGTCCGCGAATCCCCGGGCGCCTTCGCGCGTGAGCGTCATGTTCACCTCGAGCCTGCCCGCCTGATCCCGGTTCAGGTTGGCGCTGTCCAGGGCCTCGCCCGTCAGGTCGGGGTGTTCGTGGACCACGTAACCCACGACGATGGTCCCTTCGCCCTGCGGATTGGGCGACTCCTCGAAGAGGATCTGGGTCTTCCCCTTCTTGTAGGCTTCGTCCTCCTTGAGGCTCTCGCGAAGCCCGTCTTCGGTCTGCTTGATCTCGTCGTCGGGCACCGCCTGGCCGCCGTCTGCGGCGAGCACCTCGTAGAAGCCGAGCTGGGCGGTGCGGCCGATGACCTGGACCGCCCTCCGCTGGTCGGTGATGCCTGGGATGTTGACGATCACCTGGTCCTGGCCCTGGATCTGGATCTCGGGCTCGGTCACCCCGAGGCTGTTGACGCGCTGCTGGATGACGCCGACCGCCTGCTCCATCTCGTCGCGGGTGACCTCGCTGCCGTCCGTCTGGTAACCCCGGAGCTGGACGCTCACTCCCCCTTTGAGGTCCAGCCCGAGCTGCGTGGACTCCGTCACCGGCTGGCGGATGAAGATCAGGTAGGCCGCCACCGCGATGAGGATCGCCACGAGGCCCAGGACGATGAGGTTGTTTCTACGGTTAGTCATGGATCGGGGCACAATTTTAGCTCATTTATCCACATTTGGAAGCTGGATCTCGTCGCCGGCTGAATATCCTCACACGTACTCGAAGCCAACTGCTGATAGCTAGGAGCCTTCGTATCGGGAGATCCAAGCCCGCGACCACTTGCCATAGCCTCCAGCCACGATCTCCTCCCGCGCCCGCCGACACAGATCCACCGTAAAGCGGACGTTGTGGAGCGTGATGAGCCGGTGCCCCAGAAGCTCGTTCTCCCGCACGAGATGCGCCAGGTAGGCCCGGCTGTAGCCTGTGCAAGCCTCGCACGAACACTCGCCGTCCAGCGGTCCGAAGTCCCGCCGGTACGCAGCGTTCTTGAGGTTGATGCGCCCATCGGCGGTAAGCGCGACCCCGTGGCGGGCCAGGCGGGTCGGGAGCACGCAGTCGAACATGTCAACCCCCAGCGCTATCACCTCGAGGATGCCGACCGGGTCTCCGATCCCCATGAAGTACCGTGGTTTGTCGGCGGGAAGCCCGGGCGCGACACGGGCGAGGGTCTCGAGCATCTTCGGGCGCGGTTCTCCTACCGAGAGCCCGCCTACGGCGTAGCCGGGGAAGCCGATCTCGACGGTACGACACAGGCTCTCCTCGCGCAGCTCCGGATACAGCCCACCCTGCACGATCCCGAACAGCGCCTGATCCCGGCTCGCGTGCGCCTCCTTGCACCGCTCGGCCCACCTCGCCGTCCGCCGCAGGGACTCCGCGTGATAGTCGTAGCTCGCGTCCGCGGGCGGGCATTCGTCGAGCACCATCGCGATGTCCGCCCCGAGTACTTCCTGCACCCTCGTCGTGAGCTCCGGCGTGAACTTGTGAACCGAACCGTCGTAGACGGAGGCGAACTCGACGCCCCTCTCGGAGATGGTGCGCGTCCTCGACAACGAGAAGACCTGGAAACCGCCCGAGTCGGTGAGCATCGGCCCGTCCCAGCCGGTGAAGCCGTGCAGACCGCCAGCTTCGTGGACAACGTCGCTGCCGGGGCGCAGGTACAGGTGGTAGGTGTTACCGAGCACGATCCGTGCGCCCACCCCCCGGAGGTCTCCCGGCGTAAGCCCCTTCACCGTTCCCTTCGTCCCCAC
>Ga0126313_10000404_pt1 | contig 20246 bp, 21 predicted proteins | sample Plot105A_FD_89954 | JGI IMG/M metagenome (GOLD analysis project Ga0126313, IMG submission 89954) | Serpentine soil microbial communities from UC McLaughlin Reserve, CA, USA - Plot105A | ecosystem: Environmental > Terrestrial > Soil > Grasslands | place: USA: UC McLaughlin Reserve, Lake County...
AAGCGCGTCGAGGTGTAGTAGTCGGTGATCACGAACAGCAGCGCCGTGACGCCGAGGCCGATCAGCGAGCAGATGTAGAAGTCGCTGACGCCGGGCGTGTCGCCGGGTGCCTGAGCGAGTCTGTAGCGCACACCGTCCATCAGCCAGTCGGTGATCGGATAGAACGCCGCCGCCGCGAGCACGCCGGAGACGATCAGGCCCTTGTAGAGCGCCCACTCGACGTTACCTCTGGCGGAGCGCACGAAGAACGTGCCGATGATCGAGGCAATGATCGGGACGGCACCGAGAATCAGCGGGTACATCACGACCTGCGTCGCGTCGACGATGCTGAACGTCAGCACGCCGAGCAGCATCACGGCGACCGCGGTCACCGCATACGTCTCGAACAGGTCGGCCGCCATGCCGGCGCAGTCGCCGACGTTGTCACCGACGTTGTCGGCGATCACGGCCGGGTTGCGCGGATCGTCCTCGGGGATGCCGGCCTCGATCTTTCCGACGAGGTCGGCGCCGACGTCGGCGCCCTTCGTGAAGATGCCGCCGCCCAGTCGGGCGAAGACGGAGATCAGCGAACCGCCGAAGCCGAGGCCGATCAGCGCGTCGACCGCCTCCTTCGGCGTCTGGTCGGCCCAGGCCGTGAGGATCCCGTAGTAGGCCGCGACGCCCGTGAGCGCAAGGCCGACGACGAGCATGCCCGTCACCGCGCCGCCACGGAAGGCGACGGTGAGCGCCTTCGGCACGCCGTCGCGGGCCGCCTCGGCGACGCGAGCGTTGGCGCGCACCGACACGTTCATGCCGATGTAGCCCGCCGCCGCGGATGACAGACCGCCGATCGCGAAGCCGATCGCGACGTAGATGTCCTGGATGAAGATGAGCGCGACGAACAGAACGACGCCGACAACGGCGATCGTCGTGTACTGGCGGTTGAGATAGGCCCGTGCGCCCTCCTGCACCGCTGACGAGATCGAGACCATCTTCTCGTTACCGGGTGAGAGCGCCAGCAGCGAGCGGACCGTCAGCGCGCCGTAGACCAGCGCGCAGGCTGCGCAGACAAGCGCGACGACGACGCCGTGGTCGATCAGGAAGCTGGACAAGACAGGATCCTCCGGGGGTTTCCGTTGAACATCCCGGCGCGCGTCGGGCGCTCCGGCATGCTTCGGGGCCCCGACGCCGGCGGCTGCCGATGCCTAGGACCCCATAAGAACCGCGCGAGTCTATCGAGCCGGGCGGCGGCGGGACGTCACCGGGCCGGCGTGGCCGGCTCCGCGCCGACCACGGCGTCGGCAACCTGCGCGCCGCCACGCTGCGGAGCGACCGTCCGCGGCACCGGCTCCGGCCACGGCAGCGTCGCCAGCAGCGACTCCTCGCCGCACAGCGACCACAGCTCCTCGGCGAGGTGCGGCGCCATCGGCGCCAGCAGGCGGACGAGCTGACGCAGGGCGATCAGGAGTGCGGCCTCGTCGGCCGGGTCGAGGGTGACGTCGCCCGCAGGCGGCTCGCTTGCGACCGCCGGAGGGCGAAACGCCGTCTCTGCTCTGCGCTCGAACTCGCGCAGTTTGTCGAACAGCGCGATGACGCCCTCGACGGCGTGCTTCATCTCTATCGCGTCGAGCGCACGCGTCACGTTGCGCTGCGCCATGTCGCACCACGTCGTCAGCTTTCGGCGAAGTCTGGTGCCGCCGTCGATCCGCTCGCGCGCGTCCGCGTCGAGCTCCTGCCAGCGCCGCAGCCGCGGCGCAGCCCACTCGCCGAGCTGCTCCAGGAAGTCGGCGCAGTATCTGATCGGCTCGTCAGTCCAGTGGAAGTCGTTCTTCGGCGCGGCGGCGTAGAGCATCGCCACGCGCAACGTGTCAGCGCCGACCTCCTCCAGCATCTGCCTCAGCTCGACGGTGTTGCGCAGGTGCTTGCTCATCTTCTTGCCGTCGAAGCGCACCAACCCGATCATCCGCTGGTTCGTGAACGGCTCGCCGTCCGCGATGTGCGTCAGCAGGCCGATATCGCGCAGCATCTTCGTGAAGGAACGCTGGTCGAACACGAAGCCGGCGCCGTCGGTGCCGCGGATCACGTTGGTGACCGGCAGCCATCTGGCCGTCTGCGGATGGTCGAACATCGCCTCGGCGCGATCCGCGTACGGGACGCTGATCGACAGCCAGGTCCAGAACGCGTCCACGTGGCAGTCGAGCGTGTCGGTCTCACGCCGCGCCGGACCGCCGCACGACGGACACTCAGTGTTGACGAAATCCTCGTCCTCGGCGAGCGGACGTCCGGTGCCATCGATCTTCAGGTCCTTCGGCAGCACGACGGGCAGCTGCTCCTTCGGCACCGGGACGACGCCGCAGTCAGCGCAGTAGACGATCGGGATCGGCGCACCCCAACTGCGTTGGCGCCCGACGGAGAAGTCGGTGATCGCGTAGCGGCGCGCAGGCCGGGTCTCGACGGCCAGTGCCGCACCGTCGGCCGGCGGCAGCACGATGCCGACCTTCTCGCCGACCTCGGCGTCGGTCCTGTCGACCCCCGGGAAGCCGAGCGAGGCGGTTGCGCCATGGCGCGCGTCGACGATCGGTGAGACGAGCACTGGCAGCGGCCGATCGATCCCGGCGATCGTCGCGGTCAGGCCGGTGTCGATCACGTCGACGGTGCTCGCGCGATCCCCGCTGCGCCAGCCCATCGATCTCATGTCGCGCAACGCGTCGCTCTCCTGCAGCTCCCCAACCCAGTCGGCGAGCCGCGGATGATTCGGCGACACCGCGACGAATGCCGCCTGCGCGAGCGCGTCGGGCTCGGCCGCGAACACGACAGCCGGCCTGCCGGTCGGCGTCGTCGCATCGAGCTCGACCCCCTCCACCCGACTCAAGAGGGAGCGCTGGGCGTTAAGCGCGTTGGCGTCCCATCCGCTCAGCGTGTCGAGGTTGTCGTCGTTCTCCGCCGCGTATCGCGTCGCGCGGAAGAACCACTGCTCGAGCGGCCGGAAGTCGACGGGGCCGTCGCAGCGCCAACAGACGCCGCCCTCGGCCTGCGTCTGCGCGAGCACCGTCTCGCAGGAGTCGCACCAGTGGACCTGCCGCTCCTGGCGGTAGATCAGGTCGTGCTCGAGCAGCAGCAGGAAGAGGTACTGCGTCCACTGGTAGTGCTGCTCCTCGCACGTGACGAAGGAGCGCTCCCAGTCGAACGAGACACCGAGCCCAGAGAAGTCGCGGCGGAAGTTGTCGCAGCACTGCTCGACCCACTCGGCCGGCGTGATGCCGCGGCGGATCGCCTCCAACTCGGACGGCAGGCCGAACGCGTCGAAGCCCGTCGTGAAGAGGATCTGATCGCCCTGCGCGCGACGGAAGCGCGCGAAGGCATCGGAGACCGAGTAGATGCGAGCGTGACCGAGGTGCGCGTTGCCCGACGTGAACGGGCACGACGGGAACACATAGCGCGCCGGTCCCTTCGCGTCCTCTCCAGGCGTGGCAAAGACGCGCTGCTCGCGCCAGGCAGCCTGCCAGCGCTCGTCGAGTTCACGATGGGCCGGCGGCACGGCTTCCCCCAATTACATACAGATCCGGAAATCAAGACCTTCAAGATGCGAAATTCAGTACGCCCGACGGGACTCGAACCCGTATCTCTGGCTTGAAAGGCCAGTACTCTCCAGGAAACTTGCGGTCTGGGTCGCACGCAATCACGTTTGCCCAAAGGCAGCCAGACACCGAGAAAAACCGAAGCTCCCCCGGCTTGATGTTTGGCGCGCGACAGCGCGTGCGGATCCCCCGATTGTTTCCTTTGACCGTTTGAGCTACGGGCGCAAGCGGTCTTTCGCGAGCAACGATAGGCAGGCTGTTCACGGCTTGTCAAGTTGTCCCCGGACGGTAAGCTGTCCCGACGCGTCGTTCATGGGGATGAACGGCCGCTACAGCAAAGGGGGACGGGGACGGAGATGGTCTCGGCGTCGATCATCGAGTGCATCGGCGGCACACCGCTGGTGCGCCTGCGACGGCTGTTCAGTCACGGGCCGCAGGTGTACGCGAAGCTGGAGCTGCTCAATCCGGGCGGCTCGGTCAAGGACCGTCCAGCTCGCTACATCATCGAACGCGGCCTGCGCGACGGCACGATCGCTCCGGGTGCGACGATCGTCGAGTCGTCCTCGGGCAACTTCGGAATCGCGCTCGCGATGGCGGCGCGCATCTACGAGCTCGACTTCGTCTGCGTCGTCGACCCGAGAATCGCGCCGCTCAACCTGCGCATCCTCGAGCAGCTCGGCGCACGGATCGAGATGGTGCAGCGACCGGATCCCTACGGCGGCTACCTGCACACGCGCCTGGAGCGCGTGCAGGAGCTGATTGCCGAGATACCCGGCGCCTACTGGATCGACCAGTACGCGAACACCCTCAACTCCCAGTGCCACTACGACGGAATCGGGACCGAGATCGTCGAGGCGCTCGGGACCGAGGAGCCGGTCGACGTGTTCGTCGCCGCCGTCAGCACGAGCGCGACGCTGATGGGCGCCGCACGGCGCCTGCGCGACACCTGGCCGGGCATCCGGGTCGTCGCGGTCGACGCACAGGGCTCGGTGATCTTCGGCGGGCCGGCGAGCAGACGCAGCCTGCCGGGCATTGGCTCCAGCCGCACGCCCGAGCTGCTGTGCGAGGACGAGATCGATGAGGTGCTCTACGTCGACGACTTCGACTCCGCACGCGGCTGTCGCGAGCTTCTGCGCGGCGAGGGGATCCTCGCCGGCGGCTCGTCGGGCGCGGTGATCGCGGCGGTGCAGCGCGTCGTCGCGACGCTGCCGCCGACCGCACGCGTCGTGACGGTGCTGCCGGACCGCGGCGAGCGCTACATGGACCTCGTCTACGACGACGCCTGGGTCGAGGCCCATCGCCCGACGGTGCCCGACGTCGTGCCGGACGTGACGGCGGTCAGGCCGGCCGCCGTCGCGCTAACTCCGACGCCCTGAGGGGAGCCATGACATCGACGCAGACCGAGCCGGCCGCATCGCCGGCCGAGCCGGCAGCCGGGGACATCCTCTACCTCACCCGCCGCGACGTGCGCGCCGCGATGGGATCGATACGCGGGTACGTCGAGGCGCTGCGCGCGGCGCTCGCGCTGCACGCCGAGGGCAAGACGGCTCAACCGTTGAAGCCGTACCTGCGCTGGCGCAGAAGAGGCCACATCGCCGACCGCATCATCGCGATGCCGGGCTACGTCGGCGGCCCAAACGAGATGGCCGGGATCAAGTGGATCGGCTCCAAGCACGACAACCCGACCGAGCGCGGGATCCCACGAGCGAGCGCGGTGATCGTGTTGAACGATCCGGAGACGCACTTCCCCGTCGCGATCATGGAGGGCGGCGAGATCAGCGGCATGCGCACGGCCGGCGTGACGGTGCTCGCCGCCGAGTACCTCGCGCGGCCGGGATTCCAGTCGGTCGCGCTCGTCGGCTGCGGCTTCATCGGCCGGCTGCATGCGCTCGGGCTGCTGGAGTCGTTCCCGGCGATCGAGAAGCTGTACCTCTACGACCACGATCGCCACTCGGCGAGCAGCCTCGCCGAGGAACTCGGCCAACTCGGTCGCGAGGGCCTGGCCGTGACGGTCTGCGACACGGCCGAGGAGGCAGTCTGCCGCGGCGAATTGGTCGTGCCCTGCACCGTGACGGCGAGACCGTACATCGAGCTCGACTGGCTCATGCCGGGCGCGTTCGTGTCCAACATCTCGATCATGGACGTCAAGCCCGAGGTGTACCTCGGCGTCGACAAGTTGATCGTGGACGACTGGGAGCAGGCGAACCGCGAGAGAAAGACGATCAACCAGCTCGTCCTCGCCGGGAAGCTGAGGCAGTCCGACCTGCATGCGGAGCTCGGCGACGTCGTGCGCGGGCACAAGCCGGGTCGCGAGTCGGCGGACGAGCGGATCCTCCTGAATCCGATGGGGATGGCGATCGAGGACGTCGCCTGTGCCGCCGCTGTGTACCGCACGGCACGCGAGCAAGGAGCGGGAACATGGCTGACGTTGGCGTAGCGGCCCACTCGGATGTGCGCTCGCGCCTCGGCGCGGTGCGCGGGCGGCATGGCGAGGTGCTGGTGGTCGTCGGCCCGCCGCGGACGGCCTCGACCGCAATCTCGCGGATCCTCTGGAACCACGAGCAGGTCGGCTGGTACAGCCATGAGCCGTTCGAGGCGACGTGGTATGAGGGCGCAGGTCCGGAGCGTGCTGCGGAGCTGCTGGAGGCGCCGGAGGCCGTCAGGGCGCTCGGCGGCCGTGGTGCTGGCGAGACGCTCGTCATCAAGGAGATGACGTTCCAGGTCGGCGACGCGTTTCCGCTGCTCGCCTCGCTCGCGACGCGCCCAATCGTCTTCCTGATCCGCGATCCTCGACTGTGCGTCGCCTCGCGCATGCGCGTGTTGGAGGCATCCGGCCGCCCGCAGGTATTCCCCTTGCGCGAGTCCGGCTGGGACGACCTCGCGCGCCAGCTCGACCATGTGCGGCGCGAGGGAATCGAGCACACGATTGTCGACTCGGGCGATCTGCGTGCCGACCCGGCGGCGGTCGTGCCGTCGCTGCTGGAGCGGCTGGGCCTCGCGTACGACCCATCGCTGCTGACCTGGGGCGCCTCGGCGGCGACCGGGCTCAGCTCCGTCTCAGGCGCCGAGGATCCCTTCTACAGGGAGGTTTTGCAAAGCAGAGGTCTCGAGCCCGACACGGAGCGCGTGCCGGAGCTGGACGAGTTCCCGCCCGACGACGGCTTCCGCGACCACGTCGCGGCCTGCATGGAGCAGTACGAGCAGCTGCGGGCCGAGCAGCCCGCCTACTGACCTGGGACCCAGAGCCGGCCGGATCTCTGCGCGGGGCCGGCGCCCTCGGCCGGTGGCGACTCTCCCGATGGCTGCTGCTCGGCAGCGGGCGGTGCGCCCGGAGCGTCGGAGCCGGGCTCAGCCGGGGCGGCGCCGACGGCTCTCACATAGGCCATCTGCAACTGCGACAGCGCATCGCGGATCGGTCTCGCCTGCTCCGCACCGAGCGACTGCTCGACCAACGGCATCAGCGCCCGCACGGCCTCGATCCCCATCCGCGTCTGGCCGAGATCCTGCTCGCCCTCGCTGCCGGGGACCAATCCCGCCCGCAGCACGGCCACGTTGAGGATCGAGACGGTCGCCTCGGTGACGACCTGCTCGACGCGAACGCGCTTGAGCTCCTCCTCCAGTGCCGCCCGCATCTCCTCCTCGGTCGGCTCGCGCTGGCCCGGGTTGGGTGGGATCGGGTCATCCTGTGCGCTCATACGATTGCCTCCTGGGCGTAGGTCTCCCGCGTTTCCCGCACCGTCGCGGCGTAGACGTCCTCGATCGACGCACCGGACTCCAGCAGGCGCCGCTGCCGCTGCGCGCCGTTCAGCTCCGGCAGCGCGACGTCGATGCCGAGCTCGCTGCGCACCGGGGCGGTCCAGGCGAGCAGCCGCTCGACGGCCTCAGCCGCTGGCCGCTCCTCAGCACGCTCGAGATCGACCAGCTTGCCGTCAAGCCCGAAGCGGATGGCACGCCAGGTGTTCTCCTCGATCAGGCGCGGAGCCGGATCGACGAACGGACCGCCCTCGTCGACGTCGCGCGCCGCCTGCAGCACGGCGCCGACGATCAGCGCGGCGAGGGCCTCGGACTCGGTGGCGGTCGACTGCGCATCGCAGATGCGGACCTCCACGGTGCCGAAGGACAGATGCGGCCGGATCGACCACCACACCTGCGTGTACTCGACGATCGAGTTGGTCTTGACGAGGAAGTCGAGATAGTCCCTGAACGCCTGCCAACTGCCGAACGCGTCCGGCACGCCGCAGCGCGGGAACGACTTCGTGAACGTCTGGGAGCGCGCGGTGTGGAGCCCGGAGTCGCGTCCGTCGACGAACGGCGAGTTGGCCGAGATCGCCAGGAGCACTGGCAACACCGGTCGCAGGCGGTCGCAGACCTTGACCGCGCGGTCCGCACCCCTCACGCCGACGTGGACGTGCATCGAGAACGTGTTGTTGCGCCGCGCGACGTACTGCAGCCCGTCGACCACACGCCGGTAGTGCTCGGTGTCGATGTTGCGTTGCTCGCGGTAGTCGGCCCACGGATGGGTGCCCGTCGCTCCGAGCGCGGCACCGCGCTCAGCGGCGAGCGCGAACAGCCGGCGGCGGTGGTCGCGTTGGGCGGCGAACGCGCCGGCGAGGTCCTCCCCACGGCCGGAGCGGATCTCGATCTCGGAAGAGATCAGCTCGCCGGCGAGCGAGCTGCCCAGGACCGGATCGGTCGCCGCGGCAGCGTCGTACAGCTCCTCGAAGCGCGGGGCCAGGTCGAGCGTCGCCGGGTCGAGCAGCGCAAACTCCTCCTCGAGGCCGATCGTGCCGTCGATCGCGTCCTCGTAGGACTCGTGCGCGGTGGAGAAGTCGAGGCTCACGAAGGAAGGCCGGAAACGGGCGGAGCCGGAGCTCAGGTCAGGTAGAAGTACAGCGCGTAGAGCAGATCGACTGCCGGGCTGGAGGTGTGGACCGTCACCTCCGGCGGGACCTGCAGCAGCGCCTCGGAGTAGTTGAAGATGATCTTCACCCCGGCCGCGACCAGGTCGTCGGCGAGCAGCTGCGCGGCGGCCGTCGGGACGGCGAGCACCCCGACGACGATGTCCTCCTCTTCGACGATCTGTGGCAGATCGGTCGCGTTGCGCACCGTGTGCGGGCCGACCTCCTCGCCGATCTTCGCCGGATCCTTGTCGAATATCGCGACGACGCGGAAGCCATGGTCGGCGAAGATGTCGGAGGACGCGATCGCCCGGCCGAGGTGACCGGCACCGAACAGCGCGATGTTGTGCTGGCCCGAGGTGCGCAGGATCTTGCGGATCTGCGAGACGAGCGAGTCGACGTTGTAGCCGACGCCGCGCTTGCCGAACTTGCCGAACCCGGAGAGGTCGCGACGGATCTGCGTCGAGTTGACGTGCGTGTAGTCGGAGAGCTCCTGCGAGGAGATCGTCTCCTTGCCCATCTTCTTGGCCTGCGTGAGGACCTGCAGGTAGCGCGACAGACGTGCGGCGACGCCAAGTGAGAGGCGGTCGCCGACCTTGCCCAGGGCGACCTCGGCGTCGTGCTCGATCGTAGAGCTCATCGCTCCCCAGTGTATGCGAGTCGCCGCCGCAGCTCGCCCTCATCGACGAAGAAGTCGAACAGCTCCTCGCCGTCGAGCGCAACCACCGGAATACGCTCCAGATACGCCTTGAAGAGCGCGTCGTCACGCTCGATGTCGCGCTCGACGAGCGTAAAGGGCAGCTCGGTCCGCACCCGCTCCAACACGACGCGTGCGTCGTCGCAGAGATGGCAGCCGGGCCGGCCGTAGAGGACGATCTCGCGCACTGCGCGACGAATGTAGCCGGCGCGGGGGCGAATCGTGTGCGGACCGGACCTCCGAGCGGCGTGCGATTCAGCAGGCACGCGAAACAACGTCTGAAGCTCTACGGCGTCAGCCAGGTCGATGCTCGACGCATCGCCCGTTGGGGCCCGATGGATGGTGTCGACAGAAGAGGTAACCCGCGCTACGTTGGTCGTGTTGCTGGCGTGCTCATCCGAGTGGTGGTCGCCCGCGACGACGCAGATCTCATCGTGACCGTGCACGACAGGAGGGGCTGATGCGAGCGGACTACGACAGCGAGGGTGACACGCTCGCCATTCATCTTGTCGACGTGCACCGCGCCGACTACGGCGACAACGAGACGCATCCGCAGGCGGTTGTCGCGATTTGTGACGGAAAGCCGGTGATCGTGGATGTGATCGGCGCGCGCGACGACGTCGAGGAGCCGCTCACAGCTGTCGCCGCCGGCTATGACCTCGACGTCGAGATGCTGATGGCAGCCGCCCGTGCCGCCTTGGCCGCGCCCGATCGAGTCGTGGTGCTCGACGTGCTGAGCCGCGCAACTGCGTAGCGCTACAGCCCCCGCTCGCCCGTCGCGTACGCGTCGAGCGCGGCGTAGTCCGGGAACGGCAGCGCGGGCAGGTGGCGCGCGGCGGAGGCGATCATCGCGGCGTTGTCGGTGCAGAGCCGGATTGGCGGCACGTCGATCTCGACGCCGAGGCCGCGCATCCGCTCGCGCAGTGGGCCGTTGGCGGCGACGCCGCCGCCGAGCGCGAGGCGCTGTACGCCCGTCTGCTCGAGCGCCCGCTCGACCCGGCGCGCGAGGGTCTCGACGATCGCGCGCTGATAGGAGGCGGCGAGGTCCGCGCGGCGGAGATGCGCCTCATCCTCCCCCAGCTCTCTGAGCTTATACAGCAACGAGGTCTTGAGTCCGGAGAAGGAGAAATCCAGGCCGGGCACCTGCTGCGCCGTCGGGAACTTGAAGGCCGCGGCGTCGCCGTCCTGCGCCAGTCTTTGCAATGCGGGACCCCCGGGATAGCCGAGGCCGAGCATGCGCGCGCCCTTGTCGAACGCCTCGCCGGCGGCGTCGTCGTGCGTGGCGCCCAGGACCTCCCACTTCGGCCCGTGATCGCGCACGTGCGCGAGCAGCGTGTGACCACCGGAGGCGATCAGGATCAGGAACGGCGGCTCGAACTCGCTCGGCTTCAGGAACGACGCGGCGACATGCCCGTGCAGGTGGTCGACCGGGATGAGCGGCAGCCGGTGCGCGGCGGCCAGCGCCTTGGCGGTCGAGACGCCGACGAGCAGGGCGCCGACGAGCCCGGGTCCCTGCGTGACGGCGACGGCGTCCAGCTCGGGCAGCGTCGTCCCAGCCTGTGCGAGTGCGTCGTCGACGACCGGGCCGATCAGCTCCAGGTGGTGCCGCGAGGCGACCTCCGGCACGACGCCGCCGTAGCGGTCATGGATGCCCTGCGAGGAGATCACGTTCGAGCGGATCTCACCGTCCTGCGTGACGACGGCAGCGCAGGTGTCGTCGCAGCTTGTCTCGATCGCGAGGATCACGCGGCGCCGGTGCCCACGTTCGGCACGTCGTCGAGGCGGCCGTTCAGCGTCGCGCGCGTGCGCCACATGATGAGGGCGTCCTCGCCGTTGTCCTGGTAGTAGCGCGGTCGCGTGCCGGCCGAGCGGAAGCCGAAGCGCTCGTAGAGCGCTATCGCCGCGCCGTTCGTGGGCCGCACCTCCAGCGTGAGCTGTGCGCTGCCGCTGCCGTCGTCGATCCGCTCCAGCAGTGCTCTCAAGAGCGCCGACGCGATGCCCTTGCGCCGCAGGCGCGGATCGACCGCGATGTTCATCAGGTGCCAGACGGTGTCGTAGCGCGAGCAGATCAGATGCCCGACGACCGTTCCGTCGCGCAGAGCTGCCAGACACACGCCCGACGGCTTCGACAGCTCCAGCACGAACATCGCAAGCGACCACGGCGTCGGGAACGCACGCCGCTCAACCGCGATCACCTGCGGCAGGTCCGAGTAGGTGAGACGGCGGATCTCGAGCGTCGACGAGGGGGTCACGATGCCGTGGCGCGCCGTCTGCGGAGCGCCAGCTCGGCGTCCGGAAGGCGCAGATAGGCCGGGAAGACCGCGTCACGGACGTCCGGCTCCATCACCGCCGCGAGCCGGGCGTGCACCGCCGCGTCGACGCGGTGGGCTGCGGAGCCGTCCGCCGGGACCACAGCCCCGGCCGCTGTCAGTACGTCCCTGAACCTTACCGCGCCATCTCCGACTGCCAACGCGCCTGCGGGCAGCGCGGCGACGGCTTCCGCGAGCGCCTCCGGGGTGAGCGCAGCGGGCGCCAGCAGCGGCTCGGCCGCGGGCCGGTCGGCGCCGCCCGCAGCCCAGGCGGCGGCGAACGCCTCGCCGCGGCGCGCGTCGAGGACGGCGAGCGTGGCAGAGGCGCCGTGGCCGGCCGCGCCCGCGGCGAGCGAGCGCAGCGTCGAGACGCCGACAAGCGGCAGGTCGTGCGCGTGGGCGAGCGCTCGCGCGGTCGCAACGCCGATCCGCAGGCCGGTGAATGTCCCCGGCCCAATGCCGACAGCCAGCCGGTCGAGCTGCGGGAAGTCCAGGCCCGCCTCCGCAAGCAGTTCGAGCGCGAGCGGCAGCAGCTCGCTCACGTGCCCTGGCCGCTCCCGTGGCCCCGGCTCGTGGTGGCGCATCAACGTGCCGCCATCGGAGCACAGCAGTGCGACAGCCGTCGCCGGCGTCGCGGTGTCGAAGGCGAGCAGTTGCATGCCGCGCATCGTCGCGCACACGGCGGCCGTGTGAAGCGTTGGCCCCTCGACGGGGCTGTCAGCTACGGCCCCCGCCACCCGTCCCGATCGTGGCGCGCCGACAGTCGGGCGACGCACCGGCGACTGGGCCCGAGATTCCCGCAACGTGCGAAAAAGCGCCCGCACGCCTTGCAACGTGACGGCCGATCGATCACGTAGGGTCCTGCCCCGATGACGGCGAGCCTGCCTCCGCTCGGCACGACGTCCAGCTCCCCCATTCGTTCTGTCGCGTGCAGTCTCGCGGCGGTCCTGCTGGCGTTTGCCTGTCTCGCAACCGCTGTGCCCGCGGCCCACGCCGCCGGCGCGGACGGACTGCTCGTGGACGCCTCGACGGCAGGACTTTCAGCAGCGCCGACGGCCTCAGTCGCCTCGGCACGACCGCTCGCACACTCCGCCGCGCGCGGCTGCGGCTTCGCCCGCGGCACACTGCACACGCGCCGCAGCATCCTCCACACGCAGCGCCGGATGCTGTGCCTGATGAACCGCGTCCGGGCCCGCTTCGGCCTGCGGCGCCTGCGCACGAACCACTGCCTGCACCGCGTCGCGGCCCGTCACGCGCACGACATGGTCAACCGCCGCTACTTCGCGCACACGACCCCGAACGGCTGGGACCCGGGCCGGCGGGCGCGCGCCTCTGGCTACGTGCCCCGGGCCGCGGCGTGGCTGGTCGGCGAGAACATCGCGTGGGGCGTCGCCAAGGCGGCCCGTCCCGCATGGGTCGTGCGTGCCTGGATGCACAGCCCCCCGCACCGGCACAACATTCTCAGCCGCCACTTCCGCGATGTCGGGATCGGCGTGGCGCGCGGCGTTCCCCTGCGCGGCTTCCGCGGCGTGCGCCTGCGCGCGACGTTCAGCGTCGAGTTCGGCAAGCACCACGGCCGCACGCGCTGCGGGTAGCGCCGAGGCGCCGGCCGTCAGTCCCGCGGGTCCACGTCCGGCTCGATCGTCAACTCGCGCGTGTCGCCGCCGCGATGCGCGAGCCGCACCCGCGCGGCGATGCGAACACCCACGACGCTGTCCGCGACCTCCGGCCACTCGACGAACGCAACGCGCTCGGGGGTGAGGTAGTCGGCCAGCAGCGCCGGATCCTCCAGCGCGAGGTCGCCGAGGCGGTAGAGGTCGAGATGCGAGACCGGCACATCTCCCTCGTAGCGCTGCCCGATCGTGAAGGTCGGGCTTGTGACGCGACCGCGCACGCCGAGCGCGCGGCAGGCGCCGCGCACGAAGGTCGTCTTGCCGGCGCCCAGCTCGCCGGCGATCAGCACGACGTCACCGGGCTCCAGCGCTGCCGCGAGCTGTGCCGCGAGTGCCTCGGTCTCCCCTGGACCGCTCGTGCGATGGACCCCGGTCGGAGGCGGTGGCTGCCGGCGCATCGCCCGCGGACGGTAGCGTAGGCGCCGTGACGACCGACGCGTCCGGAGGCCAGGAGGGCGGCGGCGCGGGGGTCTCCCTGCGCGGCCGCGTCGCGGCGTTGCGCTCCTCCGACATCGGCAGAGCGAGCGGGCTCGCCGTCGCGATGATCGCGAACAACGTCGTCGCGCTCGCGTCGACAGTCGTCTTCGCCCGGCTGCTCGACGACTACGGGTCACTCGCGGCCCTCATCTCCTTCTACCTGATCCTGTCGGTCGTTGGCCAGGCGATGCAGGTCGCGACGGCGCGCGACGCCGTGCTCGGCCAGCTCGGCGAAGGGCCCGGGCTCGTCGCCACCCTGCGGGACTGGACGCGCTCGCTGCTGCTGCTGACGGTCGGCGTGGCGGTTGTGGCGGTGATTTTCCGCGCGCCGATCGCCAGCGCAGTTGGGGTCGACCAGGAGTGGGCGGCGGCAATCGGACCACCGGCCGGCGTCCTGTGGCTCCTGGTCTCGCTGCTGCGCGGCGGGCTGCAGGGCACCGGCGACTACCGCGCGGTCGGGATCAGCCTCGTCGGCGAGCAGGGCGCGCGACTCGTGCTCGGCGTCGGACTGGCGGCGGCCGGTCTGGGCGTCACGGGTGCCTTCCTCGGCACACCGTTGTCGCTGCTGGCGATCGCCGTGTACTGCGGGTTCGAGCTGCGCCGTGTGACGTCGCCCGCAGGCGCGGACCCGGTGTTTCGCCCTTCGGCGACCGCAAGCGGATCGCCTGCAAAATCGGCGTTTCGCCCTTCGGCGACCGCAAGCGGATCGCCTGCGGACGACGTTACTGCTCGCCGCCTGCGCGACCACATCGCCGGCGCGACCACGCCGATCGCCGGGCTCGTGATCGTCGCGGTGCTGCAGAACATCGACATCATCGCCGGCAAGCACCGCTTCTCGACTGATGTCGCGAGCTCGTACGGCGCAACTGCGGTCGCCGCCAAGGTGCTCGTGTGGGTCGCGATGGGCGCCGGCTTCTACCTCGTGCCTGAGACGTCGCGACGGCACGCCGAAGGCGAGGACACCCGGCGCGTGCTCGTAAATGCGATCGGGATCGTGCTCGTATGTGCCGTGCCGGTGCTGGCGATCTTCGCGTTCGGCGGCAGACAGCTGCTGCAGGCGGCCTTCGGCGCGGATCGCTTGCTGGCACTCGACGCACTGCTGCCGCTCGGCGTCGCCTTCACGCTGCTCGCACTGACCTACCTCGCGATCCAGTACCTGCTGGCGCTGCGTCGCACAGCGTTCCTGCTCCCGCTCGGCGCGATCGCGCTCGCCGAGCCGGTGCTGCTGCTGACGGTCGCGCCGTCGAACCCGGACGGCTTTGCGGCGGTCGTGCTGGGCATCCAGGCCGCTGCCGCCGTCGTGGCGCTGGGTCTCGCGTTCGCCCGCGGCGCGCCGCCGCCGACGCGCTGAGATCAGGAGTCGAGACCCGGGATGGGATCGATCGGAAGCGTCCCGTGAATCGCCTCCAGCTCAGCCAGATCGGCCCGGTCCTGCGGGCGACCGGCAAGACGCTTGAATCCGACGACGCTCGACAGGCTCGCAACCTGGAAGGAACCAGCACCGAGATCGGCATGGAGGGCGATTCTCGCCACCGTCGCATAGTCGAGCGGTGCCACGCCCTCGCGCACCAGATCGACGATCCCACTCTGCGTGTTCACTCGAAGATGGGCACTGCCGACGAGCATCTCTCGTGTCACAGGTGCAGCATCACGATCTCGGGTCGCCGCAAGCGCCCTCAGGGCTTCCAGGCAGGCCTCGTCATTCTCGGGATCGTCGGGGATCAACAGATCGACGTCGCGCGTGGTGCGAATATGGCGATTTGCGATCACGGCGAAGCCGCCGATCACCACGAACTCTGCACGGGCCGTCAGGAACGCTGCCGTGATCGCAGCGAGATCAGGTGCGTGAAGCGGGTCTGCCGGCATTGGGACGCTCGATCGCGTTCAGCAGGGCAAACGCCTGCTCGGAAAGCGCCATCCCGCTCCGCAGCAACTCCTCGACAGGCGTGCTCTCCGCGGGAATCCCACTTCGACGCTCCTCGTCGTTGATCCGCGCCCACGTGGCTTCGTGGCCCGGCGTCAGGAGAGTAGGTCTCGGCGTGTCCATCAGCAGAGCCAATGGTACGTCAGCTATCGGCCACAGCCGTGGGAACGCTCAGAAGAGGCCGAGCTGGTCGACAGTTGGCTCGCGCTCCTCTGCGACGGCCGTCGCTGAGGAGACGGAAGGCTCGGCGTCTGCAGGCTCCGGCGTCACGTCGGGCGACGCCGCAGCATCTTCGGGCTCAAACTCCGGCACCGGCTCCATCACCTCCGGCTGGGGCGGCGGATCCGTGGCGAGCAGCTCGGGCAGGCGCGCGAAGTCGGCGCGCAGCGTCTCCAGCATCGAGGGCGTGTAGAGCGCAGCGGCGGGGTGATAGATCGGGTAGAGACGGACGGCGCGGTGGCCGAGCACGTGCACCTCCGGCTGACCGTGCAGCTTCGAGATGCCGGTCGGGTCGCCACGCAGCAGCTTGGTCGAGAAGTTGCCGAGCGTGCAGATCACGCGCGGCTCGATCAGGTCGACCTGGCGGTGCAGGTAGTCGCGGCAGGCCTCGATCTCCTGCGGTCGCGGATCGCGGTTGCCCGGTGGGCGGCACTTGAGCACGTTCGCGATGAAGACGTCCCCGCGCTCGAGCCCAATCTCGGCGAGCAGCTTGTCGAGCAGTCTGCCGGCCTGGCCGACGAACGGCAGCCCCTGCTTGTCCTCGTTCGCTCCCGGCGCCTCGCCGACGAACATCAGGTCGGAGTTCGCGTTGCCGGCGCCGAAGACGACGGTCGTGCGGGTCTCCGCGAGCGCGCATCTCGTGCAGGCGCTCGCCTCGAGGTAGACCTGCTTCAGCTGCTCCCGGCGTTCGGCGGCATTCATTCGACTGGTGGATGGTATTCGGGTGGCGCGACGGCTACCATTTGCATCAGCCGTCACCCGGTTTGGGGACGGACTTCGCAGCACCGCACACATCATCGACTCGACGCCGACCGGTATCTCCCATGTGGGAACTGGAACGGGAAACCACCACCCCAGCCACTGCGCGCCTGCGCTGCGCGATCGTCGGCGCGGGCCGACTCGGCCGCGCGATGGCCTGCGGGCTGCGTGAAGCCGGGCTCACGGTCGAGGGACCGCTCGGGCGCGGGGCTCGATGTCCGGACGCTGACGTCGTCATCCTCGCCGTCCCCGACGCGGAGATCGCCAACGCCGCCGCAGCGATCGAACGCCGCACGGACGGCCCGCTCGTCGGCCATTGCTCCGGCGCCACGACGCTGGCGCCCCTCGTCCCCCACGAGGCCTTTTCGCTGCACCCACTGATGACCGTCCCGGCAGACGGTCCCGCACAGCTCGCGGGCGCACGCGCCGCGATCGCCGGCACCACCCCCCACGCCCGCGGCATCGCCCACCAGCTCGCCCTCCATCTCGGCCTCACCCCAATCGACGTCGCCGACGAAGATCGCGCCGCCTACCACGCCGCCGCCTCGATCGCCTCCAACTTCCTGATCACGATCGAGGCCGCCGCCGAGCAACTCGCGGCCACCGCCGGCGTCGACCGAGCCGCCCTCGTCCCACTCGTCCAAGCAACCGTCGAGAACTGGGCAGCCCTCGGCCCCAAGCAAGCTCTCACCGGCCCGATCGCCCGCGGAGACCAAGAGACGGTGGACCGCCAGCGCCAAGCGATCGAACAGCGCACGCCAGACCTCCTTCCACTGTTCGACGCACTCGCCGAGGCAACCAGAGCGCTGGCCAACGGCGCCGATCGGGCGGGTGGCGCGGGGAAATCGATTCTCGCGGCCCCGCCCGCGAAATCGATTGTCCCGGCGACAGGACCCGCCCGCAGCAGCGTTGGAGCCCACGCATGAGGACCCTCCGCACCAAGAAAGAGCTGCGCGAGCACTTGAAGACAGAGCGCCAGAACGGCAGCACCATCGGCCTCGTCCCCACCATGGGCGCCTTCCACCAAGGCCACGTCTCCCTCATGCAGCGAGCACGCGAGACCACGGACGTCGTGGTGGTGTCCCTCTTCGTCAACCCCACCCAGTTCGCCCCCACCGAGGACCTCACGGCTTACCCGCGAGACGAAGCGAAAGACGCGGAGATGGCCCAGCAGGCCGGCGTCGACGTGCTGTTCGCCCCGCCGGTGAAGGAGGTCTACCCCGACGGCTTCCAGACGACCGTCACCGTCGGTGCGCTCGCGCAGCCGCTCGAAGGCGCCCAGCGCCCCGGCCACTTCGACGGCGTCGCGACGGTCGTCACCAAGCTGCTGAACATGGTGCAGCCGGACGTTGCCTTCTTCGGCCAGAAGGACGCCCAGCAGGCGCTCATCGTGCGCCGCGTCGTCCGCGACCTCGACATCCCGACCCGCATCGAGGTCTGCCCGACGGTCCGCGAGCCGGACGGCCTCGCGATGTCGAGCCGCAACGCCTATCTCGGTCCCGCCGAGCGCGAGCGCGCCATCGCGCTGCGGCGCGCGCTCGACGCCGCCGAGCAGACCGTCGCCGCCGGCGAGCGCGACGCAACCGCCGTCGCCACAGCCGCCCATCAGGCGATGGAGCCCTACGGCGTCGAGCCGGAGTACCTCGCGCTCGTCGCTTCAGACAGCTTGCAGCCCGTCGATCGAATCGACGGAGAGATCCTCATGGCCCTCGCAGCGCGCGTCGGGCCCGCCCGCCTCATCGACAACACCCTCATAAACACCAACGGGAGAGCCTGAAACCGCCATGCATCGCACGATGCTCAAGTCGAAGATCCACCGCGCGACCGTGACCGACGCCGACCTGCACTACGTCGGCTCGATCACCGTCGATCCGGAGCTGCTCGAGGCCGCAGACATCCTCGAGCACGAGCAGGTCGCCGTCGTCGACGTCAACAACGGCGCCCGCTTCGAGACGTACACGATCGCCGGGGAGCGCGGCTCCGGCGAGATGAAGGTCAACGGCGCCGCCGCCCGCCTCGTGCACCACGGCGACACGATCATCGTCATCTCATACGCCCAATACGACACTGTCGAGTTGGAGCGCTACGAGCCCCGCGTCGTCCACGTGGACGCGCACAACCGCATCGTCACCGTCGATCGCGAGGTGGCGACCCTCCTCAGCTGAGGGCGCCAACCGCCGCGAAAGAGAGGAACACCGCCATGTCCGCCTCGCCCGTACCGACCGCAGTCGCCCCCGGCGCCCCGCCGGCCGAGCGGCTCCCTGTATCGCTGCCCGAGCTGGCCGAGAAGAAGCGCCTCGGCGAGCCGATCGTGATGGTCACCGCCTACGACTACCCGTCCGCCCAGGTCGCCGAGGCGGCCGGCGTCGACATGGTGCTCGTCGGCGACTCCGGCGCGATGACCGTGCTCGGCTACCCCTCAACCGTGCCGGTCTCGGTCGAGGAGATGCTGATGCTGACCGCCGCCACGCGCCGTGGCCTGCGTACGCCCCTGCTGGTCGCCGATCTCCCGTTCGGCTCCTACGAGGCCTCGAACGAGCAGGCGGTCGCGACGGCGCAGCGATTCATCAAGGAGGGCGGCGCGGAGGCCGTGAAGCTCGAGGGCGGCGGCGTGATGGCCGAGCGCGCCCGAGCGCTGGTGCAGGCAGGCATCCCCGTCATGGGCCACGTCGGGCTCACGCCCCAGACGGCGACGCAGCTCGGCGGCTACCGCGCGCAGGGGCGGACCGGCGAGCGCGCGCACGACGTCGCCCGCGACGCCCTCGCGCTGCAGGAGGCCGGCTGCTTCGCAATCGTCTTCGAGGCGATCCCCGCGGCGGTCGCGCATGACCTGATGGAGCGGATGGAGATCCCCGTGATCGGGATCGGCGCTGGCTCCGCGACCGACGGTCAGGTGCTCGTCTTTCACGACCTGCTCGGCATCCGCGAAGGCGTCGGGGCCCGCTTCGTCAAGCGCTACGCCGACATCCAGGAGGAGATGGTCGCCGGCGTGCGCGCCTTCGCCGAGGACGTGCGCACGCAGCGCTATCCGGCCCCGGACCACACCTACTCGATCGATCCGGAGCAGCTGGCGCATTTCCGCTCGCTGCTGGGTTGAGGCCCCCGGGCGGCGGGCCCCGTGCTCGCCGCCCCACCCTCTACACTGGCGCGGCTTCACAACCCCTTCACGAATCGTTCACAGGAGGAGCGCGCCATGGCGCGTCTGTCCCAGGTCTTCGCACCCCGCGACCGCGAGTTCTTCGACCTCTTTGAGGAGGCCAGCGGCAACATCCTGCGCGGCGCCGATCTGCTCGACCGGATGCTGCGCAACTATCCGGAGACGAAGGAGCTGGCGCGCGAGATCCTCCTGTGCGAGCAGGAGGGCGACCGCATCACGCACGACATCATCAATCGCCTGAACCAGACGTTTGTCACGCCGATTGACCGCGAGGACATCCTCGAGCTTGCTTCCACGCTCGACGACATCATCGACCTGACCGAGGAGGTCGCCGATTACCTCGGCCTCTACAAGGTCGAGGCGCCGATGGAGCAGGCGCAGCGGCTCGCGCACATCCTCATGCAGGCATGCCGCCAGATCGCCGAGGCGATGCCGCGGATGCGCGACTTCAAGGACATCTCGCACTACACCGTCGAGATCCACCGGCTCGAGAATGAGGGCGACCGCGTCACGCGCGAGGCGATCGCGTCGCTGTTCGACAACGGCATCGACCCGATGGTCGTGATCCGCTGGAAG
>Ga0126313_10000405_pt1 | contig 20236 bp, 13 predicted proteins | sample Plot105A_FD_89954 | JGI IMG/M metagenome (GOLD analysis project Ga0126313, IMG submission 89954) | Serpentine soil microbial communities from UC McLaughlin Reserve, CA, USA - Plot105A | ecosystem: Environmental > Terrestrial > Soil > Grasslands | place: USA: UC McLaughlin Reserve, Lake County...
GGAGAAATTACAAGGAAACCCTGGTTTACACCTCCAACATTAAAGGAGGAGGGAAACTGCCCTGAACTGATAACCCTGGGTAAACCACCATTAAGAACCGAAGATAACTGACCAACCCCATCTCCCAGTTCACCCACACCATGGATGAAAACAATTAAGGGATAAGTTTGGCCGCTTCCCCAGTATCCTGAAGGAAGATACTCATAGAAACCTCCGGAATTACCGGTTGTTGATACATACTTGGGTGTTTGAACTTGGGCGTACGAGTGTGCAAAGAAGGCAATAAAAATTATCGCCATGAGAGAGGTTCTCTGGGTTTTCATAGTCACTGGATTTTGGATTTACGCTGTCCTTACTGACTCACCTTAAAATAAATGAGGCAATTTTATCAAGGCTAAAGTAAAGATATTCGGGTCTGAAAACTATAGTAGAACTTCGAAATTTTGATACAGTATTTTAGTGATTTCTCTTATCGGAAAATAGTGTTAGTACTAGTGTAAAAGAGATTCACTAATCCTTCGGTTAATGTTGGAATAAGCTGTTTAATTTTTTTGTTGTTAGCCTATCGTAAAACCTTCTATGCTTATGATTAAAAAAATTTTTTGCAGATATACAGTTTCGTGTTTTATAACCCGTACCTGAATGTAAATAAAATGATAATATGGGGCTTTTTTTTGTATGTTTGAACCTGTCCGTTCAATAAACGCATCACCCTTGAAAAAATACTTTTCATCATATTGGATTCGTTCAGCTTTTTTTAGTTTCCTTCAACGTTTTTCGCTTACTGTATTCGGATTTATCAATTTTATTATACTGATCCGCAGTTTGTCTAAGCCTGAGATGGGTTTGTGGGCGTTCTTTTTAGTGATTACTAATTTATTTGAGTCTACTAAATCCAACCTTTTAAAGAATGCACATATAAAGTTTGTGGCAGCAAGTGAAGGTGAGGAGAAAACCGCTATTGCATCTTCTTCTCTTGTGCTAAATGCCCTGATTAGTTTTGTATTTATCGCTTTTCTTTTCCTTTTTTCAGGAATACTAAGTAATTGGCTTCATACAGGTAAAGAACTTGAGCGAATGCTGCTTTGGTTTACGCCAGGTATGATAGCTTTGGTTTTCTTTTCACACCTTGAAGCCGTCTCCCAATCGCACCTGGATTTTAAATCAGTTTTTGCAGGATATTTCTCCCGCCAAGTCTTGTTTTTTTTAATCATTCTGTGGCATAAAATATATGGTGTCCCTTTTTCAATGATATATCTGCCCATTTATCAATCCGTGAGCATTGTGTTTGGCAGTCTAACGCTTTACTTCTTTGGTAAAAGACATCTTCTTTATCGATTCAATCCTTCCAGGGAATGGATAAACAAGATCCTGGGATTTGGTGGTTATGTATTTGGATCAAGTGTATTGTCTAACATTTATACAAATGTGGATCAGCTAATGATAGCAAAAATTACTGCAAGTAATAGCATGGTGGCCAGTTATAATGCGGCAATTCGTGTAAGTGCTTTGGTAGATATTCCTTCTTACGCCGCTGCCGAGATTCTTCTTCCAAAAGTTTCGCAGGTGGTAAAAGACGGATCTGAAAAAGTAAAATATATGTATGAAAGGATGGTAGGAATTCTTTTATGCTTTACAACACCTGTTGCTTTATTTATTATTTTATTTCCAAATTTTGTTATTACGTTCATTGCAGGACCACAATACGCTGACTCTGCTCCTATCTTGCAATTGTACATGCTCATAGGCATTATCAGGCCCGTGCAAAATCAGGCAGCAAATATCTTATTGTATATAGGAAAAGCAAAATTAAGTTTCATTCTAAACGCATTTTATTTAACGCTGAACTTAATCATGAACTACATATGTCTTAAACAATTTGGTTTCTACGGGGCAGCTATAGGTAATGTAATCACGTGTTTCGTAGGAACCTTTATATGGTATTCAGTTTTAAGGAAGAATATTGGTATTGACTATAATAACATATTCAGGTATGCGCTTTTTACATACAAAACAATTTATTCAAGGATGGGATTGGCCTTGGCAAAAATGAAACACGTACAGGTTTAATTTCCTACGTGCTTATTGAGTGCCTCTTATTCTCTGACGGAGAACAAATCAACTACTCAACAATGTGTGGTAAAAGTGAAAGAGTTTCGTTGGAAAACAAGTGTAGACATGAAAGCAAACTTTCCATCCTCGCACAATATTTTACATAAATCCGATCCTCGAAGTGATGAGCATATTATTTGCGCCTTGAAAAATCAAACAAACAAAACAATTGCTGCGGTTCTATTGATGTAGCATTGTGTTAGAACCACGAAACATTAAACTTTATAAATCACATGATTCAAAATCGGGATATTGTTTACACCTGCATACAACCATGGATTAATGACATAGCAACCAATGGCAAGAACAATACTGAAATATTAGCCAGGCACAATAGAGTTCTTTTTGTCAATCCCCCTATAGATAGGAATAGTTTTTTTAGAGAAAAAAATAACCCTCTTTTTAAAATCCCCTTTGAAGTTATTCAAGGTAAAAGAGAAGGCCTAATGCAGGTTGATAACAATATCTGGGTACTTTATCCCAAAGTAATTATTGAATCAGCCAATTGGATACCTTTTACAAGTGCTTTCAGGATAATTAATAAGTTAAACAACCGGCGGTTTGCAAATGATATTCTTGAAGGTATAAAACAGCTCGGTTTTAAAAATTATATTCATTTTAATGACAGCGATCCTTTCCGTAGTTTTCATATAAAAGAATTGCTAAAACCGGTCCAAAGCATTTATTATACGAGAGATAACCTAATGGGTGTCCCTTATTGGCACAAACATGGCAGACTTCTGGAGCCGGAACTTTTTGCCAAGAGTGATCTTATTGTGGCTAATTCAACTTATCTGGCAGATATAGCACGGAAGTATAATGCACACACTTATTACATTGGACAAGGCTGTGATGTAGGAGATTTTGATAATAATATAGTACGAGAGGTTCCTGATGATATAGCTCACATTGCATCTCCCATTATCGGATATATTGGCTCTTTGCTGGCGCTACGGCTGGATGTAGAACTTTTGGAGAAAATTGCCACAAGCAAAAAAGAATGGAATTTTGTATTTATTGGCCCAGAAGACGCCACCTTTAAAAATTCTTTACTTCACCGCCTTTCGAATGTTTATTTTTTGGGTCTAAAGGAACTTAAACACCTCCCAAACTATCTTTCGCGGTTTGACGTTGCTCTTAACCCCCAAAAAATTAATGAGGTAACAATAGGTAATTATCCCCGTAAAATTGATGAATACCTTGCTATGGGTAAGCCAGTTGTTGCTACGCCAACCGGTGCCATGAGTATTTTTAAGGATTATGTTTATTTTGCCTCAACGCCCGAAGAGTATATACAACAAATTGAAAAAGCACTATTGGAAAATAATACTGAAAAAGAAAAAGAACGAGCAGATTTTGCCGGTACTCATACATGGGAAAATAGTGTATTGGAAATTTATAAAGCTATATTGAAGGTTAATCCCGAATTAGGAGAAAATTGAAAAAAGTAAACCACAGTTGATTCAAGATAAATGTCATCTATTAAAGAAAAAATAAAGCGCCATGAAAGGTTAAAGCATTTTATTCATTGGTTAATTATTCCTCCACGACAGGCAAGGCCGAGAAAATGGGTGTCCTGGTTTGTTAATCCGTTTTTTCATTCCAAGGGTAAAGCTTCTGTCATAAGAAGCAGCGCCAGAATGGACGTGTTGCCCTTTAATAGATTTATTTTGGGCAACAATTCTACAATTGAAGATTTTTGTACCATTAACAATGGTGTGGGCGATGTGGTAATAGGGAATGAAACAAGAATTGGGATGGGCAATGTAATTATAGGGCCGGTAACTGTTGGTAATTTTGTCATTTTTGCTCAAAATATCGTCGCAAGTGGTCTTAATCATGGGTACGAAGATGTAAGCTTACCAATTGACAAACAAAAAGTAACCACCGCACCTATTTTTATAGAAGATGAGTGCTGGATTGGAGCTAACGCCGTAATAACTGCGGGTGTTACAATAGGTAAGCATAGTGTTATTGCGGCAGGTGCTGTAGTGACAAAAGATATACCTCCCTATTCTGTAGCCGTCGGAAACCCTGCCCGCATCATAAAACAGTACAATTTTGAAAAGAAAGAATGGGTAAGGCTGTAAACAACCGTATCAGTAAGAAACCAAATTGCTACTATGCAATTTTTTTTACTCCAGCGTTTCAATTTTATGAATTAAACTTAGCAGCAAAATTTACAATCATTGCCAGTTATAAACATATTTATTTAACTTCAATATTTACCTGCAGATTTTTGTAAGTCATAAAATTTTATTATCCTATCAAACAATTCTGGAATTGTGCTTTTGAAACGTTTTGCTGCTTATTGTCAGGCTAAGATTAAATCCATAATCCATATAACCAGCAAGTCAGGTACAGACATATCATCTAATCTTGGAAACCAATCATGCATATGCGGATAGGCATTGAGGCACAAAGGATATTCAGAATAAAAAAGCATGGCATGGATATAGTGGCCATTGAATTAATTAAGAGTTTGCAGGAGATTGATTCAAATAACGAATATGTAATTTTTAGCAGAAAAGGGGAAAATAATAATGCTATCCGGGAATCTGATAATTTTCAAGTACAAACATTTTCTTCGCTAACTTATGCAGACTGGGAGCAGCTAAAACTCTTAAAAGCAGTAAATAAGCAAAAAATAGATCTGCTTCACTGCACAGCCAATACTGCACCTTTCTTTTCATCTGTTCCCATCATACTGACAATCCATGATATCATATACCTTGAAAATATTGATCTCAAGGGAACGCTATACCAAAATTTAGGTAACCTGTATCGTCGTTTTCTGGTGCCTAAAATCGTAAAAAAGGCAAACCTCATTTTAACTGTTTCTGAGTTTGAAAAAAATAATATTGTTAAGCGGTTGAACCTTCCTGAAGAAAAAGTTCAGGTTTTATACAATGGGGTTAGTTCGCAATTTAATAATAGCTATACCAGCCAACAGATTCAAGAAGTGCGTGATCAATATAAACTTCCACAGCAGTATATTATGTTTTTAGGGAACACGGCTTCAAAAAAAAATACGTTAAACGTCATTAAAGCCTTTGTTGATTTTTGTCTTAATCAAAAACATGATATACCCCTGGTGATGCTCGACTACAAAAAAGAGCTTGTTGTAAAAGTCCTGGAAGATTTAAAACATCCTGACCTGGCTGACCGGTTTGTCTTTCCGGGGTATGTGCCTCACAACCAAATACCATTAGTTTATAATGCCGCTACTGTTTTCTTATATCCTTCTTTAAGGGAAAGTTTTGGGCTGCCAATTTTAGAAGCCATGGCATGTGGCGTACCTGTTATAACTTCTTCTTCTTCATCTATGCCTGAGATTGCCGGCAATGCTGCGCTTTTTGTAGATCCACTTAGTTATAAAGACATCTCCAAAGCAATTGAAAAAATTGTTACGGATGAAAAGCTAAGATCGGATTACATTCAAAAAGGATTACAGCGGGCAAAATCTTTCACATGGAAAGCGGCTGCAAAGAAGTTACTTTCAATTTATGAAACAACATTCGGGTAATTAATCCTGAAATTTATTACTTGTTTAAGTTGTAAGATAATTGTTCGATAGTTATGCAATTTGTAAGAATATTGCACTATGGCAGCTTGTACTAAAGGTTTACCTTTGGCTAAGGCTGAATAAGAATAAGGACGGGTTTTCCATTCCGTATTAGCACGAAATTTACATGGCCCGGTATTTTAGACGAAGTCCTGATAATTTCTTATGCTTTTAGCCTTTTTTAGTATTTTGGTTGTTGCTTACGTGACAGGTTTATTCTAAATCCGCATTAATATCTGATTGGTAATGTTGAGTTCTATTACAAATGTCTTCTTTGTACTTCTTTTTAGTTATTGCGGCATATCGGTACTTTATCTGTTTGTTTTCTCGCTAACGGGAAAGCTGTTTTACAAAAAAAATATGAGCGTGAGTGCCGAGCCAATTAAAAGGATTGCTGTATTGGTACCTGCCTATAAAGAGGACGGAATTATATTAGCAACAGCGAGGAATTTAGTGCAATTAAATTATCCATCGGAGTTATACGATGTATTTATTATAGCGGATTCGTTCCAGGAGGAAACTTTGAAACAGCTAAGAGAACTTCCGTTGTGTGTGATTGAAGTTTCTTTTGATAAAAGCACTAAAACAAAGGCCTTAAATGCAGGGTTTAGTTATATAAAAAAGGAGTACGATATAGCATTGATTTGCGATGCAGATAATATATTGGCGAATGATTTTTTAAGGATATTAGATCATTCCTTTAGCAACGGTGCAAGAGCCGTGCAGGGGAGAAGAGTAGCAAAAAATCTCGATAGTTCTTTTGCTATTTTGGATGCTTGTAGTGAGGCCATCAATAACAATATTTTCAGGAAAGGCGCCAATGCTTTGGGCCTATCTTCTGCCGTTATAGGCTCTGGTATGGCCTTTGAATTTGAAAAGATCAAAAATATACTAGGTGAGATTGATGCAGTAGGTGGATTTGATAAACCACTGCAATTGAAGATCGTAGAGCAGGGGATTAAAATCCAATACCTGGAAGAGGCGCTGATATTTGATGAGAAAGTGGATTCTTCGTACGCCTTTAAACAGCAACGTAAAAGATGGGTATCCAGCCAGTTTATTTATTTGAAGAAATTTTTTATGCCAGCGGTTAAACAATTAGCTAAAGGCAACCTTAGTTTTTTTAATCTTGCTATAGCTAACAATCTTGTTCTTCCACGAGCATTTTTGTTACTTATTTTACCTGCACTTGTCGTGGTCACTTTGTTTATTTCACCTTCATGGGCCATGCTATTTACTGTGATATGGATTCTTTATTTGTTTTCTCTTTTCCTGGCGTTACCTGCCATGTTGGTAAATAAGGATCTATTTTATGCTATTTTTAAATTGCCCAAAGCAATTGGAGCGATGATTGCGGCGCTGTTTGAGATGAAGAAAGCCAATAAGACTTTCATTCATACTGTCCATACAAAAACAGAGGTTACAAACACATTGTTTAACGATAAACGAATTTGATAAGCTTAATTTAAAGCGTAGCGGAATAAAGAAGAGCGAAAAAACTATGTTCTCGTTAACTCACGCCATTTCCGTTGTTTCGGTGGAGTAACTCCGTATACAGCTTTTCTATTTCCTTTGTCATGTTCAAGGCATCGAAACGTTCGGTTACTGTATTTCGGGCGTTTTGCTCAAACTTCGCACGTTTATCCGTGTTGAGACTTAAGGTTACAATTGCCTTACTAAGGTTGGCCGCTAAATTATCTATCTCTACCAACCAGCCATTTTCATTGTGTTTTATGATCTCACTGGTACCATCTACATTAGAAGCTATGACAGCCTTTCCCATAGCCATTGCTTCCAAAAGTCCAATAGGCAAACCTTCCCACAAGGAAGGCAAAACAAAAATATCTGATGAGGCTAATACATCCGGTACATCTTGTCTGAACGATTCTAAAGTAATCTTATCTTTTAATTTTAATTCATCAATAAGTTCTGTGGCTTCCTGCTTTTGATCACCATCTCCAACCATTAACATATGTATGTCTGGATTTATGGATATAGCTTCTGCAAAAGCCTTTATCAACGAAAGCGGTTGTTTGTGTAATGTAAACCTTGCAATAAATAAGACGAGTGTTACATTTTCCCTGATGCCCAATTCGCTTCTAATGTTTTTATGAGGGTTTCCCGGATTGAATTTTTCCAGATTTATTCCGTTATTAATGATTGCGGAGTTGAAAGAACGTATATATCTTTTTCCTGTCTGCTGATTGGAAGATGAAACTGATATATTAAAATCAGATTTTGACGTAAGGTAATGTTCACTCATTATCCGGATACGCTTTAAAATCGGGTTTTGATCAGGATGAAAGGACCACCCATGAATGGTATAAATAACAGGCAAGCGTAATTTTTTTGCCGCCCACAAAACGTTTGAATTAGCCCGTGTGCCATGGGCATGGATGAGGTCAATTTTCTGGTCTTTAATTAATTCCTTTACTGCCTTCCATTTTGTAACATCAAAGGGTTTTGTAGTATGGATAATATGAGTAGATACATTCATACGTTTAAGGGTATCGATCATGGGCCCGTCAGTAAAAGCAAGCACTATGGGATCAAACAACGATTTATTAAGATTTTGTACAAGGCTTAATAAATGTGATTCTCCACCTCCAATTTGCCCCTGGCGTATACACTCTAATACCTTTATCTTTTGTGGCATGCAGCTAAAATGCGATTAAGTTACTACTGTTTCTATATTAGCCATAATGTATTTCAAGAATTATTAGAAATTAATACCGATTGGTTATATGAATTGTGTTTATATTTTATAACTTCTGACAAAGCAACCAAACAGTGCTACGTTATGTTTGAGTGTCGACAAAAAATGAACACTTACATTAAAGTTTATGTATCCATTTGTCATACCAGAGCTGGAACATTAATATTTGCCAAAGCTTTTGATAATTTACTTTTTTACCGCTGAGATAAGCATCGCGTAATCGGATAATTGGTTCATTGTTGAAAATACCTGATTTAGAAAGGGTGTTTTCACTAAGGTAATATTTCAACTGTTCTTTCAGTTCTTCTCTAAACCAAACCATAAGTGGTGCTATGAATGGACGTTTTGGTCGTTCCATTAATTCCTTTGGGATATACCGATGAACCACTTGTTTTAATAACCATTTATTTACACCACCTCTTATTTTGAAAGAAGAGGGTAATAATGCAAGATATTCTATAATACGGTGGTCCAACATGGGTTCTCTTCCCTCCAGGCTAACTGACATGGTAGCTCTATCTACTTTTACAAGATTGTTATCTACTAAAAACGTTTTGTAATCAATAGCTAATAACCTGTTTGTAATTCCGTCGTTATGCTCGAGCTTGGCTCCGTCGTCAAAAAAAGTATGATATTGTTCAAATGGTTTAGATAAAAAAGTTTCGACTTCGCTTTCTGTAATATATTGACTAATATATTTAACTGCTTTTACCGGATCGTGGCTTTTCCAGATGAGTTTCATTTTCTCGTACCGGGTAGAAAAATTATATTTTTTGTTGAAGTAGGGAATATTTTCAGGATGAATAAGAGACATAGTTCCGCTTAGTAAAGTCTGTAACGACGCTGGTAATGCTGTTGTATATTTCTCAGCCTGACTAAACTTATTATAACCTCCAAAAATTTCATCTCCCCCATCTGCACTCAGGGCAACTTTCACCTGCTGTTTTGCCAACTTACTTACCAATACTGTGGGGACGGTAGAATTATCGGCAAACGGTTCATCATATATTTCAGGTAAATCATTTAATACACTTGCTGCTTCCTTTGCTGTTAAGTACCATTCTGTATGATCTGTTCCTAAATAATTAGCAATTTTCTTTGCTTCTGGCGCTTCATTAAACTCTTTTTCATTAAAGCCGATGGTAAAAGTTTTCAATTTTTCGGTGCGCCCGGTTTGAAGTAAAGCTGCTACACTGGTACTATCATATCCTCCGCTTAAAAACAAGCCAACTGGCACATCGGCTACCATCCTGTATTCATAAGCATTCTTTAAAAGCCTGTCAGTTTCAGAAATGGCTTCTTCATCTGATACTTCAATTTTTGGCTGATTATATGAATCAAAAACATCCCAGTATTTTACCAACTCTTTTTGTTTGGCTTTTAAGTCAACAATTAGGGAGTGGCCTGGAAGTAATTTAAAAGTATTTTTAAAAATTGCATGAGGTGCAGGGATGTAACTAAATTGAAGAAAAAGTGCCAGGCTGTTCGTGTCAATATTTTTTTCAAACCGCGGGTGCTGGTATAAACCTTTAAGTTCTGACGCAAATAATAAAATGTCCTGATTCCAATAATAATAAAAAGGTTTTATGCCAGCCCTGTCACGAATAAAAATTACCTGTTCTTTTTGTTTGTCATATAAAGCAATGGCAAACATGCCAATAAATTTATTGACTACCTGAAGTCCCCAGCAATGATAACCTTTCAAAATTACTTCGGTATCTGACCATGAAGTAAAGCTGTAACCTTTTTGCTCCAGCTCTTTCCTTATTTCTTTAAAATTGTATATTTCTCCATTAAAGTCCACAACCAAATTCTCAAAATGCATGGGCTGATGGCCCAAAGGAGAAAGATCAAGAATAGATAATCTTCTTTGCCCGAAACCTATTAAAGCGGTATGGGCGTCATATACTTCATATCCTGCATCATCGGGGCCCCGGTGCGTCATTGCGTCGGTCATTCGTCTTAACACTTCTGCATCCGAAACCTTTTTGAAATCTATAAAACCAGCAATACCGCACATAGGGTTTAATTGAATGTAATGTTAGAATTGAAATGCCATAAAATTCCTTTCCAAAATGATATCAAATGATCCTTTTGCCTCTTCACCAGATAACTTATGGTATTTTTAGGGATAGTGAAAAAAGTGAAATAAAAAAAGAATACACTTAATCCCATAAATGAAATATTTCTCCTCATAAAGAGTATTCTATTGCGGGTAAGATAAAAAGTTTTAAGCGAACTTAATTTACCCGTAGTCATAGATTCTTTATGGTAAATCAGTGACTTTGGCTGATAATATATCTTGAAGCCTTTTTTTCTTATGCGAACCGACCAATCAAATTCTTCGTAATAAAGAAAGAACTCTTCTGGCATCAAGCCTGCTTTTTCTATCACTTTTCGGGACACCATCATTCCTCCTCCATGAGCATATTCTGTTTCTTTTACTTCATCATATTGTCCATTATCTTTTTCGCGGCATCCAACCATGGAGTTTCTGCCAGTAAAAATGTTTACCGGTTTATAACCAGCATATTCAATAGTTCCTTTATCAAAAAAATAATGAAACTTCGGACTCACTATGCCCGCATCAGAGTGCTCTTTAAATAGATTTACTAACCCGTCAAGTAGCCCTGGTGTAAATTCAGTATCATTATTTACAATAAATAAATATTCTCCTTTAGCTATACGGAGGCCTGCATTATTACCGCCACTAAATCCAAGGTTTACCTGGTTACGAATTACTTTTGCAGACGGGTAAATTGATAGAAAGGTTTTTGTGGGGTCTTCTTTTGAGGCATTATCTACTATAATCACCTCAATGTTATGATAGGAGTTTTGTTCTTTAATAGAACATAAAAATTCACAGGTTACAGCCGTGCTGTTCCAGTTTAGCGTAATGATTGAAACTAATGGTTGATCTGGCTTAAGCATATACTAGTGGCAGGATTAAAAGAGCGTTACAGAGCAAAGGTATGATTATACATCACTTTTCTGAAGTAAGGCGCCCGGTGTCTTTGCCATGATCCAAAAATCGTAAAGTAAATTAGATTGCCTTGCATAGGAAATATCCAATCCAATTCTTTCGTCTATAGACATTTCTGCTCTGCCACGTTTTTTAATTTGCCACAGTCCTGTTATACCGGCAGGGGCCATAAAACGTTCTACAAATTCATTCGTAGTCAATGTAGCAGCTTCATAAAGTGGTAAAGGCCTGTTTCCAACCATAGACATATCACCTTTTAATACATTAAAAAGTTGTGGCAGTTCATCCAAACTTGTATTTCGAAGAAACTTACCAACTTTGGTGATACGAGGATCATTGATAATTTTAAAAAATTTGGCTCCTTTATTATTTTGGGTATACTGGTTTAAATGCTGTAAGGCTTCAATTTTTTTATCAGCGTTTACAACCATTGTTCTGAATTTATAAAACCTGAAAATTTTGAAACCCCTTCCGGCTCGTTTTGCGTTATAAAAAATAGGTCCAGGTGATTCAAGTTTTATGGCAATTGCTATAATCAGGAATAATGGTAGTGTTATCAGTAACAGGAGAAGTGATGTTATTATATCAAATACTCTTTTATATAGCTGTGGTGCCGGCTTTGTCCTAACCTTTTCATGGCTTAGTATGCTATTATGCGATTTGGCCTGTTTTAAAAAAGAGATTTTGCTGGCAAAATCGAACTGCCAGTTGTGTAAGTCTATTATATCATCTATGATATCAGGGCATGAACCCAATTCTGCCTTAGAAACGTGATTTGCATTGTAAATGATAGGTATAGATCCATACCACTTACCGGAATTTTTCAAAAATGATTCAAATTCTTTTAATTCACAAGAATCATAAGGAACGTCAATAATAATTACATCTATAACCTGTTCAGTAAAGTTTTCTGATTGTATAAGTCTTTTAGTACTTTCAAAATTTTCAGCAATGACGCCTGAAATGGTTGTATTCAATAAAAATTTGATTGAAGCCTCGTCATTTCCAATATAAAGGAAGAAAAGAGAACTTTTTTCATTTGTAATGGTGGCTACTCTTAAAAAGTTTTTCGGCTCGCTTTCAAGTACCTTATTTAATAAATCTGCCTGCATAATTTCTGGTTTTAGGGTTGGTTATTAATTACACCTTACACATTACTTAATAGGTCAGCTGTCATCAAGTTTTTAATAGCTGTAATTAAATCAACCGGATTAAAAGGTTTAAAAAATATTTCATCTAGTTCAAAGTCATATGATTTTTGTTTAACAGTATCATTATTTTCAGTTGCAAGAACAATCACAGGAAATTTATAGAGTCTGCTGCTTTTAATATGCTGGATAAGCTCCCAACTTTGTTGGGGTTGAAAATCCACATCCACAATCAAAGCTCTTATTGATTTGTGGATTCTTAATTGATGCATTGCATGAAACACATCTGTAGCCGGTACAAAACAATATTCCTTTTCAAAAATAGTTTGTAATAAAAAGTTCATGGCCTTATTGCCATTCACACTTAAAATGCTTTTGCTCATAGTACAATAGGGTTGATTGTAATTTTCACTAAATCTCGGGTACAGTCTTACTGAACTATGGCAATTCAAGGCATTGGAAACGCGTGGCTACTGCCACAATGATAATGGATCTCTAAACAAGCAAGTGGAAATTTCAATAAGATTCTTGAACAGATTGTCAAGTAGAATCGATGGGTTATTCAGAGGTATTAATGAGATTAGGATAATCTCAGTCTGAGTTAGTCGATTATTGCGTTAAAAGTAGAATTTTTAGTTGTAACATACAATTTTTTTATAGGTTCGCAGCTAATATTTCAAAAACCGCGCCATCACACATAATAATTTGGACAAATAAAACCGTACTCCTTGAAAATAAAAGCAATTTATTGATATACGGAATGGATTGAAAAACTGATAATATTAAGTAAAACGGCATATACAACCATTCCTTTAAAGAGCCATTCAGGGATGTATTTAATGCCACGAGCCATAAGTAATAACAGCAAAGGCAGAAAATCCAGGCAAAAGCGGTATGTATTAACCTGGTTGAAACCGTTGTTGTGATAAAGTAACTGGCCGGCTAAAATGAGTAAAATGGTTATCCAGGTCGTTAGTTTTAAGACCCTTGGCCAATTTGCCTTAACACTTGCGATAAGAAAAGGGCTTGCTGAAAGTAATGAAGTTCCCCAGGGATCCATGTCCTTAATACTTAAATAGTCATTCCCGGTAAATTGAATGTTAAATCCCTTAATTAAAAAGGAATAAAAATTAAAAAGAAAATATTTAATATTAAAAACTCCGTATTCGCTTACTCGTTCCTGTAAAATACCTATAAATAGTATATGTCTGTAGCCTGTATCAAAAGGATTTCCGAACCTTGCATAATTGTAGGCCAGATAAATTCCAATAAAGAACGCAACTGAGGCTAAAAGAGAAACGAACTTTTTACTCTCCAGTTTTTCCATACCGATTTGGTGCAAATAAATCATGTAACCAAGAGCGAAAAAGAAATAAAATAGGGTGAATTGCCGTGTAAGAAAACTGCAACCAATATAGACGCCAACTAGCCACCAACGTCTTTTACCCAACACCTCATTAATAATTAAAAGCTGAAATAGAAAAGAAGTAATATGCGCAAAAGCGTAAACATGATGGCTAATGAACAATGCATACCAATATCCCGTACCAAAAAATACAGCTGCAATCACCCACGGAAAATAGGTCTGTTTTATCTGCAGCTTTAAAAGAATTTTAAAGATCAGGTATAGGCTAATGCAGGCCATTAGCGTAGCAATAGCTACCGTATTCACATTGCTGGCACCCATTATTGCTACAAACGGCAGCAGGATTACTGAAGGTAGAGGGGGATAGGGCAGATAATAAGAATTATTAAAAGAAATCATGTCTGCATAAGAATTCATAGAGGGGAGCGTTAAATTTCCATGCAGTAAAGATTGGGCAAATAAAGTATAGGCATTTTGTGCCCCGTCATTATGGTAAAAGTTAAAGATGGCAGGTAACTGTATAATAATAAATCCAATAAAATAAATAACCCACTCATTGACAGAGGGAGAATCGAACCGTGACAGTCTCTTTATGTATTGGTACATCAACTAATCTTTGATACAAAAAATACCCAAACTCAAGATCTTTTACTTCTGTAGAACGGGTATCAATAATTTTAGATAGATATATATTGATTGGTAAATTTATTGTGAATTAATGTATATAAGGAGTGCCTGCAAACTTTTTTGTATTTGTTTTTTTGGCTGGGGTGACCGCTTGTTATTTAGTATCCTAGTTTGGTTTTAAAGACTTTGCTCGTTTTGCCTATTTGTAATTACAACTCCAAAAATGGATTTAACCGTAGATACATCCGAAGAAGAAAATTCTGTTTCAATTGCTATTAAATCTAACACAATAATTAGAGGGGTGATTTCGAATTTATACTAAACTGAGGTGAGGTGGCAGATTCACGTTTAGGCAATTCTGGAACTTGCATTTTTTGAAAAATAAATATTGTAACGAACATTATAGCAATAAGGATAAAAAGTCCCCCAATCTGTGAGACGTCTTTTAAAAAATAGCCCACAGCTAATAGCAAGGCGTGAACTACACAAATAATCTTGGCTGTAAACCTGTGACTCCATCCATTATTGGTCAACAGATGATGAATATGATTCTTGTCAGGCGAGAAAGGTGATCGGCCTTGCCAGATTCGCAAAGCAAAAACCCTTAAGGTATCAAATACGGGTATCGCTACAATGCTCATAACAAAAACAGGGGCGTGCCTGATAACTACATACGAATTAGTATCGGAATTTAATTGTATTAGCCTTACACAAAGTACCGATATTACAAATCCTAACACTAAAGAACCGGTATCACCCATAAAAATGCGGGCTGGATTGAAATTGTAATATAAGAATCCGAGTAACCCTCCGCTTAGAGCAAAAGAAATTATGGCATTATTGCCGTCATTACAAATGGTAAGGAACAAGCCTAATATTACTAAACTCATAAAACCCAGGCCACCTGCTAGCCCGTCAATGCCATCAATTAAATTGAAAGCATTTGTAATGCCCGTGATGGCTAATATGGTTATACTATATTGGGCTGATACCGAAAGTTCATGAATGCCGAACAGTCCATTAAAACTGGTAATCCGTATCCCACTAAAAGCAATCAAGGTAGCTACTGACATCTGTATCACTAACTTGTATCGGGCGGGCATGCTTTTAAAATCGTCCATTATACCAATTGCAAATAACACAGCTATAGAAAAGAAAAAAGAAATAACAAAAACATCATTTGTAAAATGGAACCAAAGCAGACAGGCAATGATCATCCCTGTGCAAGATGCAATTCCGCCCATGGTGGGTATAGGGGTGTTATGTTCTTTTCGCATGTCTGGTACATCAAAAAGCTTAAACCGGTTAATGATCTTAATAAGGGGCGGCATCACTAACATGGCTACAATAAAAGCAGTAATAAAAGCCAGTACGGCCAACTTGAAAGAGGTAAAGTTGAGGTCTATTTGGATTAAGATGTTGTGCATGTTAGCTATTGGTAGCCGAAAAATAGCTATAACTGCTTACTTATCCAATCATTTAAAAAAGGTCCTGTCTGTTTAATTATTGGGTAAGTATATCATGAACAGTAGGACGACACTAATATCAGCCTTGTTTATAAGCGCAAATAAGTGTTTATAGCTCTAACCAGTATTTTTGCCTAAACCGTTTCTATTACTATTTTAACCAACATATTTGCTCAGCCCATAGAGTATTTAAAAGGGGTAGGTCCTCAAAGGGCAGACCTTCTAAAAAAAGAACTAGGTGTCTTTACTTATGCTGATCTTTTGCACCTGTTTCCTTATCGTCATATTGATAAAACAAAGATTACGAAGATTGCCGATCTGACTCCATCAGTGGACTATGCCCAGGTACAAGGTAAATTATGGTACTATGAAACAGTCGGTGACAGAAGTTCAAGGCGTTTGACGGCTTTTCTCACCGATGAAACGGGGGTAATTGAACTTACCTGGTTCAAAGGAATAAACTGGATTGAAAAATCGTTGAAACAGAACCAAGCTTATAATGTATTTGGACGAATTAATTTTTTTATGGGAAAGGTCCAGATCGTTCATCCGGAAATGGAACTTGTAATAAACGGACCGACACCTGCAAAGAGTTATCTCGAGCCGGTTTATTCTAGTACAGAAAAATTGAAATCGAGGGGCTTAGGTGGTAGGCAAATCGGTAAGTTAACCGCATGTTTATTTTCCTTGCTCTCTGAAGAAAACCTTCTGGAAAACCTGCCACAATCTCTCATTAGTAAACTCAGGTTCTTACCGAGATACGAGGCCTTCAAACAAATACACTTTCCCGTCTCAAATCAATCATACGAACAGGCTTTACGAAGGTTGAAGTTTGAGGAATTTTTTATTACGCAGCTAAGGCTGGCAAAAGTGCGATTTGAACGCCATAGAAAATCAAAAGGGGTTGTTTTTAGCAAAGTGGGTGAACTGTTTAATTCGTTTTACAGAGATCATTTGCCTTTTGAATTGACAGCTGCGCAAAAAAGAGTGGTTAAAGAGATCAGGACAGATACAGGAAGTGGACATCAAATGAACCGCTTGCTTCAAGGCGATGTGGGCAGCGGTAAGACCATTGTGGCGCTATTGATCATGCTTCTAGCAGTTGATAATGGGTATCAATCCTGCCTGATGGCCCCTACTGAAATTTTAGCACAACAACATTTCCACAATATAAGTGAGCTGTTACATGGTCTGCCGGTGGGTGTACACCTACTGACCGGTTCTACTCCGGTAAGGGAACGAAAGTTTATCCTTCAGGCTTTAGCTGAAGGAAACTTAAGCATAATAATAGGCACTCATGCATTGATCGAAGAAGTGGTTCAGTTTAAAAATCTAGGCTTAGCTGTAATTGATGAACAGCATCGTTTTGGCGTAGCACAAAGGGCCAGCCTCTGGAAAAAAGCGGTGATCCCTCCTCATATTCTGGTCATGACAGCTACTCCTATTCCCCGTACGTTAGCGATGACTGATTTTGGTGACCTCGATTATAGTATTATGGATGAACTGCCGCCTGGACGGCAACCTGTGATCACAGTACATCGTTATGATACGTATAGACCTAAGGTGATGGACTTTATTAGAACTGAAATTGATAGAGGAAGACAAGTGTACATTATTTTCCCACTCATTGAAGAAAGTTCAAAACTTGACTATGAGAACTTAATGAAGGGTTACGAAAATGTAAAAGCATTTTTCCCAGAACCCGGATATTGGATAAGTATGGTACACGGCCGACAACACGCGGGTCAAAAAGAAACCAACATGCAACGGTTTATTAGTAAGGATACGCAGATCATGGTAAGCACCACGGTGATTGAAGTAGGTGTAAATGTGCCTAATGCTACAGTCATGGTTATTGAAAATGCGGAGAAATTTGGTTTATCGCAATTGCACCAATTAAGAGGGCGGGTAGGACGCGGTAGTGAAAAAAGCTATTGCATATTAATGACCTCAACAAAATTAGGAAGCGAAGCAAGGGAAAGAATAAAAATTATGACCTCAACCAACAATGGATTTGAAATTGCAGAAAAGGATTTAGAATTACGAGGGCCGGGAGAAATTGAGGGTACAAAACAAAGCGGTGCGTTAAACTTCAAGTTAGCTGATATTGTCAAAGACAAGGCGATTTTGGAAACAGCTAAAAAATTTGCAGAAGTGGTAATCGAAGAAGATCCTGAGCTGGAATCGGCTGAAAATTTGCAGTTGAAAAATTACTTGCTGTCATTACATGGTAAAACCCCGTGGAGTAAGATTTCTTAACATGTCGTTTACACAACATTTTTGAGGATAATTAGTTAATTTAGAAAAGATTTGAACCCTAAACGTCCCATACTTCTTCTGCTGTCCACTCTAATTGGAATACTTGCGCTCAGTCAAAACATTGAATTTATTGAAAATAAGGGCCAATGGGATAAGGAAGTATTATTCATGGGAAAAGTATCCGCAGGCGCCTTTTTTATTCACAAAAATGGTTTTACAGTCCTACAACACAATGCAACTGATTGGGAGAGCCTGAACCAATCTTCTCATAATCACGGTTCAGAGGAAAATAAAAGAGCAGAAGCCCGGAACCTGGTTCTTAGATCACACGCCTACAAAGTTGATTTTATTGGTGCAGATACAAAAGCGCAAATAATTCCGGATAAGCCATTAATGACTTATAATAATTATTTTATTGGTGATGATCCATCAAAATGGGCTTCAGATTGCAAGACCTATCAGGGAATTACAATTAAGAATATTTATCCGAACATAGACGTGCGTTATTATTCAGATAGGGGAACCATGAAATACGATTTAATTGTAAATCCTGGCGGGCGAGTGTCTGATATAGCCTTGAAATACGATGGCATCGATAAACTGGAAATAAAAAACAAGGAGTTGGTAATCGGTACTTCTGTCGGCCAATTGAAAGAACTGTCCCCTTATACCTATCAATATAAGGAAAAGGGCAGGGCGGAAGTACAATCTAAATATTCCATAAAAGATAAGATAGTTAGGTTCAACATTAAAAACTACGATGCTGGTACTATCCTTATTATAGATCCAACATTGATATTCTGTTCTCTTTCCGGAAGCAGCGCTGACAATTGGGGCTTCACAGCTACCTATGGTCCTGATGGTAGCATGTATGGTGGCGGTATTGTATTTGCCCAGGGCTTTCCCACTTCAACAGGAGCTTTCCAGACTAACTATGGTGGAGGGGCCAGTGGTTGTTTCGGAACTGGTGGCTTTGATATTGGAATAATTAAGCTTTCGCCCGATGGAACAAGCCGCATTTATGCTACATATATCGGGGGCTCTGCTAATGAAATGCCACACAGTTTAATTGTCGATGCGCAAGGTGAGCTGATTGTTGCTGGTAAAACCAATTCGACAAATTATCCTCTTAAAAATGGGGCGCTTATTGGAGATGGTGGAGGATGGGATATAACTATAACAAAGCTTAACGCTTCCGGATCGGCTTTAATTGGTTCAAGGAGGATAGGAGGTAAAAATGACGATGGAGCCAATATTACGCCTTGCGGTGGCGGAGCGCAATCTTTACAACAAAACTACGGAGATGAATCCAGGACCGAAGTAGATCTGGATGGTGCAGGTAACATTTATTTAGCTTCTTGTACACAATCCAATAGTCTACAGAATCAAGGCGGTTTCCCGGTACAGGGTGCATTTCAGTCTGTAAGTGGGGGAGGTGCACAAGATGGAGTGTTACTGAAATTTTCTCCCGACCTTTCAACACTTGCTTTTAGTACTTTTTTAGGTGGAAGGGGTAACGACGCAGCTTATGTCTTAGCTATAAACCCTTTTGATGGTAATATATATGTAGCAGGTGGAACAGAAAGCGATAATTTACCAGGGTCAACTTCTGGTACGATTGGGCCTTCATATAACGGAGGCATCGATGGTTTTGTGTCTATCGTCTCTGGCAATGGTTCAAGCATTCTAAAAACCACTTATCTGGGAACTTCAGGCATTGACCAGGTATATGGAATTCAATTCGACCGTTTTGGCTTTCCATATGTAATGGGGCAGACTACAGGTGCCTGGCCAGTTTTGAATGCAGCATGGAGTCAGCCAAATGGAAAACAGTTCATTGCTAAACTTAAGCCTGATCTTTCGACCTATTCTTATTCAACGACATTTGGTAAGGGCGAGGCCTTTCCTGACCTTTCTCCGGTGGCCTTTCTGGTAGATAGATGTGAAAATGTATATGTATCCGGATGGGGCGGGCAGGTTGATACTAAATACAA
>Ga0126313_10000407_pt1 | contig 20202 bp, 21 predicted proteins | sample Plot105A_FD_89954 | JGI IMG/M metagenome (GOLD analysis project Ga0126313, IMG submission 89954) | Serpentine soil microbial communities from UC McLaughlin Reserve, CA, USA - Plot105A | ecosystem: Environmental > Terrestrial > Soil > Grasslands | place: USA: UC McLaughlin Reserve, Lake County...
ACTACGGTCAGGCCCAGAAGGTCCGGACCATGATCAAGGATGAGTTCGCAGCGGCCTTCGAGGACTACGACCTCCTCGTCAGCCCGACCTCGCCGACGGTCGCTTTCGCGCTCGGTGCGAAGACCGCCGACCCCCTGGCCATGTACCTCTCGGACGTCCTCACGATCCCGCCGAACATGGCCGGCCTGCCCGGACTCTCGATCCCGTGCGGCCTCTCGGATGGCCTGCCCGTTGGCCTGCAGCTGATCGGACCGCCGTTCTCCGAGAACCTCCTCTTCCGCGCCGGTGACGCGCTCGAGCGTGCGATCGGCTTCGACCGCGTCCCGGAGCGCCTGCGGTGAAGCGCATCGTCGACCCGGGGGCCGACTTCGTGCCCGCAACCGAGCGCGAGCTCCGCTTCCTCGAGCACGACCTCGGCTTTCGCCGCAGCGTTGTCGACGGCACGGCTGTCCTCTACGAGGGCGAGCGCACGGCCGTCCGCGTCGAGCTCGCGCCCCGAGACGACGAGGTCTGTGTCTGGCTCGTCCGCCTCGTGGAGGGGCGCATGCCGCCGGTCTTCTCGTATGCCCCGTCGCACTGGATCCCGCTCGACGAACTCGAGCCCGAGCTCCGCTACCGCCGCCGCATGTGGGGCGAGCGCTTCAGCGAGGCCGAGCTCGACCGGACGCTCCACCTGGCGTCCTCCGCGCTCCACCGGCACGAGAACGTCCTGCGCGGCGATCACGAGGTCTTCCGGAGGCACCGGCAATGAGGGACGGCTGGGAGGCGGTCATCGGCCTTGAGATCCACGTGCAGCTGAAGACGCGCACGAAGATGTTCTGCCGCTGCGAGAACGTCTGGGGCGAGGAGCCGAACATGCGGACGTGTCCGGTCTGCCTTGCCCACCCCGGCGCGCTCCCGGTACCGAACCGCCAGGCAATCGAGTGGACGATGCGGCTCGGCCTCGCCCTCGGCTGCGAGATCGCCGAGCGCGCCCTCTTCCACCGCAAGCACTACTGGTACCAGGATCTGCCCAAGGGCTACCAGATCTCCCAGTACGACGTCCCGCTCTGCGCGGGCGGGCGCTTCACCGTCCCCGGGCCAGACGGCGACCGCGAGATCGGCATCGTCCGCGCGCACCTCGAGGAGGACGCGGCGAAGTCGATCCACGTCGGCGGCGCCGGCGGGCGGATCGCAGGCGCGGCACACTCGCTCGTCGACTTCAACCGCGGCGGCACGCCGCTGGTCGAGATCGTCGCCGAGCCCGACGTCCGCAACCCCGAGGAGGCGCGGCGCTTCCTCCAGCTGCTGCGCCAGACGGTGGTCGAGCTCGGCATCTCGGATGCGCTGATGGAACAGGGCTCGCTTCGCTGCGACGCCAACGTCTCGGTGCGGAAGCCCGACGAGGACTACCGGACGAAGACCGAGCTCAAGAACATGAACTCCTTCAAGTTCGTCGCGGACGGGATCGCCGCCGAGGTCGACCGCCAGATCGCGGCGTACGAGTGCGGGGAGGAGGTCGTGCAGGAGACGCGCCACTACGACCCGTCGAGCGGGCGGACGAGCGCGCTTCGCACGAAGGAGTACGCGGACGACTACCGCTACTTCCCCGAGCCCGATCTCGTGCCCGTCGAACCGGACCGCGAGTGGGTCGAGCGCCTGCGCGCCGACCTGCCCGAGCTTCCCGGCGCGCGCATCCGCCGGCTCGAGGATGCGATCGGCTTCGACCTGGGCGAAGGCCTCGTCACGAGCGGCCGCGACCGCCTCTTCGAGCGTGTCGGGGGCGACGATCGCCGCGGGGTCGCGAACGTCCTCATGAACCAGTTCGCCGCAAGCGGCGTCGACCCCGAGGCCGCGAACGCCGACGAGCTCACGAAGTTGATCGAGGTGCGCGAGACGATTCCGCGCGGGACCTTCGTAGAGGCGCTCTCGAAGAGCGGCGACCCGGGCTTCCGAGCCGAGGCCTTCCTGGGCGAAGCCGTGATCGCCGACGAGAGCGAGCTCGATCCCGTGATCGAGCGGATCCTGGCCGCGAACGAGGCACAGGTCGAGCAGTACCGCTCGGGTAAAAAAGGCCTGCTCGGATTCTTCGTCGGCCAGGTCATGCGAGAGACGCGGGGCAAGGCGAATCCGAAGGTCGTGAACGAGCGCCTGCGCGAGAAGCTCGGCGCGCCCTCCTAGCCTCCGGCACGGCGGTGGGATACTCGGCCGATGGAACGGCCGCGCGTCGCCCTGGTCACGGGCAGCTCCCACGGGCTCGGGCGCGTGATCGCGATGCGCCTCGCCCGGGACGGTCTTGCGGTCGCCGTGAACGGCCGCGACGAAGACGCTCTCAGGGAGGCCGCCGAGGCGAGCCGGGCCGACGGCGGCGTCGCCGAGCCTTTCCCGGCCGACGTCACCGATGACGTGACGGTCGCCGATCTCGTCGCCGCGGTGCGCGAGCGGCTCGGCCCGATTCTCGTTCTCGTCGTCAACGCGACGGGCCCGCAGCCCGAGGCGTCCGTGGAGGAGGTTCACTGGCGGGACCACCTCGACCAGCTCGCGTTCTTCGGGAAGAGCCCGGTGCTACTGGGACGGGCCGTCCTGGCCGACATGCGCCGAGCCGGCTTCGGGCGGATCGTGCACGTCGACTCCGAGGTCGTCGACCTCCCGCCGCCGGGCCGGTCGGCCTATGCGGCGGCGAAGAGCGCCCAGATCGGCCTGATGCGAAGCTGGGCCCGCGAGCTCGCGGCCGAAGGGATCACGGTGAACAGTGTCGCCCCCGGGTTCGTCCCGGTGGAGCGCCACGCCGACGTCTCGGACGAGTTCCGCGCCGCGTACGTCATGTCCGTCCCGGGGGGCCGGATGGGGACGGCCGAGGAGATCGCCGCCGCCGTCAGCTTCTTCGTCCGCGAGGAGTCGGGCTTCGTCACCGGCCAGCGGCTCGTGGTCGACGGCGGCCGCGGCCTCGGCACCTGAGACGATTGCCTTCGGGCTCGCGCGTGTGCGAAGGTCGCGTCTTGGCGACTGCTCCTTCGCTGCCTCGGCCCCGGGCCCGACGTTCGTCACGGACGGTGGGCTCGAGACGACGCTGATCTTCCACGACGGCGTCGATCTGCCCGAGTTCGCGGCGTTCGTCCTCCTCGACCGGCCCGGCGGTACGGATGCGCTCCGTCGCTACTACTCGGCCTGCGTCGACATCGCGCGGGAGCAGAGCGTCGGGATCGTGCTCGATACGCCGACGTGGCGCGCGAACCCGGACTGGTGCGAGCGCCTCGGCTACTCGCTCGATGCGCTCGCGGACGTGAACCGCGCTCGGTCGCGCTCCTCGAGGAGATTCGCGCGGGCACCGATCTGCCGTTCCTGATCAGCGGCTGCATCGGCCCGCGGGGAGACGGCTACGTGATCGAGGAGGCCATGAGCGCCGACGAGACCGAGGCCTACCACGGCTCGCAGGTCGGCGTCTTCGCCGACGCCGAGGTCGACCTCGTGACGGCGTTGACGCTGACGTCGGCCGAGGAGGCGATCGGCGTCACGCGCGCGGCTCGGAAGGCCGACGTCCCGGCGGTGATCTCGTTCACGATCGAAGTCGACGGACGGCTCCCGAGCGGCCGGCGGCTCGACGAGGCGATCGCGCAGGTCGACCGCGAGACGAGCGAGGGGCCCGCGTACTTCATGGTCCAACTGTCGGCCTCCGCTGGATCCCAGCAGCCATGCGGTTTGGTGGCACGCTCCTGGCGGCTGTGGAACTGAGAATCACCAACCCCGGAGACCATTCAGGAGGAGCGCAGCCTCGGCATGGCTCTCGGACAGGCGGCCATCACCGGCGCGACCGGGCGGCGTCACGGCCTGGGCTCTCGGACACATTGGCGGCGGAAGCAGTCAGGAGCCCAGGACAACAAGTCCTCCATCTGGGTCCCGCCAACTGCTCGCGACGACGACTAGCCGATAGCCCGAAACAGTATGCGAACATCCGTTCGTGAAAACGGACGGATCGGCGTATGCCCGCTTCAGTCGGGCGCTTGACCGGGGAGACCTGTTCGCAGCCTCGAACCGCGCAAGGGAGCTTCAGCACGTCGGGCTTGCGGAAGCGTTCGAGCTCGCGCTCCTGATCCTTGAACGGGAGCCAACTCGTTACGACTGAGCCGCCCTACGGCTCAACGCACGGCTAGCGGCAGAAGCGAAGCTGAACCTTACGGACGCCGTGACGGCTCTCGCTTTGCCCGCCGGCCTCCCCGGAGAGCGGTCCCCAGGAATGCGCCCCATGCCCTAGCTGACTTGATCGGATCCGAACGGAAGCTGTTGCCTGTCGTTCGTGCTCGGTGTCGCCTTTGGGGGCGGCACATCGGGAACGACGACGGCCGGCCGGCCCGGAGACCCTCTGGACGCGATGGCCTACCCGTCGCCCGTGGACCCGACAACAAGGCTCCACGGCTCCCGCAGACTCGTACGTCGCCAGACCGCGCCATAGATCACATCGCGGGCGGCTTCGTCGGTTCCTGGGGTTGACCGGAGTTGTTGCGGCGGTTGCCGCTGTGACGCTCGCGCCTCCGGCGAACGCGCGGTTCGAGACGTGCCTGGGAGAGGTCGCGACGATCGTCGGAGACGACGGGGACGAGATCCTCAACGGCTCGCCCGGTGACGATGTCATCGTTGGGCTGGGCGGCGAGGACATCATCAACGGTGGATTCGGCCACGACCTCATTTGCGGCGGTGATGGGAGCGACTTGATTTCCGGCGGTCCGGGCGGCGATCAGTGTCGACCGCGTGCTCGGGAAGGACGGCCGAGACCAGCTCTTCGGCGGCCAGGGCGCGGACGAGCTCAGCGGTGGGGGAAACGATGATGAGATCCACGGGGGCCAGGGAGGCGACCTCGTCATGGGCCGCGACGGTGGCGACCTTCTAGACGGTGAGGGAGATGCCGACGTGATTGTCGGGGGCGACGGAGTCGACCTCGCCTCGGGCGGTGAGGGAGAAGACCGAATCCTCGGGCGCGACGACGGCGACCGCCTGTTTGGTGACACCGACGACGACGCCATCCGGGGTGGTGGCGGGCCGGACGACATCTTCGGCGGAGGAGACGACGACCGCCTCTTCGGAGGGGGCGCTCGCGACACACTCGACGGCGGGCTCGGCTTCGACCGCTGTGAAGGCGGCCCCGGTAGCGACTCCGCGCGCAACTGCGAGATTCGCCGCCACCTCTAGTTCCAACCGGCCGGAAGAAAACCCGTAACGTCCTAGCGGTATCCGCCACGCGGCCAGAAAGTCACTTTCCCGCTTACGGGTTTCGATCTGACGGCCTGAAACGACTCGGGCAGGATCTAACCACCTGCAACCTCGGGACCACCGGCTTCACCAAGGCCGAGATGAGAGAGATCCTCGGCACTGCCAACGGGGAGAAACGATGAGCAGCCGAGCCGAACGGGACCGGAAGTACAATGCATCCGAGAAGGGCAAGGCCCGGCATCGCCGCTACAACGTGAGCGACAAGGGCCGCGCGCCTTCGACGCGTTCGGGCAGAGCGTTCGTCGATGGCTGACGACGCGCCGCTCAGAGCCTCTATCGTCACGAGCGGCGCGCACGATGACGCTTACCCAGTACTACACGGCCACCTCGCTCGACGGCTTCATCGCCGACCCGGACCACTCACTCGAGTGGCTCTTCAAGCAACAACAGGATCGCAGCGGGCCGCTCAACTACGCGGACTTCATCGGCGCCGTCGGCGCGCTCGCCATGGGGGCGACGACCTACGAGTGGATCCTCGACCACGAATTCAAGGACACGGAGCCGAGCACCTGGAAGTGGCCCTACGAGGTCCCGGCGTGGGTCTTCACGCACCGCGAGCTCCCAGTCGTCCCCGCTGCGCAGATCGAGTTCACGAGCGACGACGTCGCTGCCGTCCAAGCGCGAATGGCAAAGGCGGCTCAGGACAAGAACGTCTGGATCGTCGGCGGCGGCGACCTGGCCGGGCAGTTCGCGGACGCCGGACTCCTCGACGAGGTGATCGTCTACGTCGCGCCTGTGACGCTCGGCGCCGGCGCGCCGCTCTTCCCGCGCCGCCAGGAGCTCCGGCTCGAGGAGACGGCGCGAAACGACGACTTCGTCACTGCCCGGTACTCGGTCGTTCCGTCGACCGAATAGGCGCTCTTTCCACATACTGGTCTTGCCGCGGCTCGCTGGTAGCCTCGCCCATGAGGAAGGTCGGAGCGCTGTTGCTCGCCGGGATCGCGTTCGGCGTCCTGGTGGCGGTCGTGAAGGGCCAGAACGCCGACATCCGGGGAGCACTCGGCAAAACATCCGCCCCCTGGATCGTCCTGCCGTTCTTCGCCGGCGCGCGCTTCGGGCGGGTCTGGCAGGCGGCTCTTGCCGGACTTGCCGTCACGCTGGCCCCGCTGCTCGCGTTCTATGTCTCCGAGGCGGCGATCCTCGACCTCGGGCCGCATCCCTGGTGGGAGGATCTCCGGCTCACGGCCGGGACGTTCAACATCTAGGAGAAGTGGGGGTTCGTCAGCGGTCTCCTGTACGGCACGCTCGGCTGGCTCTGGGCGTACCGCTCGAAGGTGCTCGCGGGAATCGCCGTCGGCCTCGCGTTCCTCGCCGAGCCGCTGATGGTCTACATGGCGAAGCGTGCGGGGCTCTGGGGCGGCGGCGGGCTCTTCGACCATACCCCCTGGATCTGGATCGGTGAGATCGCGATCGGCCTGACCCTCGTCGTGCTGGTCGTCGCGAAGCCTCCGCCCGGTCACGCTCCAGCCGTCTGAGCCACAACCCTGACGTGGCCGGATGCGTGGCCTGGGCGCCGTCTAGTTGACTATGTCAGGTAGCTGACATAAGCTAGCGAGCGATGCACGACAGCCAGCTCCTCAAAGGTGTCCTCGGGATCGTGCTCCTCCGGCTCCTCGCGGAGCAGGAGTCCTACGGCTACGAGCTCGTCCAGCGCGTCCACGAGGCGGGCCTTGCCGACGTCCTGGACGGATCGATCTATCCCGCTCTCGGAAGGATGGAGCGAGAGGGGCACGTCGAATCACGGCTTGCCGCCTCGCCCGCCGGGCCTGCGCGCAAGTACTACCGGCCGACGCCGTCGGGCCGCGCGCTGCTCGCACAGCAGACCGCTGCCTGGCGGTCGCTCGCCGTGGTCGTCGAGAATCTGCTCGCGCGGCCGGCTCCGGTCCGACCGCGAAAGGCGGCCGCGTGAACCTCGCGATCGAGCGCTACGTGTGGCGGGTGACCCGCCGCCTGCGGCCGCATGCTCCGCCGGAGCGCCGGCGAAGTATCCGCGCGGAGCTCCGACGCCACCTGCGCGACGCCTCGGCAGAGATCGGCGCCGGCGCCGCCGTCGAGCAGGCCGGAGACCCAGTCGCCGTCGCGCTCGAGTATGCGGAGGTGGAGATCGGGTGGCCGCGCGTCTGGCGGGCCAGGCTGGGCGCGATCGCAGCCGCGGTTGCTTTCCTCTTCCTCGCCGTCCTGCAGCAGCGCGAGATCCACCTGCATCGCGCCGCACACTGGGCCCATTTCGACCCGTGGCACGCAGATCTCTACCTCGTCCGTCTCTCGGGCGACCTCGAGCGGTCGCTCGTGGTCCACGTCGACGTCGCGCGGCCCGCGTACGTCCTTGTCCCGCTTCTTGCCTTCCTGCTCTGGTCGAGAGCCTGGCGCTGTCTGCCGAACGGCCGGAACCGGAAACCCTCCGCGGCCTCTTAACCGCAGTAGTCGCACAGCCCTCGACCCCGTAGCCTTCGGGCATGGTCGTCTGCCAGCGCTGCGGACAGGAGAATCCCGACGGGTTCCGATTCTGCGGGAACTGCGGCGCGCCGCTCGCGCAGGCGCCCGTCCGCGAGGAGCGCAAGGTCGTCTCCGTCCTCTTCGCCGACCTGGTCGGCTTCACGTCGCGTTCGGAGCGGCTCGACCCGGAGGACGTCCGCGCCATGCTCTCGCCCTACTTCGCGCGCGTGCGCCAGGAGATCGAGCGCCACGGCGGCGCGGTCGAGAAGTTCATCGGCGACGCGGTCATGGCGCTCTTCGGCGCGCCCGTCGCGCACGAGGACGATCCCGAGCGGGCCGTCCGCGCGGCGCTCGCGATCCGCGACGCGATCCGCCAGCTGAACGAGCTCGAGCCGGCTCTCGAGCTCCAGCTTCGCCAGGCCGTCACGACCGGGGAGGCACTGATCGCGCTCGACGCGCGGCCATCGGCCGGCGAGGGCATGGCCTCGGGGGACGTCGTCAACACAGCCGCGCGCCTCCAGACGGCTGCGCCCGTGAACGGGATTCTCGTGAACGAGACCGCGTACCGCGCCACGCGCCATGCGATCGACTACCGCGACGCCGAGCCGGTAGAGGCGAAGGGCAAGTCCGACCCGGTGCCGGCCTGGGAGACGGTCGCGGTGCGCGCGCGCTTCGGTGTCGACATCGAGGCGCAGGCCGCCGGGCCGCTCGTCGGACGCGAGCGCGAGCTCGGGCTCCTCGTCGACGCGCTGAACCGTGCGCGGCGCGAGGAAGCGTGCCAGCTCGTCACGCTCGTCGGCGTCCCCGGGATCGGAAAGAGCCGGCTCGTCGCGGAGCTCTTTCGGATCGTCGACGACGACGAAGAGCTCATATTCTGGCGCCAGGGCCGCTCCCTCCCGTACGGCGAGTCGATGAGCTTCTGGGCGCTGGGCGAGATCGCGAAGGCGCAAATGGGGATCCTCGAATCAGACTCCACCGACGAGGCGGAGGCGAAGCTCAGGACGGCGCTCGAAGACCCGCTTCCGGACGAGTCGGAACGGGACTGGGTCGGGCGGCACCTCCGTCCACTCGTCGGCCTGAGCGCGGGGGCGGATGCGAGCGCCGATCGCCGCAGCGAGGCGTTCAGCGCCTGGCGGCGGTTCTTCGAAGGGATCGCGGAGCGAGGCCCCCTCGTCCTCGTCTTCGAAGACCTCCACTGGGCCGACGAGGCGCTCCTCGACTTCGTCGACCACCTCGCCGAATGGGCGACCGACGTGCCCATCCTGCTCGCCTGCACCGCGCGGCCCGAGCTGCTCGATCGCCGTCCGGGCTGGGGCGGCGGCAAGCTGAACTCGTTCACGGCGTCGATTCCCGCACTCACGCCCAAGGAGACGACGCGGCTCCTGGCCTCGCTCCTCGACCAGGCACTCCTGCCGGCCGAGGTCCAGGCGGCGCTCCTCGAGCGCGCCGAGGGAAACCCGCTCTACGCCGAGGAGTACGTCCGTATGCTCCAGGATCGCGGGTTCCTCGTCCGCGGGCCGTCGGGCTGGCGCCTCGAGCGCGCGGGCGAGCTGCCGCTACCCGAGACGGTCCAGGGCATGATCGCGGCGCGGCTCGACGCCCTGGCTCCGTCGCAGAAGGAGCTCGTGCAGAATGCGGCCGTCGTCGGAAAGGTCTTCTGGCCGGCGGCGCTCGCGTCGATCGGCGGGGGGCAAGCGTCCGAGCTCGAGGAGGACCTGCACGCACTCGCACGCAAGGAGTTCGTGCGGCGCGAGCGGCGCTCGGCCATCGACGGCGAGACGCAGTACGCGTTCCTGCACCTGATCGTCCGAGACGTCGCCTACGGCCAGATCCCGCGCGCGCCCCGGGTCGAGAAGCATCGGCTCGCCGCCGAGTGGATCGAGTCGCTCTCGCCCGACCGCTCCGAGGACCGCGCCGAGATGCTCGCGCACCACTATCTCGAGGCGCTTTCGCTCGCGCGTGTGGCCGGCGTCGACGACGGGCGTCTCCGGGCCCCCGCCCGCGGCGCACTCGTTGAGGCGACCGAGCGCTCATACGTGCTGAACGCGTTTGCGAGCACGACTCGGTACGCACGCGCAGCGCTTCGCCTCGGGGGCGCGGACGTGGTCGAGGACGCAAAGCTGAAGCTCCGGCTTGCCCAGGCGCAGTGGTTTCTCCATACCGCGGATCTCGAGATGATCGACGAGGCGCGCGACGCGTTCGCAAAGGCCGGCGAGCTCGAGCTGGCCGCTCAGGCAGACCTCGTCGCGCACGAGACGCTCTACTTCCGCGGCGACGCCGAAGCGGCGGATGAGCGGCTGGCGCACGCGGAAGCGTTGCTTGCCGAGCGCCCCGTGACTCTCTCGAAAGGACGCGTGCTCGCGGTCGCGGCTCGGAGGGCGTCCCTCCGGGGGGATTCTTTGGTGATCGAGGCCAGCAAGCGCGCGCTCGAGACCGCCGAGCAGCTCGGGAGCGACGAGCTTGCGTCCTATGCGCTCAACACGCTCGGGATCGTGCGAACGGAAGCGGGCGATCCCGGCGGGATCGACGATCTGAGACGTAGCGCCGAGATTGCCGAGGCCGCGAATCTCCCCGACCACGTCCATCGGGCGCTCAACAACCTCGCCTTCCTGAGCTGGCACCTCGGGCGGTCCGACGATGCGTTGCGCTACCACGCGGAGGCTCGCCGGGCCGCCGAACGCTACGGGAGCGCGCAGGGGCTCCTCTGGCTCGACGGCGAGGACATGGCGAACCACGAGTACCTCGGACACTGGGACGAGGCGCTCGAGATGTCCGAGCGGGTTCTCGCGGCCGCCGAGGAGTCTGGCTTCTACCTGGAGTCGCCGGCGAGAACCTGCCGCGCGCGCATCTTCCTCGCACGGGGCGAGCTCGCCGCTGCGCTCGTCGAGACCGAGCGCCTCGTGGTGCTGGCCGCCGAGTCGACGGACCACCAGATCGTCGGCCCGGCGCTCCTCTGGCGCGCGCGTGCCCTCGTCGAGGCCAGTCACGGGGAGGAGGTCGCGCCCCTCCTCGACCGAGCGCTCGCTCAGATGGGCCTGCAGACGCACATGATGGCCGAGCTGCCGCTGCTTCTCGTGACCCTCGGCCGAGGCTCCGATTACCTCGACGCGACGGCCGACGCCGCCCTTCTCACGCCCTGGATCGAGGCGGGACGTAAGGCCGCCACCGGCGACCTTCGCGCCGCGGCGGCGATCTACGCCGACATTGGCACGCGGCCGATCGAGTCGGACGCGCGGGTGCTCGCCGCGCAGGCGCTCGTCGCAGCGGGCCGGCACGCCGAGGCCGACGCCGAGCTCCGGCCTGCGCTCGCCTTCTACCGTGAGGTCCGCGCCACCGCGTACCTCGCCCGCGCCGAGGCGCTTCTCACAGCGACGGGGTAGCGGCGGCAAACGTCGCTAGGCGAACGAGGAAGCTCGAGGCTGGCGGGCGCTTACCGGCGAGGAGGACGACGGCGAGTTGATGGTCGCCGTCTTCTGCCCGGCGTGTGGGGAGCGAGAGTTCGGAAGACGTCGCGAAGACGAGTGACGGGCTGCGCTCAATACTTTGCGACCGTAAAGCATCGGCGTCGGAGGGGCGCTTCCGGAGGTGGCGGCAGGGCTTGCACTTCACCGGCGGCCTCCCTAAGAGTCAGCACGCACGGGTCCACGGACCTTGCGTGGAGGGCTTCACGTATGACCATCGTGACGTGGGTGCTCGTAGGCCTTCTCTTGGTCGGAGTCCTTTCGATGGCGTGGTCCTTGCTTCACGTGCTGAGGCAGCACGGACGGTTGCTACTAAGGGTCGAGGCGCTCGAAGCGCGCGTTGGGACCGACGAGGCTCCTGGACGGGTGGAACTCAGCGGTTTGCTGCCTGCGACGCCCTTCCCGCCGTTCCGCCTCCCTAGCCTCGAACGCGGTGAGGTCGCGCTGGAGCAGTTCCGGGGGGAACGCGTCCTGCTCGTCCACGGGAGCCCGGACTGCGGGTATTGCCGGCAGATCGCACCTGACCTCGCTGGCCTCCAGGAGAGGCTTCGAAAACGGAAGACCGAGCTCGTGCTCGTCAGCTACGGGAGCCCCGAGGCCAATAGAACACTCGTCGAAGAGCATGGGCTCACGTGCCGCGTCCTTCTGCAGCCTGACGGGGCGACCGTGGAGGGTTTCGCGCACATGGGAACTCCCGTTGCTTATCTGCTCGACGAGAAGGGACGCATCGCCAAGCCGGTCGCCGTCGGCGCGCGTGACGTTCCTGAGCTCGCCGCGCACGCTGCCGGCCGCCGCGGGCGCCTGCAAACGGAGCGACCGGTATCCGAGAGTCGAATTGAGCGCGAGGGTCTGAAGGCGGGCACGCCCGCACCGCCGTTCGAGCTTCCGGATCTAGGCGGTGAGACTGCCTCGCTTGCCGAGCAACGCGGTCGCCGTGTGCTCCTCGTTTTAGCGATCCGAACTGCGGCCCGTGTGAGAACGTCCTCCCCGAGCTCGCGCGGCTTCATCGTGAGCGTCGGAGCGACGGGCTCGAGATCATCGTGGTCAGCCGCGGCGGGTTGGAGGAGAACCGCCGGAAGGCGGGTGCATTCGGCATCGAGTTCCCGGTCGTCCTCCAGTCCGGCTGGAAGCTCTCGAAGAAGTACGGCATCTTCGCAACACCGGTCGCCTTTCTCATCAACGAGGAGGGCGTGATCGAGCGTGACGTCGCCCGTGGGCCGAGCGAGATCCTGTCGCTCGCCGGCCCGGCCCGGAGCGCAGAAGGGAGAGCGCCCATCGCCTAGATCTGCAAGGCCTCCTCGAGCCAACGCCTGGGGAGGACGCAAGCGAGGAGAGAGTCATGAGTGACCGGAAACTGGACGAACTCTCGAGAGCATTGGCGACGACCACGACGCGTCGCCAGATGCTGAAGGTCCTCGCTGCCACAGCCGTCGGCGGCGCGGTTTCGCTCGCCGGTGCACGCGGAGCGCGCTCGGCTCGATGTCGCAGGGTCGGTCAGCCGTGCCGGGCAAACTTCGAGTGCTGTGATTTCTTCTGCCCGCCCAACACAGGCAGGTGCGCCTGCCGGCCGGGCGAGAACCTGTGCACGAAGACGAAGCGCTGCGTCAGCTGCGACCCCGAAGCGACGTTCGACCCGGACACGTGCCAATGCGTCTGCCCGGAGGGAACGATGCAGTGTGGCAACGAGTGCTGCAGTGGAGACGAGGAGTGCTGCCCCGGCGGCTACTACGGCCCGACATGTTGCCCCCCGGGCGAGATCTGCTGCCCGGGCGGCTTCTGCTCGTACTACGGGGGCCAGTGCTAGGGACGTGATGAGAGCTCAGGGCCGCCTATGGCGGCCCTGAGCTACTCGTAGCCGAGGTCGCGAAGGCGCTCGACGATCATCCGCTCCTCGTCGTGCGTGTACACGGCCCGTTCGACGGGCTTCTGGTCAACCGGGCCGACCTCTCGGCGCTCGCCGCTCGAGGTAATATCGAGCATCGGCTCGATTGCGGAGGCGTCGAGTCTTGCCGCGATGCCGTGAAGAGCGAGAATTGTCGCCGGAATCTGGGTGATCTCGCATCCATGCGGGAGATCCATGTTGGCGATGCCCGGCCCGCGGCCGCCAGGATGCCGGTGACCGCATGCTGACCTGAGAAGTGCGCAGTGCCTCTCGCGAACAGTCGGTCGTGGCGCTGGAACGCCTCCGTCCAGCCCTGGCCCGAGGAGTCGACATGGATTCGCTCGTCGTGGGGCAGAAGGACGAGTTCCGGGGCTTTGTCGAGGTAGAAGCCGTGATAGAGCTCCTCCTTCCGCAGCACGGCGAAGGCGGGCGCACCGGGCTCGGGATGCGATACGTCCGCGAGCGCCTCGGCGACCTCTTCTGCAAGGCGCCGGTCCCCTTCCGCTCCCACGACCTCGCCGAGATAGATCTGGCCGCCGTACCCGAAGGAGTAGGCGCGAGTCGCTGAGAAGTCGATCTCCACGAACGGTGCCTGCTTGTCTGGAAGGTCGTCTGCGATTTCGGGGGCGTAGGCAGCCGCATCCTCCGGGGCTGGTGCAGCTGCTCGGTCACGGAAGCGGAGGTAGCCGGCTTCCTCAAGCCATCGGTTGGCATGAAAGAGCCAGTGCGTGGGCTTCATGCCGTGGTCGGAGATGACGAGCACCGTCGGCTCCTCGCCCCAAAGCCATTCCGCCTGCTCGATCAAACGCCCGCACGCAGCATCGACCGCCTCGTAGACCTGTACCAGCTCGTCCCCGGCATCGTCCGATCGGTGGGCGGGGTGATTCGCGTCGAGACGGTGCCAGGCGAGGTGGCCGGCAATGTCGGAACTCATGAAGTCCACACACAGAAACCCAAGCTCGGGCTCGAGCTCGAGCTCGAGCAAGCAGACGTCCGCGATCTCCTCAACGTGGTCCGCGAGCGTCGCGGCTGCGGCCTTAAAGTCGCTCAGGTCGGACGGATGACGCGACACGCGCAGGTCGGGATGGGCCCCGAGAATCGCGTTGCGGGCGGGCAGCGGGACAATTTCGGGGCGCCGCGGTCCTCCGAAGCCGGTGACGAGAATGCCCTTCAGCGGCTCTGGCGGATGGGTGAACGGCACCGTAACGAAGGCCGACTTGATGTCCGCGGCCCCCAGGTAGCGCCAGAGCGGCGCGCCCGCGCGGCTGGCCGCACTTTCCAGACGGCCGCCGCCCCGGTTTGGGTTGGACGTGAACGCAAAGATGCCGTGGCCTGCCGGGTTGAGACCGGTAAGGAGTGACGACCAGGCCGTTGGCGTGAAGGCCGGGATCGTGGAACGGAGAGGACCGAACGTCCCCTGTCGAGCGAGTTTCGCAAGCGTCGGCAGCCTTCCCTGGGGCAGCAACTCGCGAACGAGGTCGTAGTCTGCCCCGTCGAGGCCGAGACAGAGGACCCGCATGATTGCCGTAGCCTACGTTTTGCTCGGGGTCAGCGCAGGCGCTCTCGACGCCGTTCCGCGAGGGTCTGACCCTCGTGCCTCGGCCGGCTGGACATGTTCTTCGTGTCGAAAGCGTGACGCATTCGTGCCGGAAGGCGCGCGGCGCACCCTTGGCTCGCCTCGGCCGCCTAGGATCGGCTCGCGGGTGCAGTTCGATGCGTCGAGCCCTTGTGGCCGCGAACCGGCTCGGCGTGCCGGGTTGCGTGCGGTCCCGACCCCGCTCGATGCGCCGCCAGGGTTAGCGCCCGACCGCGACCACGCGGGCGCTCCAGGCCCCGCGCGGCGCCTCGACCTCGACCTCGTCGCCGGGCTTCGCGCCGAGGAGCGCCTTTCCGAGCGGCGAGTCCGGCGAGACGCCACCGACGCTCGAGATCTCGACCTCCATCGTCTCGCCGTTGTCGACGCGCTCGATCGTCACACGCGAGCCCACCGCGACCTCGCCGCTCGCCGCGGCCGCCGACTCGTCGACGAGGACGGCCCGATGGAGCCGGTCGCGGAGGATCGTGATCCGCCGCTCCAGGAATCCCTGCTCATTCTTGGCGGCGTGGTATTCGAAGTTCTCGGACAGGTCGCCGAAGCTCCGGGCGGTCTTGATCGCCTGGACGACCTCGGCGCGCTTCGGCCCCTCGAGCTCGGCGAGCTCGGCCTCGAGCTGCTCCTTCTGGGCCCGGGTGAGGTGCTCTGCCCGCTCGGTCATCGACTCAGGCTAACCCGCGGTTCACGAGCTCGTGCCAGAGGAGGCGTCCGGTCGAGCCGACCGCCCGCTCCGGGTAGCCGGGCTGGTCGCCGTCCCAGACGGCCCGGTAGGCAAAGGGCGTCCGCGCGACCGCAGTCCGCCAGCGCCCGGGCGTCCATGCGGCGACCACATGGCACTCCTGGTGGACGCGCCCGATCTCGGGGCCGGAGAAAACCTCGAGGCGTGACCGGTGCGTCTCGAGACAGGCGTCCAGGTCGATCGACTGCACGTCCCAGCGGGCGTGGACCCGGACACCGTCGCGCTCGGCCTCCCAGTCCGATGCTGCGACGCCTCGCCAGGGGTCGTCGGGAAGGCGGAGCTCGAGCTGGACGAAGTACCGGCTGCCCGGCCGAAGGTGCGCTGCGACTCGGGCGAGATGCGCGACCGCGTCGGACTCGTCCGTGAGCAGGGCAAGCGAGCCGATCGGGCACATAGCGCCCCCGAACTCGGCGCCGAGGTCGAACGTCGCCATGTCCGCCCGAACGACGTGCGCCCGCCCGCCGAACGGGCGCAGCCGCTCCTCTGCGATCGCGAGCATCTGGGACGAGAGGTCGAGACCGACCGCTTGGATCCCGCGTCGCGCAAACGCTGCAAGCATTCGGCCCGAGCCGCATGCCGGCTCGAGCACCGGCGAGCAATCCGACCCGAGCCGCTCGACCAGCCAGTCGACCTCGTCGTCGACGTCCCAGTCGAACGCGAGGTCGTAGAGGGCGGCCTCGGTCGTGTAGAGCTTCGACACGGCCGGAAGGGTGTCAGGAACCGTTGCTACCCTGGAGGCTACGGACGGCATGGGGCCGTCCCGTGAGCTCTGGCTTCTCGGTTCCTTTGCGGTCTCGGGGCAGGCGGATCTCAACCCGAAGACGGACGAAGGAGTTCAACTTGCAGCAGTCGTTCCATGAGCTCGGCGTGAGCGCGCGCACATCGCAGGCGCTCGCCGAGCGTGACATCACCATTCCGTTCCCGGTCCAGGCGCTCGTCGTGCCGGAGGCCCTCCGCGGCCGCGACGTTCTCGCCAAGAGCCCCACCGGCTCGGGCAAGACGCTCGCCTTCGCGGTCCCGATCGTCGAGCGGCTCGACCTCGAGGCCAGGCGCCCGGCTGCGCTCGTCCTTGTCCCGACCCGGGAGCTCGCGGCGCAGGTGACCGAGGAGCTCGAGCAGATCGCTCCGCACGGCCTCGCCGTCGCGTCCGTGTACGGCGGCGTTCCCTTTCCCGCGCAGATCAAGGCCGCGAAGCGTGCGCACGTCCTCGTCGCCACGCCCGGCCGGCTGAACGACCTTCTGCAGCGCAAGGCCGTCGCGCTCGACGGTGTCCGAATCCTCGTCCTCGACGAGGCCGACCGGATGCTCGACATGGGCTTCCAGCCGCAGGTCGACCGGATCGTGCCGCGCCTTCCGCGGAACCGTCAGACGATGTTCTTCTCGGCGACGCTCGACGGCGTCGTCGGCACCCTCGCCCGCCGCTACACCACGGATCCCGCCCGGTTCGAGGCCGACTTCGCCGCCGAGCAAAAGAGCGGTGAGGTCGAGCATCGGTTCGTCCCGGTGACCCCCGAGAACAAGGTCGAGACGCTCGCGCGGCTCCTGCGCGAGCCGGGCACGGCGCTCGTCTTCGTTCGGACGAAGCGCGGGGCCGACCGGCTCGTCGAGAAGCTCGCGCGCCACGACGTCCGCGCGGTCGCAATGCACGGCGACATGGCCCAGGGGCGCCGCGAGCGGGCGCTCCGCGCCTTCGAGTCCGGCCGGGCGCCAACGCTCGTCGCGACGGACGTCGCCGCGCGCGGACTCGACGTCGAGAACATCGGCCAGGTCGTCAACTTCGACCCGCCGGAGGAGCACACGTCCTACGTCCACCGCGTCGGCCGGACCGGGCGCGCAGGGCGGAGCGGCGTCGGCGTCACGCTCGTCCTCCCCGATCAGCAGACGGACGTGAGCCACGTCGCGCGGCGGCTCGGGCACGTGGAGGCGTACGGTCAGGCCGGCCTGAAGGTCGCGCCGGCCCGGCTCGTCTACTCCGGCCGCGGGGGCCGCTCCAGGTGGGGCTCACCGCGTTCCCGCCGGAAGATCTGAGCCTCGGAAGAGGCTGGCACGAGGGCCCGTCGGCCGGCCGCTACCGTTCGCTCCACGGACCCGTGCCGCCGATCCGCTCGGGTGTCACTCGCAGGACGAAGCCGGGGGGCGGATCGGGCATGGGCGGAAAGGTTACGTTCGGCCCGACGTAGGTGCGTGCGAGCCGTTGAAGGAGCTCGGGCGCGCCGCCGTCTTCGATCCGTCCGCGGCCGTGGACGACGAGGTAGTGGCGCATTCCGATCTCGTTCGCCTCGGTCCCCTCGAGCGAAATCGTGACGCGCGGATCGCGCTCGACGTTCCGGAGCTTCTGCCAGCGACCGAGATGACCCGACACGATGTCGTCGCCGTCGAGCCCGACCCAGACGACGCTGACCTGGGGGCTGCCGTCCGGGTTCACGGTGACCATGTGGGCGAGCGCGTCCGACTCGAGGAGGCGGCGGGCACTCTCCGGCAGCTCCATGCGAGGGACGGTACCGTGCCGCCTCGGTCCGTTGTAGAGGCGTGATGCGCATTAGCCGGGGCCCCGCGGTGTCGTCCCTGGCTTGACCTGGAACGGCCCCACAGGGCGGCCAATATGCATCAAGCCTCTAGGCTGGCGCCGTGTCCGATCTCGACCCGGAGACCCAGGAGCGGATCGACGATCCTGTTCCAGCCGAGGCAGAGCGCGAAGCCCGGCTGACGCCCGCGGACGCGATCGCGAAGATGCGGCTGAACGTCCCCGCCCGGGGGAACGCACGGCTGCGCCGCGTCCTCGGTCGCGCAGCGCGCGACGAGTCGCTGAAGGCGTACTGGCACGTCTCGAACGTGAACGCGGTGAAGCGCCTCGGCATCAACGACCATTCGTGGATCCATATCCAGGTCGTCGCCAACATCGCGCTGAAGCTCCTGCGGCAGCTCGTGAAGCGGGGCGTCGAGCCCTCCGTCGTCACGGATTACGGGATGGAGCGCGAGGACGCGGAGGTGGTCGTCGTCCTCGCCTCGCTCGTCCACTGCATCGGCATGGCCGTCCATCGCGACCGCCACGAGGACTGGAGCCTCTTCCTCGCCGCGCCGAAGCTTCGGACGATGCTCGAGGGCATCTACGAGGAGCCGGAGCTGACGGTCTTGACGGCCGAGATCCTGCAGGCGATCACCAGCCACCGAACCGACGTGAGTCCGCTCACGCTCGAGTCCGGCATCGTCCGCGTCGCCGACGCGCTCGACATGGCCGAGGGCCGCTCGCGCATCCCCTTCGAGCGCGGGAGCGTCTCGATCCACTCGCTCTCGGCCGCCGCGATCGACTCCGTGACGATCCGCGACGGTGCCGAGCGTCCGATCCGGATCGAGATCACGATGAACAACTCGGCCGGCGTCTACCAGGTCGACGAGCTCCTGGGCGCGAAGCTCCGCGGCTCCGGCCTCGAGCCCTACGTCGAGGTCGAGGCGCGCGTCGAAACCGAGACGGAGAAGCACCTCGTGTCCGTCTACCGGATCGGCGAATCGGCGTCGGACTAGGAACGTGCGAGCTCGGGGGCGGCCAGGTCGCCGAGCAGCTCGTCCTCGCCCGGCGGCGATTCCCGCACCTCGTCGACATTGGCCCGAAGCCAGAGCTCGAGCGTCGAGAGCGTGAAGAGCTTCAGCGGGTCGCGAGCGTCCGTCACCCCGACGACTGCCGCAGGGTCGAGGAGGCCGCGGTCGAGCGCACGCTCGGAGAGGACGAGCCGCTGTAGCCGGCGCATCGGATCGTCGACGAGGAACGGCGCGATGGGCACGACGAAGCCTCGCTTCGGACCGCGCAGGACCTCGGGCGGCACGAGGTCCGAGATCGCCTCGCGCAGGACGGCCTTGCCCGAGCGAAGGCCTGCCCGGGAGCGTGCAGGGGCGTTCGCGGCCCGTTCGACGACGCGGCGGTCGAGGAGCGGCATCCTGCCCTCGACGGACGCGCCCATGAGGACCTTGTCCGAGCGGGAGAGCATGTTCTCGGGCAGGTAGGTCAAGAAGTCGCCGACGAGCATCCGCCGCCCGGGATCGATACCCGCGTAGGGCTCGATCAGGCGGGCGAGGGGCGCGGCGAGCTCATCCGCAGCGACGGGACGACGGAGCAGTGTGCCGAGCTCGTCTGGTGCGAATGTGCGAAACCACGACGCCCACCGGACGACGGGCTCGCGGATCCTCATCGTCTCCGCGGCGCGGTCGAGGAACCTGTGCGTCTGGCGCCGGGCGAGCGCCCGCGCAGCAGCTTGGAGCGCGGAAGCGGCGAGCGGCCCGCCCGTCCGGAGCAGGCGATCGGCGCGGTACTTCGGATAGCCGCCGAAGACCTCGTCGCCTCCGTCGCCCGTCAGCACGACCTTGACGTGGCGCCCGGCGAGCTCCGCGAGGAGGAGGAGCGGGATCTCTGAGGGCTCGGCGACGGGCTCGTCCCGATACCAGGCGAGGCGTGGGAGCGCGGCGAAGAAGTCCTCGCGCCCGACGAGCACCTCGTGGTGCGCGGCCACGCGCCGCTCCGCTACGAGACGCGCGGTGCGGCGCTCGTCGAAGACGTAGTCGCCCTCGCCGTAGCCGATTGTGAACGCCGAGATGCCCTTTGCGCCGGTCTCGCGCATGAGCCCGAGCACCGCCGTCGAGTCGATGCCGCCCGAGAGGAACACCCCGAGCGGGACGTCGCTCATCAGCCGGCGCTCGACCGCGTCTCGGAGGAGAGCGCGGAGCTCACGGGCGTCGAGCGACTTTGGCTCGCCTGGCTCGAGGCGCCAGAACGTGTGGCGGACGACGCGCTCGCGGTCGAATACGAGCCGCGTTCCCGGCTCGACCTTCTGGACCCCGTGGACGAGCGTCAGGG
>Ga0126313_10000408_pt1 | contig 20177 bp, 22 predicted proteins | sample Plot105A_FD_89954 | JGI IMG/M metagenome (GOLD analysis project Ga0126313, IMG submission 89954) | Serpentine soil microbial communities from UC McLaughlin Reserve, CA, USA - Plot105A | ecosystem: Environmental > Terrestrial > Soil > Grasslands | place: USA: UC McLaughlin Reserve, Lake County...
CAAGGCGAGTGGTGGGGCTTCCTAGGCTTCGACGAGTGTTTAGCCGAATACGAATGGTTCGACGCCGAGATGGACGCGCTCAAGGCGGCGGCCAGCACGCTGGGCGCCGCCATCCGGCGTCGGCGCGCGGATATAGCCCTCCATGAGAGCGAGGAGCGTTATAGCCTGGTGGTGGAGGGTTCCAACGATGGCATTTTCGACTGGGACGTTCGGACAGGGGATCTCTACTGGAACGACCGTCTCTACGAGATGTTCGGCCTCTCGCGTGCGGAGGTCTCCCCCACCTTCGAGCTTTTCGCCGAACTGCTCCACCCGGAGGACCGTAAAAGGGTACTAGACGCTGTGACGGCACATCTTGAGCGCGGCGCCTCCTATAATGAAGAATTCCGCCTCCGCCGTCCTTCCGGGGACTATGTCTACTGCGTTACTCGAGGCAAAGCCCAACGTGACCAGAGTGGCGTCCCGGTCCGCATGGCCGGTGCCGTGACCGATATCACCGAGCGCAAGCATGCCGAAGTGGCGCTCAAAGAGAGCGAGGAACGTTACCGTGTCGTCGCCGAGACCGCCTCGGACGCCATCGTAATGATCGACGAGGACAGTAAGGTGCTGTTCGTCAACAGCGCCGCCGAAGTGACATTTGGTTACTCCAGGGCGGAAATGCTGGGTAAAAAGCTCACCAGTTTGATGCCCGAGCGTTTGCGAAGCGTCCACGAAGCTACGTTGAAACGGTACCTCGAAACCAGCGAGCGCCGCCCGGCGCGGGACACCATACACCTCATCGGACTGCACAAAAGCGGTAGGGAGATTCCTCTAGAGGTCTCTTTCGGCGAATACACCGAGCAAGGCAAGCACTTCTTCACCGGCTTCGTTCGCGACGTCACGGAGCGCAAGAAGGCTGAGGAGAAACTCCGGTCCTCAGAAGCTGAACTGCGGGCACTTTTCGAGGCGATAACCGACGCCATATTCGTGTTCGACTCCGAGGGTCGCTACCTCAAGGTTGCGCCTTCGAACCCCTCGCTCCTGTACAGGCCAGCCGAGGAGTTGGTGGGTAAGACGCTTCACGAGGTCTTGCCCAGAGGACAAGCCGACGAGTTTCTCGGCTATATCCGGCGCGCCCTCGAGACGCGGCACAGCGTCTACCATGAGTACGCCCTGCGGATAGATGGTCGGCAGGTGTGGTTCGAGGCCACCATATCTCCGATGATGGAAGATCTGGTCGTGGCCGTGGCCCGCGACGTCACCGAGCGCAAGAAAGCTGAAGAGGCGCTCAGGCAAAGTGAGCGTCTATACCGCACGGTCATCGAGCAGGTCACGGAGAACATCTGCCTGGTGGACGTCGAGACCAGGCGCATCGTGGGATCCAACCCTGCCTTCCGGGAGACACTCGGCTACACCGCCGGGGAGCTGGAGCGGATGACGCTCTACGACATCGTAGCCCACGACAGAGAGAGCATAGACCAGAACATCCGACGAACCCTTCAGACAGGCCGCAGCTTTGTGGGACAGAGGAAGTACAGGCGCAAGGACGGAACGCTCCTGGACGTCGAGACCAGCGGGAGCGTGGTCTTGCGCAACGGCAGGGAGACCATCTGTGTCGTGGCCCACGATGTCACAGAGCGAGCGCGGATGCAGGAACTGCTCGAGGAGCGGGTGGCCACCCTCTCGGCTATCGCCGCCAGGGTGACGTTGGACCTACCGATGGAAGATATGCTGGACGCCCTGGCGGAGGGAGTGGTGAAGGCTAGCACAGCCGTCGCCTGCTCGCTGGTCTTGGCCGACGAAGGAACCGACTCGCTCTACCCGGTCGGTTCCTACGGCCTACCCGAGGGATACGCGGCTAGCCTACAAGAGGCTTTCCGGTCGGGAGTGCAATCCCCAACCCTGGAAGCCGCTCGCACGCGTCAACCCGTGCTCGTCCGAGACGTCCGCCAGTTCATTTTGTCCGAGCCGCGCTACGCTCCCATTCACCGCTTCGTCCGCCAAGTACCGTGGGACACGGTGTACATCCTGCCGCTCGTCTCTCGGGGCAGAGCCCTGGGGGCGATCAACCTCCGCTATTTGCCCGGCCAGGGGCCCGGTGAGGACGAAAGAAGCTTCCTCAGGGCCGTCGCCGATCAGGCCGCCGTGGCGGTCGAGAACGCCCGCCTCTTCACCCAGGCCCGCGGCAAGGCGGCTCTCGAAGAGAGGCAGCGCCTCGCTCGAGAGCTGCACGACTCCGTCTCCCAGGCGCTCTACGGCATAGTGCTTGGCGTCAAGACCGCCCGCGCTCTGTTAGACCGAGATCCGAATCAGGTTGCCCCCCCGCTTGAGTACGTCCTCTCCCTGGCGGAGGCGGGGACAGCCGAGATGAAGGCGCTCATCTTCGAGCTGAGGCCCGAGTCGCTGGAAAAGGAAGGGCTCGTCGCCGCGTTAGAGAAGCAGGCGGCAGCCTTGAGGGCACGGCACGAGATCGAGGTCGAGGCCGACCTCTGTAACGAACCGGATGTACCGCTGGAGGTCAAGGAGGACATCTACCGTATAGTGCAGGAGGTGCTGCACAACACCGTCAAACACGCCCGGGCGAGCAAAGTTGGCATAAGCATGCGATGTTCCCCCGAGCACATAACCCTCGACATCTTGGATGACGGCATAGGCTTCGATGCGCGAGGCGAGTTCCCCGGCCACCTCGGGTTGCGCTCGATGCGCGAGCGGGCCGGGAGCCTTGGCGGGACGCTGGAGGTAGATAGCGCTCCTGGAGAAGGTACTCGCGTCCGCGCTTCGATACCCATCAGGGTCGCCCCGCACGCTTGATCGGTAAGCGCCCCCCGCTGGGGAACGGATCACAGCCTCGTCACTGGGCATCTTGCTACCCGGTTCGTTCATTGGTCGCCGGTGTCAGTCGAACGTTCTGACGTTCGGGCGGCCGGTCTCGAATTGTCGATACCCAGCCTGGCCTTGATGAAATACTCGTGGACCGACTGGATGGCGATCGCTCCTGCCCCCACCGCGGAAGCGACTCGCTTGACCGATCCGAGCCTCACGTCGCCCACCGCAAAGACGCCCGGCATGCTCGTCTCCATGAGCAGCGGCGGGCGACCGAGCGGCCACTGCCCGTCCTGTAAGAGGTCCTGGCCGGTGAGGACGTAGCCTCGCCTGTCGCGCTCTATCTCCTCGGGCAGCCAGCCCGTATGGGGCTCGGCGCCTATCAGGACGAAGAGCGCGGCGCCAGAAACCGTCTCGGTGAGCCCGGAGACGGAGTTCTTCAGGAGGAGGTGTTCGAGGCGTCCCTCTCCGCCGCCGCCCACCACCTTGGTGTTGAAACGGACGTCGATGTTGTCTGTAACCTCGATCTCCTTGATGAGGTAATCGGACATGCTGGTGGAGAGGGAGCGACCGCGCACCAGGAGCGTCACCCGAGAAGCGTACTTGGAGAGGTGCATGGCAGCCTGTCCGGCGGAGTTGGCGCCTCCCACCACGTAGACCTCCTGCCCCTTCATCGCCTGGGCCTCGCTGACCGCTGCCCCGTAGAACACCCCTGCTCCCACCAACCCTTCGAGGCTCGGAATAGCGAGGCGGCGGTAGGAGACCCCGGTGGCCAGGACCACCGCCCGACCGACGACCTCCGTCCTGTCGGATAGGGTCAGCACCAGCTCACTCCCCTCGCGGCGCAGCGCGGTAGCGTTGCGCATGAATCGGAAGGTGGCGCCGAACCACCACGCTTGCTCGGTGGCCCGTCTGGCCAACTCTGCCCCGCCTACGCCCCATGGGAAGCCGAGATAGTTGCGGATGAGGGAACTCGTCCCTGCCTGCCCTCCTACGGCCTCCCCCTCCAGGATCAACGTGCTCAGGCCTTCGGAGGCGCCGTAGACGGCTGCGGCCAATCCCGCCGGGCCCGCACCAACGATCACGAGATCGACCTCGCGCTGTTCCAGGGGACGGTTGACCCCGAAAGCGTCGGCGAGCTCCGCGTTCGAGGGGTCGATCAAGACCTGCTCACCGAAGAGAACCAAGACGGGAAGCGCAGCCGACGTCTTGCCCACCCGGGCGAGCAGTTCCTGGCCTTCCTTAGACTCCACCGGGTAGAAGGCATGCAGAACCCCGTGGCGGTTCAGGATATCCCTGAGCTCCTGCGACCTGGGAGCATCCCGCTCGCCCACCACTTGGATCTCCTTGTAGACGGGGCGGTTGACCTTCGCCCAGTCGTAGAGGAACTCGGCGATCATCCTGTGGAAATTCTCGTCGCCCGGCCGCTCGGGCTTGTTGATGTAGTAATCGATGTGGCCAAGAGTCATCGCACGGAGGACTGGCTCCTGGGTCGACCTGTCGCCCCACTCGATGAGCACCGCTCGCTTGGTGGTGGGAAAAAGCTGGCGGGCGCGGGCGAGAAATTCGACGCCGCTGATATCGGGCATCCACTGGTCGGCGAGGATGAGTGCCACACTCTCCCCAGCCGCCTTTAGCTCCCTCAGCGTCTTCATGGCCCACATCGCCGAGGACTCGCACACAACCCGGTAGTCGACGCCGTAGCGTCTGCGAAGCCCGTACTCGATCCTTGCGAAGGACTCGACCCCGGCATCGACGGCGAAGATCACCGGCTTTGAGGCGCTTGATCCAGGGTACGTACCCTGGACGGGTGCCGGGTGCTCTTCATGGGTGATGCTCCTCTTATCGTCGCGGCCATCCGTTGACATGCGTATTCATCTCCTTGGTATCTGGCGCGCCTGGCGATGGGGTCCGCGGACAACCCGCCTCCGGCGAACGACTTCTGATACAGATCTGGATCCGTCCGGTGCTGGACCGGCGCGGGTGAGAACGCACGGAGAGTCGCACCCTATGGTGCCTGTCTGCACGTTCTTATCTCCTTTAGTACACCCCTCTTCACGGCCCGTGTACGTAACCGTCACAGCTTATTCTCCAAGGGAAGCCGTCGCATCCTTCAAATGAGCTAGATTCGAGACAACCTTGGTAAGCGATATTGTCAGGGTCTTCTGCCTGTCAGCTGCGCTCGTTGGGAGAGGTTCTCTGAGCCGGATTGGTCGAAGAGGTCCACGCGATTAGTATATCCTTCGCGCCGTCGAACATATCTGCGTACTTTCGAGAAGCCTGCGTGATGCAAGAAGCGGCAAATCTGGCCCAGGATATCGCCAATCGGCTCGGTGAGATCGAAGGCGTCGTGGCGGTCGCCCTGGGCGGCTCGTGGGCGCGAGGAGTGGCCCATCCCGACTCTGACGTGGACCTCGGGATCTACTACCGGGACGAGCGCCGGCCCTCGATAGAAGAGTTGCACCGGCTGGCGCAGGAGATGGGCTACCGTAATCCGGCGGAGCCCATAACGGACTTCGGCGGCTGGGGACCCTGGATCAACGGCGGGGCCTGGCTCCAGGTAGACGGAACACCGGTGGACTGGCTCTACCGCGAGCTCGGTCGGGTGTCCCACGCCATAGACGAATGCCGATCCGGACGCCCGGCCATCCACTACCAGCCCGGCCACCCGCACGGCTTCCACACCCACATCTACATGGGCGAGGTCCACTACTGCCGCCCGCTCCACGACCCGGAGGGTGTCTTGCGGTCCCTGAAGAACGTGGCCAGAGACTACCCGCCACGCCTCAAGGGGGCGCTGATCCAGAACCAGCTCTGGGAAGCGCGTTTCGCGCTCGACACCTGTCGGAAATCGGCGGCGAGAGGCGACACTTTCTACGTCGCCGGCTGCCTGTTCCGGTGTACTGCCTGCATGGTGCAGGCGCTCTTCGCCCTGAACGAGCGCTTCCTCATTAACGAGAAAGGCTCCGTCGAGGCGACAGACTCCCTTCCCCTGCGTCCCGCAAACTTCAAAGAGATCGCCATCTCCGTGCTCGCGCGACCCGGCGGAAGTCCGGAGGAGCTAGAAGGCAGCATCAGACGTCTGGAAGACCTCCTGGAGGCCCTGGAGGAACTCTGCACCGGGCCTCTGAACGAACACTCTGGAGAACGGTCCTAGAACAGTCCTTCTAAGGATTCCCGGCGTAGTGTTCGTCGTGCTCGCGGCGCTGGCGGTCCATGCGGTGGGCGGCTTCGAGGACGTCCTGCGGGTAGAGGCTGCGGAGGGCGCCGGTCTCCAGGACCTGATCCACGGAGTGCTCGGGGATCATCATCCACCCCGCCGCGTGCGGCACGGGCAGCGGCTTGTTGAGAACCCTGTAGACCACCCATACGATCCACCGCCCCGGACGTGAGCCGGACAAAAATCTCAAAGACCGCACCTCCCGCTGGACTGCCGCCGGAGCGATCATTCTAGCGTAGCGCAGTGGCTCGCGGCGGGGCGTAGCAGATGGCGATAGACTTCGATCATGGCAGCAACCGTGAGGCGGCTGTGGCCGGTGGAAGGCCCTACCGGGACGTATGCGGACCCGGGACCCCTGGAGGAGGTCGGCTGGGCGATGGTGTTGGCGCTCGTCTTCCTCCTCTGGGTATTCTCCAGTAGGCACAAGCCGGAAGAGGAGCGGCGGGCGGAGGAGAACCGCCGTAAGGCGCGCCGCCTCTACGAGGAGGCATTCAGCGCGGGGGACTTCTCCGTGATAGACGAGGTGATCGCCGAAGGGTTCTTCGACCGCCTCGGCCAACACTGCGGTCCGGAGGGATTCAAGCGTTCCGTCGCCGGTCTTCGCCGCACCTTCCCCGACCTGCGCGTCACGGTCGAGGAGCAGAGCGCGCAAGGTGACACGGTCACGACCCGCTGCACGCTGTGTGGCATGGACAGGGGTGCTCTGGCACCCGCCTACCAACAAACGCGCCGCCTTTGCGGCGACCTACACTGACCGCTTCTCGGGCGGCATGCTCGTCGAACACCGAGGAAGTTCGGACACGGCTGGCCTGCTGGAGCAGCTCGGCTTGCCATCACACAGCGCTTAGAGGGCTCCCGCGAGGGCCGAGAGGCACGACCTGCGTCTCCGGCCGCGTCTCAAGTACAATGAGTACATGAATAAAGAAACCCTGGACTTCTACGAGTTGGTGGAGCGGGCGCTGGAGGGGTTGCCGCCGGAGCTTGCGGCGCTGCTGGACAACGTGGCGATCGTGGTTGACGACTGGCCGGAGTATTCGACGCCGCTCGCGCCCGAGGATCCGGACGACACGCTCTACGGTCTGTACGAGGGGGTACCGCTGACGGAGCGCGGTTGGGGATATTCCGGTGCTCTGCCGGACAGGATCACGATCTTCCGGGGACCCCTGGAGCGGGATTTCCCGCGGGAGGAGCTGGAGGAGCAGGTCAGGATCACGGTGGTGCACGAGATCGCCCACCACTTCGGCTTCGAAGAGGAGCGCCTGGAGGAGCTGGGCTGGGGATGAGGCCAGAGACCGAAGGCTCCGTCAGCCTCGAGCGACACATAGACGCCCCCCCGGAGACGGTCGCAGCCTTCATCGGGGACTTCCGCAACGCGAAGGAGTGGATGGTCGGGGTCGAGGACGTCGAGCAGCTCGGGGAGAACTCGTACCGCCTCACGCTCGACAGCCCCATCGGCAAGCTCGAGCCGGAGGCGGAGGTGGTCGAGCACGGCCCGCACTCAATCCGCTGGACCTACACCTCGACCATCGAGGGCGGCGGGCGGGTGGACGTCTCGCCGGGCGGGAACGGCGGCTGCGTCGTCACCTACACCGGGGAGTTCCGGCTCAAGCGCAAGCTCCTGGACCGGGCGGCCCGGATGGTCGGCGCGGAGCGCTTCGCCCGCAGGAACGGGGAGCGCTCCCTCTCGCGCCTCAAGCACCTCATGGAAGCCCGGCGCTACGGATGAGCGTCGGACTCTTCGAGCTCGCCATCCTGCTGTTTATCGTGTTCCTGATCATGGGCCCGAAACGCATCACCAACCTCTTCCAGGCACTCGGCCGCGGAGTCCACGACTTCGTGGACACGCTCGGACGCGACGAGAAGAACGAGCTGACCGAGGAAGAGGACCCGGATAGGCAACTCCGGAAGAAGTAGCCTGCACATCTGAACCTCTGAAGCGGACCAGCTACAACCCGAGCAGCACCCGGCCGCCGGGGCCGACGCGGGCGTTCGGAAGCTTTCGTTCGACGCCCGAGAGGTCCTCGCCGGCGCCCTTGAGGTAGATGCGGGGCTCTTCGACGGCGAGACCTGGGTTCGCGGCGTAGGTCTGCCAGGTGACGCCCTGCCAGGTGAAGGTTAGGAGCACCGGCGGCTCCTCTCCGCCCTCCAGGTCCACGTGGACCTCCGGCTGGCCCAGGGTTCGGGAGAGCGCGTTCATCGAGCGGCGCTGCTCGGAGTCGTTGAAGAGGTCTATCCCCGAGCGCAGGCGGTTGGCGGGCTCCGCGAGGCGCTCCCGCAGTTCGTACTCCGCTTCGAGATCGTTCCGGAGGTCCTCTATGGTGGCGCGCAGCTCGGCGACCTCGTTCTCCCGCTCTTCGAGGTCCCTCTCGAGGCCTGCGACCCTGCGCAGCGCGTCCTCCAACGCCCTATCTTTGCGGGCGACGATCGCTTCGGTCTCCAGGCTAAGGGCCTCCAGCTCCTCCGCGCGGCGCTCGAGGAGGTAATCACGGCGGGCCATCTCGCCGTCCCGGCGCGCTATCTCGCGCTCCAGGCGCGTCACCTGGCGCTCGAGACCGTCCCTCCGGCGGCGGCGCGCGCGGGCCTCCTCCTCGAGGTCCCGGATCCGCTCCTTCAGCCGGGCACGCTCCCACTCCAGGGACTCGATGCGCCCCTCCCCCGCCTCCCTGGAGGCGCGCGCCTCGTCGGCGGCGAGCCCGGCGGCGGTGATCTGCTCGAAGAGCTCCCGGATGTGGTTGTCCTTTATCCCGAGCCGGGCCCTCAACTCCGTGGGATCGGCGGTCTCCTCGCGCCCGACCTGGACCTCGGTCGTGTCTTCGGCATCTCCTTTAGCAGACCCCTCTGCCGGACCCTCAGGGTCCGAAGGTTGCTTCCCGTTGGCTTCGTGTCGGTCCGGTTCCTCCAAAGTTCCCTACTCCTCCCGGTCTTTGTTCGGAGACCCCTCCCCTGACTCGGCCTCCGAGTCCTGCCCCGCTGTGGGCTTCTTGAGGGACTTGCCCGCCTCCCTGGCGGCCCGGCGTTCGGCTTTGATCCGCTCCCTATCCTCCGCGGACATCTTCTTCGGCTTCCCTTCCCCTTCGGGAGTCTTTTCGGATGCCCCCGTCTGCTCCGACTGACCGGTCTTGACCGACTTGCCGGCCTCGCGGGCGGCCCGTCGCTCGGCCTTGATGCGCTCGCGCTCCTCGGCGGACATCTTTTTCGGCTTCTCGGCGCCGTCGGCATCCTCCTTCGGTTGCTCGGCCTCCTCCTCGGCGGACCTGGGGAGGCCGGTGATCTCGCTGACCTTCGCGAGGATCTCGTCCGCCGCGGGACGTTCGCCGACCCAGGCGTGAACGACTTTATGGTCGGTTCCTACTATGAAGACGGCGGGTCGGGCGTACCTGCCGTGTTCCTTATCTCTCTCCAGGAGTCCCCACTGCTGGCTGGTGATCCTGACGTAGTCGTAGAGCACGTAGGACTTTATGCCCGACTCCCGGACGAAGTCCCGCGCCTCATCCGGTTCGAGAGCCCCGATGCCGACGACGGAGGCGCCCGCGAGGTTGATCTCATCCTCCTTCGCGGAGAGGGCCTTGAAGTAATCTACGTCCTCCTCCGACCATACCCCCCGGAAGAAGACCATCACCACCGGCCCGTGCACGGTGCGCATGCTGAGCCGAAGCTGTCCCCCCTGGGCGCTCGGCAGGTTGAACTCCGGGGCCTCCGCCCCCACCTCCGGGACCGGCATGGTTTTGGTCCGTGCCACCAACGTCCTCCTTACGCGTGTAAAACGGGTACTCCCAGCATATTACAGGCTGAACGGGGTTTTGGCCCGCAGCCTAACAATAACCTCCGGAAGCAGCAGGCGGCCGCGAAGGACGATCCGACGAAAGACGGCGCCATGAGGAGGAGCGCGCTGATCGCAGCCCAGAAGCCCGCCAGCATCAGGAGCGAATGAACGCCAGGTCGTCCGGGCTCACGACGTACCTCCGTCGCCGTCCAACGCCTCCAGGACCCCGTGCAACAGTCCGGTGGCATGCTCGTCGCCTCCGGAGCTCACGATCCAGCTTAGCGCGCTCCCGCCCGGTATGTTCGGACACTTGACCCGGGCGCAGATCACGTAGGTCTCGAGCTCCGCCTCTTCCCCGTAGTGGCTCGTGAGGTGGTCGAGAAACGTCGTCACCGAGTGGTTGAACAACGACAGGTCTACCGTCATGCGTCCCTCCGTTCCGCGCTCTCCGGGCGTCTCACTATGCTACCCAAAAGTGGAACGATCTCACCCGGCGAGGGCAGATTGGCGTCTCTCTGCCGCCCTACCGGCGTGCTAACATGCGCCCGATGGGTGATCGTAGCGTGCGCAACCTCCTCGCCAAAGTCGCGCGCCACGTTCCTGTCGGGCACGGGTAACGCGGTTCTCTCCGGACGCCCGGGTTGGTCTCCCTGTGAGAAGCGCACCTCCTGCTGCGGGTTCGGAGCGCACCGCTGTGTTACCTTGCGTTATGCGGGCATAGAAGGGGGAGGTCTAGCGGCGTCGTGCGAATGATCATGACCCACGGGTACATGTTCTCCGGCTCGGGGAGCAACGTCTATGTACAGAACCTCTGCCGCGCCCTGGTGCGCGAGGGTCACGACGTCCATCTCCTCTGTCAGGAGCCGGAACCGCTGGCCTACGACTTCGTGGACGAGTACTCGACGGTGAGCGGTGAGGGCGTCGAGCGGCGGGGCGAGCAGGAGACGCCCTATCCCGGGCGTTGCTCGGTCTACCGGCCCGAGATCGGCGACCTGCTGCCGGTCTACGTCTACGACGAATATCCCGGCTGGCGGGTCAAGACCTTCCTGGACCTCACGGACGAGGAGTTCGAGAACTACCTCGATCGCAACGTCGAGGCCCTGCGGACCGTGCTCGAGGCGTCCGGCGCGGAGGCGGCGGTCACTAATCATTCCGTACCGGGGCCCCTGATCGCACGCCGCGCCCTCGGAGACGACGTCCCCTACGCGAGCATCGTCCACGGCAGCTGCCTCCAGTACGTGGCCCGCAAGAGCGAGAAGTACATGCAAGCCGCCCGCGAAGGCCTGGAGGGGGCACAGAAGATCCTGGCGCTCTCCTCCCACAGCGCGGGCACCATCGCCGAGGACTTCCCGGATCTCGCGCACAAGACCCTCGCCCTCCCGGGCGGCGTGGATACCCGACTCTTCCGCCAGGACGCCCTCGATCCGGGCGTCCTGGAACGCCTGAGCGGCGGACCCGGTCGCGGCCCGGAGCAGCGCTCGGCCCTGCGACACGCCCTGGACCGCTCGGAGAGCGCCGGGGAGCTGTTGGACTCGCTCCGCTCCATCGCCGTCTCCTACGACGCCCGCTCGCACGACCGGGACGCCGGAGAGAGGTTGGGGGCTCTCCTCGATGACGGGTCCCCCTTGGTGGTCTACGTCGGCAAGCTAATCCACTCGAAGGGCGTGCACAGCCTGATCTCCGCCCTCGCCCGGGTGCGGAACACTACGGAAGCCCGCCTCCTCGTGATCGGCTTCGGCACCTTCCGCGAGGGGCTCGAAGCCCTCACCCGCTCCCTGAGCACGGGCGACGAGAAGGCCGCGGAGAGGCTCGCGGAACTGGGCAAGCTTCTGGAAAGAGGTCCCGCAGGCCCGCTCGAGCACTTCGAGCTCTCGGAGGAGCTCCTGCGCGACGCGGCTGGGATAGAGGAGGCCGTGGAGTTCGTCGGTCCCCTCTACCACGGGGATCTCGCGAAGCTCCTGCCCGCGGCTGAAGTCGCGGTCGTACCCTCCATCTTCCCGGAGACCTTCGGGCTCGTGGCGGCGGAGTTCGCTGCCAGCGGCGTCGTGCCGTTCGTGGCGGACCACTCGGGCCTGAGGGAGGCCGGGGAGATCGTGGGACGCGGCCTGCCGTTCGACCTGCGCGTCGGGATGGACGGCTTCGAGGAGAACCTGGCGCGCGCCCTTACGGGCTATCTGGCGCAACCCGAGGAGGAGAGACGCCGGTACGGAGAGACCGTGCGCCGCAACAGCGTCGAGCATCTGAGCTGGGGAACGCTCGCAGAGAAGCTCGTCGCGATAGCAGGAGGGAGGGGATAGCGTGGACGTAGGACACATCCTCCTCACCTTCGGCGTCATACTGGGCGCGGGTTTGTTCGCGCAGCTCGTCGCGACGTTCCTGCGGATACCCGAGATGATCGTGCTGGTTGCCGTGGGGGCCCTGATCGGGCCGTCGGTGCTGGGCATCGTCGAGAACCCGCTGGACGGGGTGGGCGCCCAGCTAATCTTCACGCTCGGGGTCTCCCTGATCCTCTTCCACGGCGGGGTGGGCATCTCGCTGCGCGTGATCTCGCAGACCGCGGTCGGCCTCGGCCTGCTCGTCCTGCCGGGCGTCTTCATAACCGCGTTCATCGTCGCCCTGGTCGTCGCCCCGATCTTCGGCGTGAGCCTGCTCGTGGCGTTTATGATCGGCGCGGTGCTCGCCTCCACCGATCCCGCGATTATCATTCCGCTCTTCGAGCGGATCCGACTGCGGCAAAAGGTGTCCCAGACGGTTATCGCCGAGTCGGCCTTCAACGACGTGACGGGGACGGTGCTGGTCCTGACCCTGGTCGAGGTGGTCGAGGCCGGTCACTTCAGCGTCTCCAGGCCGGTCTTCGAGTTCTCCAAGGAGCTCGCGCTGGGAGCCGTTGTCGGTGTCGTCGCCGGCCTGATCCTCGCCTACGCCGTCTCATCGACGGCGCGGGCCGGGATCTGGGACGAGTCGCCGGGCGTGGCGATACTCGCGGTGGTGGCGCTCGTGTACTTCTCGAGCGAGACTTTGGGCGGATCCGCCTACCTCGCCGCCTTCGTCATGGGCCTGATCGTGGGCAACATGGGCGAGTTCAAGCTCCGCCAGCACGAGGAGAGCGAGAGGATGCTCGAAGGCTTCGTCGCGCAGGTAGCGGAGATCGCCGTGCTCCTGATATTCGTCACCCTCGGCATGAACCTGCCGTTCGACGCGCTCGGGGAGTACTTCTTCGGCGGCCTCGTGGTGATGGCGGTCTTTATCTTCGTCGCCCGCCCCGTGACCGTTCTCGCCTGCCTCCTGCCGGACCGGCGGGGCCGGTGGACGCGTAACGAGATGAGCTTCCTGAGCTGGTGCCGCTACACGGGGGTCATCCCGGCCGCAGTGGCGAGCATACTCCTGGCCCAGGGTGTCGAGGGGGCCGAGATCGCGGTCTCACTCGTCGCGTTCGCCGTGGTTACGACCCTCCTCCTGCAGGCCACGACCGCCGGCATGCTCGCCCGGCGGCTCGGCCTGATCGAAGACCCCGAACCGGACGCCCCCGCGTAAAACACTCGTCGCTCCGCCCGAAAGGGGATACAATGGAAGCCGGGAAAGCTTAGACTCGAAGGGACCATGGTACAGCTCACCGACAGCTACAACCGCAAGATGGATTACCTGCGGATCTCGGTCACCGACCGGTGCAATTTCCGCTGCCAGTACTGCATGCCCGAGGACATCAAGTTCGAGGACAAGAGCCACATCCTTACCCTGGAGGAGATGCTCACCTTCGCCGAGGCCTGCCTCCAGCTCGGCGTGACCAAGGTGCGCGTGACCGGCGGCGAGCCGCTCGTGCGCAGGGGCGTGGTCAAGTTCGTGGGCTGGCTCAAGGACCTCGGCTTCGAGGACGTCACCATGACGACCAACGGCTACCTCCTCAAGGAGAACCTGGAGGGCCTGATCGAAGCCGGTCTCGACCGCATAAACATCTCCCTTGACACCCTCCAGCCCGAGAAGTTCGCCTTCATCACGCGCCGCAACCACTTCCAGAAGGTGTGGGACGCCATAATGGCGGCGCTCGAGACCCCGCTCTCGCCGGTCAAGATAAACGCGGTGGCGATGCGCGGGATAAACGACGACGAGATCTCGGACATGGCGAAGCTGACGTTCAAATACCCGATGCACGTCCGCTTCATCGAGCTCATGCCCCTGAACGGCGACACCGACGGCTCGCGCTTCAGGTCGCTCTTCATCCCGGGGCGTGAGATCCTGGAGCGGGCTCAGGAGGAGCTCGGTGACTTGCGCCCTATCGAGAAAGACGACCCGGCGGCCCCGGCCGACGAGTTCAAGTTCGAGGGCGCGCCGGGCACCTTCGGGGTCATCACCCCGGTCTCGGAGCCCTTCTGCGCTCGGTGTAGCCGCTTGAGGCTCACGGCGGACGGCAAGATCCACCCGTGCCTCCTCACCGACCTCGACGTCCCCGTAAAGCACGCCATCCGTAGCTCCGACCCCATCCCGGCGATCCACCAGGTCCTGTGGGAGACGGCGAGGATAAAGCCGGCGGCGGGCCTCACCCTCCCCGAGGAGTCGCGCCACCGCACGATGAGCCAGATCGGGGGCTAGTTCCTCATGGCCGAGAGCCCCGCTTCGCGGGAGACGGCAGAAGTGTACCCGAGCTCGCGGCGCGCCTTGGCGTCGTTGACCGTAACCTCCTGACCGACCAGACCCAGGGTCATCCGGGTGAGCGGCGGTGCTCCCTTTAGCCGCAGCGTTCGCCAGGCCAGCTCCCCGCCCCACGCCAGGACCCTGGCCACCCGGCGGGGTATGGTGCCGCCCGTAGGCTCCACGCCCTGCGTGCGGAGCAGCTCGGACACGAAGGCGCGGAACTCCACCGGCGACCCGTCGGTCAGGAAGTAGATCTCACCCCCCCGGCCGCGCTCCGCCGCCAGGATGAGGCCCTCGCAGACGTTGGCAACGTGGCAGGTGGATGTCGGGAAATGCCCCCCGCCGATCCACCGCCACCTCCCCTGGCGCACGGATTCGACGAGTACGGGTAGCAGCGTCGTATCTCCCCTACCCCAGATAAAGCGCGGGCGTACGATCACCGTGGCGAGCCCGGATGAGTCGGCCGCCAGCACGCGTTCTTCGGCTATTGCCTTGGTCTGCGCGTAGGGCCCGAGCGGACGCCTCGGGCGCGGTACGGTCTCGTCGGCATCGACGATCGGGTTACCGTCCACGAGAACGGCCTCGGTGCTCACGTGGACTACCCGCGACACCCCGGCCCTCCTGGCGGCGGAGAGCACGTTCTCGGTGCCGGCTACGTTGACCCGGTATGAGTCCTCGTAGCGCCCCCAGTCGTCCAGAAGAGCCGCCACGTGAAAGGTCACGTCACGGCCGGCCATGGCGCGGAGTAGCGCCTCCTCGTCTTCCAGGTCTCCGCGCACCGGTTCAGCGCCCGCGCGCCGCACAATCTCCGCGGCGCCGGCGGACCGTGCCAGCGCACGTACCCCGACACCGCGCTCCGTAAGCGCGGCGATCAAGTTGCGGCCCACGAACCCCGACCCCCCGGTAACGAACGTCCTCTCCATCACCGGAAGTCCAGGCGAAGGATGGCTTTCACAGAGCCGTCTCCGAGCCAGTCTGGCACGGCGGAGACCTGCCTGAAGCCCAGGCGGCGGTAGAACGTCAGCAACTCGTGGCTATTACCGTCGGTGTATAGCCACAAGCGGTAGTATCCGGCGGCGCTGGTCTCTCTCACGGCTCTCTCCATCAGCGCGCTAGCGATGCCTCTCCGGCGGTACTCCGGGGAAACCGCAACATCGATTATCTGCGGAGGCTCCAGTTCTGTAGTTTCGCCGGTGGGGTCGAACCTCCGATCGCCAACGACGGCCACGTAGTAACGTGTGCCGCGCGCCCGCTCGACGGCCATGAGACGCTTTACGCCGTCCAGCGATTCCAAGCCCATGGAGAGCTGGAGCCGTTCGATCAGCTCGTCCGGATCCCCGGTGTACCGTTGTACCCTTGATTGTGGCGTCCCCGTCATCCTCCGAGGCACAGAGGTCAATCCGGTTCTATGGTGGCGATGAGGCCCTCGGCTTTGAGTCCTTCCTGGTAGAGCTCGGCGAGCTCTTTGTGGCACTTGGTGACGACGGCTTTGCCTTTGGTGTGGGCTTCGAGCATGATCGAGACGGCCCGGGCGGTCGACATGCGCGGGATGACCTTGCGGAGTACTTCGACGACGTGCTCCATGGGCGTGTAGTCGTCGTTGTGGAGGATGACCTTGTAGGGCGGCTCCTGGCTCAGGCGCTGCTTGGTCTTCTCTCTGGGGGCCGTCTCCGTCGAGGAGGCGAAGATGCTCCGTGACGCGCCGTGCACCGCTCTGAACCCTCCGGCCTTTAGAGTACTTTCGACGCCGGAAAGATAACTTGCCGGACGCCGCTACGCAACCTACCGCGGCGCGCCCTGCTGGATGAGGGCGAGCACGTTCTCGAGGAGCGCTTCCGTTGTACGGTGGTTGTGGTCCGCTATCTCCGCGTCGCGGACCGTGGGCGGGTAGCCGGCGGGGTCGTCGCGCATGAGAACGGGCAGCTCTACCGGGCTTCTCTTGCCCAGGATCATGAGCCAGTCGACGGGCACCTTCTCGGGCAGGTCCTGGTGGGAGACTACGGCCCAGAGCGCAGTCCACACCCGTGGCACGACGCGCCAGATGTCGTAGCCGCCGCCACCGGTCGCGACCCACCGGCCCTCGCAGAGCTCGTGGGCGAGCTCGTGGATCCGGCGCGGGACGTGCTCGTAGAGGCGGGTCGTCGCCAGGAGGTGGGTCAAAGGGTCGAGCGCGTGCCCGTCGCAGCCGTTCTGGGAGAGGATGAGGTCTGGCTCGAAAGCGTGGAGGACTTCGGGGACGACGGTCTCGAAGCAGGAGATCCAGGAGTCGTCGCCGGTGTACGGCTCCAGCGGCACGTTGACGGAGTAGCCTACCCCCCCATCGCGGCCTCGCTCGTCTATGGCGCCGGTACCGGGGAAGAGGTAGCGGCCCGACTCGTGCATGGAGACGGTCAGGACGTTGGGGTCGTCGTAGAACATCCACTGCACCCCGTCGCCGTGGTGGGCGTCGGTGTCCACGTAGGCGATGCGGATGCCGGGGTACCCCTCCTTAAGGCGCGCTATGGCGACGCCCGCGTCGTTGTAGACGCAGAAGCCGCTCGCCTTCGAGCGCAGGGCATGGTGGAGGCCGCCGGAGATGCACATGGCGTGGGCCGCCTCCCCGCGCATGACGAGCCGGCAGGCCTCCAGCACCGCACCTACGACGCGGGCGCACGCGTCGTGCATGCCGGGGAAGATGGGGTTGTCCCCGGTGCCGAGGCCGTAGTGCATGAGATCCAGGGGGTCCCCCACGCCCCGCCCTGCTCTCTCGACCATGCGCACGTAGGTCAGGCTGTGGACGCTCCTGAGGTCGTCCTCGGTGGCGGGCTCCGAGCCGACGAACGGGTAGCCTTCCAGGAGCCCGAGGGCCTCGCAGAGTTCGAAGGTCAGCCGGATTCGCAGGGGGTTGAACGGATGGTCCCCGCCGAACCCGTAGGATTCGAGCGCGAGATCGTGGACGAGCGCCGCGTTGCCGCTCACGGCGGCCACAGGACTTCGTAGCCGGCCTGCTCGAGAACCTCGACCGCCACCCTGGGGTCTATAGTGTCCACCTTGAAGGTCCCGATGCGGCCTTCGCGCGGGCCCGCGTCAGGGGTTTCCTGGCGAGGACCGGCCACGACGCTCACAATGTTGATCCCGAGTTCCCCGAAGAGCCCCGCCACCCCGGCCAGCGTCCCGGGACGGTCGGGCATGACCACCTCCACGCGGCTGCCCGGCTCGTGCGCCCCGATCAGGAAGACCAGCGCCTCCAGAACGTCCGAAGAGGTGAGGATGCCGACCAGCTCGTCGCCTTCGATGACCGGGAGACACCCGATCTTCTCCTCCCGCATCGTGTTCGCCGCCTGCTCGATGGGGTCCTCGGGATGGGCACTCAGGACGTCGCGGGTCATGACGCCCTCGGCCCGGATCTCCTGGAGCGCCTCGGCCCGCGCGGGGTCCCCCAGGGCCGGCGTCGCCGAGCGCAGGTCCCGGTCCGAGACCATCCCGACGAGCCTTCCCCCCTCCATGACCGGCAGGTGCCTGATGCGCTTCTCCCGGCACAACGCGAGCGCCTCGGCCGCCGTCGTCTGTGGCGAAAGCGTCACGACGTCGCGGGTCATGGAGTCCCGAACCAGCAGCATTCAAGCCCTTCCGGAAGCTTTATGGATCCTTCCCTCCTCGCATTGTATCGAAGGTCGGCCTCCCGGGTAAAGGAGCGTCGGAACCTGGTATAAAGACCCCGTGCCCGAGTACCTAAACCAGTTCCTGGCCGACAGGGCGTCGGCCCTCGTCCAGGAGAACTTCACCGGTGTGCGCGCCCCGTGGTGGTGGGAGCGCAGGATGGGCGGCGGCATCGAGGTCTGCCAGGAGCTCGACCCGGAGGCCATGAGCCGCGAGATCTCTGAAAAGACGGGCCGGGACTACTCCGAGGTCCGGCAGGTAGTCGAGGACGAGCTGGGCCTCGAAGATCCCGAGCCGGTCGTGCTCACCTTCGAGATCCCGGGCGACACCGAAGCGTCCCGGGTCGCCGAGATACTCGCCGAGCGCTCCTCGGAGCCCGAGGGACTCGCCGCCGGACTCTACCGCCGGGTCGAGGAGATCGTGCGTGGATAGTTTCAGCCTAGTAGCGGGAGACGGAGTCGTCGACTAGCGAGTAGGCGTCGAGGCCGCCTTCGAGGTTGAGGACACGTTCGAAGCCCGCGTTCTCTAGGGCTTGGGTCACGTAGGCGCTGCGGGCGCCGTGGTGGCAGATCACGACCGTCTCCGCCGCCGGGTCTAGCTCCGAGAAACGTTCGGGAAGCTCTCCCATCGGGATGAGCCGGGAGCCTTCTATGCGGGCCAGGGCGAACTCCCATGGCTCTCTCACGTCGAGCAGCAGCAGGCGATCCCCCGCGTCGAGCCTCTCTTTGAGCTGCGGCGGCGTTATGCTCTCGTAGTCTGGAGTCCGCTCCACGGAGTTAGAACTCGTAGTCGATGACGATCCGGCTGGTCAGGGCGTCGAGCTTCTCGACGACGGCGAGGTGATCCGGGTGTTCCAGGTACTCTTGCAGGCCATCGAGGTCCTCGAAGCGGACGAAGAGGCCGTGCGTGTAGCCCCCGGACCGCTGGCTGAAGTTCTCCCCCGCCGAGAGGTCCACGACGCTGGGGACCGTCTCCTTGAGGTTCCTGAGCGAGGAGATCAGGTCCTCGATATCCTCCTTCGAAGCATCTCCCCGGGCTGAAAGAAACACGAGGTGATCTATCACGGCAAGCCCCCTCTCCTTTGCGCGGCATTCCCCGATGGAGTCTAGCAGATCGCGCGGCACCGACCGCGTCAGCTAGCGGTAGCGGCGCTCGGACTCTTCGATCTTGTAGTCGTTGATGGAGGCATCGCGCCTCTTCATCAGGCAGTTCTCGTCGAACTCCCAGTGTTCGTTGCCGTGACTTCTCCACCATTGTCCATCTGTGTCCTGGCTCTCGTACTCGAACCTGACCGCGATGCGGTTCTCCGTGAAGCACCAGAGGTTCTACTCTACCCTGTAGTCGAGCTCCCGAGACCACTTGCGCTTCAGGAACTCCACGATCGCCTCACTGCCTTCGAAGAACTCGTCGCGGTTGCGCCACTTCGAGTCCTCGGTGTAGGCGAGAGAAACCTTCTCTGGATCTCGGGTGTTCCAGGCGTCCTGGGCGGCCTTGACCTTTTGCCGTGCGGTCTCCTCGTCGAAGGGAGGCACCGGAGGTCGTATCTCCTGGCTTTCGCCGCTCTGCTGCATATTCCAGTCCTCCTTTCGACCGCTACGGTCAGACGGTCCTTTTGCCCCGCATCCACACCTCTCGCAGCGCTAATTATCCACCAGTCGATAATGTTGCGCCTACGGAAAACACCTAGACAGACGATGGCTCAGCCTCCGGCTCGCTACCCAGCACGGCACAGACGCGATGGCAGGTACGCGTTGTGCTTGAGGTGTGCCCGGAAAGTGAGCCACCTGCACCCCATCCGAGATCGCGCAACTTTATGCGGCGTCCCCACATTTTGTGGTCGAAGATGTGGGCTCATCGTCACCGATAGGCCTCGAAAGGTGACTATATCCCGGTACTATTCGGCATCGTGGATATAGACTTCGGAGAAAGCCCCTTCTACGAGGTTGGGTGAATAGAGGTGCGCGGGGCTTGGCCGTGTGGGCCGACTACGAGCTACCCGGCTGTGGGTACGCGGCGGTGGCTTCGGCGTGCCACGCCAAGGCTTCGGAGCGGAATCGATCTAGCTCCTTCTCGCCAACCTTGCTGATGAGGTTGTTCTTCTCGAGAGGATCCTTCTTCAGGTCG
>Ga0126313_10000409_pt1 | contig 20176 bp, 23 predicted proteins | sample Plot105A_FD_89954 | JGI IMG/M metagenome (GOLD analysis project Ga0126313, IMG submission 89954) | Serpentine soil microbial communities from UC McLaughlin Reserve, CA, USA - Plot105A | ecosystem: Environmental > Terrestrial > Soil > Grasslands | place: USA: UC McLaughlin Reserve, Lake County...
CTGGCGCCGCTCGGAGTGACCGAGGATGACCGCCTCGACGTCGAGCTCGACCAGCATCGGCGCCGAGACCTCTCCGGTGAAGCCGCCCGAATCCTCCTCGTGCATGTTCTGGGCGGCGACCTTGACCGCGGTGCCGTAACGGCGCTCGACCACGGCGGTCAGCGCGGTGAATGGCGGGCATAGGACGACGTCGGACTGCGTGGCCGCAATCCGTGGCAGCAGCGCGTCGACGAACTCCGCCGCCTCGGCGACGGTCTTGTGCATCTTCCAGTTGGCGGCGATGTAGGGGGTGCGCTCAGGCATCGGTGTTCTCCTCTTCGGCGTCGAGCAGGGCCTCCACGCCCGGCAGCTTCTTACCCTCCAGCAGCTCCAGCGAAGCGCCGCCGCCGGTCGAGACCCAATTGACCTGGTCCTCGAGGCCGAACTGGTTCAGCGCGGCGACGCTGTCGCCTCCGCCGACGACCGTCGTGCCCGGTGCCGCGGCGACCGCCTCGGCGACCCGGCGGGTGCCGGCGGCGAAGGGCTCCATCTCGAAGGCGCCCATCGGCCCGTTCCAGAGGACGGTGCCGGCGCCGGCGATCGCCTCGGCGTAGCGCGCGGCGCTGCGCGGGCCGATGTCGAGCCCCATCCAGCCCTCGGGGACCTCCACCCCGTCGCTCTCTTTGCGCTCGGTGTCGGCGGAGAACTCGCGGCCGAGGACGAGGTCGACCGGCAGTGAGAGCTCGCAGTCGGACTGCTTGGCGCGCTCCAGCGCCTCCCCGGCGAGCTCGACGCCCTCGACCAGCGAGTTGCCGGTCTCGATCCCCTGCGCCTCGAAGAACCCGAAGCACATCGCGCCGCCGATCAGGATCTGGTCGGCGACTTCGAGGAAGCGGTCGATCACCCCGACCTTGTCGGAGACCTTGGCACCGCCGAGGACGACGACCAGCGGCCGCTCGGGCGACTCGACGACCTTTTCGAGTTCGGTCACCTCACGCTCCAGCAGCAGCCCCGCGTAGGCGGGCAGGTAGTCGGCGACGCCGGCGGTGCTGGCGTGGGCGCGGTGGGCGGCGCCGAAGGCGTCGTTGACGTAGACGCTCGCCAGCTGGCCGAGGCTTTCGGCCAGGTGCGGATCGTTCTTCGTCTCCCCCGGCTCGAAGCGCACGTTCTCCAGCAGCAGCACGTCGCCCGGGCCGAGGGCGCCGCAGGTGAGGTCGACGTCGCCCTCGATCACCCCGGGCGCCAGCTTCACCTCGGTCCCCAGCAGCTCGCCGAGGCGCTTTGCCACCGGCGCCATCGAGAGCGCCGGGTCGGGCTTGCCTTCCGGCCGGCCGAGGTGCGACATCAGGACCAGCGCCGCGCCGCGTTCGCGCAGCAGTTCGATCGTCGGCAGCGCCGCCCGGATCCGGGTGTCGTCGGCGACATGACGACCTACCTCCTCCGCTTCGCGTCCGGGGGCGTGGTCGGCCAGGGGGACGTTGAAGTCCACCCTGACGAGGACGCGGCGGCCTTTTACTTCGGCGTCGCGGACGCTGGCCTTGTCGAAGCTCATCTGCCTGCCGAAGGCGCCGTCAGGACGGCAGGACCTTGCCGGCCAGCTCGACGCAGCGGTTGGAGTAGCCCCACTCGTTGTCGTACCAGCTGATCACCTTGGCCATGCGGCCGTCGCCGATCACCATCGTCGAGCCGGCGTCGACGATCGAGGAGTGCGGGTCGCCCATGATGTCGGTGGAGACGATCGCGTCCTCGGTGTAGGCGAGGATCCCCTTCATCGGGCCCTCGGCCGCGGCCTTCAGGGCGGCGTTGATCTGATCGACGTCGAGCGGGTCCGGGGTCGTGAAGACGAGGTCGACGGCGGAGCCGGTCGGGACCGGGGCCCGCATCGAGAACCCGTTCAGCTTGCCGTTCAGCTCCGGCAGCACCAGGCCGACCGCCTTGGCGGCACCGGTCGTCGTCGGGATCAGGTTGAGCGCCGCGGCGCGCGCCCGGCGCGGGTCCTTGTGCGGCATGTCCTGCAGGCGCTGGTCGGCGGTGTAGGCGTGGATCGTGGTCATCAGGCCCTGCTCGATCCCGAAGGACTCGTGCAGCACCTTGGCCAGCGGCGCCAGGCAGTTGGTGGTGCAGGAGGCGTTGGAGATGACGTGGTGGTTCTCCGGGTCGTAGTCGGAGTCGAAGTTGACGCCGAGCGCGACGGTCACGTCCGGCTCCTTGGCCGGGGCGGAGATGATCACCTTCTTGGCGCCGGCCTCGAGGTGCTTGGCGGCGTCGGCGCGGGCGGTGAAGAAGCCGGTCGACTCGATCACGACGTCGACGCCGAGCTCGCCCCACGGCAGTGCGGCCGGGTCGCGCTCGGAGAGGACCTCGAGCTCGTCGCCGCCGGCGACGATCGTGTCGCCGTCGACCTCGACGCCGCCGGGGTAGCGGCCGAGGATCGAGTCGTACTTGAGCAGGTGGGCCATGGTCGGCGTGTCGACCAGGTCGTTGACGGCGACGAAGTCGATGTCCGCGTTGGCCTCCTTGGCGGCGCGGAAGACGTTGCGCCCGATGCGGCCGAAACCGTTGATGCCGACCTTCACAGCCATGAACCCATTCCTCCTATTTTTAGTGTGGGGAAGCCGATCCTAAGGACTCGGCGCTTCCGGCTCAGCGCTCTAGTCGGAGCCGATGGTGATCTCGATCTCGTATCCGTCCGGGTCCTTGAGAAACGCGGAATAGGAGCCGGATCCGTGCGAGCGCTGCTCGCCGGGGTCGGAGACGCTGACGCCGCCGGATTTGACCCCGTTCTCCCAGGCGGCCTTGACCGCGACGATGCCGAGCGCCGAGAAGCTCAAGAGGCCGAAACCTGGCTGGGGATCGTGCTTTCCGGAGACGAAGAAGACGGGCTTGGCGATGCCCCAGCCGATCGTCTGGTCCTGCTCGAAATGGCGTCGCCAGCCCAACGGGGCCAGCATCGAGTCGTAGAAGGCGGCGCTGCGGTCGAGATCGCCGACCTCCAGGAGAACGTGGTGGAGCATTGAGGAGGAGAGGCTATCGGGGCGCCTCCCGGCAAGGTCGTGCGCTTCAGCCCGAGCGTGGCGTCCAGCGGAAGTAGCGGATCGCGAGAAGGAGACCGGCAACGCCCCAGAGGGCGACGATCGCGAGGTTGTCCCAGGAGACGGCGGAGCCGCCGGCTGGAACGTAGGCGTCGAAGAAGGCGTCGAAGAAGTGGCGGACCGGGAAGAGGTCGGCGAAGGAGATGACGCCGTCGGGAAGCTGGTCTTCCGGGATGAAGACGCCGGAGAGGAAGTAGAGCGGCAGCAGCATCGCGTTGACGATCGCCGCGGCGGCGTCCTGGGAGGGGATCGCGGCGGTGAGGGCGATGCCGAGGCAGCAGAAGCTGGCGGCGCCGAAGACGAGGGTGATGAGGATCGCCGGCAGCCGGCCCCAGGGCACGTCGGCGCCGAACAGCGCCCCGATCGCCGCCAGCAGGACCAGCATCATCAGAGCGACGACGATCGAGTTGCCCACCCGGCCGGCGATGAAGACCCAGGGCGGCATCGGCGTGCCGCGGCCGCGCTTGAGGCGGCCGTCTTCGCGGGCGATCACCAGCGTCATCGCCAGCGTCTGCATCGTCGCCGAGATGATCGCCAGCGACATGATCGCCGGCACGTAGTAGGTGGTGGCGTCGATCCCGCCGCGGACATCGACGTCTTCGCCGCTGAAGACGACGGCCAGGATGAGAAAGAGGATCACCGGGAACATCACCGTGAAGAAGACGGCGGCGGGGTTGCGCCAGAAGGCCTTCTGGTCGTAGCGGAACTGGTGGCCGACGAGGGCGAGGCCAGTCACCCGGCGCTCCCGTCGGTCAGCTCCAGGTAGACGTCCTCGAGCGAGGGCCTGGTGACTTCCAGTCCCTCGAGCTCCTCGCCGTTGGCGAGTGCCGCCGCGGTCAGCTCGTGCAGCGTCTGCACCGGGGTGCCGGTCCGCACGACGACCTCCTGCCCGCCCGAGCGGTAGCGGATCGTCGTCTCCGCGCTTTCGCGCTCGCCGAGGTCCTGCGGCGTGCCGCGGGCGACGATCTGGCCGGCGGCGATGATCGTCACCCGGTCGGCGAGGCGCTGGGCCTCGTCCATGTAGTGGGTGGTGAGGAAGACGGTCTTGCCGAGGTCGCGGAGGCCGGCGATTACGTCCCAGGCCTGGCGGCGGGCGGAAGGGTCGAAGCCGGTGGTCGGCTCGTCGAGGAAGAGCAGCTCGGGGTCGCCGACCAGCGCCATGCCGACGTCCAGCCGCCGCTGCTGGCCGCCGGAGAGGCGGCTCGCCCGCTCGCCGGCCTTGTCCTCCAGCCCGATCAGCCCGATCACCTCGGCAGTGGACAGAGGGGCGCGGAAGTAGCCGGCGTAGAGGTCGAGCGACTCGCGCACGGTCAGGTAGGGATCGAGGCGGCCGCTCTGCAGGACGATCCCGATCCGCTCGCGCCACTCGCGCCCGGCGCGCTGCGGATCCTCGCCGAGCACGGTCACCTCTCCGCCACTGCGCTTGCGGTACCCCTCGAGGATCTCGACCGTCGTCGTCTTCCCCGCCCCGTTGGGCCCGAGGAACGCAAAAACCTCGCCGCGGTTGACTTCGAGGTCAATGCCGCGAACAGCTTCGGTAGCCCCGTAGGACTTCCGCAAACCGCTGATGGAGATAACAGCCTCAGCCAAGGAGGGGCGATTCTAGGGCGGGCCGGGGGAGTCTCGCCGGACCCTCCCCGCTGTTGTCCGCCGAGACTCCCCCGGCCCGCCCCTCAACCACCCAGTTCAACGTCGCGGTGCTTCATCCGGACGATCACGTCCTCGCGGGCGGCGAGGTCGCGGCGGATGCGGTCGGCGACGGTGATCGAGCGGTGACGGCCGCCGGTGCAGCCGACCGCGATCGTCAGGTGGCTCTTGCCCTCGGCGACGTAGGCGGGAACCAGGAACTCGAGCAGCGGCAGCAGGCGGCCGTAGAACTCGCCCGCCTGGGTTCCCTGCTCGACGTAGGCACGGACCTCCTCGTCCATCCCGGTCATCGGCCGCAGCCGGTCGTCGTAGTGGGGGTTGGGCAGGAAGCGGACGTCGAGGGTCAGGTCGGCATCGCGCGGCGGGCCGTTCTTGAAGCCGAAGGTCAGCAGGGTCAGCGCCAGCTTGCCGCTCTCCTCCTGACCCAGCAGCTCTTCGGCGATCTGGCGGCGCAGCTCGGCCCCGGTCAGGTCGCTGGTGTTCATCACCTTGTCGGCCCGCTCACGCAGCGGCGCCAGCAGCTCGCGCTCGGCCCGGATGCCCTCGACGATCCGCCCTTCCGGCGCCAGCGGGTGGCGGCGGCGGGTCTCCTTGTAGCGGTCGAGCAGTACCTCCTCGTCGGCCTCGAGGAAGAGGACCATCGGCCGCAGCCCTTCGGCCTCGAGGTCGTCGAGCACCTGGATGAGGTCCTCGAAGTACTCGCCACCGCGCACGTCGGAGACGACCGCGGCGCGCTCGACGCCGCTCCCCTCGTGGCGGAAGAGCTCGCCGAGGCCGGCGATCATCCGCGGCGGCAGGTTGTCGACGCAGAAGTAGCCACCGTCCTCGAAGGCGGCGATCGCCTCCGACTTCCCCGCCCCCGAGTGGCCGGTGATCACGACCAGCGTCACCTGCCGCGGCGGGTGACTCTCCTCGCGACCCTGCAACTCCGTCTCCACCCGCTCCGCCATCAGATCTTTCAGTTGGTCCGGTTCAGCTGTTCGTGAATCTCGCGGCCTACTTTGCCAGGCAGACCGGGCACCGCCTCGAGCTCCTCGCGGGTGGCGGCGAGGAATCGCTCCGGCGTGCCGAAGTGTTGCAGCAGGGCCCGCTTGCGCGCGGGCCCGACGCCGGGCAGCTCGTCGATGACCGAGCCTTCCAGCATGCCGCGGTCGCGACGGCCGCGATGGTGGTCGATCGCGAAGCGGTGGGCCTCGTCGCGCACCCGCTGCAGCAGGCGCGAGGCCTCGGAGTCGGCGGCGAGGTCGAGCGGCTCGGAGCGGCCTGGGACGTAGACCTCCTCCAGCCGCTTGGCGAGGCTGACGACGGTGACGCCGCGCTCGGTGAACGGCCGCAGTGCCCGCACCCCGGCGGCCAGCTGGCCCTTGCCGCCGTCGATCAGGATCAGCGAGGGGAGCGAGGCGAAGCTGGCGTCGCGCTTGCGATCGTGCGGCGAGAGGTCGGCCTGTTCGAGGTAGCGCGCCATCCGCCGGGCGAGCACCTCCTCCATCGAAGCGAAATCGTCGGGGCCGCCGTTGCCGGTTCCGCCCTCGCGCAGGTCGCCGCGGACTTTGAAGCGGCGGTAGTCGGACTTCTTCGTCGCCCCGCCCTCGAAGACGACCATCGAGGCGACGGTGTGCTCGCCGCCGATCGTCGAGATGTCGAAGCCCTCGATCCGCACCGGCAGCTCCTCCATTCGCAGCGCCGCCGCGAGCGCCGCCAGCGACTCGACCCGGCGCGAGCGCCGGTGCTCGCGCCGCAGGCGGTCCTGGTCGAGCGCCAGCTGGGCGTTGCGCTCGGCCAGCTCGCGCAGCCGCCGTTTGTCGCCGCGCTCGGCGGCGCGCACCTCGACCGGGGCGCCGCGGCGCTCGCTCAGCGCCTCGCCCAAGACCTCGGCCCGATCGCGCAGGTAGGGGCCGACGACGATCGTCCGCGGCATCGCCGGCGAGGCGGCGTAGTACTGGGAGATGAACTCCTCGGCAACCTCGGCCGGCTCGCGTTCGCCCTCGTTCTCGAGGTAGAAGCTCTGGCGCTCGGCGAGGATCCCGTCGCGGACCTGGAAGACCTGGGCGTTGGCGTCCTGTCCCTCGACCGCGACCCCGATCAGGTCCGCGGTCCCCATAGTCGCCCCCGCCACCCGCTGGCGCTCGAACAGCGAGCGGATCGCTTTCAAGCGCTCTCGGTGGATCGTCGCCCGCTCGAACTCCTGCGCCTCGGCGGCCGCCTTCATTTTCTCCTCCTCCTCACGCTCGACCTGGCGGTAGCGGCCGGAGAGGAAGTCGACGATCGCCTCGATGTTGCGGCGGTACTCCTCCTGGCTGATGTAGTCGACACAGGGGGCCCCGCAGCGCTTGATGTAGTAGTCGAGGCAGGGGCTGCCGGAGCGGCGGCCTGGCTCCCTGCCCTCGCAGGTGCGGAACTGGAAGAGCTTGCCGAGCAGGTCGAGCGTCTCCCGCACCCGTTTGGCGCTGGAGAAGGGACCGAAGTAGGCGCGGCCGGAGCGGTGCTTCTCGCGGGTGAAGTAGACACGGGGGTGGTCCTCGTCGAGGCTGACGCAGACGTAGGGGTAGGACTTGTCGTCGCGGAGGCGGATGTTGAAGCGCGGCCGGTGGCGCTTGACGAAGCTCTGCTCGGTCAGCAGCGCCTCGGCCTCGTTGGCGGTGACGAGGCTCTCGATGCGGTCGATCCGCGAGGTGAGGCGGGTGTTGCCGCCGGAGAAGTGGGAGGCGATGCGCTTGCGGATCGAGCGCGCCTTGCCGACGTAGAGCAACTCCCCGTCGCGGTCGTAGAAGAGATAGACGCCGGGCTGGTCGGGCAGCGATTTGCGCTGCTGCGCGATCCGCTCCGCCCGCGAGAGGGCGCCGTTGTCCTTGCCTCGAGTCATCGGACTAAGGGTAGGCTGCTGGCCACCCGGCCAAACCCGAACGTCCAGAGGGAGAGCATGACCAGCGAGACCGTCACCCCGCCGCAGCTGAACACGATCAGGATCGAGATCGACGGGGAGATCGGCACCCTCACCCTCGACCGGCCGGACGCCTTCAACGCGATGAGCCCGGAGATGATCGGCGAGATGATCGTCGCCTTCGGCTGGCTCGCGGACCAGGCGCCGCTGCGGGGACTGATCGTGACCGGGGCCGGCAAGGCCTTCTGCGCCGGCGGCGACGTCACCTGGTTCCGCAAAGGGGTCGAGTCCGACGAGATCGACCTCCCCTCCGACGTGCGCCGCGGCGCCGAGGCGCTGCACCAGGCGATCATCGACCTGCGGCGGATCCCCTACCCGGTGGTCGCCGCGATCAACGGGCCGGCGGCCGGGGCCGGGTTCTCGCTGGCGCTCGCCTGCGACATGCGGATCAGCTCCAGCGCGGCCTTCTTCGCCCCCGCCTACGGGCGGATCGGCGCCTCTCCCGACGGCGGCATGACCTACTTCCTGCCCCGCGTCGTCGGGCCGAGCAAGGCGCTGGAACTCCTGCTCGAGGACCCGAACCTGAGCGCCGACGCAGCGAAGGAGCTGGGCCTGGTGCGCGAAGTGGTCGAGCCCGACGAGCTGATGCCGTGCGCCCAGGAGCTGATCGGCGAGCTGGCGAAGAAGGCGCCGCACTACGTGCGGATGGCGAAGCTGCTCTGCGGGGTCAGCATCGAGAACTCGATCAACGACCACCTGCAGCTGGAGCGACACGGGATCGCCGACTCGATGGCGACCGAGGACCTCCGCAATGGGGTCGAGACCTTCTTCAGCGGCGGCACGCCGGAGTTTCACGGCCGCTGAAACTGCTGGCGGCATAACCCGCGCAATCTTGCGCGGACAACTACATATAAGTATCTTGACTATTCCGTTTTACTGAGTTATTGCTGACAGTACAAAGCGGGTTGGATAACAAACGCCGCCGGCCCGCCACTCAGATCCCCTGCGGAACTTGGCTAGCACCTCTTTCGCAGGCGACGGAAGAAAGGGATTCATGAGCAAGAAAGTAACACTACTTGCGCTCACTGCTGTCTGCACGGCACTGTTCGCGCTACCTACTGCCGCATCAGCAAACTTCTTGCACGTCAGCTCGACGGGTGCCTTCACCATCAGTGGGGGTGCCTTCGACTGGAGGACGACAAGCGGTCTCAAAATCAGCTGCACCTCCATTGATGGCAGCGGACAATTTACTACCACCACAACAGGGACCTTTACGCTTCTATATCACGGATGCAAAGACAGCACGTTCGGTTTGTCATGTACGTCTACTGGGCAACCGAGCGGCACAGTCAAAACAGCGGGCGAATTTCATTTGGTAACAATTGAAACTATCAATGCAGCGGGAGTACTCCTGACACCGCTTGGCCCCACTGAAGTCACACCGGGGAAACGCCTGGACATGGAAATGAGTTGCTTCGGTGTAACCACGAAATTCTTCGGCAATGGCCTCGTGGGAACAATTTCGCATCCGGCCTGCGGCGGCTCAAGCAAAACCTCTGGTTGGGTTTTCAAACACTCGGCAACCAGTGGTCATCAGCAACACACCAAAGTTACAGGTGTCAGCTACGACCTGGAAACGAACGCCGGCGGTATGCACACGACAGTATCGTTCGAAAGTTCATTCACAATTACGTACACCGACGGAGTAGCACGGACGCTTACCTGCACATAAAGATATTGCATCTGGATTGAGTGGGCGGGGCACGGGGATCAACCCCCGTGTCCCTTCTTCTACTATGGGCGCATCTACAGCTACCGCTCGGAGGCCCAAATGAAGAAGCTTGCTCCCCTGTTCGCCCTGCTCCTCGCCGCGCTGGCGCTCGGCGCCTGCGGCGGTGGCGACGACACCACCAGCGACACTGCCACGGCGCCCGAAACCACCCAGGAAGCCGAAGGCGAAAAAGAAGCCGAAGGGGGCACGGGAGGCTCCGCCGCCGCCCTGGACATCGAAGCCGACCCGAGCGGGCAACTCGCCTTCACCTCCGACTCGGCCACCGCTAAGGCCGGGAAGGTGACCGTCAACTTCACGAACAGCTCCGCCGTCCCGCACGACGTGCGGATCGAAAGCTCTGGCGGCGAAGAGGTCGGTGGCACTGAAGTCCTCGCCGAAGGCAACGAATCCGCCACGGTCGACCTGAAGTCAGGCGAATACACCTTCTTCTGCTCCGTCCCGGGCCACCGGCAGGCGGGCATGGAAGGCACGCTGACCGTCAAGTAGCGGGCGTCGAAGGCAGCGGTGGGACTTTTGAACGCTATGGCGACCAAAAGTCCCACCGCTGACGCATGGATCGCGACCCGAAGGAGAACCAGATGAACGGGCGGGCTAAGCGCATCGCCTTCGTGCAGTCGAGCTGGCACAAGGACCTCGTCGATCAGATCAAGAAGGGGTTCACCAGCGAGATCGCCGAGCTGGGCACGAGCGTGGAGAGCATCGACTTCTTTGAGGTGACGGGAGCCTTCGAGATCCCCCTCCACGCACGCCGGCTGGCCGAAACCGGCACCTATGACGCGATCGTCGCCGCCGGTCTGGTCGTCGACGGCGGCATCTACCGCCACGAGTTCGTCGCCGAAGCGGTGATCGGCGGCCTGATGCGGGTTCAGCTGGAGACCGGCGTGCCGGTCATCTCAGCGGTCCTCACCCCGCATCACTTCCACGAGCACGAGACCCACCGCGGCTTCTTCTTCGACCACCTCGAAACCAAGGGCACGGAGGCGGCACGCGCCTGCGCCCACACCGTAGAGGCGCTCGAGCGGTTGCCGTCAGTCGGCTGAAGCCATCACGCGCGTCACCGAGTCGCCGACGAAGCAGGGCTTCTCGCCGCCGTCGACCTCGATGGTGAAGCGGGTGATTACCTCGTACCAGCCGCTGCCCTTCTCCTCGATGGAGACGACCTCGGCTTTGGCGCGGATCTTGGAATCGACCGGGACCGGAGCGGGAAAGCGGATCTTGTTCCAGCCGTAGTTGACCCCGAGGGCGAAGCCGGTGGAGGAGATCAGCTCGGTGCGGAAGCCGTCGACGGTCGCGAGGGTGAGGTTGCCGTGAGCGATGGTGGTGCCATAAGGGCTCTCATTTTTCGCTCGGTCGGGGTCTACGTGGATCCACTGGTGGTCGCCGGAGAGCTCGGCGAAGGCGTCGATGTCGGCTTGAGTGATCGTGCGCCACTCGCTCGGCCCGACCTCCTGGCCGACCAGCGCCTTCATCCCCTCGACTCCCTGTACCTGGGCTGCTGGCATCAGGCGGGCAGTCTATCCGCGAGACCGCAAAAACCCTCCTTCAGGGAGGGTTTTTGCGGTCTCGGCGTTCAGTCGGTCCAGAACTCGGGATCGAGCGAGCCGTCGCCGTCGCGGCGCGGGCCGAAGACGATCACCTCGAGGCCCTCGTCGCCGGCCTCGAAGGCACGGGTGACCTCCGGCGAGACGCGGATCGCGTCCATGGTCTCGACCTCGATGATCTCGTCGTCGAGTTTGAACAGGCCCTTGCCACGGACGATCACATAGACCTCCTCGGCGTCCTCGTGCTTGTGGCCGAACGGCTGACGCTTGCCGGGCTTCAGCCGGTGGAAGCTGAACCCGGTGTCCTCGGTCTCGAGGTCTCCCTTGGCGAAGCGGGCCTCCATCGCGTCACCGTGGCCAAAATCCTCGGCTGAGTTCTTGACCTCTTCCAGCTTCTTGTGGGTGAAGGGGTTGCGCATCGGGTCCTTTCGGTCGCTGACGTGAGGTCAACCTACCTCGGATGGGTAGCCTTGACGCGTGGCCGGTCCGGTGAGTCGCGTTCTCTCCAGCACCCAGCTGGCGATGCTGGCCGAGCACGGCGAGGAGCGGACCGCGGCGGTCGGGGACAAGCTGTTCGAGATCGGCGACGAGGCCTACCCGTTCATCGCCATCCTCGAGGGCGAGGCCGCGGTCCTTGACTCCGGCGGAAACGAGATCGTCCGCCACGGCGCCTCCGGCTTCCTCGGCGAGATGAACCTCCTCTCCGGGCAGACGGTCTTCCTCACCGCCGTGGCGACGGAGCCGATGCGCTACGTGGCCGTCGAGCGCGAAGAGCTGCGCAAGCTGCTGCTCGAGGACGCGCCGCTCTCCGACATCCTCCTCTCCGCCTTCGTCCAGCGACGCGAACTGCTGCAGCAGCGGCAGGGCGTCGGGGTCGAGATCGTCGGCTCGCGGGACTCGGCGCCGACCAGGCAGCTGGTCGACTTCGCCAAACGCCAGCGGCTGCCGTTCACCTGGTCGGACCCGGCCGATAGCGAGGAGGCCCGGAGCGCACTCGACGGGCTGGAGCCGACTGAGATCCCGCTGGTACGGCTGCCCGGTGGAGTCGAGCTGCGGGCGCCGAGCGACGGCGAGCTCTCGCGCGCCCTGGGGATCGGCCTGGAGCTGGGGACCCGCGAGGAGGTCGACCTGCTGGTGATCGGCGGCGGCCCCGCCGGCCTCGGCGCCGCCGTCTACGGCGCCTCCGAGGGACTGGAGACGCTGGTGATCGAGAGCACTGTGCTGGGTGGCCAGGCCGGGACCTCGCGGCGGATCGAGAACTACCTCGGCTTCCCGGCAGGGATCACCGGCAGCGAGCTGACCAGCCGCGCCGTCACCCAGGCGCGTAAGTTCAATGCCCGCACCGCGACTCCCTACCGGGCCCAGGCGCTGGAACCCGGCGACGGGCACCACCTCGTCCGCCTCGAGGAGGGCAACGAGATCGCCGCCCGCGCAGTCGTCATCGCCACCGGCGCCGAATACCGGAAACTCCCGGTCGCGAACCTCGTCGACTACGAGGGGCTGAGCGTCTTCTACGCCGCCGGTCCGCCCGAGGCGCAGATCTGCGGCGGTCAGCGGGTCGGCGTCGTCGGCGGTGGCAACTCCGCCGCCCAGGCGGCCGTCTGGCTCGCCCGCGGCGGCGCCCTCGTCACCCTTTTGCACCGGCGTGCCGACCTCGCCGAGACGATGTCCAACTACCTGCTCGACGAGCTCGACCGCTACGGCGTCCAGGTCCGCGACCGCAGCGAAATCGCCGAGCTGCACGGCGACAACGGCGAACTGGAGGCGGTGACCTTGACCGACGGGACCCGCCTCCCCTACTCGTACCTCTTCCTCTTCCTCGGCGCCTCCCCCTGCACCGAGTGGCTGGGCACGGCGGTGGCGCGCGACGAGAAGGGCTTCATCCGCACCGGCTCGGAAATCGGCGCCGAAGGACTACTCGAAACGAGCGTCCCCCGCGTCTACGCCGCCGGCGACGTCCGCGCCGGCTCGATCAAGCGCTGCGCGATCGCCGTTGGCGAGGGCGCCGCGGTCGTGCGCTTGGTCCACGAGCACCTGGCGCCGAGCGCCGTCAAGCAGCCGGGCTGAACGGCACCGACTCCGCCTGCGAGTAGAGCTCGTCGGCGCGCAGGGCGTGGATCGCGAAGCCGGGGGTGTCGAGGACGTGGAACTCGTCGCCCTCCTCGAAGTCGGGGCGCACCTGCCAGTAGGTGCTGGGGGCGGCGAGGACCGGGCGGCCGGCCAGGGCGGAGGCGGCGACCCGGTGCAGGTGACCGCCGACGATCGCCCGCAGCCGCTCGTGGCGAGCGACGACCTCCGCCAGCGCCTCGCGCTGCTGAGTCGAGAGGTTGATCGCGTCCCACTCGGCGATGCCGGTGGAGAGTGGCGGATGGTGCAGCGCGAGCAGGGTCGGCGCCTCCGGCTCGGCCGCGAGCTCCTCGTCGAGCCAGCGCAACTGCTCAGGCGGGAAGTCGCCAGGGTCGTGGCCGGGGACGATCGAGTCGAGGGCGACGAGCCGCAGATCTCCCACCCAGGTCGAGTAGTTGACCGGCTCGTCCCCCGCTCCCGGCAGCTCGAACGCCTTCCGCAGCCGACCGCGGTCGTCGTGGTTACCGGGGAGGACGTGGAGCGGAATTTCAAGCCGAGCGAGCATCTCCCGCGCGACTTCGTATCCCTCCGCGGCGCCGTCGTCAGTCAGGTCACCGGAGATCAGCGCCGCGTCGGGCCGGTTCGGCAGCGAGCGCACCGCATCGATCACCGCCTCCAGGCGAGGGATCGGGTTCAACCCGCCCTCGTTGCCGCCGATGTGGAGGTCGCTGAGCTGGACGAGGAGAGTCGGCTTCGGCATGACGGCGACATCCTGCCAGGCGCAATGGGGGGAGAAGGCACCCCGCGCTTCCGCAGGGTGCCTTCGGTGGGCGACTACCTCTCGTCAGCCCAGTTCGATCACGACCGCGCGCAGAGACGCGGCGGTGGCGCTGCTGCAACCGTCGTTGCCGAATGCGAGTGCCGTCAGGGTCTGCGGCTGTCCCGCGGCCTGGAGCGCAACCGCAGCAGAGCTCGTCCCGATCGGTTCGTTGTTGAACGGCGGGGCGCCGGAGGCGTCCTGCGAAATCCCTGCGCCATTTACCGGCGCCCCATTGACGAGCAAGTCGACAAAGGCGCTGCAGAAGCCTTCCCCTGAGCCATCGGCGTCCAGCGGGTTGCCTTTCAGTTCGACCAGGAGCTCATACGATTTTCCGGCCACCGGGGTGAAGGTGGGGGTTCCGGTCAGGGGAATCGGGGTGCCCCCGGGCTGTCTCACGTTCAGACCTGGCACCGCTGCCGCCGTTACTTCCGCGACCTGGAGACCGGCAAGCGTCCCGGCGGCCAGATCGGAGCGTCCCAGCGAACTTTTCTTCACCTTGCCCGAGGTGATCGCGTCCTTCTTGATCTTGGCGGTGGTCACCGAGTTGGCCGCGAGGCTCTTGGTCTTCACTGCGCTCTTCGCGAGGTTCCTGGCCTTGACCGCGTTCGCCGCGATGTTCTTGCTCTTCACCGAGTTCTTCCCGAGGGTGGAGGCCGCATAGACGACGCCTCCTCCCAGGGCGAGAAACAGAGCGAGCGTCGCGACGACGTTGGAGTAGGAAAGCGCGTTGCCGAGTTGCTTCATGTAACGGGTCCTTTCGACTGAGGGGTAGCGACGAACTGGGTCGCACGTAAGCGGGGCGGCAGGCTAACAGCAGGATCCGCTGACGATTGGAGAAATAATTCGGTACTTAAAAGAAATACTTACTTATGGTGCCGGGGACTACCACGGAGTGAGATTCAGGACGGAACCGGGATTGGCACCACCTCGAGTCCATCAATCCCCTCGAAGTCCCGCCCGTCGCAGGTGTAGACCGGCAGGTCCTTCGCCAAAGCGATCGCGGCGATCATCGCGTCCTTACGGCGCGATGCGACCTTGCGGCCCGCCTGTCGCAGAGAGGCGGCGACGCCGCCAAAAGCCCTCGCTGCATCGACGTCGAAAGGCAGCGGGCTGAAGGTCGCCTCCACTCGCTGCAGGTGGGCGACCCGGCGCGCACGCTCGACGTCGCTCCCCGCGACCAGAGGCCCGACGCTGAGCTCTGCCAGAGTGACAGCGGTGATCAGCGGCACCCGCGGCAAGAGCTCGGCACTCGAAATCCGATCGATGAGGATGAGCACCGACGTATCGAGGATTCCACGCAGGTGAGCACTTGGCGGCTCAATCATCGAAGAGCAGCGCCCCCATCACCTCGTCGAGGTCGGCCCGGAAGGCCTCATAGTCGATCGGTGGGAGCCCTCGAAAGCTCGCGAGGATGACGTCGGCAGTCGGCTCGGGATGCAGGGGACTGAGTTCGGCAACCGGCTTACCGCCACGGGTGACGGTGATTCGCTCTCCGTTGGCGGCGCGATCCACGATCTCGCCGCCTTGATTCCTTAGTTCTCTGATGCTCACGTTGCTCATTTCTCCAATGTATCACCCGTGATACAGGCATCTATTCGCTATTCCACAAGCCGCACTTCGAAGCTCGGCATCGCGATCGCGCCCGCTCCGCCGATCAGGGCGAGGATGCGGGTGACGTAGGCCTGGGTCTCGGGGTAGGGCGGGATGCAGTGGCAGGCTTCGACCGGGGCGGGGCCGGCGTTGTAGGCGGCGAGGGCGAGCTCGGGCGAGCCGAACTGGCGCAGCAGGTCCGCCATCAGATGCGCCTCGGCCTCGATCGCGGCGACCGGGTCGTAGGGGTCGGCGAGACCGTAGGCGGCCGCGGTCGAGGGCATGAATTGCGCAATGCCCTGTGCCCCGGCGGGGGAACCCGCGCTCGGATCGAAGCCCGACTCGGCCATCAGTTGACCGGCCATCAGCGCCGGCGGAACGTGCCAACGAGCGGCTGAGCGGAGGATCGGGTCGCGGTACTGCGGCGGCACGAACGCGGGGAGGTCGGTCGAGTCGAGCGCCGCGGCGCCCTCTCCCCCACCACCCGTCGCGACCGCTTCCCCGGCGGGCGAGCAAGGCGCCGGACCGCTCGCGAAGCCGTAATGCCAGGCCTCCCAGCTGTACCTCTGCACGAAGCCGAAGCGGCCGGCGTTAGCGGCGAGCCAGCCGTAGGCGGACGACGGGCCGAGATCGAGCTCGGTGGCGCAGCGATGGAGGGACTGCCCCGGCGGGGCGACCCAGGTGGGATCGGGATGGGCGGCGAACAGTTCCGCCTGCTCAGCATCCGAGCGGAAGCCGGAGACGACGAGCAGGACGACTCCGTCCTGCCGCGCTGCGGCGGCCATCTGGTCATAGGCGGCGCCAACGTCGGGCCGCATTCCCTCGCCATCCCGCATTACCAGCGGCCCGCTGTAGCCGCCGCCGCTGGCCATCCCGGTCGCCGCAGCCGCCGTCGCGCCCAATGGCGCGGCGGCTTCGGCGACCGCTGAGGCAACGACGCGGTGCCCTTCGCCCCCCTTCAGCGCCGCGACGATCGTCGACTTCGCCCGCACCGGCGCGAAGGTGCCGGCGTCGGGGAAGCGGACGCGGACGCGCTCCGGGTCGACGTCGTTCGCCCGCGCCGCCTCCAGTGCGGCGAGCCGCGCCCGCGCCAGGTAGCCCCGCTTGCCGAGATGCTCAGGGTTTGGCCGTCCGTCACCCAGCCGGGGCGGCGCCAGCAGCTGCGAGAGGTCGTCGCGCATCGAGCGGACCGCCGAAATCGCAACCAGGTCTGCTGCCCGCTGCGCCCGGCCTTTGCCGGTCACCGCGCCGGCGATCGCGACCAGGGCGAGGGCGGTGGCGAGCAGCACCAGCGAGCCGCCGAGCGCAAGGATCAGCGCCTGCCCGGACTCCTCGCGCGCCTTCACGGCGCTGCCTCGACCAGGCGGCGGACCATTTTCTCGGGCAGGCCCCCAGGAGAACCCGCCGAAAGGGCGCCGAACAGCGCCCGTCGCTCGGCAACCCAGGTCAGCCGGCGCTTGAGGACCCTGGCGACGAGGCCGCGCTGAAGCAGATCCCGCACCGCCAGCGCCACCAGCGCGCGGTCGCCGCGCAGCTCCGCCCGCAGCAGGACCGAGGAAGGGCGCAGACTGGGATGTCGGAGCGCCTCTTGCAGAAGCTCGGGCGGGAGATGGACGACCGCATAGGACTCCCGGACGACTGGGGCGGCCGCGGCGGCAGTTTCCAGTCCCTCCGAGTCGGCGCCAACCGCGAGATGGCAAACCTGACCCCGCGCGGCGAGCCGGGCATCTGGGAGATGAGCACTCAGTCGTTCCTCCAGCCGCCGCGCCGCCGCGGAGGCGATCAGGGTCGGGCGCGGTGGCCTGCCGCCGACGTCGACGAGCAGCGTCGCCACGTCGGGCCCGGCTCCCGTGCAGGCGAGGGCGGCTGCCGCTCCGCGCGAGCCCTCCGCCTCACCGACGGCGGTCACCAGGATCGTCGCGGTCCGCCGCAGCGGATTGACGAAGGCGGTCATCTCGCCGGCCTCGCGGCGGCGCTGCTGCTGACGGCGAGCCGCTCGGCCAGGGCCCTGATCGGCGACGGCGGCCGCAGGCGGACCGAGACCCGGTCGCCTTCGACCGCCACCGCGACGTCGTCCGCCGCCCAGCCGGGGAGCGCGGCGCGGGCCGCTTCGGCAGCCGGCTCGCCCGAGGCGAGAGCCAGCGCCCCCGCCTCGGCGGCGCCGTCGGCGAGCGTCAGCGCGTACCCCGCTGCCAGCAGTTGCAGAGCGACCAGCGCGGCCAGCAGCAGCGCCGGCAGCGCCGCGACCAGCTCGACCGTCGCCTGGCCCCGCTCAGCCACCGCCGGGCTCCAACCCGCTCCGCGCCCCTACCCGCAACTCCGGCAGCGCCGGGATCAGGCGCGGCACCTCGACCCGAACCGCGACGTCCCCGTCCGCCTCGATCCTCGCGCCCTCACGCATCGAGGGCGGCAGCGCCGAGCGGGCGACGGCGGAGGCTTCCCCGCCGATCAGCTCCGCCCGCGCTCCCGCCCGCGCGGCCACGCTCGCCGACCAAAGAGCCTGCCCGGCGAGCGCGATCTGCGCCGCCGCCAGGAGCGCCAGCAGCAGGAAAGGGACCGCCGCGACCAGCTCGACCGAAGCGGTCCCCTCCTCCCCGTGCGCTGCTTTCCCGGCTCCCGGCGACATGGGTCAACCGTGCCGGGCGAAACCGCGCGCGTGGTGCGCAGATCGCAAAATCTTCGCCTCGCACCGCGCGCGCCTTCGTAAACTGGAGCGATGCGAGCCGCCCGCAACGTCGGAATCATCATGCTGCTGGCGCTGATCGTCGCCTTCCTGCCCAGCGGCGACAACTTCGCCGAAGCGCTCCTGACCGCGCTGACGATGGGCCTGCTCGCCGGCCTCGCCTGGATGCTCTACACCTTCAGCCGCCAGAACCAGTTGACCCTGGCGACCCTCACCGACCGGCGCCGGGCCACCCTCTACGGAGCGATCGGCCTGATCGTCCTGCTGATCGCCGGCAGCGACAAGATGTTCAACACCGGCGGCGGCACCCTCCTCTGGATCCTCCTCCTAGCCGTCGCCGCAGCGGCCATTTGGAGGGTCTGGATGGACGCGAACTCCCTCAGCTAAATCAGCAGGACCGAAGATGAGGGCCGAGGGGAGGGGTCCGCCGGACACTCCCCGCTTTTGTCCGCCGGACCCCTCCCCTCGGCCCTCCCGAAGACCTACTTATGCGTCATCACGACGATGCCGGTGATCACCGCGCCGGCGACGCAGAGAAGCGCCAGCACGCCGACCACCGCCGCCGCGGTCGCAGCCAGCGGCCGTTCGTTGCGACCCAGCTCGGTGAACTGACCGGCGCCCCAGATCCCGACCGAGAAGAGGAAGGTGACGCCGATCCCGGCGATCAGCGAGGCGGCGATCGTCTGCAGCAGTTCGTCGGTGTGGACGATGGTCGCGATCACGTGCCCGTCGCCTCCACCGGCGCGCCCCCTTTCGCCCGGCGCGCGAAGGCGGTGACGACAAGCGAGAGCGCCATCAGGGTGACGAGCATCGGGCCCAGCGCCCCGGTCCCGAAGATCCGCGTGACCCCGTAGGTGAGCGCCCCGATCGCCGCCGCCGCTGGCAGCGTCAGGAGCCAGGCGACCATGATGTTCCCGGCGACGCCCCAGCGCACCGCGGAGAGCCGTTTGGCCGCCCCCGAGCCCATCACGCCGCCGTTGATCACGTGCGTGGTCGAAAGCGGGAAGCCGAAGTGGGTCGAGGCGAGGATCACCGCCGCGCCCGCCCCCTGGGCCGAGAATCCCTGGGCGGCGTCCATCTTGATGATCCGGGTGCCGGTGGTCTTGATGATCCGCCAGCCGCCGCTGTAGGTCCCGAGGGCGATCGCCGTCGCCGAAGAGGCGATCACCCAGAACGGCGGGTCGGATTCGGCGCCGAGGGTGCCGTTGGCGATCAGGGCGAGGGTGATGATCCCCATCGTCTTCTGCGCGTCGTTGGTCCCGTGCGCCAGCGCCAGCAGCCCGCCGGAGACGATCTGTCCGTAGCGATAACCGCGGCTGACGATCCCGGGACGCTGCTTCCCCACCACCCGGTACGAGATCCCGATCGCGATCCCGGCGACGAGGAAGGCGAGGATCGGGGCGACGACGGCCGGGATCAGGACCTTGCCGACCACCCCTTCAGCGATCACCGCGTCGAAGCCGACGGCCGCCACCGCCGAGCCGACGACGCCGCCGATCAGCGCGTGCGAGGAGCTCGAGGGGAGCCCGAAGTACCAGGTGACGAGGTTCCAGGCGATCGCCCCGATCAGACCGGCGAAGACGATGGTCGGGGTGATCACTTCCGCGTCGACGACGTCTTTGGCGACGGTCGCGGCGACGCTGATCGAGATGAAGGCGCCGACGAAGTTCAGCAGCGAGGCGAACCCGATCGCCACCTGCGGCCGCGCCGCCCCGGTCGAGATCGAGGTAGCGACGACGTTGGCGGTGTCGTGGAAGCCGTTGGTGAAGTCGAAAGCCAGCGCCGTGGCGATGACGAGGATAAGAATGATGTCTGAATTCACTACGCGATTCTCGTGACGAGGCTCTGACGTTGCCAGGCAAGGACGCAGGGAGCGAAGCGTGCTCCGCACGCGAGCGACCGAGGACGCAGCATGGCGACGTCAGAGGCCGTCACGAGTTCTTGATGACGATGCCCTCGAGGATCTGCGCCGCCGTCTCGGTCGCGTCGATCGCCTCCTCGAGCACCGCGAACATGTCCTTCCAGCGGATCACGACCATCGGGTCGATCCCGTTGGAGAAGAGCGAGGCGACGGCGTCGCGGGA